>Ga0136601_1000732_pt1 | contig 12645 bp, 16 predicted proteins | sample AntRauMFilla2699_FD_181020 | JGI IMG/M metagenome (GOLD analysis project Ga0136601, IMG submission 181020) | Saline lake microbial communities from Rauer Islands, Antarctica - Metagenome Filla 2 #699 | ecosystem: Environmental > Aquatic > Non-marine Saline and Alkaline > Saline | place... | reverse complement strand
CTTCAAAAGACTCGGGAAGAGGTTCTTTTGTTCCAAAAACAGGGAATTCCTCATTTATTTTTTCCAGTATGTTATCTATACCAATTCTTTCCACCAAGGTATCATTGCGCCCCTCAACAATAATTACAGGATCTTCCTTTTCTAGTATTTCTAATATGGCTGTTTTTCTTTCTTTTTCTACTCTATAGTTATCTGAAGCATTCAGATAGGTCTCATCAGATGTAATACCTAAAAAAGTCATTATTGCTAAAAATAATAAAATTACCCTTTGTATTATAAAAATTAATATTGGCATTTATATATTGTATCATGTAGATTATATATTGCGTCTAGATTTCTATTATGATATATTACTTGGGCTTGCGGGTGTAGTTTAGTGGTAGAATATCTGCCTTCCAAGCAGAGGACGGGAGTTCGATTCTCCCCACCCGCACAATGTATCCTTACTGCTTTTTCGAAAACAAGATAAGTAAGTCTGATAAACCATTAATAAAGGTAAACGATATTTCTATTCTTAGAGGTTTCGCTTCTTTTGATTTCATGAGAATTTATAATGGGAAACTATTTATGTTTGATGATCATTTTGATAGATTTTTAAACACAACAAAAGCAATGGGTTTAAAAATTCCATATACTAGAAAAAAGATTAAGGATATTTTAAATGAGTTAATTAAGAAGAACAAAGATCTTGATTATCATGTGAGGTTCGTATTAACAGGAGGGGAGACAAAGAAGGGGATGAATCCCAGTAAGCCAATCCTATATATAATTTTTGAGAAAATGGTAAATTTACCAGGTAAGTTTTATAAAGATGGGGCTAAAATAATAACTCATGAATACCAAAGATCTCTACCAACATCAAAGACTTCTAATTATTTAAATGCTGTTCTTCTTCAAAAGGAGAAAGACAGTAAAGGTGCTGTAGAAATACTATATACAAGTAATAATAATATTCTCGAATGCTCAACTAGTAATATATTTATTGTTAAAAATAATAAGCTAATAACTCCAAAGGATCATATTCTAAAAGGAATAACAAGGTTAATTGCTATAAGGATAGCTAAAGAAAATAATTTATTTGTAATAGAAAGAGATGTTAAGATTAAAGAAGTAATTACAGCCGATGAGGTGTTTATTACTGCTACAAATAAGAAAATCATGCCTATAGTAAAAATAGATAATATGATTATAAATAATGGAGAGGTAGGGGAGATAAGTAGGATTTTAAACAAGGAGTACAATAAATTAATTATAGAAAATACCTAGTTTAGTCCTTGATACTTATTAGGAGTAACACATAAAAGTAATCTGTAAAGGTTTACCTTAGTAAAAGTGTTGGTATATAATAGATTATACGATATTAATCGTTATTAGTTATAACAACATAAATATGAACAAACAATCACTAGTTGAGAAAGTACACGAAGTACTAGGAGGAACAAAAGTTCAAGCTGAAGAAGTTGTATCAACAATCTTTGATACAATCGTTGACTCAGTAGCCTCAGGAACAGATGTTGCAATCGCAGGATTCGGATCATTTGTACCACAAGATAGAGCTGCTAGAACTGCTCGTAATCCAAGAACAGGGGAACCTATCCAAGTTGCAGCAACAACAGTGCCAAAGTTTAAAGTTGCTAAAGCTTTTAAAGATTCAGTAAAGGCAGGTAAATAATTCATTTTCCTAACTTAATAAAAACACCTATTTATAGGTGTTTTTATTATACTTGTTTGATTAATTAAGCTATTTATGATATTAAGGTAGACAGTTCTTTTACAATGGTTGTAAAAACAATAAATCAAACAAAAACTAAAAAATGATATTAGATATTAAAGAATTGGAGAAACCTCTTCTAGAAAGTGGTTATACTACTGAGGAAATTCTATGGATGATAGATCCTGATAACAAAGAAGAAACTATACAAAAAATAATTTCTGTTACAAAAAGAAAGTTATCTGTTAATCAGAATAAGGGTTGGAATCCAATATTAGAATCAATAGGGAAGCCATCTAGAAATAGTGATGTTAAAAAATGTGAAAATTATTTCCTTCCTGATTTTAGTGAAGTTACTCATTTTGAATATGCTCTTATTAGTTTTCCAAAAAATAACACACTTTCAAGAGCTTTGGCTTACGCAAGGATTAAAGGATGGGAGTTATCTAATCCTAGAGAAGGAGAATCATTTTATAATGATATTAAGGATGATATTTTGACAGAATCTTTTTATATTACTTGTACTAAAGAAGTAGAAGTTAACGATATTAATTCTGTATTTGTGATTTGTAAAGATCCTCTATGTGCTAGACCTCATGTTATTGATGTCTATACTCTGAACCTTATAGGAAAAGAAAAAGTATCTTATCTTTTTAGAATCAACGATTAGATTTTGCAATCCAAAAAAGGCCTAGATTTTATCTAGGCCTTTTATTTTATCTTGCATATTCGACGACTCTCGTCTCTCTTATTATTGTTATTTTAATCTCACCTGGATAAGATAGTTCGTTCTCTATCTTTTTTGATATTTTATGCGATAGTTCTTTTGCTTCAACATCATTTATATCATCTGGTGTTACAAATATTCTTATTTCTCGACCAGCTTGAAGAGCATAGGCTTTAGAAACTCCTTTGAATGAATTTGCTAACTCCTCTAAGTCTTCTAGTCTTTTTAGATAATTATCTACAGAATCTCTTCTGGCCCCTGGTCTACTTCCGGATATGGAATCAGCTACCTGAACTATAACTGACTCAATTGTTTCATATGGATATTCATCATGGTGAGACTGCATGGCTTGTATTATCTTTTCATCAGCACCAAATTTTTGCAATATCCTTCTTCCTATCTCAACGTGAGTTCCAGATACTTCATGATCCACCGCTTTACCTATGTCGTGTACTAATCCTCCAGCCCTAGCTACTTGAGGATCTGCGCCAAGCTCTTCCGCTATCATCCCTGCGAGATGAGCTACCTCTATCGAATGTTGCAGAACATTTTGTCCATAGCTAGTTCTAAAATGAAGTCTTCCAAGAATTAACATTATTTTAGGATCAAGGTTAAAAATTTTAACTTTATATGCAGCTGATTCTCCACATTCCTTAATTATTGAATTTATTTCCTTCTTTGCTTTTTCAACTTCTCTTTCTATTTTTGCTGGCTGTATTCTTCCATCCTCAATTAATTTTTCCAATGCTAATTTAGCAACTTCTCTTCTAACAGGATTAAAAGAAGATATCATTATTGTGTCGGGGGACTCATCAATTACAAGTTCTACCCCAGTCTCTCTTTCAAATGTTTTTATATTTCGTCCTTCCTTTCCAATTATTTTTCCTTTAATCTCTTCTTTAGGAATACTAACAGTAGAAGAGAATACATCTGAACTGACAGGATTTGATAATCTTTGAATTGTTGTTGCAAGAATTTCTTTTGCACGATCTTCCATTTTATCTTTAGACACTCTTTCCAGTTTTTGAATTCTTACCATCAAATCTTCCTCATATCTTTTATTGATAATTTCTAAAAGATTTTCTTTAGCCTCTTCTTCAGAAAGATTTGTTATTGAAGAAAGTTCTGTAATTCTTTTTGTAAGTATCTCATCAACTTCTAATAGTTTATTTTCTGTTTCTTTTTTTATTACTTTTAATTCTTCTTCCTCTTCATCCAAATCAATTTGTCTCTTGTCTAGAATAGTTTCTTTTCTTGCCAGGCGATCTTGATTTTTTTGTAATCTTTCTTCGTCCTCCTCAATCTTATCAGAAGATTTTTCTACAAATTCTTTAGATTCTTTTCTTGCTTCCCGAATTATTTTTTCTGATTCTTCACGTGCCGAAATTATCATTTCTTTAATTTCTAATTCAGTAGAACCTTTTCTCCCAAGAGCTGTAATGAACCTCAAAAACCAACCAAGACCAGTTCCTGCAATTCCGGCGGCTGTCGCGATTATTAAAGTTATAATTAATTGTGTCATTTATTTTTTTTCTTATCTTATTAAGAAAGAACTTTGTCTATAATTCCGTATTTCTTTCCTTCTTCTGAAGTCATGAATAGATCTCTTTCAATATCTTTTTGAACAACTTCTAATTTTTTACCCGTAGCTTTGGCCATCATTTTGGCTAACCTAGTTCGAGTCTTAATAATATTTTCTGCTGTAATTTGTATATCTGTGGCTTGACCTTGTGCACCTCCTAATGGTTGGTGAATCATAATTTCAGCATTTGCTAATGCAAATCTTTTTCCTTTTGTTCCTTGTGATAATAACCATGCTCCCCCTGAAGCTGCTAATCCAACACAAACAGTAGAGACATCATTTTTAATATGGTTCATCGTGTCAATCATTGCAAGAGTAGCTGTTACGGATCCGCCTGGAGAATTTATATATAGCTGAATATCTTTCTTTGGATCTTCTGCTTGAAGAAATAATAATTGAGCAACAACTAAGTTAGCCGTGTGATCATCAATTGGACCTCCTAAAAAAATTATATGATCTTTCAATAGGCGAGAAAATATATCATATGCTCTTTCTCCAAACTGAGTTTTGTCTATTACTGTTGGTATAATCATGTTTACTAAAGTTAAATTATTAAGATTCTTTAAGCATACATAAAGGGCGCATGACATGCAAGATTCTGGCTATTATCAAGGACATGTCTTATTAATGTCTCTAAAGATATTGTGTCTTATATAAGTGTGAAACAAGGTACTTTAGACTTTCTTTATTAAAACTTTATGTGAATAACATATAATTAGGGGTTTCACACTTAAATTGAATAACGTTACACACTTGTTTAATTATACAGAAAGATATATTCTATTCCTATGAAATTAAATAGATTCTATATTGATTCTTTAAATAACAAAGAAAAAGGGGATTGTGAAATTAACGATGACAAATGTGTTCTCTACTCTACTGACTTGCTTCACCAGTTAAGAAGTGTTTTTCGGTTCACTCAAGGTGATGAGTGTATTTTGTTCGACAACAATCAAAATGAATATCATGTGAAACTTTGTGTGATAAAAAAAGACAGAGGAGAATTTGAAATCTTGTCTAGGACTATAATTGAAGAAAAGAAAAGTAACGTGTCCTTATATATGTCTGTAATAAAAAAAGATTTGTTTGAGATGGTCGCTCAAAAAACAACAGAAATAGGAATAAGAAAAATTACTCCAATTCAGACAGAAAGAACGATTGTTAAAAATTTAAGGAAAGACAGATTAGAGAAAATTGTTGTAGAAGCAGTAGAGCAGTCCGGAGGAATAATAATTCCTGAAGTATCTAATATTTTAGACCTAGAAGAGGCCTTAAATTCAGCAATTAAAAATAAAGAAAAAATAATTGTTGCAGATGTGGCAGAAAGAGATTCTTTAGAAAAGATTAAAAAAGAAGAAAGTAGTGTCGCTCTATTTATAGGACCTGAAGGGGGATGGGGAACTAAAGATCAAGAAATGTTTTTTAAGTTTAATGTAACAAAAGTTTCCCTTGGACATAAAGTATTGAGAGCGGAGACAGCTGCTATAGTTGGAGTGTGGGAATTGGGAAATTAAAAAATTAGTAAGCTCGTTTACCTAGGTCCCATAGCAATTCAAAGATATTATCAAAAGTTTCTTTTGTTGCCATATTCTCAATTAATATTGTACTCATTAATTTATTATGAGATGTTATTGCTACCTTGTTAGAATATATTAATATTTGTGCATCATTAGAAAATTTATCACTAGATAAAATTCTTCTTTCTACTAGATTGTCCTCGTCATATTTTTTAAAGTCTAATGATTTTGATTTACTATCAAAAATTACAGGACCAACAATTCTTACATTAATATTATTTTCTTTTTGTAGAGATCTTTGTTTAATCAGCTCTTTCTTAAAGTCTTCACTAGAAACATCTTTAGGTGACCTTATCAATTTGATGTCTCCTCCTTCTAGGATAATGTCTTTATATAATTTTTTTATACCATCAACACCTTCTAGTAGTAATACATTTGATTCTCCTTCAAGCATGTTAAATTTAGACAACATCTTAGAAACATCAGAATTTATTTTAGTCTGATCTTTTTCTATCTTAGCCCCTATCTTCTGACTGGCTAAAAGAATATTATTTGGACTTTGTGGATAGTATATTGTTTTCTGTCTATTCTTTTTAATTTTCTTAACTAATTTATTTTCTTCTAGTAAATCTAATATTTTATATGTATAACTTTTTTTAAATCCTGTTACTTCACTTAGTTTAGATGCGGTAGAGAAGCCTATATCTAACATACTAAGATAAACAAATTTCATTTCTTCTGTTATGCCTAGGTTATTTAATATTATGTTGTTGCTATCTTTCATGTATTTGTGATGATTATTTGTTATATTCTTTATGTATTTTTCATATTATCACAAGTCTGTGAAAAAGATACGTTAAAATAGGTAATTTAATTGATATTATTGACATAATTATATATTGTATGCATTGTAATGATCTTTAACAAAAATAAAAAAATGAAAACACAACTACCATATAGAACAATAAAAAAATACAAGAGAACAGGAGAAACTCCCGCTGAAACACTAACTCGTATTATCATTAACAAGGATATTCATCCAACAGAGCTATTAAAAGATAGAGGAGTTGGACCAAAGTGTCTAAGAATGATTATGGAACTTCTTGGAATAGAGGAAAATTTTTCCAAAACAAGAAGTTTCACAAGAGAAGATCCTACTCTTGAGGAGCTAATTGCAGCAAATCCTTTAGACTAATTTTATTGTTCATAATGAACAATAAAAATAATACAAAAGGGCTACCTGAGCCAGAAGAAGGTCGTATAATCAAGTATCTTGAATTCCTCTGCTACTACGATCCTCAAGGAGAAGTCTTTCTTGATAGAATTGATAGCTTAGGTATGAAATCATCAGGGGTGTACAGTTCAGGAATGTTAAAAAGGGTTTTTATCTATATAGATAAAGATGATAATACTATGGAAATAGCTAATATATTATCTAATATTCTAGAGGAACTTTATCCTTATGATAAAGATATTTCTTGCTTATTATGGAGATATGAATAGTAGTAACTCTACTAGGTTCGAGATTAACCTAAAAATCTCTCTGTCGGTAGATGTATATCTACCCTGAGGAGTTCAAAAGAACGAAACAGAGGACTATTCTATTAATATTGACATTATATATAATATAGTGTATAATATAAAGTAAAGGAACTGAACCTTATCAAAACAGAAGGTGCCTACCACCTAATTAAAAAACGTAGGGGACCTTGATCGTAAAATATTGGATATAAGGAGTGCGATAAGTCACACTTTGAAGTTCTGAGAATAATACAAATCAAGGAAGCAAAACAGAAAATAACTAATATGTTACTACTCAATGCTTTCTCCTTAAATATGGTATCGGTATTCCCGTCTCAACCATTGTTTGAGGAGATCTCTAAAGATGAAGTCAAGAAGATTCTTTCTGATGGTTTCACATCTGCAGTCGGTCATGCCGATACTGCAAGAGTGTTCTCTAATCAGATTTGTCTTACTGTAGAAACCAATCGTGTAAGCGTATCCCTTGCAAAAGGTGATGTTGCCATAATTGGTCAATACAAAGGACCTCGTCTCGAGGAAGGTGCTACCAACCTTCCTAAAGGAGCCAGTATTATTTGGCTCAAGGTTACGCTTTAGTAACTTAGAGAAAACGTTACACTTCACGATAAAAGTGTAGATCGATAGCAGATCTAGGTTTGGTAACCAAAGCTGGCAAATCAGCAAGTTATAGCCGAAAGGCAATGTTCTCGTGATAATCACAGGCGTACTAAGCAACACGATACGTTGCCTACTTTCTCGGGGTGTGTACCCCGACTGATGAGTCCAAAAGGACGAAAAAGTTAGTTCATTAAAATATTTTAGTTTCCATAACATAGATTTTAATTATAAAGTTTGTGTTATGGAAACTAAAATTCCTAGCTTCCTCAATATTCTTAAAGTGATTCATAAGATCACCGAGAGGGTAGGAGATAATTTTGACAAAGCTGAGAGGCTGTTGGAAAAATCTTCTACACTTCTTAAGGAAGTTGAGGAAAATGCCAAAGGAGTGGAAACATTCCTGGAGAAAGCCTGGGCGTCTTACAAACGCTTTGTCTGGATTCTCCTGCTGGCACTTGTACTGTCTCCTTTAGCGGGAGCAATAGTACAAGTGCTGGTAAATGCTCTAATAAAATAGAGTTGGCCGACCCATGTCTTTTGGGTTGTGAACAGAAGAGATGATTGATTACTATTTTTATTAATTATTCATCTCAAAAGATAAAACAAAAACCCAAATCTCTAATAAGACTCGGGTTTTTTTCTTTTTATTTACTATTCTTCTATTTCAAATCCTCTAGATATTTTAGAACAGCTTCGTTAAGTAGTGCACTTTCTACATAAACTCTTAATCTAAAGTTATCAATTTTATCTGCATTGTCTTTGTGTTGTTCTTTGATCATGTTTATTTGTTCTTCAACTTTTTCAGTATCAGGTTTTATTTTTTCTGATTTTGCAATTTCTGGAAGCACTAGATTCATCATCGCTCTTTTTGTTGCGTCCCCCTTCCACTCTTCTTTCAGATCTTCTTTTGTTTTATTAATTGCTTTGAAATATTCTTCTTCATTTGTAATTCCCATTCTTTTTACATCCTCCATTAGTTGAGCAAGCATTCCTTCTAATTCTTCCTCCACCATAGATGTTGGAATATCTCCCTCAGTTTCTTTTATTATTCCATCAACAATTTCTTGTCTTCTTTTGGCTATTTTGTGAGTAGTCTTTTCTTGCCCAATACTTTCTTTCATCTTTGTTTTAAAATCAGCAACATCTTTGAAGTCTCCAAGTTTTTTAACAAATTCATCATTTAGTTCTGGAAGCTCTTCTTTTTTATCATTTGAACATTTTTCACAATCTTCTCCCTCTTTGTGATCATGTGGAATTTGTGACATATTCTGTGCATAGCTTTTTCTTATTCTTTCAATATGATCATTGAGTTCTTTATCAGTTACTGCTTCGTCTTTTTCCTTTTTAACTTCCTTTGCAATTTTTTTAAAATTAGGAAGTTTAATTTCTGGAAGTAGAGTAAGAGTGATTGTAAATTCAACAGGACTTCCTTCTGCTAGTTTAGTAATAGAAATTTCTGGCTTAGAGATTATTTTAAAATCCTTTTCTTCTAACATCGGAACATACATTTTATTGATTGCTCTGTAAGCACTTTGTTCCATTATAGGAAGTTCTCCCACCTTAGATACAATTACATCCTTTGGTAAAGCTGCCCCTTTTCTAAAACCATCCATCTCTATAGTCTTGCTGACTTCCTTAAGAGCTTCAGGTTCTTCCGCTGCTATTGCTTCGGGAGATAATTCAATTGTTAATTTTATTTGTGATCCATCAAGTTTTTCTTCATTTTTTATTTTGTAGATTTTTTCAGACATAAATTTTTATTAAATTAATATATAGTTTCACATTCTACATTTTTTAAACATAAAATCAACACAAGAAAATACCCTGCTATATATAGAAGGGTATTTTTTGGGATAATGTGTTGTTATTCAAATTCTTGATCTAGTGAATTTAAATCAGATTCTAGACCTATGTCTATATCACTAGATAATAGAGATTCAATTTCTGTAATAGTTATCTCTTTTTCTATAGGTGGAATATTCTTTATCTTTTTAGCTTCTTGCCATATGTACCATCCGCCTAATATTAAAATTATAATAATAATTATAGATCCAATTAAAGCACCAATACTGCCTTCTTGAGAAGGCACTGTTGGAGTATTTTGTTTTGTTTCATCTATCATATGCTTTATTTTAAATTATTAATTATTTTCTAGCTTAACTTCCATAATTACCTCTCTAAAAGCATTCCATGAACTTTTAATATCTAATTGAGCAATATTTATTAATTCTCTTAAGATTTCTTTAGATGTTCCATTTGTGTTATCTAACTCCTCTTCAATCTTTAATAGTATTTCATCAACACTATTTTGAGCTAGGGTTTTAAGTTCACTAGCATTAGATAGTGACTCCTCTATGTTTATATTATTATTTTCTGCTACAAGATTATTTAATCTCTCTTCTATATTATCTAGTCTTTCAATAGCATTATTTAATTTTTCTGACACTCCTCTTATTAATCCAGTTATTCTTTCTTTAGATTCAATATCAAGTTTTTGTCTTGATTCTTTAAAATCAGACCTCTTTTTTTCTACATATGATCTTAAATATTCCCTGTGTCTCTCTTCTCTAGTTTCTTCAGGTGAGAGTTGTAGTCTTTTAATTAGCTCTACACCTCTATTTTCAATCATTGGACGTTCTATTTCTGAATTTCTTGATTCTTCAATAATTGTAGACAGAGGATTTCTAACTTGCGCTTGAGCAAAAGAAAAAACAAGTGAAAAAGTAAGTATTGATAATAATGTTTTCATGATATTTTAAATATTAATTCTTATATACATTTATTATAACAATATTAAGTGTTTGTGCATATTATTTTTCTACTAAAATAAAAAAACGCCCACTGGGCGTTTAATTATTATTTACTAAATTTTTCTTTGTATAGAACAATTGATTTATTAATTGCTTCAATGGCTTCCTCTTTGTCTCCAATACCTTCTATTTCAACAGAGGTATTTTTACCATTAAGCGTCTTGTATGTAAGAAAGAAGTGCTTGTACTCCTCTAGTCTATGTTTGTTGATGTCAGGTAGATCATTAACATCATCCCATCTCTTATCGTTAATAGGTACTGATATTATTTTGTAATCTGATTCTCCTTCATCAATCATTCTAATTATTGCCACAGGTCTAACTTCTACAAGTATTCCTGGGTGTAGAGGATATGTTGAAATTACAACAACATCTAACGGATCATTGTCCTCCCATAATGTTTGTGGAACAAATCCATAATCAAAAGGATAGGGAGATGAATCATAATTAGCTCTATCTAATGAGATAAGTCCTGTGTCTTTATCTATCTCATACTTATTATTAGAACCTTTTGGAATCTCAATAATGGCGTTAAAGGATTCGGGTAAGTTTTTCCCAGCAGGGATGTCGTGCCATAAATTCATATGTATTTTTTAATTATTAAGCCTCCTTTTCTTCCTCTACCTTATCGTCCTCTACTTCTTTTTCTTCCTCTACCTTATCGTCCTCTACTTCTTTATTTTTTTCTTCTGGTGCTTCAACCTCTTCTGTCTTTTCGTCTTCCTCTAAGATTTCATCTACAGAATCAGTTGCTTTTTCTTCAGGTATAAATCTTGCTTCTTTTTGTCTATCTAACTCTTCTCTAGAAACCTCATTTCCATCCATATCTACTTGGAATATATCAATCTTCCAACCTGTAAGTTTTGCAGAAAGTCTTGCATTTTGACCACCTTTTCCAATCGCTAATGATTGTTGGTCTTCTGTTACTGCAACTCTAGCAGATCTTTCTTCCTCGTTCATAACAACTTCAATTATTTTTGCTGGAGAAAGTGAATCTTCTATAAATTCTTCTGGATCCTCTGACCACTCAACAATATCTATCTTTTCTCCATGAAGTTCAGACATTACAGTTTGAACTCTGACACCTTGTTGTCCTACGAGTGCTCCAACAGGATCAACATGATCATCATGTGAATACACGGCGATTTTTGATCTAGCTCCTGCTTCACGTGCAACAGCCTTAATCTCTACTGTTCCAGCATTAATTTCCGGAACTTCTTGTACAAAGAGTTCTTTTAAGAATAGTGGATGAGACCTAGATAGTTTAAGAAACACACCTTTTGGTGTTTCATCTACACTAACAAGGAATGCACGAACTCTTTCTCCTTGTCTAAAGTTTTCTCTTGGAATTTGCTCATTGTATGGAAGCATTCCAATAGCACGACCCATATCTACAAATATAGTACCCCTTTCTACTCTTTCTACTGTTCCAGATACAATACTTGATTCTTGTTCCCCATATTCTTCTAGCACAGAAATCTTTTCTGCTTCACGAATCTTTTGAATAATAACTTGTTTAGCTGTTTGAGCTGCAATACGACCATAGTCATCCCTAACCTCAAGAGGGAAGATAACTTCTTCTCCGAGCTCAGAACCTTTCTTTATTATTTGTGCCTCATTCAAGAATATGTGTTGTTCCTCATTATATCTAATCTTTCTGTCCTCTTCTGGTACAGAGTCATCATATTCTGGAACCTCATCTTCTTCTAAATATACATTTTCTGGAGATACAACGATTTTTACTTGCGTAAAATCAACTTCTCCTGTTTCTGTATTAAATTCTGCACGAACAATTTGCCCTCTTTTCCCATACTCTTTTTTGTATGCAGTGGCAAGAGCGGCTTCTATGGCTTCTATAACTTTTTCTTTTGGTATACCTCTTTCTTCCTCTAGTTGAGTAAGAACGGTTTGTATTACTTTTAGATCAAACATATTTAATTGTTATTTATTTTTAAAAAAAAGATTCGCTGATAAGCGAACTTTTAACTTTTTTAATATATCATAATTATACACAGTTAACAATATATAGAAGAAATATTATGATACAATAAAAACATATTAAGTTAATCAGTATATTTCATGAAATTCATCCAAAAAACTATATTAATCCTATCTTTAGTTTTAATACCTACATTTTTTATCAATGCTCAATCTGAAGTA
>Ga0136601_1000731_pt1 | contig 12647 bp, 11 predicted proteins | sample AntRauMFilla2699_FD_181020 | JGI IMG/M metagenome (GOLD analysis project Ga0136601, IMG submission 181020) | Saline lake microbial communities from Rauer Islands, Antarctica - Metagenome Filla 2 #699 | ecosystem: Environmental > Aquatic > Non-marine Saline and Alkaline > Saline | place... | reverse complement strand
ATAAATGAAAAGGGGGTGTGGGCTGATATTATACCAGCCCACACCCTTAGAGCTCGACGTCCTTTAGGAAGCGCAGGACATGCACTCTGACGGTTATGCCCGCAGGCTCTCTCACCTGAGGGTGCGCGCAGGTGATTGCGCCGAGAAAAACAAGCTTGCCAATAGCTTTGTTTATCTGTGAGTTTGTCGCCCATTCCTCGCCGACCATCACCGCAAGCTCTCGCCTCCAGTTCACATCATGTGCGAAGGTGATCAGCTTTTTCTCGCGCAGCAAAGCCAGAATTTCTTGACGGAGCCTTATCTGTGGTTTCGTGAACAATGTCACTCCTCCCAGAAACGAAAACACGAGGTACTTCCCCGCTATTTACAGAGCTATAGTACTACAAATGATCCGGCGCGTGAATACCTAATCGCTGAAGGCCATCTTTTAAAATGCCGGCATAGGCGCGAACAAGTTGCGCCCGAACCGCCTCACGCTCATCGCCAACAATCCGGCTTTGTTCGTAAAAACGGTTAAAGATTTGGGCAAGTTCGTATAAATACGTGCAAATTTGGTGTGGCGCTAGTTGATGCGTGGCCTCAGAAATCACATCTGGGTATTCGGTCAGCTTTACGAGCAGTGGGCGCTCGCCGTCATCGAATGCAACATCGGTCGCAGGCTGTGCCTCGGAAGCTTTTTCGAGGATAGACACAGCACGGGCATGAGCATATTGCAGATACGGGCCGCTATTCCCCTGCAAGGCGACCGATTCACGTGGGTCAAAAATAATGTCCGGGCCAACCCGATTCTTCAGAAATGCGTACTTTATAGCACCTAGTACCTGTGCGTCGTCGCGACTGCCCTGGGCTTTCTCATTCTCTTCGGCAGCGATGTCTAGCACATCAACAGCACGCAGGAAATTGCCCAGACGGCTACTCATTTTCACGCCACCAACAAGTTTGACGTTCCCGTGCGTCACGTGGGTAGTGCGCTGAGCCAACTCGGGCTTAAACTGCTCGATACTTTTTAAGACAACCTTCATGTATTCAGTTATGTCGTTCCCTGTGATAATAATTGATTCATCAAAATGATAGTCGTCCCACTTTTTGATACTCAGGCCAACATCTTTGGCTTCGTAGGTCGGTAAGCCTTCTTTGTTAATGAACACGCGGGTGTGCAATCCATATGGCTCACCTTCAAAAATAACTGCACCATCGCTGTCTTTATAGACACCCAGCTCTTTTTGCTCCAGCACTGTTTGTAGCCCAATTGGAGCAGTCTCGCTCTCGGGATAATAACGTTCGAAATGGGTGCCAATCCGGTCGTAAAAGGCATCAAAATAGTCATAACTCCACTGACGACAGGTCCAATACAATTGCGCCAATGCCGAGTCGTGATCATCATCGCTGTGTAGCTGATATATTTTTTTGTTCAAGGATACGATTGCTTCTTTAGCGACTGGGTCATCCTCGTAAGCCTGCGTACCGGTGACGTACTGTGCTGCCATCCATTCCGAACGCTGGTCTTCGGGAATATCGCCGAGCGCTTCGGGCTGCTCGCCACCAAGTGCCTGAGTGATGGCCCACATTGTTTTGGCCACATGCATACCAACATCACCACCAAAGTTCACCCGATGGACGGTGCCGCCAGCTTGTTCAATCAAACTCGACATCGCATCACCAACAACACTGGTATAGAAATGGCCAGCATGTAGCACTTTAAACGGATTAGGGTCAGAATACTCAGTGATGACTACTTTGCCACTGTAGCTGTCGGTCTTGCCATAGCCTGGCTGCAACATTGCCTGAAACTGCTGCACCAGTGCTGCACCACTCAGGCGAAGGTTTATAAAGCCTGGCCCCGCCACAGTTACTTCAGCGAATTGTTCAGTCTTTTGTAACGCATCAGCGATCTGCTGAGCGATCTCGCGCGGGTTCTTCCCTAGACGACCAGCTAGCTGCAAGGCAACATTGGTCGCATAATCACCAAAAGCTGGTTCAGGCCGAGTCACCTGCGGGGTGGCGTCGACGTCGAACTCTTGGCGAATAATCTGTGCAATTGTATCTTCCATTAAGGTTATTATACCAGAGGCGCTAGGAAGCGAGGGTCGATTCGAGTTCAATCTGGAAATCGTACCAGCCACTTTCGACCAAGAAAGTCAAAATCGTTTTATCGAATCCGGTCAGGATCATCACTCCCACAACCAGAAGAATCGCGCCGAGCACACGCCGGAATACACCTCGCGGATTAATCCCCCAGCCAAGCTTTTTGATCAATTTTTGCCCGAATACCGCAATCAGGGCAAGCATCAAAGCTAGCCCAAGCACGAATACCAGCAAATACCCGAGCCCGACCAGTGGCTGAACCGGCAGTATTGTCGCCACGATTAACGCATACGTCGGGCTACAGGCACTAAATACCGGGCCGAGGCTGGCACCAAGCAACATATCGCCCCATACGCCACGCTTCTTGGCCGCCTCTCCCATTGTATTTTGCGCCTTAAATATAAAACGAGTCTTAAGTGAAATCCATTCCCATAATGATGGGAAAATTGTGAACAAACCAAACACAATAATGATTGCGCCGCTGACAAGCTTCCAGACATCAGGCGAGACGTTCAACAACAGCGTCGAGGCCTTTAACAATACGGTAAAGACAATGATGGAAATCGAAAGACCTAGAATCACAAAGAAGGCGCTCCGCGCCTGACTATTCGTACCGGAACGAGCTAATAAAATCGGAATAATCGAAACGACGCACGGAGCCAAAATCGTCAGGATGCCCGCCAAAAAGGCGACCAACAAGAGTTCCACTAGGTATTCTCCAGCACGGCGCCCAGTGATTTATCGCGCCCATAGCCGACCCAGCTGCTTATTCGCTCACCGCCATCACCTACTTTGACGAACGTCGTCTGAATCGTCACCCCATAGCGCTGGCGCAAGTCGGTCGACGAGTCGTAGTCAACCTTTAGCACCTGAACACCATCTGGTATTGGGTTAGCTAAAATTTCTTGTTCAAAAGCGCGACATTCCGGGCACCAGCTGGCGTGGAAAAACAGGATTGTTTCGTTATACCCGCTGGCAGCAACTGCCGACTGATCATAATCACTATAGCGCCCCTCTGCGAGCTCGACGTTGGGTGCGGGGCTCCCCTCTGGTGTTTCTTCAGCTTCGGGCGCAGCCTGGGGTGATTGTGCTGCCTGCTGGTTACTCATTGGCGAAGGGCTCAACTGGATAGCTGCAACCAATCCCCCGACCAGTAATATGGCGCCAACTATAATAAAGATAGTTTTTTTCACCCTCTTAGTATACCTTTTTGATGCTAAAAATTGAATTTATGACCGGTCTCGGGCAGCCTGAATCAAGCCAACAAAAAGCGGGTGTGGTCGAGAGGGGCGGCTCTTAAACTCTGGGTGCGCCTGCGTGGCGATAAAGTACGGGTGGTCAGATGCTTCCATAAACTCAACCAACTTCCCATCTGGTGAAGTGCCCGAGATAACCAATCCACCTTTTTGAATATCGTCTGTAAAGCGTTGATTTACTTCATAGCGGTGACGGTGTCGCTCCACGATCTCTTCACAGCCATATGTTCGCGCCGCCAGTGAGTTGGCTGTCAGTATAGCGGGATAGTCACCAAGACGAAGCGTCCCACCAGTTGACTCTTTGCCAGCTTGGCCAGCCATAATATAGACGACATCGTGTGCTGCTGTGGGATTAAATTCAGTGCTGTGGGCGCCCTCCAACCCAGCGCGACGCGCCGCCGAAATGACCGCTGCCTGTAAGCCAAGGCATAGTCCAAGATACGGCGTTTTGTGCTCAAGCGCATACTCAGCCGCCCGAATTTTTCCATCGACACCTCGTTCGCCAAACCCGCCGGGGACAACCAAGGCGTCCATCCGAGAAAAATCAGAAGCAGTCACCTCTTCGGCATTCAACCACACTAAATCAAGTTGTACTTTTTCCTGCCACGCCGCTGCTTTTAGTGCCTCAATAACAGAAATATATGTATCCTCGTTGTCCATGTACTTGGTCACCATACCAACGCGAACACTTGTGTTATAAGTTGCCTCTTGGGCTTCGGCCAGGTGACGCCATTTCGAGAGATCAGGTGTCTTTGTGTTCCCGGTAAAGCGCTCCAAAACAGTCCCAATCCCACTGGCACTGACCGTCAGCGGCACTTCGTACACTGTATGAGCATTCGGAAGTAAGATAACAGAATCTTCTGGGACACCACTAAATCGAGCAATCTTCGTCGCAATACCGTGCGGCGCCGGCTCTTCGGTCCGCACCACGACACAATCAGGCACGATACCAAATCCACGCAATTCATTCAGTGCGTTCTGCGCCGGCTTTGATTTAAACTCTTTACTAGTTTGAATAAACGGAACATACACAACGTGCACATAAAAACAGTTTTCACGACCAACGCGAGTCGAGAAATCACGAATCGCTTCAATAAAGCTTAGCCCTTCGTAGTCACCCACCGTGCCGCCCACTTCAACAATATGAACGTCAGAGCCATCGGCAGCTTCTTCAATGGAGTCTTTGATGGCACCAGTCAGGTGCGGCACCAACTGGACTGTCTCACCGTGAAATTTACCGGCACGTTCATCAGCAATCAGTTGGCTGAGGAGCCGCCCAGATAACGTCGCATTCTTTTGCGTTAATTCGATATCCAAAAATCGTTCATAATGCCCTAAATCAAGGTCAGTTTCTGCGCCGTCCTTGGTCACAAAACACTCACCGTGTTCTTTTGGATTCAAAAGACCCGCATCTACATTAAGATACGGGTCACATTTTTGTATTGAAACAGTACTGCCCTTGGCCTGCAAAATTGCACCAATGCTTGCCGCAGTGATACCCTTTCCGACGCCGGAAAGCACTCCTCCAGTTACAAAGATAAATTTTTGTTTTGCCCCCATGTTTGTTTGCACCTCCATGGGATTTCATTGTAGCACTAATAGCTGGTCAGGCGCTACATAGATGGCGTTGTATTATTATCACTACGCTAGATGTAGGGTTGTATGTGCACATCACCAACACGAGTGCCGGGTTCGTAGCTAAGTAGTGGCTGATCATTCATCGCCCAAGCCTGCTGGGCTGGCGCAAGAATCTCCCAAGCCCGAATGATCTCTGGAGAAGTCGTAAAGATATGCTTGTTCCCCTTCATTGCCTCAACCAATACACGCTCGTAGGCATCGTTTAGTTGGTCAAGAGAAGACTTCACCTCTCCTTCAACAAACACGTCTTTAGTGCCGTCCTTATACTCAATCGTAATCGCAGTCTTCTTCTCACTCAACTGCTTACCTGTCATTAAGCGAATCGGGACATCTTTCCAGCGCGCATCAGTGCTCGCCAGATCAAGGCTTACGAACGTTTCTGTCTGACTGCCAGGATTACCGACTTCGTCATCATAGCCGGCGTACTGAGCCCGCACAGACGTGGCTGGATCAACCGGTTGCAATGAGGCAAGAGCTGCCAATCGCTTTGCAGGAAGAAGCGTCAGTGCGTCAGCGGAAGCTGGTTCCATTAAAACCAGAGAGAGCAGCTGTAGCAGGTGCCCCTGCACGACATCTCGCAGAGCGCCAGTTTGTTCGTAAAACTGAGCTCGGTCCTCGACCCCTAACGTCTCAGAGGCGAGCACTTCAACGCGCTCCACCGAAGCATTACTCCATTGATGGTGGTGACTGGCTGCGTCAGCCCGTAGCTCAAGCAGTGCCATCGAAACCTCCTTGGCCATATAGTGGTCAATCCGGTACATCTGACCGTCATCAAAATAACGACGAGTGCGTTCAATAAAATCCTGGGCTGACTGAGTATCATATCCAAACGGTTTTTCGAACAATAACTTTACATTCGGGCCATTTAGCCCAGCTTCGCCCAAAAAGTCAGCTACGTCAGCTGCTGCGCCTGGTGGCACGGAAAGGTAGATGACGGCCTGTTCGTCCTTACCTAACGCAATCTCGTCACGAAGACGATGATAGTCCTCTACGTTGGCCACATCAACCTGCGCCATGCGCGTTATTGGCGCTAATGTATCGGTGTGTTCGCCTAAAAGCTGCTTGACGTCAACGTTGCGGCGAGATACGCCGATAATAGTAAGCGGCTGGCATTGCCCACTCTTCACAATATCGCTCAATGCCGGCAACAATTTCCGTTGGCTCAAGTCACCAGTGATGCCGAAGATAATAAGTTTTGTATGCATACGCTTATTATACTCCGGCAAAGTGGTTATTTCGCCTGGCCGTTCACTTCGTAGCTGGTGTTGGTGCTTTCGAAGAAGTTTACCAGCTGTAGGGTGTCGTTAGCAGCAGCCATCCACTTAGCAGGGTTAGAGACCTTGTAGTGCGGCTCAAATCCAAGCTCTTCTAGGCGGCGATCAGCCAAATACTTTACGTATTGGTTGATATATTCGCTGTTCAATCCAAGAATACCGTTTGGCAAGAGGTCTTTGTTATAGGCCTCTTCCATCTCGACACCATCAAGGATCATTTGCTTGATTTCGTTGGCAAATTCTTCGGTCTGCAGATCCTCGTTCTCTTCCATGACGGTCAGGATGAGGTTAATACCGAACTTTAGGTGCAAGCTTTCGTCACGGACAACCCAGTCAATCAGGCTCGCAAAGTTACGCAGCAAGTTTCGCTGTCGGAAGCTTAACGCCACCATAAAACCACTGTAAAACCAGATGCCCTCAAGAATGATGTTGTAGGCTACGAGGTTACGGACAAAGTCCTTCTTTCCTTCGGTCGTAGTGATATCAAGGGTTTGCTCGGTCATGCGCTTGATGAATTTTGTTTCAAATTCTTCCTTACGCGCCATCGACGGCGTATCAACGTGCGCCGAGTAGGCAACGTCGCGATCAATCGGGAATGTTTCGAGGACGTATTCGAAGCTCATGCAGTGGTTGGCTTCTTCCCACATTTGCTTGGCGAGGTACAAGTGACACTCGGCCGCATTGACGTAGGGGTAGACGCCAAAGGCAAGCGCCTTGTTTACGAGCAACTCGTTCGGGTTGAAATAGCTCATCAGGAACGTCAACGCGTGACGCTCTTCGTCGCTCATCTTCTTCCAGTCAGCTAAATCTTGCCCAAGCTGAATTTCGTTTGGAAACCACGTGTTTGATACGGCCTGGTTATATAAGTCCATTGCCCACGGATAATTGACGGGTTTTAGTAGTAGTCCGTCCTGAATGCCTGTTCCGAGTATTCCTGCCATGATGTTCTCCTTTTAGTTATTGAGCGCTACTACTGACAACTATCACACATTGTTAAATCAGCTGGGTCGAGTGGGGCGGCTGTTTGGCCCCGTGCCGATGCGTCGTCGGCAGCTTGCTCTTGCGCATTCGCCATTGCCTGGTCGATAGCGGCTAATTTTTCTTCGAGTGTCATGTTTTCGTTGATGATTGTTGATGCTTGCATTGTATTGCTCCCCTTATTCTATTGTTTGGACTGTTTGTTTCTGTATTCAATTGGAAATCGTCATACGCTCACCTCTTGTTTTTTCGCGAAGCCGAAGCCTGATTTACGCTGACTACCATCGGTCGTTTCTGATTTGTTCACTTTGACGGTGGATTGTTCGGCAGTGTGTCGTGGTTTCATGTGTAGGTAGTAGGTCGTCTTGAGTCCACGGCGCCAGGCGGCACTATAGATGTCGACCATGTCGTCAATGTTCCGTGTTTCAAGGTACATGTTGCGGCTAATAGCTTGATCAACCCATTTCTGGGCTCGGGCTGCCACCTCAATAAAGGCATACGGACTCAGCTGAAAACTTGTTTTGTAGGTGTCTTTGACATGTTGTGGAATGGCGTCAATGGTCTGAACATCTCCTTGGGTTCGCAAGATGTCGTCCTTTACCCGTTCCCACAGCCCTAGTTCGCGTAGGTCGCGGACAAGATTTGTGTTCACCTCCAAGAACTTACCGTTCAAAGTTGCACGAGAGAATATTTGAGCAAACTGCGGATCAAGTCCCGGTGTTGTGCCAGCAATATGGGCAATGTTGGCAGTTGGCGCAACAGCCATCAAAGTTGCGTTACGCATACCTTTTTTAACCTTTGGACGAAGCGCGTCCCAGTCCAGGCGCTGCTTGCGGTTAACTTCAACCTTCACCTTACGATCAGCTGCTAGTTCGTCAACCGTGTCGATAGGAAGGATTCCCTTGCTCCAGCCACTACCCTTAAATGTTGGGTAAGCACCGTACTTTTTGGCCAAGTTAGCCGACTCATCGATGGCGTAGTAACTTATGTACTCAGCCAGTTGGTCAACCAGGTCGTAGGCCTCTTCAGACTCGTAACTGTGGCCAAGTTTTTCGATCACATCAGTGAAGCCCATGAAGCCCAGACCGAGTGCACGGTTTGACTTGTTCGAGTTCATTGCTTCTGGGATTGGCGTATTAGTAATATCAACCAAGTTGTCGAGTTGTCGAATAGCGCTGCGGCTACTCTCTGCCAAACGATCCCAGTCCCATGTTTTGTCTTCTTTCAAGTGAGCCGCAAGGTTGATGCTGACAAGGTTACATACAGCGGTGTTATCCTTGTCTTGTGGCAAGGTAATTTCTGTACACAAGTTTGAAAGGTGAATTGTCGAGGTGTTGTTATTCAACGCCCGAACATTAATCGTGTCCTTCCAGGTCAGCCACGGGTGACTAGTCGCCTGCAGAGTAATCAAGATTTGGCGGAATTGTTCGCGAGCCTTAATTTTCTTGAAGTCACGCATCTGACCGGCGTCGGCTTTCTTTGCATATTCTTTGTACGCTTTTGAAAAGTCAGCACCGTATAGTTCAGGTAGATCTTCAACTTCGGCTGGATCAAATAGATACCAGTCCTGGTCTTTTTCGACACGCTTCATAAACTCATCACTTATAAAGACGGCCGTATTAGCAAGACGAGTACGAAGGTACGGGTCACCAGAGTTCTGCTTGAGATCAAGGAATTGTGGGAAGTTCATATGCCAGTTTTCCATGTATAAGGCTGCCGCACCGGCTTTCTTGCCTTTTCGTGAAACCGCAAATAGTGCCGTGTCGATCATTTTCATGAACGGAATTGGGCCAGTCGACTCTGTGTTAGTCGTTTTAACCGGAGACCCCGCTGCTCGGAGCTTGTTCAAGCTAATTCCGATTCCCCCGGTACCTTTGGCAATCCACATCACGTCACGTACGCCCTTGGCGATAGATTCCATGTCATCTTGGACTTCAATCAAAAAACAGTTAGACAGTTGTGGGAATGATCCTCCAGCGTTGACTCGTGTAGAGCCACCTGGAACATAATCAAGGTTACTCATGTGCTCGTAAAAGTCGAGCGCGCAGGCAGTCGGGTCTTCAGCGTTAAAACTGAGTCCCATCGCAATCCGCATGTGTGTAAACTGGGGAACTTCAATCGGCTCACCACTCTGTTTACGTAACGCATAGCGACTTTTATTGGTCACCACTCCTAGATACTTACTAAGCTTGTCCTTTTCGGGCTGAAGCGCCTTTGACAACTTCTTTATGTCAAATACTTTAGCGCTCATGCGGCTGTCTAGCAACCCGTTTTCGATACCGTACTTTAGGTAAGCCGAAAACTTTTGTTCATGAAGCTTCTTAAGTTCTTCCGGGGTCTTAAACTCGCCCAAGATGTTCTTATATATGTTCTTGAGCAGCAAGCGTGATGCAATAACGTCGAAATCAGGGTCGTCTTTGACGTTCTGGAGTGCCGTATGAATCACCGCCTCGTCGAGCTGCTCGGACGTAATACCGTCGAATAATGTTAACTGAAGTTCTGATGCAACCTGAACAACTTTGCTAATCTGATCGGGCAATCCCTCGCTTGCCTCGACCAACGCAAGGTTGATCTTGTTTGCGTCAAATGGTTCGCGTGTGCCATCGCGTTTTACCACTGTGATTGCGCTCATTACCTATTCCCCTATGCTACATTCTATTAGTCATTTTATGGTTTCACATCCACCTCCCAAGTGTCCCCATGTTTTTGGGGTGCAAAGAAAACACCGGTGTAGCGGCCGTTTGTTCCCCTTGCTAAATGTGTATTTTGATGTCAGAACTACATATGTAGTGCTTACATAAGACTATATGCCCCTATATATGGTTTTTCAAGGCTTTTTTTGCATTTTGGACAGGTCTTTTTCACCACACAGCTGATTATGCTTATGCCACCCCTGTTATATAAAAAATGGTGTCCGTTTTATATTTACAACGCTATATGTGGTGTTTGTTTGCAATAATGATGTTACTCATCTTTTGATAATTGACACTATATCACTAATATTGTAAAATATACAGAGATGAGTAAAGAGTTATCCTTTGAGGACAGAGTCAACGGAGCCTTAAACCTACTTGGCTCGAAGGTCTCAGAACTTCGTTTCGATGAGCTTATTTCATATGCAACCGATGCTTGTCTTAAGAATGAGCCCGATTATAACTATAAAGAAGATGCCCTCACAAACGAACAGAAATTAGTCAACATACTTGGTGTAAGAGGTATAAAAGCCGCGGCTGAACTTTCCTACGGGCATACACTATATACATCTTGGTCACCAACCGACGAACCGCAAAGTGACTCAGTCCGCATTGATGTATCGCTTCCGGTGACATACCCCTGGCTCATAAGTGATTCAATTTCTAGAGAAGCACTGTATAAGTCCGAACGATTTGGCGAAGGACTACTCGAAGAAGCCTACAAAGTGCTTGGTCAAGATGTTTATGAAAAAATTGCTTCCTTAAGAGCCGCTACAACACCCGAAGAGCAGATAGAAGTAATAGAATGGCTAGATAGTCGAATTCGAAAAATGACATCATCCGAAAACACAATCGATGCTTCCGAGAGCGACTCGGACGAAGACCGATACTTCTATCATCCTGCGCGTATTTCTCCAAAAATCATCGGCGTATTTCCGGAACACGCGCTACGACCAACCTGCCTGAGCGTTTCAATTATTGGTTCGAGTTTCTTGCAAAAAGCTGGAGTACCCACAATGCACGCAGCAGTAAATGAATCTAGTATCGACAAAGCGACGGGCAATGCAATTAAATTAATCGAAAAGATTGTCTCGAAGTACGAGTCGAAACTCTCCATTCCTTTTAGCGATATGTCTCTAGAAGCAATGCAGTCCGTGCTTGCTGCTGCTCGTGTGTCATACACTGCGGAAGAAGCACAGCATGCGGCTGTCTACGCAAAGCTTTCCGATGGAACGTGGATGCAATTTGATCCAAACTATTATTCCACAACTGACATAAACCCAGATTTCAAGAATGTAAACGAAACACTAAGTGACATACACACACAGCTACGTAGCCTACAGGAGGTGGCGCCTGGAACTGAGATTTCGACAGTTTTAACGTCTCAAGTTGATCTTAGCGAAGTTCTGCGGCTACTTCTCGACTCTAAAAAAGAAGAAGACTTAAAACTGGTGCGGGAGAAATGTGAACATGCACTGGCAAACCTACCCGATGAAGCAATTCTTGCGTCACTCTTTGATGAATGTATCGAACCTTTCTTTTCCGGATTTGACACAATAAATTCAGATGAACTCATCCAGCAAGTCAACAAAATATTTGCAGAAAATGGACCCGCAAAAATGCTCGAAGACACATACTATGATATGTTCAACAAGTATGTCCTATGGGGAAATTCTCTCGAAACGTTTACAAAACGTTTAAAAACCGACACATCATACCTTGAAAAAAGAATTGCCGACATGACTGCCCTCCCGTTCATGATGTCAGTCGCACTGGCAAAAAAAGTTGCTGAAGAAAGCGGAGGTGACGTAATACATCGTAAAGTCGAGCTTGGACTGCCTGCTTCTCGAATTGGTATGGCGGCGCTTAATGACTTTGCGGTGTACAGCGAGGATGACATTTCGCTAGGGTTCTGGTTGTCTCACTGGTCCGGAAGTACGTCAGTAACTCAACATTACGACAAAGAGCCTTCAAACGCGCTCGAAGCACAGCTTCAGTATGTCAATATCGCCCATTACCTCACACACCCCTTTACAAGTAAAAGAAATAGTGAAATAATAGAGACGTTTCTGGAGCAACACCCCCTGTCACATACCGACACAAAGGAGAAAACAGATGGGCATCAGCAAGAAGGACCTTGACGACCTGATCGAAAAGGGAGGAGTAGGCTCACGAACTGCGCGCAAGCTTCACAAGGCGAATGGCACCGAAGGTGCACCTGCCGAGAAGAAGTCGGTCAAGCCTCGCGGTCATGGGCCGGCATCGGCGCGCACACCCGTGCTAGGCAACTTCTGATCTATAGGACGACCGGTGCTCAGCGCACCGGTCGTCCTCCAGAACAAAATAACCGCACTTTGATGAGTTACTCTCGAGTGCGGTTTTTGCATTTATAAAGTATGCTCAACCCAGCTATACTAAACATATGCACATCATCGATATCTCCCTCCCCATCCACCCAAACATGCCCATTTACCCGGGCAATCAGCCAACGACGTTCGAGACAACAATTAAGCCAAGCGGAAGCCAACTGACGACGATGACATTCGATAGTCACGCCGGCACACATATAGATGCACCCGCTCACGCTGGACTCGAGGGTTCTACTGAAATATTTGCCTTGGAAACCTTCTACGGTCCAGCTCGGGTTATCTTGATTGAAGATACCCCGCTGATCGAGAAACACCACCTGGCAGATCGAGACATTAAAGCCGGTGAACGAATTT
>Ga0136601_1000730_pt1 | contig 12648 bp, 15 predicted proteins | sample AntRauMFilla2699_FD_181020 | JGI IMG/M metagenome (GOLD analysis project Ga0136601, IMG submission 181020) | Saline lake microbial communities from Rauer Islands, Antarctica - Metagenome Filla 2 #699 | ecosystem: Environmental > Aquatic > Non-marine Saline and Alkaline > Saline | place... | reverse complement strand
TCCATAATTTATAAGTGTACGACCCTCACAGGTACGACGCTTTTTTCTTAACCAAAACAGGTTTGAACATCAGCTAGTAGACGGAGCCCAATAATTTGAACCCTATTCTTAGGGTTTTTATTTTACCTCTACAAAAGATTCATATACTGGTATAATTTAAGAATGGAAAATATAAAAGTAAAACATGAGTTAAAAGACTTTCTACCCCTAATTACTATTATCGCAGTAATTATAATATTTACTATTTATATGTGGAGTACAGCTACTAAACCTGATCTAATGTTTGGCATGAGAATGTTTATGTCTGGATTTTTCCTTATCTTTGGTGTATTTAAATTAATTAAACTGAAAGGTTTTGTTATGGCGTACAAGAAATATGACATACTAGCCAAGAAAAGCACTATCTATGCATATGCGTATCCATTTATAGAGATTGGTCTTGGAGTATCATTTTTCTTTGCTTTTAATTTACTACTTACTAATATAATTACATTGATAATAATGATTATTGGTAGTTATGGAGTATGGCTTAAAATTAGAGAAAAAGAAGAAATACCTTGTGCTTGTCTTGGTGTTGTATTTAAGCTACCAATGACAAAAGTGACACTCTTTGAGGACTTACTAATGGCTGTAATGGCATTAATGATGATAATTTTTCTAATATAACTTTTTTAAGTAAAATAGGTTCGAACATCCTCTAGTAGACGGAGACAACTAAAAAGACCTTAAAAAAAAGAGTCTCGCACAAATATAATTCGTGCGAGACTATTCACTTATTCCACATTTTTGGCTTTTTAACATCAGTTGCCAATTTGAGCCAGCTCATGATGATAATTGTCCAATATGTTGGATCAAACTCAAACCATCTCATTCCATGGGATGCTGATCCAGGTTCTCCGTGGTGATTGTTGTGATGACCTTCTCCAAGGGAGAGGACTGCAACCCACCATAGATTTCTGGAGTTTTCATCCGTATCTTTGAAGTTTTGATATCCCCAGGTGTGAGCTGCAGAGTTAACGAACCAAGTATTGTGGAAGGCCAATACCGTTCTCGCTGCAATTCCCCAAATAAACCAGGATGCGGCTAGCTGATATCCTCCGATATACCATCCTATTAGTAATAGTAATATGGCTACTACTACTTGAGGGACCCAAAACCATTTATGGAACTTATTCATCATTGGTTCCCTCATTAGATCTTTGGCTTGGTCGATCTCACTAAACCCTTCTGGGCTTTTTGTTAATACCCAGGTTATATGAGCCCAGGTAAATCCATGCTTAGGACTATGGGGGTCAAGATCCTTGTCAGAGTGCTTGTGGTGATACCTGTGGGTACCAACCCAAACAATAGGTGAACCTTGCCAAGCAAGACACCCACACACTGTTAAGGTCCATCGTACCCACTTAGGTGTCTTGAAAGATCTGTGTGTGAGTAGTCTGTGATAGCAAAGACCAATTCCAAGGCCGATTGTCACCCAATATAGAAATAATCCTATAAACACCCCACTCCAAGAGAAGAATGTTGGAAGTAGTGCTCCTACTGCAAAGATGTGCAGGATAAGAATCACTATTGTTACAGTTTTATTTGCTTGGTCTGTCCACCAATACAAGAGTTTTTTCATTGTTTTTCCTTTCTGTGTAGTTGTTGTTTAAATGTACGAATACTAAAAACAGTGTATCAGTTAATGAGCTTTTGTACACAAATTCACTAATAGAATAAGCTCATAATTTGGACCTTAAAGAAGATGAGGTATTTTATATATAATCTTCAATAATTTCAGCAATGCGATCGGCGATAATTGAATAACCCAGATCGTTTGGATGAATTTGATCTGACATATATTTCTCATCACCAAATATATCTTTTAGAATATCAGACATATATAGTGACCCGGTTTCGTCTGCAATTTTTTGGTAGTTATAGTCAAAATTACCAAACAAAAGTCCGTTTCTAACACTAATTATCATGGCAATTGATCCATTTTGTTGTACTTGAGAAATGATACTTCGAATAGCATTTTCAGTAACTTCTTCTGGTATTTTTTTAAGAGCGTCATTTCCTCCCAAGTTAATTATCACAAGTCGTGCATCCTTAGGAATTTCATCTACATTTTTTAGTCCATTAACACTTGTATTTCCTGGTACGCCAAGATTCAATACAGGTTGATCAATTTTTCTACCTAATTTTTCTGGTAGACTATTTCCTGCACTTGATCCTTTTCCAGAAACAAGACTGTCGCCAAACATTACGATACCTGTTCTGTCATTGGGGAAGTTGCTAATATTGTCTTCTTCAGGTTTAAATAAGAAGAAAACACTAATAAGTATAAATACTGTGACTATTATGTAGATAATGTTTCTAAGAGACATGGTTATATTATATCAAAAAAATAGTGGAACAACCGTAGAGTAAATAATTTCTATAATAAAAAGTTCGAACATTCTCTAGTAGGCGGAGCACTCAACATAATCATAAAATTTTTGCTATAATTCAATATATGAAAATAACCATAATAATTGTACTACTGATTTTGATAATTTGGATTATAGGAAGTTGGTTATCAATTAGAAGCATTGAAGAACCTAAATACGAGGTCTTATCAAAAGAAAATGGCTATGAAATAAGACTTTATGAACCATATTTAATTGCTGAAACAACGGTCAAAGGGACTTATCGAGAATCAATGAGTCAAGGATTCAGAAATATTGCCGATTATATTTTTGGAAACAACACTAAAGAACAGAAAATTAGTATGACCGCACCAGTTCTAGAATCTGAGTCAATAAAGGAATCAGAAAATATTGCCATGACAGTTCCTGTTATTAGTCAGGGGGACAACACAGAAAGAAAAATATCTTTTGTTATGCCTAGCAAATACACGATCGAAACAATACCAAAACCAAACACTGATTTTGTGACTTTGAAAGAAATCCCCGAAAGAAAAGTGGCAGTATTGCGATATGGTTGGTATGCAAATGCAAAAAGAGTAGAGATTAAAAAAAATGTTCTGAAAAATAAATTGACAGTCGATAAGATAGAGTTTGTTGGAGATTTTTATTCTGCTTCTTATAATCCACCGCTCTCAATGCCTCTGTTGTTAAGGAATGAAGTAATGGTTGAAATAAAATAAATTCAAACATTTTATAATCCTTGGATTTTCTCAGGGTCATCAACTACTTTCTATAGAATTCATGCATTGCTTCAAGATCATCATGTAATCTTGATATGGAATCACCTGATGATACAAGTACTTTTTTAACTATGTTATATAAAGACTCTAAGTCTATCCTTTTTTTAATTATCTTATCATCATAGAAGTATATTTTGTTATCAGATAATTCAACACTAAAGTTAGAAGCTTCTTTTTGTAATAAGGATAATATTTTATTTGTGAATATTTGAAGAGTCTCTATCTCATAATTATGAGTACAATATAGTTCAAAATTTTTATTAAATTGATCCTCTAGTTTTATTTTTACATCCTTATCTAATCCAAGATTGTCTTTAGGGAAGTGTCTTCGCATACTTCTAGACCTTAAGAATATGTGTGGGAATTGTACTTTATATATGGATAATTCACATATTGTAAATGCATAGTTTTTTCTATTCTTACCACTACCTATTGAGTATTTATAATTAAATATATTAATGGGGTATTTAGATATATTACCACTCATTAAGTTGTAAACTCTTCTAGAATTACCTAAGTTTAAAAGTCTACCAGAAAAAGAATAATTTCCATAAAGATTATCAGATACCACTATGCCATGTTTAAGTCCAACTTCATTTTTAAGATTATGATCAGACGCAAAATCAGTCATTAGTTTTAAATGTTTAAGGTGAGCTTCTATTCCCTTAGTTAAAAATAGGTATATGGCAAATGAAACAAAGGGTGCAAGTATTAAAAAAAAGGGATAAGTATAATTGTTAACACAAAAAAGATTATTATAACCTTTAGACTTTTCTTATTAGCTATAAATTTCTCTAATGATTCTTTACTGAACCCTAAATTTAACTTGGTTTTATTCATGTTATATATTATATACTAATCAAACTGCTGATACTGATATATTTTGTATTACTTTAAAACCTTATCTTCTACAGGGGTGACAACCTTAACAATCTTTTCTTCTTTTTCTTTAAGTAAATCAAACTCTTTCTTCATCTTCTTGTTTTCTTTTTTTAGTCTAGAAATAGTAAAAGCGTTTTTAATATTTCTGGGAACAATCAAAAGGACAGCAATAAGTAGACCTACTAGTACAGATATCAAAACAATTAATGAAAGTGATGCTGTAATATCCCAAAAAAGAAAACTAACCGTTACTGAAAAAACGTTTTGTATTGCAAAAACTACTGAAATTGAACCAATAATGAGACTTAATATAAGTAAATTCATATAATTTATTTTAAATACTCAATAAATAACTTTAAAATATAATAGTTATTATATTACTGGATTATTCTATTATTCTATTTTTCCGCATCTTTTTTTCTAATCGCAGCCTCCACAATATCTTTTGGAAGCTCAGAGGTTGCTAATAGTGCATCTCTTACCGCATTTCCTGCTTTGTCACCAATTTCATCAGCAGTATCTAGTGCACCGATTACTGCACTTTTAGTTGCTTCTGCAACATCACCTCCCACTTCAGTAACACTTTTAACAACCCCTGAAACAGCATTAACTGCAATTTTTCCTACATCACCTCCTATTTCATTAGCAACTGAAATAGCTCCGCTTGTAGCCCCTCTTGCAGCCTCAATAACATTACCACCCATTTCAGAAACTGCTTGTACTGATGCTCCAACAACATCGGATGTTGAATCTACGACAGTTTTTCCTGTAGACGCAACACCCTTAAGTGCTCCGTTAACTGCACTCGAAGCAGTTTCTACAACTGAATCACTTATTTCACCAGCATCCTTTAATGTTCCAATAACAGTATCTTTTACTGTTTTTCTTAAAGAGGTAACAATATCACCTGTACCTTCTATTACAGAAACTACACCATTTTTTACCTCATTTACTATTTTATCAATCATAAGTATATTAATTATTTTAATAATAAATACATTATAACATATTAATTAATGTCCACTCAAGTAAGAAAAGATGGAAAATTATGTATTTTTTATAAATTTTTATTTTAATAAAAATTTAAAGATAAACTAAGTATAGTTTAAGTCCTTTGTTTCCTCGTCCCATCAAGTTTAAAGAAGGTCCATACAAATAACTTCTCAACCTTAGTGCGTGCCCACGGTGTTCTTCGTAAAAATTTTAAACTAGAATTAATACTTGGGTTTTCATTAAAACAGTTAATCCTAATTTTTCCTCCTAATTTTTCCCAACCATACTCTGCTACTAGTTCCTCCAATATCATATTGAGTGTCATGTTGTGTAAGGGGTTGTTTTTCATGATGGTAAGTGTAACAAAATAATAATATTCTACAATCATACTTGTAAAATATAGCTTCATAAGTCATACTGACATCTATGAAAATCAATAAAGCATCTTTTGTTACAGGTATTATAAAAGGAAGACAGAAATGGGATTCTAACATTCCACAGATTGCTTTTTATGGTCGCTCAAATGCGGGGAAGTCGTCTAGCATAAATGCATTACTTAATAATAAGTCACTCGCAAAAACATCTAGTACTCCAGGTAAGACTACGGAGATAAATTTATTCAATATAAATGATAATGATTTATACTTTGTTGATTTACCAGGATATGGATATGCAAGAGGTTCTGCAACACAAAAACAAATACTTCAGGATCTTATACTCTGGTTTATAAAAGATACAAAGGTTGATAATAGAATCCATGTTATGGTTCTTGATTCAAAAGTAGGACTAACTATTAATGACAAAGTGTCTCTAGACTTCCTGTCCGAGACAGGGGAGAAGATAATAATTCTTTTTAATAAAGTTGATAGATTAAACCAAAAGGAGTATTCAAAGAATCTTAAAAAAATTAAAAGTGAGATTATGGATTCTGTGATACTGATTCCTTTTTCTGCAAAGAAGAAAAAAGGAGTAGATAAATTTTGGGAGGCTATAAAGAATGAATTATAGAATAAAAACTCTTAGATTGATTAAGTCTCAAATGATTAAAGAGAAGGACCTAAAAAAGAATGATCTCAAGATCATAATTCCTATAAACATTCTAAATAGGCAGGTGTCTTATCAAAAAAAATAGTATCCTTTTTGAAACAAGGAGTTTTTTCAATTAATCTTCTATACATTTCATTGAAGCTGTTCGCTTTTCTAATATAAAGAAAATCATTTTTATCAACACGCCATCTTGCTTTACATGGGAGTATATGATTATGATAATCAAAATCAGCAATACTATCACAATCTAATATCCCACACTCAAAAACTGATGTATATAATTTTGTTGAACGAAGGATTTCTGACATAAGAGTTGTACCACCTCTTGCATATCCAGTAATAATAACTTTTGGTAAGTGCTCCTTATCTTTTGTGTTTTGTATCTTCCGGGAGAAAATATTTTCTCCTTAAAATTCCCAAAATTATTTTTCATAAAACTAATAAATTATATACATTAGCTAAATTTTATACTACGCAACTCATTAAGATGATGGTGTCTCATCATGTCATATCCATCACGACTAAACTTATACTGCTCAAATAGTGATGCTGCATGCTGTGAGCCTAGTAGGTGGGGCATTATCACATAATCAAAACCTGTATCATACAGTAATAATGCGTTTTCATCTGCGTTTGTAGTTGCAATCATTATTGCATCTGGATTTACTTTTCTTACAGATTCAAACAACAGAATATTTGAATCTGGATCATCAATTGTTGATATTATTATTTTTGTCCCTGACAAATTAAGAGATTCAATAAGTTCTATATTTGTTAGGTCTCCATATTGAATATCAAAACCTTCTTTTTCAAGACTTTGTACATTTCCTGGATTATGATCAATTATAAGATGTGATATGTTTTGTTTATTTAGTTCTCTAAATATTTTGTTTCCAACGTGTCCTGCACCAAATAAAACAACTTCATAATTCTTATTTTCTTCAGAAGCCTCTTTAGTATTTTTTCTTTCAAATATACCAAGATATCTTTCTAATAATTTATATATTTGATCTGAGTATGAAATTAAGTATGTTGACCCAAAAATGGTAATTAATCCAACAAGTGTTACTAATGATACAACCTCTGCACTTAAGTGACCTAATTTATATCCAAGAGCAATGAAGATTAATGAAAACTCACTAATTTGAGCCACAGTAAAACCGGTCTGCATACTAGTTTTCTTCTTGTATCCAAGAGCACCCATTATGGACATTAAGATTATTGGATTACCAATAAGCACAAGAGCAGATAATGCAAGGGCAGAAGGAATTAAAGAAGCAATACTTCCAAATTCCATCTGTGCTCCAAGTAAAATAAAGAACATAATAATAAAGAAATCTCTAACAGGTGTTAATCTTGCAGAGATTTCTCTACGTGTTGGCAGCGTTGCTAGTGATATACCAGCTACCAATGCACCTGATTCAATACTAAATCCAAAGAAATAGAATAGTGCAGAAATTCCAAGACCCCAAGCTATTGTAAAAATAAACAAAAGCTCACGAGAGCTTGCTATAAAATTATTAAGTCTAGGTATTATGTGTTGAGAGATAAGGTACATAGCAACTAATAAGGAAAGACCTTGTATAAACATTGTTGTAATTGATCCAACAGAAAGACTGTCTGACGCAACAAGAGGAAGCATAAACATTAAAAGGATTGCAATCAAATCTTGTACCAAAAGAAAACCAATTGATATTCTTCCATATAGACTATCAATATCTCCTTTGTCACCGATAAGTTTAAGTACAATAATTGTACTACTGAATGCAAGAGCAATGCTGACATATATCGCAGGAAGAGTTCCTAGTCCAAGCCAAAGTGCGATAAAAAATCCAATGGTTGAGGTTATGATAACTTGTCCAAATCCTGTCACTATTGAAATGGTACCAAACTGCTTAATATTTTTGGGATGAAGATGTAGTCCTACAAGGAAAAGAAGTATCGCAATTCCTATTTCACTAAAGAGGCTAAGTATTTCAACAGAACCAACAATAGAAGCAAAGAAAGTACCAGCAATAAGGCCGGTAAAAATATGACCAATCATAAGTGGTTGCTTTATTAATTTCATGAACATAGACACGCTGGCTGCCAGGGTAATTAGTAAGCTGAATTCTACAAAGTGTGACATATTAATTTATTATATTTTTTAATTAAATTAATTGTAACATTTCTTTTGTGTAGGTAAACAATATTTTAACTATAACTGTTAGTAATATTTGGTATAATAAATCTATGAAAAAATATGACACATTAATATTTGATTTAGATGGTACCTTATCTATATCAAAACAACCACTTAGTAAAGAAATTGCAGAGTTGTTAGGAAAAGCAACTAATCAAATTAATATTGTTGTCATAACGGGAGGAATGTTTGAGCAAATAAAAAAACAAGTCATTAATCAAATGTCAGATGATTCAGATTTAAATAATTTATATATATTACCGACAAGCGGTTCATCAATGAGAAAATATAATCCATTAAGAGATAGTTGGGATGAAGTTTATTCTCATAAATTAAATGATGAACAAAAAGAAAGAGTTATATCGTCTATAAAAGAAGCTCTAGAAAAGGCATCATTCTCTATAGACAATTCAGAACTTGCTGGTCCACAAATTGAGGATAGGGAATCACAGGTTACTTTTTCGGCACTAGGTCAAAAACAACTACCAGATATAAAGGCTACGTGGGATCCAGAAAGAACTAAAAGAAAAGAATTATTATCTCTTTTGGAACATCTTGAAGATGAATTTGATGTTAAGTTGGGAGGATCAACATCAATTGATGTAACATTAAAAGGTATAGATAAGGCATTTGGTATTAATGAGTTCTATGCACACACTAACCTTGATATAAAAAATGGGTTATTTGTTGGAGATCAAATTATTCCTGGAGGAAATGATTTTCCTGCTACAAAAACAGGTATAGATACACTTGATACAACCGGTCCAGAAAAAACAATTAATATTATCAACAGTGTATTAGGAAATATTAATTAATTTTGTGTTAAAATATAGGTATGAAATTATCAGAGGTCACAAAAAAGCCCTGGGGAGAATTTAGACAATTTACCCTGAACGAAGAAACAACTGTTAAGACCTTAACTGTAAATTCTGGCGAAGTACTTTCTCTTCAAACTCATTCTACAAGAGAAGAATATTGGTATGTTATTAAAGGTCATCCAGAGATTACTTTAGATGATAATATTTTTGTTGCAGAACCAGATCAAGAGATTTTTGTAAAACAAGGACAAAAACATCGTATTTCAGCACCTACTGATAATGTTGTCATTCTAGAAATTGCACACGGTCATTTTGATGAGGAAGATATTGTTCGACTGGAGGATAAGTATGATCGCAAATAAAATTTAATACATGTTTAAAAAGCTACTTTTACAATTTAAAACTTGGGTTAAAAAATTATTTATTAAAAAAGACAAGGTTGTTTCTTTATCTAAGGATGTTATTGGAACAGCCAGATTTGAAAATCAAACTTATTTCTTTGTTAGAAACAGAAAAAATATATTTTTAACCTCTGATACAGAAAGAAAAACGTATAGACGAAAATTAAAATTCTCAAGAAAAGTAAGTAGTCTTATTTCAACAATGAGAGATATCGATGCTGTTACATTACCGAGTGGGGAACATGCGATGGTCTGTACTATTAATATTAAGGGTATAGACAGAACTCTATATCTCATATCTGATGATACTATCTACTTTAGAGCAACACTATTAATAGAAAGTCCAAATGGAGGGCCTACAAAAATTGTTGTTCATGGAGATGAAGAGGTTGCACTTCTGACCTCTGTTGATGGTGAGATATGTTACAGGAAGCTTGATTTAGATCATAAAGAGGTTGAATATCATAATACTGGTCTGTCACCAAGAAATGATTCTTTCGACCATAGTCCATTAAGTGTTGTCGGAGCATTTGATTTGCCTGATGGTATCTTTGTTCTATACGATAGTTCATATGAAATGAGAGGATTTAAAACACATCGTTTTGGTGGGGCGTTAATAGCACATGATAATCCAAAACATACTCACTGGAGAGCTTCTTTTGATGAGGTTCCATTTTGGGACAAGTTTATTTCAAAGAAAGAAGAGGAAAACATTTCTCTTTCTACTATTGGTGCATATTTAAATGAAGATATAATAAAGGTATATTTTTATGAAAGTGATAAAAAAGATGTTTATACACTAGAGTTACATGAGCCATATAATCGTCGTGACCCTCATCCTGAAAAGGCTAGGCTTCGTAAGTATGTTAATAATCCAATTGTTAGTCCTGACGACAAGCATCCTTGGGAGAACCATACAACTTTTAATCCAACAGCTATTCAAATAGATGATATTACTCATCTATTATATAGAGCAGAAGGTTCTGCAGGACTTTCTGTTGTTGGATATGGTAAGAGTCATAATGGGATTAATTTTGATAGATTGCCTGATCCTATATATGTTCCAAGAATGCATTTTGAGGGTGTAAACGTTTCTCCTGAAATCATGTGCAACAATATACGTGGTTCATTTAAGTCTGGGTATAATCATTATTCATCAGAAAATGATAAAGACTATGACTGGCATGGTGTGGAGGATCCAAGAGTTACAGAGTTAGATGGTAGAATCTATATGATTTATGCAGCGTACAATGGTTACCAACAAGCACGTCCAGCTATAACATCAATTGATAGAGAAGATTTTAAACAAGGTAAGTGGAATTGGAAGACTCCACAACCAATGACGGCTGTTCCGCAGAATCACGGACAAGGAAATAAGAATGTTGTACTTCATCCAGAAAAAGTAAACGGTAAATTTATGGTATATCATCGCACTTGGCCTCATATTAGAATTGATTATGTCGATGATTTAGAGTTTGGTCCTGATAAAAAATATTTGAAAGAACTTGATCAAATTCCTGCCAGAGGTGATTCCTGGGATAGTCATAAGATAGCAGTAGCTGCAGCACCAATACGTATTGAAGAAGGTTGGCTAATGATATATCAAGGTGCTGGGTCAAACGATCGTAGATATAAGGTTGGAGCCATGATTCTTGATGCAGATGATCCTTCAAAGGTTTTGTACAGAAGTAATTATCCAATAATGACACCAAGTGAGTGGTATGAAAATGAGCATAAGTTTGGTGTGGCATATCCATGTGGAGCAGTCATTAAAGATGGTATACTAAATGTATACTATGGTGGTTCAGATAAATATGTTTGTCTTGCACAAGCTCCTGTTGACGAGTTTGTACAAAAACTAAAACAAGATCCATATGTTAAGCCAGAATTACAGAAAATTAAGAATATTAATGACTTATGTATATAACAAAAAGATCAGATCATAATCCTTTCATTAAGCCAAACGAAGAGCATTCATGGAGAGCATATGCTACTTTTAATTGGTCACCTTGGCATGATGAAGAAACCCATACTATTCATGCACTTTATCGTGCGATGACAAAACCAGACCTTCTTGCTAAAGGTCCAACTTTTAGCGTTTCTTCAATTGGATATACTTTTAGTAAGGATGAAGAGCATTTTAATAAGCATGAACAACTAATTTTCCCAGAGCATGAGTGGGAGCGTTATGGCTGTGAAGATCCTCGTGTAACAAAAATAGGGGATATGTATTATATTTTCTATACAGCACTATCAACGTATCCTTTTACCGCAGAAGGTATTAAAGTAGCAGTTGCAACAACAAAAGATTTTAAGACAATTGATGATAAAAAATTAGTGACACCTTTTAATGCAAAGGCTATGACTCTTTTTCCTAAAAAGATAAATGGTAAGTTTACTGCTTTACTAACTGTTGATCCAGATTTACCTCCATCAAAAATTGCTTTTATTCAATTTGATAATGAGGAACAAATATGGGATCAGGGTTACTGGCAAGACTGGTATGCAAATATTGATGATCATATTTTTGATCCAAGAAAGAAAGAAGATGATCATTGTGAGATTGGTGCAGCACCAGTTTGGACGCCAGAAGGTTGGTTATTAGTTTATTCTCATATTCAAAAATATTTTGATGAGGATGGTAGAATTTTTGGAATCGAAGCTCTTTTATTAGATCATGATGATCCAAAAAAGATTATTGGTAGAACAACCGGTCCTATCCTGGTTCCAGAGAAAAGTTATGAAAAGGTGGGACAAATAAAAAATATTGCTTTTCCTTCAGGTGCAGTTATTCATGAAGATAGATTAGATATTTATTATGGAGGAGCTGATTCTGTATGTTGCATGGCCGCAGTGAATCTACAACATCTTCTTGATTCAATGAATATTGAAAAAAGAAAAGAACTAGTAATTAGATATGATGAGAACCCAATATTAAGTCCTATTCCAGAACATGAGTGGGAAGGAAAGTTAGTTTTTAATCCTACAACAATAGATCTGGGAGAAAAAACATATATTGTTTATCGAGCTATGTCGGAGGATAATACGTCATCTATGGGGGCGGCGGTAACAACTGATGGATACACCATTGATGAGCGCTTTAAAGACCCAATTTACTTTCCAAGAATGGACTTT
>Ga0136601_1000729_pt1 | contig 12666 bp, 12 predicted proteins | sample AntRauMFilla2699_FD_181020 | JGI IMG/M metagenome (GOLD analysis project Ga0136601, IMG submission 181020) | Saline lake microbial communities from Rauer Islands, Antarctica - Metagenome Filla 2 #699 | ecosystem: Environmental > Aquatic > Non-marine Saline and Alkaline > Saline | place... | reverse complement strand
TGACTATGTTGTTGTTATTAACGCGGCTAAGTCTGTCGTAACTGGCAACAAAGAGACAGACAAGATGTACTATCGTCACAGTGGATTCCCTGGTGGTATCAAAGACGCCTCACTGCAGCAAGTTCGTGAAAAGTTCCCAGAACGAATCATCGAAGCAGCAGTAAAGGGAATGATTCCTCGCAACAAGCTTGCCGCTGGACGTCTTGCACGCCTGAAGGTGTTTGAGGGCGAAGAGCACGCACATACAGCACAAACCCCAAAGAAAGTAGAGGTCAAGTAATATGGCAACTGGTAGCTATTTTTACGGGCTTGGACGACGCAAGAGCGCAACTGCTCGTGCCCGTCTGTACAAAGGCAAAGGCACGCTGACTATTAATGATAAGCCAGCCGCTGAATATCTTGGCGAGAACAAAACGTTACTTGCCGAAATCACCGATCCGCTTGCCCTTGTTGGGAAGCAAAAGGACTTCGATATCACGATTCGTGTCCAAGGTGGTGGAAGTGCCGGACAAGTTGATGCTATAAAATTGGCTATCGCCAAAGCACTGACAGTCGGACACGCTGATCTACGCTCCACTCTTAAAAAAGCTGAGTTCCTAAAGCGAGACTCACGAGAGAAAGAGCGCAAGAAGTACGGACTTCGTTCAGCTCGTAAACGAGAACAATTCTCGAAGCGTTAATTCGCATCAGAACATTCAAAAACTCCCACGCATTGTGGGAGTTTTTTGTTTATAATAGCGACATGGGCTCTGTAGACACATTCATCCATCGTTGGCTAAGAGTGCCTTACAGGCTGCATTCGACCGTTCACAACCCAAAAGGCAGGCACATTGTCGTCATGATCCACGGTATCGGAAATTCGGAAGAATCATGGAATGAGGTCATCAAGCGCTTGCCGGATACTATTCGCGTTGTCACGGTTGATTTGCTGGGCTTTGGCAAGTCACCCAAGCCCCGGTGGGCGATGTATAATGCAAGCACCCAAGCAAGGGCTGTTCGAAAGACTTTACTGCAGCTAGGATTGTTCGGTAAGTTTCATATCGTCGGCCATTCGCTTGGATCGCTGGTTGCAATAGAAATGGCCCGTCGGTACCCGCTGGTTGTCTCTTCGTTGGTATTGTGCAGCCCTCCTTTTTACCAGCTAGAGGATGACTCGGAGCCATTTGCCGTCACTCCGGACAGGGTATTAAAGCGAATATTTAAGCATGCAACCGAACATCGTGATGAGTTTGTTGAACTATCGAGCATCGCCCGTCGGTACAAACTCGCAAATCCTGCCTTTTACGTCGATGACAGTAACGTTGATAGTTATATGGCAACCCTCGAGACGATGATCATTAACCAGACCGCACTTCGTGATGTCAGCCGATTGAGATTGCCGATTCACATCCTTCGGGGAGTGTTCGATATTCTTGTCATTCCGACCCATTTGGGCAAGCTAAAAAAGGCCCGAAAGAACATTTCCCTTCACACTGTTGCAGCCGGACACGAGATTGTTGGGCTGTATACGCATGCGGTCTCTGATAAAGTAGCGGCTATCGTCAAGAAGTAAGCTATAATAGAAGACAATGCACAAGCCTGTTATTCTCACCGGAATCCGTTCGAACGAAGAACCAACGCTCGCCAACTATTTGGGCGCGTTTGTGCCAATGGTGCAGATGCAACAGCAGTACGCAGGTGAGTACCAGATACATATGTTTGTGCCTGATCTACACAGCTTTACGACGCCGATCGATCACCAGAACTTATACCAAAATACGCTCAACAATTTGAAGTATTTTATTGCGGCCGGTCTTGATCTGGATAACGCTGACACTTTCGTATATCGCCAAAGCTATATTCCAGCACACAGCGAACTTACCTGGATTCTGGACTGCTTTACCTACGTTGGTGAAATGGGCCGGATGACGCAGTACAAAGAGAAGAATGGCCAAAGCTCAGACAGTGTCACAATGGGGCTCTTTAATTATCCCGTTCTGATGGCGGCTGATATTCTGCTGTATAACGCACGATACGTGCCGGTGGGTGAGGATCAATTCCAGCACCTTGAAATTACTCGTGATATTGCGACTCGATTTAATAATAAGTTTGGGGATGTCTTTACGATTCCAGTGACGACTAAAGAACAAACAGATTTTATCAAGCGCGACAAGGGACTTCGCATCCGCAGCTTGACTGATCCAACCAAGAAAATGAGCAAGAGCTCTGACGATGATGCATCAAAGATACTGTTGGTTGATTCGCCAGAGGCTGCCACAAAGAAGATTATGGCCGCAACAACTGACAGCGTTGGTGTGATTAATTTCGATTGGGATGCGCAACCGGGCATCACGAGTCTTTTGCAGATGCTAGCGCTTCTTACCGGCCGTGACCAAGAAGCTGTCAACGCCGAATGGGTCGGCACCGCACAGTACGGTGACTTTAAGAAAGCAGTTGCCGAGGCAGCCTCGACCTTCTTGACGGACTTCCAGAATCGTTTACAGGGCATTGATGACGAGATGTTGCACCAAAAACTGGCTGACTCAGAGCGCACGGTCTCCGAAGTGGCGAATCAGACTTTGCTGCGTGCCCAAAAAGCCGTTGGATTGCGACCAAGGGAGTAGCAATGGGAAAACACCTAGACTCAGACATACTCGCTGTCTTGCGATCATTTGAAATTGCCGGCGAGTTCACCGCTAAGCGGTCTATCAAGAACATCAAGGAATACCCGGCTCGGGCTGTCAGCCGACTGCTTCGTTTTAACTTCGAGAGGGAACAGTACTATTTATTGTACGACAACTCAGCCAACGACGACGTTAACCAGGTGCTGCATTATATCGGCCTTGATGCCGCTGGTATTGACGGCGCGCTGGTTCGCAATCCCAAAGAAAGCACCAAGGCATACGGATTTCCACAAAAAGGCAAAGACGCCTATCTCTTTAAAGTAACGTCGACACGCAATCGCCTTGATCAAGAACTCGTTCGTCGCTATCCAGCTCTCTCTCGCAGCACGCTGCAAAAGTACATCAAAGCCGGGCACGTTTTGGTGAATGGTACGGCTATCTTACAACCAAAAGTTGATGTGTTGATGACTGATGAAATCGCCTTGACGCCACCACAGCCCGAAAACCATGGAGATACCGAATTGCCGATCCTCTATCTTGATGATGATGTGATTGTTGTCAATAAACCTGCTGGCGTATTGACGCACAGCAAAGGTGTTATGAACCAAGAGTTTACCGTAGCTGACTTTTTTCGACGGTTCACTACGGCCGGCCTCGAGACAACGCGCCCAGGAATTGTGCACCGACTCGATCGGGACACTTCAGGGGTTATTATTGGCGCTCGAAATCAAGAAACAGTGCTTGAGTTGAAGAAGCAGTTTGCCGAGCGTACTACTAAGAAAGAGTACGTCGCTATTGTTAAGGGTCATCCGAAAGAAGCCGAAGCATTGGTTGATCTTCCAATTTCTCGCAATCCATCGGCACCAAGCACCTTCCGTGTCTTTCCTGGCGGTAAAGAGGCCCAAACAAGCTATAAAGTCCTCTCTACAACCGACAAGCTTGCATTAGTGCATCTTCAGCCCCGCACGGGTCGTACGCACCAGCTACGAGTCCATATGCAGTATCTTAATACACCGATTTTGGGAGACCGGGTGTATGGTGGCAGGAATAAGTCAGATCGGCTGTACCTTCACGCCTATAAACTTGAAATAACGATCCCAAATAGTAAGCGCACTACCTTCACTGCACCTGTGCCCACCACATTCACTGACATGTTTGAGGGCATTTCGTTCGATGACTGACCCGATTATCAACCCCGCCACACTGGCACAGCTTGACCATATGACGCAGACTTTTCCGCATGCAGTAATTCTTCACGGGCCACGAGGAGTCGGGCTGACGGGCGTCGCTGAGTATATTCGAGATGAGTTACGTGCGGTCATGACGACCGTACTTCCAGAAAGGAATGAGAAGGTTGACCTGCAGAGTGGCGTCATCTCGGTCAGTAGTATACGCAGACTGTATGATCAGACAAAAACAACGCCGCAGGGCCGTCGGCTGATTGTGATCGATTATGCCGAGCGAATGGGCAGCCAGGCGCAGAACGCATTCTTAAAATTACTAGAGGAACCAGGCAGAGATATACACTTCTTGCTGCTCTGCCATGACGCTGGTTCATTGCTGCCAACCATACGTTCAAGGGCTCAGTCAGTAGAGGTTCAGCCGGTCACACAATCTCAGTCTGAGGCTTTACTAGACACTCTGAAGGTGACTGACGCCACAAAGCGAGCACAGTTGCTGTTTGTCGCAAACGGGCTGCCTGCCGAGCTACAGCGGCTGATGAGCAATGATGACGTATTTCAGGCACGCGCAACCTTAATCCGTGATGCCCGAACAATTGTACAGGGCCATGCCTACGACAAGCTTGCAGTGGTGCAGTATTATAAAGACAACAGGGAGGCAAGCCTCATCCTACTGACTGATGCAATGAATATGCTGCACAACTCAGTTGTAAAGGAGGCTCAGTCACGCAGTATTGCGACGTTGGCATCACTTTTAGAAGCATATGAGCGGGTGCTGGCGAATGGGAACCTTCGGCTGCAATTAGCTGCTCACGTGGTATAATTGTCTTTAGAAATGCTAGGATTAATTGTTGTTGCACTACTGGGTACATGGGCGATATATCAGCGCCAAACAATCGCTGAAGTTGTCAGTGATTTACCGACGAAACTTTCTGACAAACTAGACCAGCTATGGTCGATTGCGCAGAGCTCATTGCAGGATCGTAAATATCTACGAGCCGAGAAAGCTTTGTTGACGATTCTTCGGGTTGACGAACGAAATGCGAGCGCATATAACCGTTTAGGGATATTGTATGCCAAACAGCAGCAATACAAAGAGGCGATTGAGTGTTTTGAGATTGCACAATCACTCGAGCCTAGCGCTAGTAGCCTGCACAATGTTGGATTGATTTACTATGAAACAAAGAACTATGACAAAGCAGCACTGGCATTCGAGCAGGCCTTGGCGATGGACGGAGACTTACCGTCGCGTCATATAGCCTATGCAAAAGTACAAGAAAAGCTCGGTAACGATCGTAAAATGATTGACTCGCTTGAAAAAGCAATCGAGCTTGACCCAATTCCTCAGACGCTGTCAATTTTGGCAGATGCTTATGAGCGCGTCGGAGAGTCAGAACTATCAATGAACCTTAGAGAACGCGCAGCAAAAATGATTATTCCCCAAGGAACTTCGAAGAAAGTGCGCCAGCCGCGCCGAGTGATAATGTAACTAATTAAGGAGTAACTATGTCAGCACACACAGAACACATCACGCAGCAGTTTCAAAAAGCCGATAACTTGCTAAGAGTACACGGGCTCTTGTCTATTATTTTCGGGTCATTAGGTGTGCTTGCAGGGCTGCTGTTCTTGCTACTTATTGGTATCGGCTCGGCGGCCAGCCTTCGGCTAGAAGACACAATCGGTGCGTTCGCCTTTGGTATATTCGTCTTCGTTTTATTCATACTGCCACATATCTATCTCATCATTGCTGGGGCGTATATGATGAAGCAACCAACGCCAAAGCTAGCTCGGGTGTTAGTGATAATTAACTTGGTCCTTGGTGTATTTTGGAATTTTGTATTGCTGGTATTTGCCATCATCAACCTTGTGCAAATCGATGAATACGAGCGAGCCTACCCAAAAAGAAAATCATAAACAAAGAACCCACCAATTCGGTGGGTTTTTGATATCAGCTATGGTGCTGGAAGTAGGACTCGAACCTACGAAACCTTACGGTGGGAGATTTACAGTCTCCTGTGATTGCCACTACACGATTCCAGCATATGTATCATGGAGCCGCCTCACGGATTCGAACCGTGGACCTACTGTTTACAAAACAGCCGCTCTAACCAACTGAGCTAAGGCGGCAGACTATTGATACTCAACTATTTTACTGAAGTAACAGCTATAATTCAAGCTGGTAAAGTGTGGAGCCGCGACCGGGATTTGAACCCGAGACCTCATCCTTACCATGGATGCGCTCTACCAACTGAGCTATCGCGGCATATTGTGGCTTGCGCGCATACACGCTACTCATTACATAAAAGAGCTATCGCGGCACGTCTGGTAGATTTTAGCATAAACAACAGGGATAATCAATCAGCCAGAAACGGGCTAGGGGTTGATTAATCAAGGACTTGTTGCTATAATCGACCTCTGAAAGTTGTTATATATTTAAGGAAATTCTATGGCTAAAAAGAACACCAAACGCAAGCTCGTCGGCCTGGTCAGTGAACTGACTGGACACCGTACGTACTACACTACCAAAAACACTCAGAATACTACCGAGAAGATCAGTCTTAAAAAGTATGATCCGGTTGCGCGTAAGCATGCAACCTACACTGAAACCAAGAAAAACCTTGGTCGCAACGAAGTAAAACCTCGAAAAGGCTAGTCCTCTTCTTTGTCGAGTGCTTCAGCCAGCCATAGAGCTGCCTCGATAGATCCACCGAGCACCGTCTGAGAAAGGCGGTGTTCTGTTAGGTAGACGAATAGCTTACTGTCCTTTATTTCGATAGCGTGTGGCCAGAATCGGGCTGCAATACCCATAGCAACTTCGCTTGTCACCGACTGTTCGACCTCCGAAGCCTGGTGCCCGGCGGCGTACATATTATATCGTTGGGTAAACTCGGCAGGGTATTGTTGCTGGGTTAGCTCATGGATTATCTGCAGATGCCGTAAGCCAACAAAAAGGTGGTGGAATCGTTGAACACGGTCGTGCGGCAAAATAAAAATATGCGGTAATATGGTCGAGACGTGAAGATCCACCTGTAAAATCGCCCAGTTGTGTTTATCTTTAGTGCGCCCGACAACGTTTGAGTCATAGCGGTCAACTAGTGCAATGTCGTATCCATCATACGACCCAACAGCATAGTGTTTGTCTTTATGTGAAGTCGAGACAGTCAGGCCACGTATTACGTCATGGTCATCGTTTTGGTGATTAACCGATCCAAAGTACAGTAAGCCTAGTTTTTTGGCGATATCCTTGACGGCGTAGCCACGTTCTCTTGTGTGTAAAAAGCTACCCATGCAGGCTATCTCCTCTCGATGCTATCAAGCATTGTCGAAACGTACTCTGCGTGCGACCAGGTAAGCGGGGCAGGAGCAATCGTGTCGCTGGTCTTTGGGTTAATCTGTTCAGACAGCATGCCTGTAGAGAGGGCGTGGTCTTTTACCCATCCCAGGATAGCCTGGGCGCCGGCACTGTCGCCGACTTCGAGCAAGTACTGGGCGTGCCAGAGTGTAGTGATAAACCAATAGTTGCCCGTCACAGAGTCATCAGTGCGTCGGTAATCGTCATTTTCGTAGCGCGGCAATCCCGGCTTTTCATTCGTCGGGCCAAAGGCATCGGATACTGTTTGGATAGACTGTTTCATTTCTGTACTTTCTATAGGGAATAATCCAAACATAAATGACCCAAAGATGGCAGAGAGGTCAATTGTTTGGTCGGGGACAGGCGAGCCGGAATCATAGCGAATACCCTTATAGAATGATTTACGACTCTCGTTAAACAAATACTTATGAGCCGCGACTTGGATGTCTTCGGCGGCAGTACGCCATTTCACTTCGTGAGCCTCGTCGCCAGAAACAGCAGCAAGTTCGGCAGCAGCCAACAATCCGCCATACGTAACAGCAGTCGAATAGGTGGTTGTCATGTAGTCTTGCTCCCACAGGTCATAGCTTGGTTTAGGTAGTCCCGAGCTACTATCGACGTACTCAGTCAAAAACTCAGCCATCGGCACAATCATAGAGCTGTAAAAGTCTTTAATGAGTGTTGCGTCTTGCTGTATGTGGTAAAACTGGGCAAACATAAAGACTACAATTGCCGTTTCATCTTCTTGAATTGGCGGACCTACTGCTTCACCATGCACGTAGGGGTGCCAGCTACTTCCTAGCGCGCCGTCAGCACGGTATTTGTGCATCATATACCCACTTGGGTGCATACCCCGCCGACAAAACTCAAAGAAGCGATACGGCTCATCCTTGTACCCCATGCGAATAAACGGCCATAGGACGTACGCGCCATCACGTGGCCAGCTGTAGCCATAGGCATCGCGCGAGTAATTTAACATGGTGCTATCGGTACTTGCGATGATTGCGCCTCTTTTATCCATCTGCGACTTCATAATCATAATACTATGCAAAAAGAGTGGGCGGTGGTCAGCTGGCACGTGGTCGATTAGCTTCAGGGCTGGCGCTAACCATGTGTGCCACCAAGCGGCTGTTTTGTGAATACGGGTATGCATGCCGTCATCAAGCATTTGGCGATGAATGTAGAGCGCCTCGCGTATCGACATGCCGGCACTCACCCAATAATGGGCACGTTCGGAACTTTGAGCAGCAACATTTATCGTAAAGCCAAGCACCGAGTCAACTCGGCCATGTTCAACATTGTTTCGGTCAAGCTGACCGTCCTCGGCATCGCGAAAGCTGCCTTCGTGGCCTTCAATCCCAAACAGCCCAATTGAATACTGATCGAAAGGTTCTCCATTGTGCTGACCGGAAATCACAAAGGCGCGCCGTCCCCGATAGTGCAGGATTGCATCGCTATCTGGCAAGTATTGAGCAGTGTCAGTATTGCTACGTGAGTCACCAATTGCAAATGCTTGGTGCATGTAAAGCTTAATTTCACGAGCTTCGTTTCCAAGATTAATGACGTGCACATTTCGCATAAAGACGCTGGTTTCGGCGTCAACGGCATCGTCAAACTCCAGAATGACGTTCAGTGTGTCATTTTTGGCTCGGGTGTGGCCAATCAAGGCCGTATGGGGGTATTCGAATCGAAATTCCCAGTCGCCGCTATCGAGCCAACTGATAGCGCCATCAACAAAAACACCCACCTTGTGCCGAAGGCGGCTCCCTCCAGCGTGGTTTTCAAAGCCAACGTACGGATAGTAGAAGTCGTGTACTAACCCAAACTTATTCAAACCAACGTGCAACTCGCCGTTACTTAATACAATTGGCCTAGCCACTCAAGCCTCCTGTCTTATGGTGAGCGTGCAGGCGCCAACGAAGGTCTCTGACAGCGTTCATATAGTACAAGAACGCATCATAGGGGGACTCGTATGGACTGAAGTAGGCGTGAACATCACCGTCTGTAAACCACTTGGTGCACATGTAATAGGCGTGGTCAGAAGTCTGGAGTCGACGCCAGTCTGATATCAACTGATCATCATTGGTGCGAAGGATGTCTTTTTCGAGGGCATAAAGATGCTGTAAAGCCTCCTGCTGCATGTTGTTGCCTAGCCATGCCGTCAGGTCGCGCTCTGCATCAGCCCAAGTAACTGTAGAGGGCATACTAATCGTTCCTGCAGGTTGGTGCACGTCTACGGCCTCTGAGACCGTGTAGAATGTATTATTCTTATCCGAGAGCCATCGACCAACAAAATCTTCAAAGAAGTCAAAGATGCCAGTATCCGCCCATTGGTGTTCGCCAAAGGTCTCGTAGTCCATAAATAGGTTGACGAGTGGCTGGTCGCCAATCGAGGCGTTCATCCATTCGCTGTACTTATCGACTGTGAGCGGCCATTCAGCCCATGATTTATTACTAAAACGAAACGCCAAATCATCACTGAGGCGGTAATTCTTCATCAACAATGAAATGTCTTTTGTTCCTTCTGGTCGATAGACAAAATTAGGACTACGCCAATCAAGTATTGGATCCCAGCCCTCAGCTAAGATACCCTTAAAGCCATACTGGTCAGCCCACTGGGCTAACTCATCATTATAGGCTAGCTCGGTGTTGCGAAAGACCGATGTTTCGACTCCAAATAGTTCTTTAATCTTTGCTTTGTGGGCCTCAACCTGGGATTCAAACTCAGTCCGGCTATAGAAGAAAGCTAGTGAGTGGTGGTAGGTCTCGGCGACAATCTCAACGCGACCAGTATCAATCAGTCGGCGAAAGCTCTCGATAACGTCTTGACCCCAGTGCTCGGCCTGCTCAAGTAATGTACCGGTGATCGATAAGGAAACTTTAAAATCAGGGTGTGCATGCAGAAGTTTTTCAAGCAACTCGTTCATGGGGCGGTATGATTTATCGGCCACTTTGCGAAAGATTTTTTCATTATTGCGGCCGCTCAACGGGTCGGGGTCGACAAAATAATTGTGTGTATTTGCTGTATCAAACACCGTATAGTCGCGCAGTCGATAGGGTTGGTGAACGTGAAGGTAAAGAGTTATGCCGCGCTTGCTCATACTAATACCTTCGCTTGCGCCATTCGAGCAACACCGTACAGCGTATGCAATTGTGTCGCGACATCATTCCATGACAGCTGAGCATATTCCTGCATCACGTTCTGTTTTAGGGACGTTTTCAGGGCCGGAGAGGTCGCTACACCAACAATTTGGTCAGCTAAACGCGTAACGTCCCAAAAGTCGTACTTCAAGACGTTATGAAGAACCTCGGCAACACCAGATTGTTTTGAAAGAATCAGAGCAGTATCATGGTGAGCTGCTTCGAGAGCGGTGAGTCCAAACGGCTCGCTGACCGAACTGAGGACAAATACATCAGAGACGCTGTAGGCATCGCGCCATTGTTTGCCACGCACAAAACCGGTGAAGAATATTTTATCAGAAACACCGAGTTCTGATGCCAGGGCAATAAGTTCGTCTCGCTGCTCACCATCTCCGGCTAATAAGAGTGCCAGCCGGTCGTATTTTTCGGATGCCATCGCGAGGGCACGGACAAGGTTAGTCAAACCCTTCTGAATCGTTAGCCGGGTGACTGCGCTGATAACGGTGTAGCCTTCCGATTTAAGGCTTTCGAGGTATTTATAGGTGCGCTGGTCGTACTGATAGCCATCGTCGAAACTCGCTGTATCAATAGCGTTGTAAACGACTTCAATCTTGTCGGCCGGTATACCGTATTGCTCGACAATAATGCGCTTGGTAACGGCGCTGACAGCAATAATTCTATCGGCCACAATCAGGCCCTGGTATTCAATTTCGCGCGCTATCGGGTTGCCACTTGCTCCACCAGAACGGTCAAACTCAGTTGAGTGAACGTGTACGACCAATGGGGCGTTTGTCATCTGTTTGGCGCGGATACCCGCTTCCATCGTTAACCAGTCGTGGGCGTGGATGGCGTCGTAGGTTGAGGTATTCTTTTCAATGTGACGTTCAATATACTTCGTGTACTGTCGTTGCACGCTACGGATGTCGGTCAGGTGGGCAGTATCGGTATTATCCTGCGGGGCGACCAAGAACTTGCTATCGTACGCTCCTAGGCCATATCTATCAAGAGGTGATAGGTTAGTGGCGTTGTGTACGGTCATGAAGTCAATATTTTCATGCACAGCCGAGTAGGGGACGACGAAGTCGATAGACGTGCCTTTAAGAGCAAGAGCTTTGGCAAGATGGTAGCATGCAACTCCTAATCCACCACTGTTGTGTGGCGGCAACTCCCAGCCCAGCATTAATATGTTCATACCCCTGCCTTGGCAAGTATTACGACTCGCCGCGTTCTCCTTTGTGTGTTCCTAGTTGTTGGTTGTAATTATAGATGTAAGCTTATGCTTTTACAACAACATTAGGCGTCAATTTCAGGGATATTGTGAGCTCGCCATAATTCCCTGGCTTTTCTGCGCGACACAAACTGCTGATAGCCAGCCAGTTCTATCCAACGGCGGATGAAAGCACCGGTTCTTCCTGAAGCATATACCCCCAGCCATTCAACGTATCCCCAGCCTTCGCCAACCGGAACACCTCCAATAAATGAGCGGGGCCGAAATGCCCGCACCGGGCGTTTCGTGGCTATTCGAGACAAGTGCTTGGCGACAAACTCCGCCTGGGCCATAGCCGGCCAGGCAGTGCCGCTGTACTTGACCATGTTATTGTCGCCAATCACATACACGCCAGGAATTGCCTCGAGGTACTGATCGACATTGACGCGACCATTCGGCGCCAGATCGAATTTGTCTGCATGCGCAGCAAAGAACGGGTTATTGGCGACTCCTGATGTCCAGATCGCTGTTGTCGTGTCTATTTTCTTACCATCGACCAGGATGTAGTCGTCATCAAGTGCCTCAACCTTATGGTCAACCAGCACCCTGATACCCATTTTCTTCAGACGTTTCCCAACAATTTTTGAAGCAGTCGCCGACATGCGCGGCAGTATCCGAGGTGCAGCTTCGACTAAGGTGACACGCGTTTTCGCACTGCTCAGTCGGTGGAGCCGTATGGTTGAGTGCAGATATTGGCACAGTGCACCAGCTAGCTCAACACCGGTAGGGCCGGCACCAATAATGACATAATCTTTATCCAATTTGTTGTGCACAACGGCTTCATGGATGTGATTTTGAAACTTCTTGATATCTTCAAGGCTTTTGATGCCATAGCAGTGCTCGGCCATCCCTTTAATGCCAAAGTACGTCGTAACTGACCCGAGTGCAATAATTGCCTTGTCGTAGGAGTATTGTTTCTTTGCGCCTGTCAGCAGGCGACGCGTGGGGTTAATTGACGCAATTTTGTCATGGATCACTTTGACGTTTGGGTGATTCTCAAAAATGTCTTTGAGCGGGATGACAGACTCGGCCAGGCTTTTGCCGGTTGCGGTTGCGTACAGTGTTGCATGATGCAAAAAGTACTCTTCGTCTGAAATCAGCGTCACACGCCCAACCTGACGT
>Ga0136601_1000727_pt1 | contig 12671 bp, 16 predicted proteins | sample AntRauMFilla2699_FD_181020 | JGI IMG/M metagenome (GOLD analysis project Ga0136601, IMG submission 181020) | Saline lake microbial communities from Rauer Islands, Antarctica - Metagenome Filla 2 #699 | ecosystem: Environmental > Aquatic > Non-marine Saline and Alkaline > Saline | place... | reverse complement strand
GTACCGGTGCCTGAAACATAAATACTTCACTTGTGATCCGGGGGGCAGTCCCTTGTCCATAAGCGCCGATATACATCGGATGTAACGCTGACTCGCCGCTGGCTGCCCGTGGATATATTCGACCAACGCCGTAGGTACCACCACGCTCCAACAGCAACCAGTTGCTTGCTTCACTGCCTCTTCGGTTAATTTCATTCCACAACTGAAATCCCAATTCTGGTCCTAATGCTGTCGCCTCGGTCACTCCATACGTCTGCCCTACTACGTCGTCGCGTAACCATCTCCAGGTAATAGTTGAGGCGCTCACACCTTCACGGGTCGCGATGTCAGCTGAAGTCAGTCCGTCTTCAGACACATATACTTTTTTGTGGTTTTCTCCGGGTTCAACAATCACGCGGTCGTCTTCATCCACCGCAAGCATGTAATGATTTTCACTGGTGCCCCAGCCTTTTTGCTGTGGTGATGCCAAAACGGTAAACGTTGCCGTGCGAGTCGATCCACCAACGCGGTATTGAAACGACAGCGCCCCGGTGTACTCAGTCCGAGTGAGGACGAGCGCCATCGTATTGTCTGGGTTGACGGACACTTGTCCGTGGGCTGGTTGTGTGATGATACTCACACTGCCAGAACCATCCGGGATGAGAGTCGTGGTGCGCTGCCCAAAAACTTCTTTTGTCCCCGCAACACCCAGGTCAATGACGCCAGGATCGCCTGCCGAGACAGATTCCCCCAAGACGCGCCCAAATGGCAGAGCGGTTATGATAGTGGCTTGGAGCGTGGTGAGGGCTGATTGCAGCTGCGAAAGTAACGTCGAGAAAGATGCGGCTTGGGCAGTGCCGGGGTGAATAATCAAAGCAGCAATCAAAAGTGGGATGAGCGTGCGGGAAAGAAGATATTTAAAAGACATACTACTATTTGTGTGTAAGTTTATTACCTTGATTGTAATATACTGGGGAACGTTTTTTTTACCGTTTTAAAAAGCTGTTGATAAACTGACGCGGCTTTGTTGGCGCTTTTTACTCGATACGAGTCACCGTTTCTCCATTTGGTCTGGTCGAATCAATCCGAATCATCGTCCGACCCAACACCTGACCCCGACTATTTTCAACCCCACAGCGCCACAAGCCGTCAGAGAAATTATTTAAAACGGTGTACCCGCGATACCCGCCACTATTCTCGCCAGTGATATCGTACCCAAAATAAAGCGCGTCTTGCCAGTCGCCGGCATCATCCTGAAATTGCCAACGGTGGAAGATTTTAGTTTCCAGTCTGGTTGGTGCGTACACGCGGGCAAAACACGCAATACTGGTACCGTTTGGATTCATCACATCGTGAACAAACGGTACTCGCCTAAACCACGATTGAGCTTCGTCAGTCACTACGTAATTCCCCCTTTGATCGCGAACGATTGACTCGACAATATCCAATTCCGTCAGCGACAGCGGAATCGGCGGGATCAAGTTAAAAAAATATAGGCCACTCATCCCAAAATAAAGTGCCCCAACGGTGATGATCATTTTCCGATTATTAAGCCGCATAAAATTTGGTACGATCAAATACAACAACCGAATTACAATGGTCACGAGCGCGAGCGCCAACAATCCGCTAAGGATAAAAATCCCATCTCCCATCCGACCCAACAACACCGGCAGCACCAGAACCACGTATGAAAAGACCCCAATAAAGTACAACGCAATGTGGTACACCAACATTTCCGAGCGCTTCTCAAACAACTCATTCCCAAAAATGACCGCCAATATCAATAAGAAAAACGGCGCACTCGCGATCCAGTCACCACTACGGCCGTAGAAAATTAACATCCCAGACAACAGCCCACCAAACGCGTACTGCATCACAATCGGCGCGTAGTTCACCACCAAACGCGATAGCGTCATACCTAGCTTCTCCGCAACGCCGGCGTAAAATACCAACATCGAAATCGTCGCCAATGTGACATACGCCAGTAAGATCAGGTTGTCGATAATATCATCAATCCGATTTAGCAAAATCAAATCAGTCACAAACCCACCAATGAAAGCCACCGTCAACCAATTGCGGGAGAGAAAACTGGCGATCGAACTAAATTTCATTCCTCTATCATAGCAAATTCAAAAGCAGCAAAGAAAACACCGCAGCGTAGCTGCGGTGTTTTCTTTGCTGCTTTTGTGCGAGTTTAAATAAATCGCTCGGGCACCGGAAACGCTTCACACATCGTCTGCACTTCTTTCCGAAGGGTTACCCTTCGATCAGCATCATCCTTCGCTCGCATCGTTTCGATCATGATTTCCGCCAAGCGGGTGGCTTGTTCTTCCATCATTCCGCGAGTGGTCATGGCTGGTGTTCCAAATCTGATTCCCGACGGGTCCATGGCGGTGCGTGGTTCGTCGGCGATCATGTTTTTGTTCAGGGTAATCCCAACTTCGTCCAGCACAGTCTCGGCTTCTTGCCCGGTTACTCCCAGACTGCTATGTACATCTGCCAACAATAAATGATTGTCTGTTCCACCACACAACAACCGCACGTCGTGAGCTTTGAAGACTGCTTCCATCGCCTTGGCGTTTTTCAAAATCTGCGCGGCGTAGGTTTTGAATCCAGGGTCAAGCGCCTCTTTGAACGCCACGGCTTTGGCAGCAATCTGGTGCATGTGTGGACCACCTTGCATACCGGGGAAAACAGCCTTGTTGATTTTCTTGGCGATTTTTTCGTCGTCGCGTACCACGATCATCCCGCCTCGTGGACCACGCAGTGACTTGTGGGTGGTCATCGTCATCACATCAAATCCATAATCAAACGGATTTTTAACCACTCCCGCTGCGATCAGTCCGGTGATGTGTGCGATGTCCGCCACTGTGTACGCACCGACTTCGTCGGCGATGGCTTTGAATTTGGCGTAATCCAATTCACGGGAGTACGCCGAGAACCCCGCCAAGATAATCTTTGGTTTGTGTTCGAGTGCCATTTCTCGCAAGTGATCGTAGTCGATTTCTCCCGTATCGACGTCCTTCATTTTGTACCGCACAAAGTTAAAGACCTGGTTGATCGCGGTGGTTGGGTGACCATGTGTGAGGTGACCGCCATGTGACAAATCCATTCCCAACACCGTGTCGCCTGGTTCCATCAGGGCAAAATACATCGCGACGTTGGCAGCTGCCCCACCCAGTGGCTGGACGTTGGCAAACCGAGCTTTGAACAACTGGCAGGCTCGTTCAATCGCAATCCGTTCCATTTGGTCAGTGAACTGTTGCCCACCATAATACCGCCGCCCTGGGTATCCTTCGGAATATTTGTTGGTAAACACCGACCCCATTGCTTCGCGCACCGCCATCGAGACGTAGTTTTCACTCGGAATCAATTCAATCCCTTTGCGTTCCCGGTCTTCTTCGCCGACAAGGGTGGCGTAAATTTCTGGATCTTGGTCTTTGATGTAATTATATTCATGCATACGTAATTCGTTATTTGAAATAGTATACCGTAAATACAAAATTATTCCGCTTTCGAGAAAAAATGCTCTATTCCTCGTCGTAAAAATTCCAACCCTACCGCCACCCCAATCAACCCCACCCAAACCAAAAAAACATTCCACCCGATTGCGCCGGCTGTCTGTGGTGGGGCAATGTCAAACAGTTCTAGTCTGACCCAGACAAACATACCCAAAAACAACATAAAAAGACCAAGCGGCACCAACAGCATCCCGGAAAATCCAGCCGCTGTTTTGGCATTCTTTTGGAACAGACGCATACTCACCAACCACCAGCCCAGCAAACTCGTTCCCAACAACACCAACCGAATCGGCTGCTCAAACAACCACGCGTGCCACCAGATCGTGCCACCCACCGCCAGTACTGGGACGAATAAAAGAAAGTAATCGACGATAGTTGAGATTGATTTCATAATGAAGTATTAGCGATTGTCTCCGTCACCATTGAGAGTGCCACGTTCTTGGCGGCTACGTAATTTACCGAGGTTGTATTGCGCGACGTCATTCAATTCAACGTCGAATTCTGACGCGATACACGATACATACCACAGTACATCTCCTAATTCTTTGAGGACTTCTTGCTTGGTTTCGGCACTGACTTCGCTGGGTTTGAACACCTGCTGATCGCGCATCAGTTTCTTGATCTTGTTCGCGAATTCCCCCGCTTCCCCCACCAACCCGAGCGTTGGGTAGATAAAATCATCACCGGCGTTTGGGTACAAGGCGGTCACACGGGCTTGGGTTTGATACTCGGAAAAATTCATAGTTATAAAATATTAGCTACAATTTTGTAAACTTCTTCGTGGATGTCTTCGCGAGTTCGAAGTTGGTCATCATCAGTACAGCAAGTGACCTGACGCCAATCAGGCCTAAGGTCGACGATTTTCCGCGCCCGCTCTCCCACCAACCGCTGATGCTCCTGGTCTTGTTCGGCGACATCGAGTTCACCAGTATGCTTCCCTTCTTCGACCGCTTGTTGTTTGAGCTTTTGACGACTTCCGTAGGGGATATCAAAATAAAATGTCACATCGGGCCGCGGCACTCCAAACACTTCAAATTCGGTGTGATCAATCCATTCGATCAGGTCTGGCAGCTCTGCTGCGTCTGCCAGTTTGGCTCCTTGATGCATCATGTTGGCGCTGACGTACCGATCAAGTACAACAATATGGTCACCCTGCAACCATTCTTCCAGCATTGATTTGGATTCAAATCGGTCAGCGGCGTACAGCGCCGCCACTACTCGCGGATCCATTTGCATAAAGTCACCGCGCTTACCATCCAAACATTCGCGGATGAGACGTCCGAATTGATTATCGATGTATCGAGGAAAATCAAGCGTCTTGACCTGGTGTCCATCAGACAAAAGACGATCAATCAATAATTTGGCCTGAGTGGCTTTGCCTGCCCCGTCGCCTCCTTCGATAACTATGAGTTTTCCTGCCATATCAGTCAATAGAGTTACTTATATTACTGCATGATATCATTACGGGACAAAACTATGAAACAATATCTTGAAACTCTCAAAGAAGTTTACGAGCACGGCACTGACATCGAAGGTCGTAACGGCGTAGTCAAGAAATCATTTGCCAAACAAATGCGATTTGATCTGACCGATGGGTTTCCAGCGGTGACCACCAAAAAGCTCGCGTTCAAAGCCGTCAAAAGTGAACTACTGTGGTTTATCGAAGGTTCAGGCGATGACAATCGACTGAAAGAATTAAACGGCAGCGACAAAACTATTTGGACTGCCAATGCTGGGTCTGATTATTGGCAACCAAAAGCCAAGTTTGACGGCGACCTTGGTCGGGTGTACGGCGTGCAGTGGCGAAACTGGCAGCGACCGGACGGCACGACTGTTGATCAACTCGGTGACGTGATCGAGCGAATAAAAACTGACCCCAACGATCGACGCTTGATTGTCTCCGCGTGGAACCCGGGTGAGCTAGACCAAATGGCGCTTCCGCCTTGCCACATGATGTTCCAGTTTTTCGTCGCTGATGGCAAACTTTCTTTGCACATGTACCAGCGCAGTTGCGATATGTTTTTGGGTGTACCGTTTAACATCGCTTCGTATTCACTCTTGCTCGCAATGGTAGCCCAAGTAACTGACCTAGAACCACACGAATGCATCCTTACGCTTGGTGATGCTCACATTTATCACGATCACCTCACCCAGGTGGAAGAACAGCTGACGCGTACTCCATTCAAAAAACCAACCCTCTGGTTGAACCCAGATATCAAAACGATCGAAGATTTCACCATGGCTGATATCAAACTGGAAAACTACGAACATCATCCGCCGATCAAAGCGCCGATGGCTGTGTAATTATGTCAAAACCTCGCATCAGCGCCATTGCTGCCATTGGTCAAAATCGTGAGCTGGGCAAGCACAATGATCTCATTTGGCGTATTCCAAACGACCTCAAACGTGTTCGGGAACTAACCACCGGCAACAGCATTATTATGGGACGCAAAACCTACGAATCAATCGGTCGCGCCCTACCCAACCGCCTCAATATTGTCGTGTCGCGCAACCAAGAATTCTCCGCCCCGGGTTGTACTGTCGTTGCTTCGGTGGAAGAAGCGATCGAGTGCGCCGCTGCACACGGGGACGACATATTTATTTTTGGCGGCGCCGCTGTGTACGCCGCCGCTTTTGCGCACACCACCCGTTTATATCTCACTGTAATTGCTGCCCAAGACCCCGACGCCGACACGTTTTTTCCCAAGTACGAAGAATTTACGCAGGTACTCAGCTCAGAGGAACAAAGTCAGGGCGATTTACATTACACATATCTAACACTAGAAAGATCAGTGGCTTAATCTGCAAAACCTGTGCCTGGCTCATATCAGTTTTGAGCGTAGAAACATCAGACCTTAACTCGGTCAAACCGATTATTCATAGTGCGCTCTAAAGAATCTGATCGAGTATCGATATACTCACGTAGAGACTTTAAGTCATCTTGGTGAAATTCACGCATTTTTGCGACAGCCTCGGTAGCGGCTTTTGTAGCAATCTCTTCGTGGGTCATTAATTTGATTTAAGCACAGCAAATAAACACCACAAGCTACTCGGACCGAAACTGCTTGCCTAGTTTTGGACCTTTTTGGTGTAGGTAATTGTGTGACTTGCCGTCGCTGTCGTAGTGCTTGGTAGGAGCTTCTGCCAGCCTTTCAAACCTAATCTTAGCGATTGGTTGCCCTTTGCGGACGACCAAGTCTTCAAACGGGCGAACCTCCAAAGTAAACGGGCGACCTTTCCCTTCGCCATCAGTGCCCCAACCCCAGCCCGGGTCCAAGAAACCAGCGTAGTGCGAGCGAAAGTCACCCGACCGCTCGTCCATCGGCACCATCTCGCTTGCCAAAGTCGGCGGGATTTTAACGCGCTCAGCGCCAGACAAAATATAAAACTTATCGCGCTTGAGCCGCAACGCTCCGTCAGTGATGGTTAATGGCTTGAAAAAGTCACTCCCCGCGTACCCGTCGACATTGGCAACATCGATCACCTGATCCGGCGTGGCGATACATTCGTAGCCGCACATTCCTTCCTCGATCAGTGCTGTCAACACCACGGTGCCGTCTTGATCGTTGGTGACGATGTCTTTGTATTGCAGCTGGGTGTCTTCGGTTTGATGCCAGACCAACCCATCACGCAGTGCTAGTTCGAGGTCCAGTTCCGAGAACCTGGTATCGCCGGTAAACAGGCGTAGCTGTGTCAGGGGTGTTCCTTGATGCAGTTGCACCGAGAAAGACTTGGTAGCAATCGCAACCCACAATTCTCCCGCAAAACCTTTGGGGGTGATGCTGTCGTAGCGCGGCACGCCGTCTGCCAGCACCCGCACATGCATATCAAGTCTGCCAGTCGATGATTTTGGATTGCAGTACCCGTACACTTGCTGTGGCAAGTCGAGCGTTTCATTGAGGCGAGCCAAATACAATTTACCTGGGCGCAGCGGTTGAGACAGGTCGTGTGGTGTAGCGCCCATCAAGGTCAATACTTCGCGAATTTTTTCACCGGCCTGCGGGAGAATCAATCCAGTGATTTCGTGTAGTTCATTACTGAGCGTGAGGTCGAGTGAGGCTGGAGAAATATGTTCGGGTTGCGCGTGCTTGATACAGCCACTTTCTAGTAATTGTTGCAACGTTTGTGCCGGAAGCGCGCCAAGTTTCTGAGTCATAGTGGTTGTAGTATACCAATTTATGCGTCGCTTGGTGGCAAAAACCGCTCGTACAAAACCCGAAACGTATCTTCCTGCAACGGCACAAACAGATCGTCTTTTGTATCTCGATCAGTAAATTCTAGATCCGGTGTCCCACGAATAATCACCACTGGTTGGCACTCAGCTACTTCCCCCATGACAATGGTCGATCCAGCAGCCAGTCCATCAGCGAGATTCGAGACTTCGATTTTTATTTCCCGTCCAAACAAATCTGGTTTGCCGACGTGGTTTGTTGTCGGTGTAAATCCACACCACCCAATCGCTACTCCAACCGCGCCGCGCCGCAGTGGGGTTGAATGACTATCGGTAATGAGTACCCCGACGCGCTGCAAACCAAACCGTTGCCGCAGGTAGTGCTGCACTGCTTTTGCGCTCGCAAATGAATCAACCGGCAGTGGCACCAGAAAACCGTCCGCGTTACTCTCGTCAACTCCAGCCGTCCCGATAAACGCATTGCGCGTCACCGTCAACGGTGAATGCCAATAGTCTCGTTTGATCACCAGGTCTGCTTGCTCTTCAACTAACGCTTTTTTGTCTGTGGTCGCCAGATCAAAACAGTTTCCCTCATGGATCGAGATCACTTTTGAAGAAATCGCCACAATGTCGCCTGCTTGCACATCTGATAGTGAAGCATCCAAAACCGCGAACAAGTCGTCTTGGGGCGGCTGCATGATGCGGGTTTTGATCGGAATATATTGCATGTCGACCAGCATAGCAAAAACCTCCACTCCTGTCTGCACGACAAGCAATGGAGGCTTTTATCTCACCTAGATAAAACTAGTCTGTGATCTGCACTCCCATTGAGAAACAGCTGCCTTCGGCGATTTTCATAGCCGCTTCGATGCTGCCGGCGTTAAGGTCGGGCATTTTTTGTTCTGCCACTTCTTTCAACTGCGCTCGCGTGATTGTTCCACCTGACGACACCAAGTTCTTGCTTGAGCCTTTTTCTTTACCAATTTTTTTCAGAATCAACTGTGACATTGGTGACACTTTGGTGATGAAATCAAAACTTCGATCATCATAAACATTGATCACAGTCGGGACAATTTCTCCCATTCGTTCTCGTGTCTGGTCGTTGAACTGATTGACGAATTCACCAATGTTGATACCAGCGGCACCAAGCACTGGTCCCAATGGTGGTGCCGGGGTAGCCTTACCACCTTTAGCTTGTACTTTTACTTGTTTTACTAGTTTTTTAGCCATAAGCTTAATTTAAAATTGTGCGGTGCAAACTGGGTCCATAGCCAACTTACACCTGAAGCCCAGCTACAATACCGAATATTTTAGGTTTTAGCAAGGGAAACCGCCGAGTTTGCTCAGCGATTTCTCTTACCCTTCTTACGCTCGCTACACCTTCCGGACCTGCAAGAAATCGAGTTCAACCGGCGTCTCGCGACCAAACATGGCGACCAAGACTTTTACCTTGCCGCTGGCATCGTCGACTTCGCCGACCTTGCCTTCCATGTCTTTGAACGGTCCATCAGAAATGATGATGATATCTCCAGCTTCTAGGTCTACTTTGTGTTTTGGCGCATCGTCGGTCATTTGTCGCATCAAGCCGTCGTACTCAGCCTTGGTCAATGGAACTGGCTGGGTACCGCTACCGACAAACCCCGTTACTCGTGGTGTGTTTCGTACCACAAACCATGATTCGTCGTTTACAACCATTTCAACCAATACGTACCCTGGGTAAATTTTTTCTTCTTCCACCACTCGCTTGCCGCCTTTGACCCGGATTTTTTTCTCGGTTGGGACCACGACGTTGAAAATAGAATCGTTCATGTTTAGTGAATCAATTCGTTGTTTTAAGTTTCGCGTGACGGCGTTTTCGTAGCCACTGTAGGTGTGGATTGCGTACCAGTGTCGTTCTCCGTCGCTGTGTTGTTTAGCCATAAAATTAGTACGCGTTAATGACGAAGTTGATAAATTGGGCAAAAATGTAATCAAACGCACCAGCGTACATAGCCGTAACCGCTGAGATCACGACCACTAGTACTGAATAAAACGCCGCTTGTTGACGAGTGGGCCACTTAACTTGCTTCATTTCTGCTGCGGTCGCTTTGATATAGTTTGCGAATTGATCCATAAAATTTTGTTTAGTAAAACACCCTCTCGGGTGCTTTATTTGTCCTTAGTATACAGCGAAGTTTGAGAAAGTAAAGCTATCGGACCTCGTACGTGATCGTCACGCTCGCGGTTATTTTCTCCTCTCCTAGCGGCAGCTCGGCTCCGGCAAAATCCATACTCATTTCTTCTTCTCCCATGGCGCGCATTTGAAACGGCTGGGGCTCGTACTGATTGAACGTGTCTTCATAGTATCCTGCTAGGCGAACGATGCGCACACCGAGTTGGTTTGCGAGCAGGCCGGCTTTGGCTTGTGCGTCGGCAATGGCAGCCGCGCGCGCGTCTGCCTTCAGTGCATCAGTGTCGTCAACCACAAAATTTAGTCCGCTGATGTTGGTAGCGCCTCGTTCGCCGACACCAGTGATTACTCGGGGCGCGCTTGCAGTATCGCGGACTTTTACCTGAACTGATTGATTGACTTCAAATCCATCAGCAACTCGTTCGCCTGGTGGGCAAAATGAACCAGCAGCACAAACTCGTTCTTCCCAGCGGTATTGCGGAAATAAGTTGTACCCGGTGGTTTTGATGTCGGTTTCTGCGACACCTGATTCACGCAGAAATGCCAGAATGTCGTTCACCGCTGTTCCTGACTGTTCTTGCGCTGCTTGTGCAGTGTCTGCTTTAGCTTCTACCGAAAACGTAAATTGTCCAATATCTGGTACCGCCAGCTCCTCACCTTCACCCGTGACTGAAATAGTGGCTGGCATTGGGTCAAGGTAGCGCATCTGTTCAAAGTTAAGCGCCGCGTACGATGCAATCGCGAGAAAGACCATAAACACCGTCAACCCGCCAAGCACGCGCATCGGGGTATTTGAAAATAAAGCTTGCATATATATTATATTAGGAAATAATTGATCGAATAATACTTCGTAGTTTGAAATCCCAGCTGTCTAGCTGGCAGGTATTATTATACGCCTCTTTATCGGTCTGCGATAGAGTCGGCAAAACCGTATCGTCATCTTCCAACAAGAAATACATCAACGAACCGGATCCTTCAACGTGCCCGACCCCCAGGGCATGACCAAACTCATGTGCGAGTACGGTCACCAATTCTGTTTGGTTGGAGAATTTATAAATATGAATCGCGTCCCCGGTAAAATCACCCTGCGTGAATTGGTCACCAGTACCGTACTCGGCGTTGAACGCCTCCACCTGCACGTTGTACGCCCGTACAATCCGGTTCCCTTCAGCACTCAGGTCATTTAACTGCGCTGCGACGTTGCTGAGCTCGTTGGCTGACGCTCGCAATGTTTGCGACTCGGTTTGCAGGTTGACTCGTGTTTCCTCAAGATCAGCAAACTCAGCCGGAGTTGCGCCACCGCGGTCATTGGCTTGGCGCACTGCGGTGTCGTATGTTTCTAGTGACGCGTCATACGCAGCTCGCCGAGTTTCAAATGCCTCCTGCATAGTTTCATAGGTCACCTGCAAATCCGCGATCGTATCCCTGATAGCATCATTTTGTCGCGACACTTCATCCAGGCGCGCTTGGTCATTGACCTGAGCATCAGCCAGCGCTTGCCTATCATCAAACACAAAAGAAACTGCCAGGTCCGCCTGGTCGTCTTGCACAAACAGCTCACGCCCGACTGAGTCTTCCCAGACTGCGACGGCTTGGGCAATCGCCTCACTTGCCTCTTCCCTCGTGATAGAGAACGAGCTATCAATCACACCCAAACGATACCTAATCGGAATGGGGCAGATGTGTTTGGTTGATTCGTACCAGTACGTCGACCCAATTGTGAGTGTCAGCACCAGCGCGAGGATAAAGTGAAATCTCATAGTAAAGAACCCTAGCAAACCATACTTTTGATACAAAAACAACGGCACCCAGCGGGGACTGCGTAGTCGCGATACGTAGTCCCTGGTAGGTGCCGTTGTAGTCGGTCATCGACCAACAGATAGAAACATGTTCGTAAGAGAGGTCTCTTACTCCATTACTATACCGCGTTTTGAATTAGCAAAAGTCAGCTGTCAACATATACAAAAAGACTCCCTAGCGGAAGTCTTTTTGGTCACTTTATTTCTCTTTTGCCTCTTGTTCTGCCAGTTTCTTGCGGACCATTTGTTGGGCGGCGTTCATGCTGTGCTGGTAGTACAACGCTTTGCAACCTCCCTTCCAAGCTTCGATGTATAGCTGGTTGATTTCTTTGGGGGGGACGTCTGGGGGCAACATGACGTTTAGTGATTGTCCTTGGTCGATAAATTTCTGTCGATCTGAGGCGTGTTCGATCAAAATATTTTGGTCAATCTCGGCAAACGTGCGAAAGATGTCTTTTTCTTCGTCGGTGAGACACCCCAGGTGCTGCACGGATCCGTCATTATCTCTGATACTGTCCCAGGTTGTCTTGCTGTTTTCACCCTTGGTTTCAAGCAACGCTTCGAGTTGGGCGTTTTTGATTACAACTTTCATTTTAGCAACGTCCTTGATGTAACAGTTGCTCCAGATTGGTTCGATGCCTTGTGAAACCTGTCCCAAGATAAAGGCTGAAGATGTCGTTGGAGCGATTGCCATGGTCGTCGCGTGTCGCCGTCCATAACCCTTCATTACTTCTGGTTCACCAAATTCTTTGGCCATGGCGGCACTGGCTTCGTACGATCGGGTTTGGATAGTTTCAAACATTTCGTTGTTCAACTGCTTGGCTTCTGCGCTATCAAACGACAAGCCTTTGCTTTGCAAGTATGAGTGATACCCCAGGACACCCAGTCCTAGCGCCCGGTTGGCTTTGGCGAAATTATATGGTCGCTCCATAAATTTGAAAGCCAGCCGCTTGTCTTCGTTCTCGCTATCGCGCATCGCTTCGAGCTTGTCGATGAAGTTCGTCATGACCGCTTCGAGGAACCAAGTCATG
>Ga0136601_1000726_pt1 | contig 12675 bp, 10 predicted proteins | sample AntRauMFilla2699_FD_181020 | JGI IMG/M metagenome (GOLD analysis project Ga0136601, IMG submission 181020) | Saline lake microbial communities from Rauer Islands, Antarctica - Metagenome Filla 2 #699 | ecosystem: Environmental > Aquatic > Non-marine Saline and Alkaline > Saline | place... | reverse complement strand
TTGAGGTCACAAATGATTGTCTAATCCGTCTTGCTTCGTTTCCAAATTCAATTTCATCGCGCAAGGAATTGGTGATAGCTTGACTGGCACCACGGCTCGCAACAAAGGTGCTATCTTGTTCGGAAATAGCTCGATCAAGGTATGACGGTCCAGCAGTCCTGCCACCAAATGCGTCACCGCCTGACAGACCAAGTAGTCCAGCGGTCCCCTGCAGCGCGCGCTGTCCAACTTGTGCCAACAGCGCACTGAACAACTCGTTGATTTCGTCCGCTTCAATCAAGGTGTCTGTCCCAGCTCCCAAAGCTTGGTTTAGTTGCTCGGCAATTACTTGACCGGGTTTTACAATGGCGCAATTCTCACTACCAGTTATCCCACTGAGAGGTCTACAGAATTTCTGGGATTGGAAACCATTACCAAATCCGAGAATCGTGCGCTCTTCTCCCTGCGAGTTAATGATTCGAGCGCGAAGGTTGGCTTTGGCGTTTAGCGCGGCGCCGTATGGTGTGTAAACTTCAGGAGCACTCGTAATAGTAATCCAGTCGGCTAGTCCGTTTCCGGTATCGACTCCGGCGATAAAGCCTTCGATATTATTGATGATTCCAGTGAGGGTACATTTAGGAGCGGTTCTCTGATCTTTTCCTTGTTGAAATTGCAATTCAAGTGAGAGTTTGACGTCAAGCCTGAAGGGAGAGCAGATGAAAGAATCCGTCCCAGTTATTTCATCAAGCATACGACCGAGCTCAGCGTCAGCAATATCAATCAGGAAGCCACGGAGGTCCTGAACAAAAGCTGGCTGACCTTCAAATCCACGATTTACCCAGTTGATAGTTTCTTGCATGATGTTTGAAATGACACTTTTGGCAAGTCCCCAGGCAAGTCCATCAAGGACATTGTTGACGAAAAACGAGTTGGCAGTGTTTCCGGCGGTGATTGTGGCGGTGGCATTACCGACGAGGGCACTTCCGTTTTGAATCATCTGTCCAACTGAGGTTGAGATACCCCCCAACCCCCCAGCTTCAGCGACTGGCACATTGCTGGTGGGTGCCTGTGGCACATATGTCACGGTAAAACCAAAAACAACAAAAAGGGTTGCAACTAAACCTTTTTTCAGAAATGTAAACAAAGTATCCATAATAATGTAATTAAGAAGTAAAATCGTCGCTAAAAATAACTAACAACAACGCCGGATCGTCAGCTTGCACTAAATCAGAGTAGGGTTCAATAGCGTCATACATATTGCGTAACGCGAAACCCAATCCAGTTGCGTCGTCTTCGTAGCGTTTTAATCGCATCAGACTAAAAGCCGGGTCTTCGACACTGATGGTCATTGCCTCGATGTCTTTGTGGATGGCGTGGTACGTGTTGATGAGGTTGAGGTGTTCACGGACGAGAAAATTGGGGACCGGAGTAGCGAGCGTTTGGTCGCGCATATTTTTGTAGGTATTGGAGAGGGTGACGAGTTCGTCTACCCGCTCGACGGCGTTATTGGTGACGATGTCGTGTAGAATAAACATCTCTCCTTCGGTGATGGCGGATTGGTTGTTGTTGGCAATCGCCAGCGCGATGGTGTTGGCGTAGGTGACGACGTCCTCGTCTTCCCACGCTTGCATGATAGTGATGTCAGGAAGGTCGTACAAATCATGGGCGGTTTCAAACTCCAGTACGTCTACCGCGTCCCCAATGAGCTGTTCTTGGGTGCGCCCAAATGAACCTTGGGTTTTTGATCGCAAGTAACTTTCCATAAAATTAACCCCAAGCTGCCCGGTGAGAGTGGTTGGTGGCACATAGACACTACCTGGCACGATGGGTTCAATCACAATCGCTTCGGTTTGGACAAACTCATCACGCCAGTCCTCGATCCCATTATCATCAGCATCGTTTACCGCAATAGCGACGCGAGAGGTGGTCTCGCTCACAACAACAGTGGCTGCTTGGTTGCCGAGATCAACAATCCCAAAATTACTCACCGTGTACGCGCCCGCCACAAGGGCCAGCCCAATCAAACAGGATCCAATAACTCGAGGGTTCAAATTCCCTTGCATACCTTTATAGTATAGCAGTTACACACCAAAGCGGGCACTATTTTCAGTAGTTTGGGTATAAATCTGTGGATAGGCTGTGTATTTACGATTGATACAGTGCAGCGGTTAATTGCAAAAAGTCAGCAATTGTCAGATCCTCTGCCCGCACGTCGGGTCGAAGTTGTTGGGCGCTGAGGATACGCAGGATATCCAGCTGGGGAAACGCCCGACGCAGATTGCCCGCCAGCTGTTTGCGTTTTTGTCCAAATCCCAGGTGTAACACGTCAAAAAACTGCTGGGTTGAAATATTGGTAAAATTAGCCTGGTTGATGTTGCGAACCGCGATCACCGCTGAATCAACCGCCGGTGGTGGTGTGAAGTGCGTGCGTTTGACGGTACATATATATGAAGGTTCACCAAAGGCTTTAACTGACAGGGATAAAATTGATTCTTTTTTGTCTCTCGCGATCCGTTCCGCCACTTCTTTTTGGACCAAGAAAACCAGGTCGGTTGGCTGGATGTCTGATTCCAAACACTGCCGAAATAATAAACCAGAAATATAATACGGAATGTTAGCGATGACTTTGAATTGTTGGTTCTGTAATCCCAGCGCTGCAAAATCAATCATTCGGGCATCCATGTGATGAACGGTCAGTGTTCCGTCTGCGAGTTCGCCAGGGAATGATTCTTGAAGAGACGCAATCGCGCGCAAATCTGCTTCGATCGCGACCACTTTGCCGCCGCGCGTGAGTATTTCCCGCGTGAGCGCGCCTGTGCCTGGTCCAATTTCAAACACGATCTCCCCCGCCGCGAGGTCAACCGCGTCACACATTTTTTTGGGAACATAGTCACTATTGAGGAAGTGTTGCCCGAGGGATTTTTTGTGTTCAAACGATTTCATGGTTTTAGTATATATAAATACTAGTCCAAGTACACCGTCGTCTCGTACCCAGAACGATTGCTGCCACCACCATCCAAACCGCCAGACTCGGCTGCTTCGACGTGCTCGGTACTGATGTCATTTAAAAACTCTGACGGCAGGTTTACCTTTTGCTGTCCAAAAATAGTGCGCATGTGAGCGTAGGTGAGGTAGATCTTTTTCTCGGCGCGAGTCAGGGCGACGTAGAACAACCGGCGCTCTTCTTCGTTGTCGGTTTTGCCGTCGTCGACGCGTTCGTGTGGAAACAATCCTTGTTCCATCCCGCTGACAAATACGTGCGGAAATTCCAGTCCTTTGGCGGCGTGAATCGTCATCAGTCTGACGGCGTTTTGTTCTTCTTTGTTTTTAATTTCGTCTTGGTCACTTTGGAGGGCGGCGTTTTCAAGCAACATTTCCACTGCTTCAAGTGGCTCGACGGTGTCGTACCGAATCGCCAGCGTCACGAGTTCTCGCACGTTTTCGATTCGTTCCATCGCTTCTTCGGTCCCCTCTTCGATAAACGCGTCTTCCATGCCAGATCGCTTCATGATGAATTTGATTGTCTCGGACAATTTTTTCTCGCCGGAAACTTTGGCAATGTCCATCATGATGGTGTCAAATTTCTCGACTTTTGCTTTTGCGCCGGCGTTTAGTTTGTCGCGCTCCCCCGCGATTACTTTCAACATCGTGACTTTTCCAATCCCGCGCGCCGGCGTGTTGATCACTCGCGTCAGGTCGGCGTTGCTGCCGGGGTTTAAGGCTAAGCGCAAATACGACAAGACATCCTTCACTTCTCGTCGTTCAAAAAACTTTGTCCCGAGCAATTGGTATGGCACTTCAAAATTGAGAAACGCTTCTTCTAGGGCGCGTGACTGAAAGTTGGTGCGGTACAACACGGCGATCGAGGCTGGGTCAGCGCCATCGGCGACCAGCGCTTTTGCCGTCAAGGCAATGTATTCGGCTTCGTCGTATCCGGTCATGCCCGCGTAGAGGGTGATTTTTTCGCCTTCGTGGTTGTTGGTAAAAACATTTTTCTCGACGCGGTTTTTGTTTTTCTTGATGATGTCGTTACTGGCGGCGATGATAGTTTGGGTTGAACGATAATTTTCTTCGAGCAAGATCGTAGTGGAATCCGGAAAATGCCGCTCGAATTGCAACACGTTTTTTATGTCAGCGCCGCGCCAACTGTAGATGTTTTGGTCGATGTCCCCCACCACACATATATTGTGCGCGTCTCCGGCGAGTAGTTCGGCGATCCGAAACTGCACACGGTTGGTGTCCTGGTACTCATCGACGTGGATGTATTTATAGCGCTGCTGCAAAGTCTCGCGCACCGTTTGGTTTTCTTCGAGCATCTTTAATGTCTTGACCAGCAGGTCATCAAAATCAAGCGCTTGTTCTTTGTGTAAAATATCCTCGTATTTTTCCCAGACGGTAGCGACCACTTCTTCCAAAAATGAACCCGACGCATCACTGTACGCCAGTCGTGTAATCGCGTCTCCTTTGGCGCGACTGATCATCGACAAAATTTTGCGGGGTTCAAATTCTTTGGGGTTGTAGCCTGCTTGCTCGATGCCTTGTTTCACCGCCTTTTGACTGTCGCTGCGATCGTAGATGGTGAAGTGGCGACGCAGTCCCATCGCTTCGTGAAACTCGCGCAACAACCGTACCCCCAGCGCGTGAAAGGTCGTAACGACTGGTTGACTGTCCATCACCGCCCGGTCGGAAGGGAGGTATTTTTGGGTCAAGGCAATTGCGCGCTCGCGCATTTCACTGGCGGCTTTGTTGGTAAACGTCACGGCCAGGATGTTGTGGGGTGCGGTCCCTTGGTGGATCAAGTGCACGATGCGGTGCGTGATGACGCGAGTTTTACCCGACCCGGCTCCAGCCAACACCATCAGCGGTCCGTCGGTGTGTAACACCGCTTCCTTTTGTGGTGCGTTTAATCCTACGGTGTACGGTAAATCAGTCGCGTTAGAATCAGAATTTTTCATGTGGGGACATGATAGCATGCTGATATAATTGGGTGTATGGAACAAGATATTACAAACCATATGCGTGAGGCCTTCAACCCGGTTGGAATTATTATTCATGGTTCACGAGCAGTTGGACGAGAACGTGTACATAGCGACTGGGATCTGTGTTTACTTTTTACACAAGAAAAAGAGCTGCCTCAGAACGGTCGGCTGTTGTGGTTCGACCAAAATATCGAATACACATGTCACCATGTTCCGACAATAGATATCGAAGGTCAGTTTGGAGTGAAGTTACAATTTGGTCGAGTGTTGTTTGAAGTTAATCAAGAGGCTACTAAGTTGTTAGGCGAAGCACAGACATTGTATGAACAGCCACTTGGTTGGGGTACAAAAAAAGAGGACCATGCGTTATGGATGAGAGGAAGGATTGACGGTATGCAAGATACTGTTGATCAGCCACTAATATTTGAACGGTACGCTTCGGATTTTTACGCCCGCATTACTAACTATTGGTACTTATCTTTGTATGACACTAATCCAAAACCAATTTATATTGCTTTGTCAGATATCAAAGAAAAAGACCCGGAGTATTTTTATCTAATTGAAACCTATGTGCATGGAACCAATGAAGAGAAAGTTGTTTCGTCTGAAAAAATTTACCAAAGATGTTTTGGTGATAGTAAGTAGATAGGTATAGAAAAAGCCTAGCGTTAGCGCCGGGCTTTTTGGTTTCTTTTAAAGAACTTATTTGTGATTTTTCGTCAAACAGCCATAATTTGTCCTCCTTTAGAGCAGGTTCAGTGGGTGGCCTTTTTGAAAGATCAGGATGACTCGCTTGGAATCCATGGTCAGTGCTGACTCGTCAAAATCACCATACGTTGCCCACAGTTTGAATCCAACTTTTACAGCCAGATTGATCAGTTCGTGTGCCCCATAGAAGCGGACAGAACTTTCTACTCGACGGACTTCCTGGTTGTTCTTCAGGGTGATGCGCTTTTCGTGCATGCGTCCGGTGAGCGAATCGTACTCACGATTGGTGTGTACGACAGTGCCGTCAGGTAATTCTCGCTGATCATTGGGGCGGAAGTATCTGATGATTCGATCCCGGTTGAGGTAGTCAACTACAAACATACCTTTTGGTTTCAGTGCGCGATGTACTCCAGTGAAGAATCGTTCGTCCTCATGGTCGTTACTGAAGTAGCCCATTGCTGTGAAGAGATTCAGTGCAACATCGAACTTGTTTTCGAAGCATAGTTCACGCATGTCACCTTGTCTGAAATTAATCCGGTTCACAGCAAAGGTGTCAGGGTGCCAAAGTCTTTCTTTAAAGGCTACTTCCTGTGCTTGTTTTAGGAAGAACTTGTTAAGTTCATAACCAAGAATTCGAAATCCTCGTCTGCTAAATTCAAGAGTATGGCGACCATGGCCGCAAGGTACATCAAGAATTGTAGTAGACTCAGATTGCGCACCCGTTACTTTGATTACAAAATTAACTTGTCGAGCTGTGTCAGCTTCAGTCAGAATTGTTCCATCGTATTGACGAAGATACTCTGGTCCAAAGAAGCCGTCTTCGTCTTGCTCTTCCCACCAATTGGGGTTTCTGGTTTTGGTAGTCATGACATTTTTCCTTTCAGGATCCAGTACAGTAGTGCGAGAATCGCAAGAATAATCACCCCTTCCCACAAGTAGATAGCTGTCAGTACAGTGATACATATTCTTATGATATTGAGCATGAATTCTAAAAACCCTTCCAGCCCCCTATCACAGTGTTTGTCTGGTAGTCTGTCCATTGTTACTTCTCCTTTTGATTAGTTCGAGTGTGGAGGTGGGCGGCGCAGCCGCCCATCCCTTTTTCAAGCTGCCTGCTGGATTCCTTCCAACTTAGCGTTGCGAGCAAAGTAGGGTGAGATTCCCCAGAGCTGATTCCATAGATTGTCGTTTTTGGCATCTACGAAAGCCTCGATTTGAGAATCGTTTTCACCGCATCGCTGCAGTTCTTGTAGTACACACATCAAATCGCAATTGAGTGTGGTGTTGAGTCGGTGCGCAATCATGATTGTTGTCACACCAAGTGAAAGGATGTCGTCGATTGCTTGTTGGGCAATAGCTTGCTTCTCGTTGTCTAGTGAAGCGGTTGCTTCATCGATGAGAATAAACTCGATCGACTTGAGTAGCTCTCGGGCAATTGCGATAGTTTGCTTCTCCCCTCCGGAGAGACGCACACCACCTTCGCCGACCTGCGTGTCGAGTCCCTGTGGCAAGATTTCTAAGAAACCTGGCCGCAGACGTTCGAGCAAGTCGATGAGTCGGTTGTCTCCTTGTTTGTTGCCGAAGATGAGATTTTCTCGCACGGTCCCGGTCATAATGAATGAGGCTTGCGAAACATACCCCATCTTCCGACGCATCAGCATCGGAACTTCAGCCGTCAGCGGTTTACCGTCGATACGAATCAAACCAGCTGATGGGTCGTAAAAACGGGGTACCATTTGTGCCAGCGTGGTTTTGCCACAGCCACTTGGCCCAATCAGGCCAAGGCTGCTTCCGCTTGGGATAGTAAACGAGATGTCTCGCAATACCGGCGGTCGGCCGGGAAATTGAAACCCTACACCTTCGAATTCAATCAGCATGAGTTACTCCTTTGTGGTTGCTGAATGCTCCTTGATCCATTTTGGATTCGATTGATAGTTCTTCACTGACCGCATTGATCTTTTCTCCATCACGCGCGAGGTTACGCTGAATGTCAGCAAACTGCATCAACTGTCTTCGATAGATCAAAATCCACCCAAAGACAGCAATGAACTCTGCCGTTTCCAAGCGCCAGAACCCAAGCCACATAACTAGACCAAGGCACACGTGTGTAATGCCAGACAGTATTCCTTCTACCACTGGCAACCATTTCCCATAGAGATCGTAATCAGCGAGATATGGTTCGAGCTGAGCTCGTTTTAACCAGCGCAAGACAGTACGCTCGTTACCCGTCCCGACGATATAGACCGAGTTGAGTAGAAATTCAGTCAGTCGGTTTTTCACGGCTCGGAATTTCTTGTCGATTACTCGAGCCCTGACGTGGATGTAGTGATTGAAGTAGAAGATGGCGGCAAGGTTTCCCACCAATATACCAATCATCGCTAGTCCTAGTAGCGGGTCGATGTATAACATAGCCCCATTAATCACCAGCACCGTCACCCCGACTTCCATCAGATGGAAGAAGATAGTGAACTGGTATTCGTGCATAGCCGCGGCGCTTGATTCAAGCTGATATGGTCCGACCGTGCGGTCTTCCGCCATCATCTCGCCGGGGCTTTTTTTCATCCACTCCCGAGTGATTTTTTGGTACAACACTCTGTCGCTGAGATTCCAACCCCATTCACGAACCCGATGTCCGATTTTTTGCAGGCCGATGCTTACCAACCAAGATCCCACAATCATAACGGTCCAAAACAATGCTTGGTCGAAGGTGTGGGTGCTGTGGCCGGCCAACAGCTGGCCTCCAAAGTAGATGGCTAGTTGCTCGATGATATTAGCCACTACATATATAGCCAGGGCGTAGCGCATGAAACGCATGCCGCGGCCCGAATACATAGAGATTGTCCAACGGGTACTTTTGACGGTGGTTTTGAAACTCTCCCATGCCTCGCGGGTAAAGTTTTTCGTTTCTTGTGTTCCGATCATTTCTGATCCTCCTGTTGTCAAAGAACGTTGATTTTACTGGGTTTTCTACCCAAAGTGAGTCTTGCTCAAAAGAACAAAAGCAGCTTGTCTGTGATAGACAAGCTGCTTTGAGCACACAACGGATTTCTCCGTTTTGATGGGAGAAGTCGTTATGTATTCATATCAGATTGCCAACAAAATAAAGACAGCACCATAGACCCAATAAACATTGGGGTGTACGCGGTGTTTCGTGAGACGTCAATCGCCCACGGCCGTACCGCTTTGGGTGTATTTGTTTTGTTTGCAATAAATCGCATGAAAATACTTTATCACAATAAATTAAACTGTCAATACTAAAAAAACCTTAATTAACAACCCTGGTTCGGGTTCATTTCATACCACCAAACTTATCTTATTCGTCAATTGTGGTGACGGTTGTCTCTTGTACAATACTGCCCATACCATTTTTGGTATTGATCGATACCTCGCGTATCACCTTCCGAGCACGACTGTAATGACTGAACTGCGGCGCGACCAAATCAATAGCTTATAAAACATACAACACAAGAAGCTGGTGGTGGAGAAACTCCGATATCGCACCAGCTGACATACGCGGCATTATTAGTTCTTGGGTGTACTCCCTTTCTGGTAGCTGGTTTCTGGCAAGTCGAACCGACTGTTGCACCAACTGAGATTGCCAACCCGTACGCGATCGAGCAAGCGCACCCGCATACGCTGCCCTTGCTGTCGGCGGCGATTAGTAGTCAAACGGCTGATGGTCGTGGTGGTGCAGAATTGCAAGTCGCAGATGGTGCGTTGATTGCCACCGGTGGTCCACTGAGTCCAAGTGACTTTGCCGAATCAGGTAGCAGCGAAATCCGTGTCTATACGGTGCGTGAGGGAGACACTCTTTCGATGGTGGCTGAGATGTTTGGGGTTACTACCAACACCATCTTGTGGGCCAACGACTTGCCCCGCGCGACGCAGATTCAACCAGACGATACACTCATTATTTTGCCTGTCGCTGGAGTGCAGCACAAAGTCGGATCGGGCGATTCGCTAAGCGTCATTGCCGAAAAATACGATGTAAATGCCGAGGAGATATTGAGTTTCAACCAGCTAAGCGATGCTAATGAATTGGCAATTGGTGACAAATTGATTATTCCCGGTGGCACAATCAAGAGTGTGCAGGCACGAGCAGCGAGTGCAAGGCCAGTCAAAATTTCTGGCAGCGTCACCGAAGCAAGCGCTGGATTGATCCATCCAGTTCCAGGCGCAATCCGCACCCAAGGAATCCATGGTAATAACGCGGTAGACTTTGCCGCTGGTCATGGTGCATCAATCAGAGCGGCGGCTGCTGGTGAAGTAATTGTGTCAAAGAGTTCAGGTTGGAACGGTGGTTACGGACAATACATCGTTGTGCGACACAACAACGGTACCCAAACCCTCTACTCGCACTTGTCACAAAACTATGTCGGCGTCGGTGCCTATGTCGCGCAAGGAGAAGCGATCGGTGCGATGGGAAATACCGGGCGGTCAACCGGAACTCATCTCCACTTCGAAGTCCGCGGCGCGAGGAACCCATTTTAGACGATATACTTTGTCGTTACAGAAAAAAGCTGGCTCCCTGGGTACTCACCCCAGTCGCCAGCTTTTTTCTTAGACTCCGCGTATCTCATCCTAAAATGGGTTCCTCGCTATCAGGGTAGCAGTAATTTTTTTTGGAATAAGAATTGTGATAACTCATAGCAAGAATCTATCGCACACTCACTCGATACTGCAACGCTTCTAAAATATGTTTGGGTTCTATCTCGTCGTGTTGATCAATGTCGGCGATGGTGCGGGCGACTTTGATGAGGCGGTGATAGCCGCGAGGGGATAAGTTTAACCGGGCGCTTGATGTTTTGAGGAGTGATTTGACGTCAGCGCTGAGGGTGATTTGGTCTTCGATTTCTCGGGCGGTCAAATTGGCGTTGGTGTACTCGGCTTCCTTTTGGTAGCGAGTTTGTTGTTTGGTGCGGGCTGCTTTGATGATGTCGCGGGCTTGTTTGGTCTCGTCGATTTTGCTGGGCAAGGCAGTGAGAGTGTCATATGGTACGTGTGGGACTTCAATCCATAAATCAATCCGATCAAGGATCGGACCCGAGACTTTCCCCCGATACGTTTCGTTCATGGCGGTTACAAAATCAGTGGTTCCGTCCTCACTCCCCCGATATGGATTGAGGGCAGCAACCAAAATAAAATCGGCTGGAAATTCAGCGGTGCCTTGCACTCGTGAAATAGTCACGTGTCGATCTTCTAGTGGTTGTCGCAGTGCGTCCAAACTACGTCGTTCAAACTCTGGAAATTCATCCATAAACAAAACACCGTGGTGGGCGAGCGTGACTTCACCAGGGCGCGGGTTGGAACCACCTCCGACCAGACTGGTGTGACTGGCGGTGTGATGTGGTGCTCGAAATGGTGGTTGTGAAGTGATGGTGTGATCGGTTCCTGTTAGGGAATGAATCGCCGTGACCGACAGCGAGGCGCTGCGTGACAACGGTGGCAGCAGACTACGCAATGCTCGTGCGAGCATCGTCTTACCCGTTCCGGGTGGTCCAACCAAAATCACGTTGTGGCGACCAGCGGCGGCGATCAATAGTCCGCGTTTGGCGGTCTCTTGTCCTTTGATGTCTTCGAGTTTGATTCCGTCATTTTGCCACTGGTTGGTGATGGTAGTAGTTTCTTGAGGAGATAATGTTTGGTCGGTGTGTGTAGACGATATGTGGGCGAGGACTTCAGACAAGGTGCTGGCACCACAGACAGTGATCCCTTCAACCAAAGCTGCCTCGATTACGTTACTGGTTGGGACGACAATCTCGGTCAGTCCAGCTGCTTTGGCAGCCAAGACACAGTTCAACACACCTCGCACTGGACGCAGCGAGCCATCGAGCCCCAGCTCTCCCACGTATGCGCGTTCGACCTCGTCGGGTACGATTTCACCCGCTGCGATTAAATAACCAACCGCAATCGGCAAGTCAAACAAGGTCCCCTCTTTTTTCAAGTCAGCGGGAGCGAGCGAGACAACGATCTTTTGGTTTTTTGTTTTTGGCGACTGGTAGCCTGAGTGTTTGATGGCGCTGCTGACGCGATCTTTGGCTTCATCGACGGCTTTTCCTGCCAGTCCAACTATGGAAAATGCGTGTAAGCCACGTGAAATGTCGGTTTCAACAGTCACCAATGTCCCGCCTAAAATATGTGGTTGGGTCGTTTTTGTGCGCGCAACTTCCATAGGGTGGGGAGATTAATTTCTAACGAGCGTGGCAAAATCAGTGAGTGTACCAGCAATGATCAAGGTGTTTTCGGTGGTAAATCCGTAGGTGAGGTAGGTTCGACCAAGTTCATCGGTAAGCACACGGACATCGGTTCCAGCGACTTGCTGGTCGACAAAACGACTGTCGTTAGCACTGGCGTAGAGCGCTGCAAATAGTGCGGGTAAGTCTGATTCAAGACCAAGCATCTCACCTTGGAGCGCTCGCTTGTTGGTGTACGAAATATAAATGATTGGTGCGCTACGATCAACGCTGACAAACCGCACGTCATTTACGTGCTGCCGCAAGGATCCGGGCAGGTCTGGTGTGAGTAGCTCAAATACCAGCGCTGCGGGCAAAGTGACATCGTCGGCGTTGACCAGTACAAACTCATGTGTACCAAGTGTGGCGGCGGCTGACTCGGTTTCGAGTACGGCTACTGTGAATGTTTCATCTACGAGCACCGTGTGTACTGACGCGTTCTCGATGTGGGCGACCACAGGAGTCGTGTCATTGGTCACCTCTGCGGTAAGCGCTGTAATAATCAAATAAACCAGTACACCAAATATACCAGCCGCTACAATCCCACCAAACACATAAAGGGTGAGGGTATTGGTGCTCAGTGAACCATCAGTTAGATCGCTGTCTGTCTCTGGAGTAGTGTATTCTGATTCTTCAAAAACTGAATCAACCATAGGCTGGGCTATAATTTTTTCTGGTTCTGGTTCTGGTTCTGGTTCTGGTTCTGGTTCTGGTTCTGGTTCTGGTTCTGGTTCTGGTTCTGGTTCTGGTTCTGGTTCTGGTTCTGGGATCGGTAC
>Ga0136601_1000723_pt1 | contig 12682 bp, 26 predicted proteins | sample AntRauMFilla2699_FD_181020 | JGI IMG/M metagenome (GOLD analysis project Ga0136601, IMG submission 181020) | Saline lake microbial communities from Rauer Islands, Antarctica - Metagenome Filla 2 #699 | ecosystem: Environmental > Aquatic > Non-marine Saline and Alkaline > Saline | place... | reverse complement strand
TTGTACTTCTTCTGATTGATCACGGACTAGGGGCTTTGAGAGGTCAAGTAATAATAAATCTTTGAACGTAATTGTATATCCTGCAATACACAAATCCCCAGTATCACGAATATAGTACCTGTGTTTCTTGTCTCCTCTTAACATCTCCAACACTCCTAATGTAGTTAGTGGCTTGCCAAGAACTCTTGCTTCATCACTTTCTTTAATCCAAATTTTGTCTTGACAAAATGTCCCTCCACCTAGATTCATAAGAACTGTGCCACCCAAGTCTGCATATATAGTCCATGTAGGCTTTAATAGAGAAACTTCACACCCAAATACTAAATCTAAGTTACTAGGATTAAATTCGTTGTATGCCTCTTGTAATTTTTGTTCGTTTGTTTTCATATAGTTTTATTCTTCAATATGTTTATTGTGTGAACATGTCCTGTCAATGTGTTCATGTTTCTTAATTATTTGTTTTATTAGTTTTGTTTTCATACATTATTTCTTTAACTTACCTGCTAATTTTGATATCCATTTCCATAGTAGATACCATTCAATACGACTCCACCAAGCCAAACCTTTATCTCTCAAGTCTTGCTCCCTTCCCCAACACCACCAATCAAATAGTGTCATATCGCATACGCAACTGAAATTGTCTAATCCACACTCACAAAAGTTGTAATCTTCTTCCATATCTAATTTTCTAGTTCTAATAAATATTCCTCAGTTGTTAGTCCCTCGATAAGAGCAGGTGTTAGTCCGCTCATTTTTTTTTCAATCAGCCACTCCATTAGACCTTGCATGTGGTTCTTCCACATTGACGCATAATCATATCCAACTATCTTCTCTCTAATCTTTTCGTATGTTTTAGTCATAATTTACTTTTGTTCTTTTAATATCTCCACAAGACTCACACAGTACAATGTCATACTGTGGCTCTATTTGTCCGGCACTTGCAAAGAAAGATTCTTTGTATCCTGTCTTTACGTATATATATTTGTGTTTATGTTCCATATTGCCTTGTATTGGTACTTCTATTTCTAGTGTGTTATTAAACACATCTTGTTTAGTGTCTTCTTGTATGTATGTGTCTCCTTTTTTCATATTTAATTTATTTGCAAGTTATTTGTCTTCCAGATTTAAAAGTGTCTGTAACAATAGGGGATAGATTGCCTCTTGAGCAAATATCTATCCAATATTGCTCTTCCTTATTGTCAACCTCGATAATTTCTTTTTTTAGTTCTAGTCTTTTTTTATCTATCTCGATATCATTGTCTATCAATTTATTTAATCCAATAAAGGTCAAACAGATTAATAGAACTAACCCTCCTATAACAACTGTTAAGTGAAAAATGTTTTGTAGATATGTTTTCATATTTATTTATTTAGTTATTCTTAAATCTTCCCATTCCTCTTGGTGTTTCTTTTCTAAATCGTCCCGTTCTGTCTTCTGCTGATTAAGTAGTGACTGGAAGTTGTTAGTTTCGATAATTGTGACTGGTTCGATCTCGTCAAAGCGCATATAAAGGGAATCAGTCTTTTCTTTATCTGTCCATAAAGAGCATCCGCCCTCAAGAACCTCTCTCACCTCATATATTTCTCCTTTTTTAAGGGAGTGCCAATCTACTAATGCTTTCACCTTGTCTCCTAATTTGTATTCGTTCATGTTGTTTATATTAAGCTCTCTATAAGTGCGCCTTGATACATTATTAGTGCAGTGAGAATAATTATTAATGTTGTCTGTGACTGGTTCGATCTCGTCAAAGAACATATATTCGTAACCAGTCTTTTCTTTATCTACCCATAACTCGCATCCGTCCTCAAGAAACTCCTCTACTTCATATATTTCTCCTTTTTTAAGAGATTCATAATCTACTAATGCTCTTACTTTATCTCCTGCTTTGTATTCGTGTTTATTCATATTGTTTTTTTTATTCTTACTGCCAAATCATTAGCGCGTACGGATCGTTGTACGGCGCGAGACGTTCAAGTATTACTGCTTTCGCGTCTTCTGATAATTTTTTCTTTAATTTCCATTGGTTGCCTAAGTCGAACATGGCAATAAAAAACATCATGTTGTCTTCAACATTCTTGACATCCCTGATCCTGGATACTTTTTCTTCAACATACCCCTCATCATCAGAGATCACATTCCATAGATCGATACACTGGCCCTTCACCTCTTGAAATATTCGTTCCTCGGGTGCTTTGTAGTAATTGTTATTCATACGCTTGATATATTTTTTTATCCTCATCTATTAATCTGAACTTGTTCCATCCTTTTATTTTATTCTCCCCCTTTATACGAAAGAGAGCAAATACCCCTTTTTCTCTAAGATAGAGTGCTTTTTTGTTGCGTGGGGTCACGACCTTTGTGTTTGCGGGTAGTTCGTGCCGCGTTAGGTATTCTTTATTTATCATAGATCCAAAAGATACCTATAATAATCGCAATAAGTGCTCCCCACACTATAAAAAATGTAAGCCATTGTATGACTATAAAAAGAAAGAAGATGATATTCATGTTTTATTCCGCATATAATGCGATGTTAAAGTCCTCGTGTTTACGGACCGTTCTAGTTACCTTGGCGTCAATTGTGCCAGGTATCTGTAAGTAATAATATTTTAGGTGATCCTTATCCTCCACACTTTGTCCTCGTGTGATACGTCCCATTGATTGAGATAAATCAACAAAAGAGAAGGACATGGAGTGGAAAATCATAGTATCGACGTTCATGATATCGAAACCGACAAGTGATTGAGCTTGTCCGATCACTACATACCTTCTACCATCCGCGTTAAGCTCTGGAAAATCAGGCTTGCTTGCCCCAGATATGACATAGACCACAACACCCTTCTCTTCGAAGAGACGCTTGTAGCGGTCGATTTCAAGCGTGTGGCGGCAGACTATCATGATGTTTTCGTCATTGTTCTCTTGATAATCGAGTACCCAGTCCACTTTATCGCACGAAAACTCCTTGTGCTCTTCATATTCGTTACCTTTGAGTGTTCCATTGAGTATTTGATATATTTTTCCATAACGTATTGCGGGATCAAACTCTTCAAGCTCCTCAATACCCTTGATGGCTGAGCTTGTTGGTTGAAAGTATACTGTCTCGTCAAGTGTTGGTGGTAATTCAAAGACATCATCTGATTTTAAGAAAGTCCCACATTTTTTGTACATTTTATCAATGTCTGCTCGCGTATCCCGGTCCGTCTTTGGTTTCCATCCCCATTGCGCTTTCCAGAAATACCTTGCGCGAAAGGTGTTGTAATTCATTGGTGGTTTTCCATGCACTAGGGTCCACATACCGTATAGATCCCACGGACTTGAACGGTATGGTGTGGCAGTCATAGGGTGAAATGCATTTGGTTGATGGTGTTCCAGGAGCTTTTTAAGAGCTCCCGCGATAGTAAGACGTTCTCTCTTTCTATTTGTGAATATCTTCGTGCCTAGGTGAAAATGTGCCTCATCAGCGAGTACCACCTCCACGTTCTCTACATCCCATGCTTCTTTTGTTTTGAACACTAAGTCTTCTTTTGTGAAGACATGCACACCATACCCGCCGTGGTCCTCGGGCGACATCCCTTGTTCTTTGATGTGGTACTGCCAGTTGGACTTTACGATCTTGGGGCAGATAACAATAGCCGACTGTCTATCGAGATCAATTGACCGCTCTATAAGTCCTAACCCGAGGTATGTTTTACCAACACCAGTACCCCAAAAGATACCCCACCGTTTTGGATAGGTATTGATCGCTTGTTGTTGATGTGGCATAAACGTGATGTTCATATATTTATTATTCTATGCTAATAAGGTATTGCTCGGTTGTTTTACCGTCTATGAGAGTGGATACTAATCCGAGCATAAATTTTTTCCATTTATCTTTTTGTACATAACCTCTTTTTCGTGTGTGTTCTGGCATATCAAAGTCAGGTGCGTTTACTCTTTGAACTCTTTGTGCCTTTACCGTAAACACAACCTCTTTAGTTCTGTCCCACCGCCTAGCCTTTCCAACTGCTTCCCATGCTTTTGGGTCGAGTAATATCTCAAAGTAATTACTGACTTCAAATCCTCCATTTCCGTCTGTTACATAGAACATTTCCATTTGTTCGTCCCATATAAGTTCATTGTTATGGTATTTATAACCTCCCTTGATTGCATCTTTTATAAATTTTTGTGTTGCTGGCATACTCTAAACAATTACCTTACCGTCTTGTAATACACCTGCTTCTTGTAGTAGTTTCTTTGCGTTTTCAATGTCTTGCTTTGAGTGTTTTGTTTCAGGTGCTTTTGCTACTGCCCAATGAGGAAAATTCCAAGAACATGTCTTGTCTTTATTCCATACACAGTAGTAAGTCGAAGCAACATCATCTATCTCAAACACCCCTCCAACCATTTCCTTCTGTGCGTCACCCCAGCACTCATAATCCTTAGTCTCCTTTGCAATATCAAGTATCTGTACCATATCTCCTTCTTCTAACATCTTTGGTGCAGGGGTTACTATTGCGTATTTTCCTGTGAAGTCGTCTTCTATATCTTTTTTTGTATAAATAGTACCAACAACTCCAGAAATCAAACATTGCTCAATCTTTTCCCTGAAGTTAGTTCCTTGAAATTTCCCATCAGGTCTTTGATACATAAAGACTTTCCAACCTCTATTGTTGTATTCCATAGCCACCCAATGTCCTTGGTCTAGGACAGGTCCTAGTAATTCTCCTGTCATTCCTGTTTGTGTTTTGTAGTTCATATTATTTTTGTCTGCAAATATGGCTGGTTCAGTGACTGGTTCAATCTCTTGAAATTCCATAAAATAGTAATCAGTCTTTTCTCTATCTCTCCATAACAAGCATCCGTCCTCAAGAACCTCTCTCACCTCATATATTTCTCCTTTTTTAAGAGATTCATAATCTACTAATGCTCTTACTTTGTCTCCTGCTTTGTATTTGGGTTCGGTGACTGGTTCAATCTCGTAAAAGAACATATATTCGTAACCAGTCTTTTCTTTATCTACCCATAACTCGCATCCGCCCTCAAGAAACTCCTCTACTTCATATATTTCTCCTTTTTTAAGAGATTCAAAATCTACTAATGCTCTTACTTTATCTCCTGCTTTGTATTCGTGTTTATTCATATTGTTTTTTTTATTTTAGTGTTCAATTCTTCAAGAGATCCGTTGTTTTCAAGGAGGTGATGTACCAGGTCGCGCTTCACTCCGTTCTCTGATACGTGTCCTCGCACGCTATCTCCGTCTTCCCTTATAACCTCAATCAACGTACCTCCGTTATCCCGAATAAATTGTGCCTCGTTATCAAAACGTACATCAGGAATAATGACGTACGTGATATGTTTCGGCAGGTTGTCTATACGAGACTTCATAATCTTCACCCATGTGTCTTCTCCCATCATATCTCGCATAAACTCCGTCCCCATTTTTTGATAGAACTCGCGCGGAGAAAATCCGAAACGCGCGTCCACCACTTCCTTTTCAATAATCGCGTCATTCCATCCGAAACATATATCGCCAAAACGCTTCATTGGTGTAGCAAACGATTTGATTGCCGTGGGATTATTATTTCCGAGGTGTTTTTTAATCATCTCCGCCACGGTATCCTTTCCCGATCTCGCCTTGCCCGTTACCCCTATAATCTCTGGTCTTTTTTTGATTAATATACTCATATTGTTTTCCACTTATCCACAGTATTATCCACAGCTAGTAATTTACCTTCTTCTCACTCTGTAATCGCTCTACGGCTTCACGAGACGGCATGAATTGTTTTTTAACATCATTTTCTCCGAGCTCTTCAAGTGTCTTTTGCATTTCAAATCGTGATTTACCGTCATAGTTGTAGTAATGGCACACAGTTTCTTTCACCTCGCCACCTAACTGCCTACAAATAACTTCGGGCAATGGCACAACCTCTTTTACTCTCTTGCTTTTTCCGACTGTATTTTTTTTGCTCGGGATAGGTGCTTTACCATTCTTTTTTCTATGTCTCGCGTATTGTGTGAGCATAAGACGCGCTATTTCTGATACTGATAAATTACCGTCTTCAATCATAAAACGTTGTAGATCTGTGTATGTTTCCTCCGTAACTGTTATTGTAATTCTTTTACTCATCTTTATATTTCTTATCGTGCTCTCTTCTTATTAACGTGCGTGCCAGCTCAGGGATCGATTTATATCCTCCATCGTCCACGAGTTTCTCCGCCATATCAGCAAGCGCTCCGTCCAAAATTAATTGACGTCGTACTTGTCTTTTTTCTTCTTTGGTCATATCGGTGTTCTTCTTCATTAATTAATAATTTACCTCCATTTCCATATACTACATGTAATGTATATGTATCAGAAATGGTATATGTGTGTATCATGTGTATATCTTAGTATTTGGATTAGATTTAACACTGAAAGTATTAAGTCAAATACGCGTCAATAAACACCATAGGTGATACTCCTTGCTCTACAAGGTATTCTAGTACCTTTTTTTGGTCTAGCTTGTGAGCCGTCATGAAGCCTGCGAGCACTATAAGCTCGTCTTCTCCGTATCTGCGTGCTATTTCGTCTGATATTTTAATCATATTTTTTTTAATCTTACTCGTTTGTGCATAAAGCGCACAGTCCAGCGTGCAAAGTGTTTGCTTTGCATTGCGCGCTGGGTGTGGGCGTTATTTATAACTTATACGCCTCCTTGATATGTCTAATCGTACTTTTTGCTTCTTCATACCAGTCATATACTTCATCCATATCCATTTCCTCAGGCTCTTCTTCTGAATACCAGTTTGTGAGCGCGTTGCGTACCGCGTAGGGCATGTGATCACGTCCTGTTAGTTAATTTTTACGTCTGATAATTTGTATGCGCCTACTCGGTCAATAAATTTCACCACTTCCTCGTAATTCTCAAATGGCAGTGTTTCGTAATGTCGCTCGTACATTATAGACATTTGCGTGCCTGGCACATTTTCACTCACGGTTAGATATATTTCTCTATCTCTTCCAATTGTTGTGAGCGCTATCTTCGTGTCTATATTACTAAGTATGTAATCTAAATCGCTCAATAATTCCATATCCGATCTCGCTCCCTCTAAAATGTCGTTGATGCACTGCTCTGCACTTTCATATCCGTCTTTGACTAAATCTGTCTCTATAAACTCCTCAATCTTTTGTTTTGTTGTTTTCATATTTTATTTTTATTATGCTGTGCTAGTCCGCACAATCGCCACGCCTTAAAGAGACTGCATGTATTGACTACATTGATGTATCCAACTCTTCATTCTCTAATTGTCCGTCCGCATACGCTCGTACGACTTGCACAAATCCAATTTCTTCTTCAACCCCGGTAATTAATATATTCACCTGCCACTTCTGTGCTAACTTGCTCCACTCTTCTGCCCTCACATTCCATTTACTGCTCCCTTCAATCTCAATATAATATTCATCATCTGTATCAACGTGGTACATATCCATGAGTACGTTATACCGCTCGTCATTGTCTTCATCTTCAAAGAATTTTTTGATCTTTTTTCCCAATCCTTCTGGAAATGTATCCATTGTCTCCTTCGGATAAATCTTCACTCTATTGTCGCAAATATTTGCCATAGTAATTTTGTTATTTTTAATGTTGTGCTAGTCCGCACAATCACGTGTACTCCTTCAAGGAATACACGATATGTATTGACTAATTCTCTTGTTGCTCTTTGAAGTTTTTTAGTATCTTGTTTGTGTTTTCAATATGGTCGTTCTCGCTAGAAAAAACAATATGCTTCAATGTCTCTCCTCGCTCTTCCATGTCGGTCAATTTCACGTATAGCGGGTCTAATATGCTATCTTCTCCATTCCATACGAGCGTATACTCTAGTGTTGGTCGCTCTTTTGCTCGGTAGTCTTGAACATCATCAATGCTGTAATCGCTTCTGATGTTGTTCACTCCGAGAAAATCACGCCATACTCTGTGGTATGTCTCTTCTGCGTCTTCTGCTTCCATGTATGAGTATCCAACACCTTCTGCTTCTTTACAGATACTAGCAATCGCTTCGTATACCTTGTCTCCACGTGTCAAGCTGTATTCGTATCCGTCTTCATCAACAAGGTTCATGTCCATAGTGTACTCGTGCTGATAGTGTCCGCTCTGCGATATTCTCATTTCTACAATATCTGCCGGCTCTTCTCCTTCGTCTCGCCACTCATCACTCGTCAAATCAATATCGCTATCAATTTTTAGCAAGTCGCTTGCCTCAATGGTCATGTCGCTGATTGATACACCGTCTCCTTGTCCGTTCGATAAAGAATATTGTACTTCAATGTCTCCGGCTTTTATTCCATACCGGGCTACAAATTCGTTTGTAATACTCTCCTTGATATCGTCCGTTAAAAAAGGATATTCATGTGAGTAATCAATTTTATTGATACTCAATGTGCTTTGTTTTAATTCCATAGTATTGTGTTATTTAATTGTTAATTGTTGTGCTAGTCGGCACAATGGATACATCATCTCTTTAAGATTGATGTATCTATGTACGGGCTAGTAGTCTCCGAGAAATTGAAACGATTTTGTTTTTGTTAATAATGCTTGCAACTTCTTAATAGTTTTTATTTCAATAGATTGACATAAGTCAATCGCGTACCAATGAAAGCTGTCTCTTTTCCAGTCAGCTCCCGTTTTTTTGTGATGTTCTCTCGCTCTCTTCATCATTTCTGCCTTAGATATAAGATATTGATAGCGGGTTACTCCACTTGAATATTTATCTAACTTGATTAATCCAGTCATTCCCTTACTTGTTGGTGTGTTGTAGTAGTAAAACATGTTATCTTTTTATTATTATGATCTCTACGGCTCTGTAAAATTTTCCAATGTCGCCCAATGCGTCCCATGCTCCTTGTCCAGATAGATACATTTCCCCCTTTTTTATTTCTTCCATTTCTCCACGTACATACCTTTTGTTCATGGTATCAATCGTTTGCCCTTTGTATATTTTTGTTTTCATACTACGCAACTATTATTTTATCGTTAGTAATGTCGTGCATAATGATTGTCTTTTTCATTTGCTCTGCTACTTTTTGCGGGTTAGCTCCGTTTAATTTGATTGTTTGCATATGTTGTTGTGCGTTAGGTGCACAATGGCGGGCTGTGTTTTATACAGCGCGCTATGTATCTCTAACTAGGCCAATGCTTTTCTTACTTCGTGATACAGATATTTATAATCGTGAGATATATTTTTTTTTCTAATTCCGTACTGTGTCGCCGACCATATATCAACATTGCGCTTCGTTTTTTCTCCGTCAATTATGTTATTTGAGACTAAGATATAGGTAGATATTAAATGCGTTTCTGTCATATCCATTGCTTGCTGTTTCATTATTTCGTATTGTGTTTTCATTATTAATTATTTACTGTGCGTTAGGTGCACAATGCGGTACGTGTTTCTAGTAGTGAAACACGTGCCGGATGTATATCTAACTAACTTTAAGAAGTCGCCATTTCGATCGCGTCGTATAGTGTCCCTGTACATAGCCCGCCGTCGTCGCTATCTCTCAACTCACCACTAGTCTCGTCCATTGTGATTGTTGCTAGGCTCTCGTCGTCTTTAAGAATGTAGATGTCGTAGTAGTGCCCGTCCTCACCTGTTGATATTTTGATTACTCGGTCGCATTCGTCCATCCATAAATCTACTTGAATGTCATGCTCTTCGGTGGTGTCAATTGCTTTTTTGATGTCTCGCACAATTTGCTGTGTCTCGTCAAGCTCCTCTATTACATTCCATTCTGTATCTGTCCGTATTGCAAATTCCTTGTGTATCTTTTCAAGCCTATCCGTTGCTGTTCGTATTTTCGTGATTATGTTTTCTGTCATATTAATTAAAGGTTATTTGTTTCTACTAAATGCCCGAAAAGTATTGCTCTCACTATTGCGCGGATAAGGTCGTTAGGTGTTACTATTTCGTCTCTATCTATGATCGCCCATAAATCGCCGTTGTGTACATCGTACGGGTCGGCGTTTTGATAGTGGTATAACAATTCCCACGTCAGCATTCTCTCTGTGTGCTCTTCTGATATTTGCATTGCGACATCGTATCGCTCTTCTTTTGTCATTTCGGGCGTTATCTTTTGTTCGTATTTTGTCTGTGCGTGTTGTTTCATATTAAGATTAAATATTAATTGTTGTGCTAGTCGGCACAATGGATACATCAATTCTTAAAGAAATTGAGGTATCTATGTGATTACTAGATGGTTTCAATATGTTTATTTTTGATAAATGTTATTAATCTCTTTGCATATTTTTTCACGTATTGTTTTTGATATTTCGATACTTTCCTGTGTTTCAATACCGTCTATCAATATGTTGATGTAGTCTTTTCTTTCGTCTTTATCTATCCACTTAGACGCATCATGCCCCATATAATTATCTACAAAAGATTGTGCGATTGTCTTTGGTGTAATTTCCATAGTATTGTGTTTTCATTATTAATTATTTACTGTGCGTTAGGTGCACAATGTAGTACTTAGTATTTACGCTAAGTACTATATGTATCTCTAACTATAATAATGCCGATAAGATATCCTCCTGCTCATCTGTTAGAAGTAACTCACCGCTAGTGTACATTGCCATTATTTCGGCTAATGACGGTATGTATCCGTACTCTTTTTTGTAGTTTTGGTATATTTCATGCATATTGATTGTTTTTAGTTGATTGCTCCTAGTGCGAGCATTAGTCTGAAGAAGTGTCTTTCGTACAGTGGTGCTTTGATTACTCCTTGCGCGACGCGTCGGGCGTATTGAACGCGAAGCCGTCGCGTGGGTTGGGTGTCGTATTCCATATTATTCTATGATAGGAAGGTGGTCGAAATGGTCCCTACTCATTTCAAATTTTTCTAATGTGATATACATTGCTTCATTGAATGTGATATCTTTTTTTGCAAATTCTTTTTTGAAGAAGTCGGCTATTTGTAAGTCTGTAAACATATTATTTTTGATTAGTATTGATTAGTGCTGTATCTGATATTTGATTTGAATGCTTCGTCTGATAATAGTGTCTTGATTGCGGTGTCTAAGTTCATGTTTTTTTATTAAGAATGATACGTCTATGTGTCATTCATGTAACAAATATATCACAATGAAATAACAAATGCAATACATTTATGATAGATAGGTGGATAACTTTTCTTGACATTTTGCGTAGAACGTTGTGCTATCCGCGAGCAGTCAGGGCTTTCCTAGAGTGCTTGTAAGCAGTTAGGAGTGTTTTGCAGTGCTTCTAGCAACAAGTAAATAAGGTTTTATGTCAAATCGAAATATCACAAACGTATCACAGGCGTATCGTAGTGATTGCCAGGAGCACTCACAGGTGTAGATAGGGGGTAAAATAAATAGAGATACACAAACAGTTTGAAATGTTATCTTCTTTTTTTTAAAATTATCCCTTTTTTTTTCAAAATGTCAAATAAATCGAATTAACGACTATATTTTTTTTTTAAATAAGTGTATCCATATGTCTGTATTTATTTTTAGGCTCTTCTGCACCTGTGAGTGCTGGACAGCATCAGAATGATACGCCTGTGATACGTTTATGATATACGGACTTGACAGGCCTATTTTTCAGATCGCTCTTTTTTAAGATTTGGTACTCACAAAGGGTTTCAGGCACTTTGGTGTGTCGCACAAGATATATTGTGCGACAAGTGTACAATTTGGCACGTACCCAAATATCACAGCTTTTCAAGGTGCTCTTTTTTTAGGGTGGATATTTCTTCTCACGGCACGCGTGTAGCATGACATCGCAACAGGCCCCCCACCCCTTACCCCCAAAAAAAAAAGTACTCTCTCTTCTCTACACGTTCATTACCCCCTTCCCCTAGATTCCGCTTCTCGCGTTTGGTAAAACACGCCCAAGAAAAAAAGGGTATAATTATGAAATGAAAGATCCATTACAACTCTTACAGTCAAATACACCACCCGAACCGCTCGCGTCAGACAAACCAAAGAAAGTAAAAAAGACGACAGCCAAAGAGCAAAAAGATGCTGAGAAAAACAAACCGCTCAAACTCGCCCCCGAACAACTACTACTTATTTCCAAGATAAGAAGCTTTATTCCTGAAGAAGACTCCACAGACGTCTCCTTAGCCCTAAAATCGATCGGAGAGGGCCTTATGTCAGCAATGTCGATACGAGAGTCCATTGAGATAGCAAACTTCATGCTCACTAAACAACAGAGGGCTTTAATCATTCCCTACCTTGAGCAGTGGAATTTTGACATTGGAGAGATAGACACCAAAACAAAAACTAGTATTCAGAGGACCATGCCAGAAGGAACTAAGCAGCCAGAACTCTTGGAGTTATGTCAAAACTACCTTCAGTTATCAAAAGTGATGCATAAAAAAATGATCCTTACTACAGCCATGGCACATTCCTCGAGTGATGGTCGTATTCTTAAAGCATTACTTGATAAAAATATTAAAGAGGAAGAAGAAAAGAAAAAGGCTGGAGAACACGAAGATAATCCATACACCATAGAGCATGAGATTGAAGACTGGTACAAGTCGATCCTTGAAGACCCCAACCCGGTCCGCATTAACCAATCCGAGAACCGCCCTTCTCTTTATCCGGACCATACCTAAACCCTAATTAAAGATTAAAGATTAAAGATTAAAGATTAAAGATTAAAGATTAAAGATTAAAGATTAAAGATTAAAGATTAAAGATTAAA
>Ga0136601_1000722_pt1 | contig 12697 bp, 14 predicted proteins | sample AntRauMFilla2699_FD_181020 | JGI IMG/M metagenome (GOLD analysis project Ga0136601, IMG submission 181020) | Saline lake microbial communities from Rauer Islands, Antarctica - Metagenome Filla 2 #699 | ecosystem: Environmental > Aquatic > Non-marine Saline and Alkaline > Saline | place... | reverse complement strand
TAGCCGCTATTGCAACAACCACTCTTACTCTCGAGTCAGTAGGAGACTTCCCGGTTGCGAGTGCTACAGGGGTTGCCCAAGTTGCGACTAGTGCATTTGACCAAACAATTATGGAGATTGAATACACCGGAGTTGATTTTGTCATGAACCAACTAACAGGTGTGACTGGTGTTACTCGAGAGATCCCGGTTGGTACCCAAATTTGGGTTACTCCAACAATTGCTCAACCAATGATGTACACGGTATATGATGACAAAATTGTGTTCGATCGGATCATTCCTGATTCAATGCAAGCAAACAATCTGTACATCGATTACTACAAAAAAGAGACTGTAGTAAGTAATTTGTATCAAGAACTTCCTGAACCGTATCGAGAAATTTACAAGTGGTATTTACGCTACGCAATCAAATACCGAAAAGATATTACTCTTGCTCAGTCTGATCCAGACTATAAAAAATTTGAAGAGTTGGTACAGTCTTTGTTCGATAACTTGTATACCGGACAAAGTACGACAATAATCACCTCTTAATATGAAATTATCAGCCTGTCTTATTGTCAAAAACGAAGCTGACCACATCGAGGAAGTATTATCGTCACTAGCTGGTGTCGATGAAATTGTTGTGTGTGATACTGGATCAAAAGACGACACTATTGAATTGGCTCGCAAGTTTACAGAGAACGTGTTTACTGACTATCAGTGGGCTGATGATTTTGCTGAAGCTAGGAACTTTGCAAAAAGTAAATGTACTGGAGATTGGGTTATTTCAATTGACGCTGATGAAGTGCTTGAGGAAGGTGGGGTAGAAAAGATTCGTGAAATTATTGAAAAAGGCGAAGATTCTCAGTTACATTTTAGTGCAGTAATGACTGCGAAGACTAGCGGAGAAACTCATTTTCTACCTCGTATCTATCGAAACAATAGTCTAGTTTCTTGGCACGGAGCTTCTCACGAAACATTACGACCGATACAAAGCAACATTACTGATGTGGTCATCACTTACGGCCACAGTTCTGCTCACGATTTAGATCCTGACCGAATGATGCGTATTCTTGCGAAGCAGGTAAAAAGTGGAGATTGTACTGCAAGAGACATTTATTACTACGCTCGGGAATTTTATTACCGTGGGAATTATGGTAAAGCCGCAACTCTTTTTGAAGAGTATGTGGAAATATCTACCTGGCTTCCAGAGAAAGCAGATGCTTTACTCTATATTGCTAGGTGCTATTTCCAGTTGCAAAAAGGAGACACAGCTAGAGCAGTTTGTGCTCAAGTTATTCTGTTAAATCCTGATTTTAAAGAAGCCCTTTTATTTATGGCAGAGCTTCACTTTGAACCCTGGAAACATAAATGGGAAAGGTTAGCTGGCGTAGCCACCAATGAAGATGTATTATTTGTTAGAACATGAGTAACCTTAGAACAGTCGAAGATATAAAAATTCCTTACCCAGTTGAGGGGATTGTTCGAACTGCTCAACTTGACGACACGGTAGCTCCAGAAGATTCGGTACAGCTCGCGGTCAACATGAACTTTGATCGAATTGGAGCAATCCAGACCCGAAAAGGGATCACTCAGTTCGCTGATCAATTAGGGGGAGAAATTAGTAATTTTGGATCCCTAAAAAATGCTTTTAACGGTCCGGGGTATGAAGAGTTTGTTGTAGTAGGAGAAAAATCTGTTTTTAATGCTGCTGAGACTGATGATGTGACGACAGCAAGGGTTGATGATGATCATGTCATTGTTTTTTGGAAAGATGACGATACCGGAGACGGGTTTGTTCAAGTTATGGAAACCGACATATCTACGGGAGGTCTTATTCCGATTGGCACACCTTTTGAATTTGACAGTAGCACCGCTTCACAAAATCAGTGTGTTCGGGTTGACGGAAATCACTTTTTAAATGTTTGGCAAGGAGTGGCTGCAGATGCTTTTGCACAAGTGTTTGAAGTGAACCCTATTACTTTTGCAGTTACTTCTAAGGGTGCAGCTTTTGAATTTGACACGTCTGATGGTAACGACTTTACTATGACTGCCGTAGATTCTAGTCATTTTATCGTATTTTATGGTAACGACGCGGCAGTAGAAGGGAAGGCTACAATCTTAGAAGTTAATTTGAGCACTTTCGCTGTAAATGAACCGGGTTCAAAATTCACTTTTTTTGCAGGTGATGTTCTTTTTAACAGCTGTGCCCCAATTGGAGACGGTACACATTTTATAAACTTCTGGCACGACTTGTCTGGAGTTGAAGGGCTTGCTCAAGTTTTTTTGGTTGACACAGGTACCTGGACCATTAGTGCGGTCGGTTCACCTTTAACTTTTGATTCTGATGGGGTTACTCGAAATTCAGTTAATTCGTTAGAAGACGGGGAACATTTTATAAACTTTTGGTCGAGTTCTTCTGGTGACGGATTTGCTCAAGTATTTAATGTAGACCCTTCAACATATGCTGTGACAGCGGTTGGCACTAGTTTGGAATTTCAGTCAGGGGCACCAGGCGACACGGCATCGATTGGCTTTGGAGACGGGAACAATTTTTTTACAATCTGGGTTAGATCAGGAGTCACTTATGCTCAAATATTTAACGCTGACCCGGCAACATTTGCAGTGACGGGGGTACAAAGTCCTCTTGTATTAGGAGGGGAAAGCGGTCGTGGGTCAAATTCCTTGGTTAGAATGACTGATTATAAAGTAATCGGTTTCTGGGGTAACGAAGACGATGAAGCGGTTGGTGCTCTTTTCAGAGCGCAAAACAATTTAGAGTTTGGGAAATTCTTGTTTGCTGGGGTAGGGGATGAAGTTTCAAACTGGGAAGGAACAGCTTGGACAGTTCGACGGTCGGGGCTAGCAACCGTTTCAAAACCTAGATTTTCTCAGTTTTTAAATTACCTTTGGATGGTAAATGGAAATCAAACACTTGGCGGAGATCCGGTAGCCACTTCTAATGGTGGAGATTTTGCTCAAGATTTAGTACCGTCTGGGTTCCCTAAAGGTGATTTTATTCACGGAGGATTCGAAGGTCGAGTGTGGGTAGCAGACAAAACAGCGGGGATCATTTACTACACAGACATCGTGCAGTTTGCGCCGCCAGACGTTTACACTCTTACTTTTAATCTGGATGTAAACTTTATAACCAATTTGTCACCTCAAACCGGCCAAAGCTTCACAGCTTTGTTTAGAGTTCCTCGAGCACTACTAGTCTTTACTGAAGACAGTATTTTTAGAATTTATGGTGCAACGTCTATCGATGCGTACCCTGCTTATAACGTCGGTACTTTTTCGCAAGAGTCAATTATTGAGACTAAAACTGGGATCTTTTTCCATCACTCGTCTGGATTCTATGAATTTAATTATGGGTCACAACCAGTTGAAATATCTCGAAAGATTATTGATTTTGTAAAAGCGATTCCTCGGTCATATTACGAGAACGTAAAAGGGGTATATGATGGTGTCGATACAGTTCAGTGGTACGTGGGGCAAGTAACGGTTGAAGGAGTTGTCTTCTCCAACTGTGTTTTGCGATACACAATATCTAGTCAAGTCTGGACTATTTATGATTACAAGAACAACAACATCACTGCTGAGATTTTGTATGACAACGGTACCGTCCGCACTCATTTAGCTGGGACAGAAGAGGGGAAGGTTGGTTCACTTGATACCGGAGACACTGATTTCGGACAGCCTTTCTATTACGAATACATTGACCGCTGGAGAGCTTTTACCGAAATGTATTATGTGACAAAAGCTTTGAATGGAGTTAACATTTACTCTGAAAATGCGGCTGGTACAAATGTATACTATCAAGTTAAAAAGTCTGGTCCGAACGCTTGGAAACACTTAGCAACAGTTGACGAAAGGAGCAATGCGCTATTCCCGACGGAAGGTACAGAAGATTTTGAGGTATTACGACTTCGAATGGCAGGGAACACAAAGGGTGAGCAAGTAGTTATTCATGGAATAGAGGTCGCTTCTCTTACCATTAAAGGTCAAGATACAAATTAAAATGGAACAAACTAAACGAGATCAAGAAGCTGGAAACATATTAACGGGAACAGTTATTACTTCCTGTTTTATTAAAACATCAGCTCTTCCTTCTCGAGTAGAAATAGAAGGTAACGATATTACTTTTTTTGACGATACTTACAGTAACAGGGCTGGCAACTTGGTTGGAGACACATCACGGTTAGTTTTTACCCGTGCTAGTGGAGTCAGTAGTGGTAAGGTTGAAAGTGGGTTTATCTTACAAAAACGAGCCCTGCTTGGAAATTCTCTGGATAATGTACTTGAACTATTTTCTCCTGACAATGCCCCCAATGGTAATTTTATATTTATTGGTAGGCGAGGGACAGGGGATGAAAGAAATGTACAGTTTGTAGAAATTGCTCCAGATCATAGAACTGCTGTTGGTGATGCTGAGGGCTACGTAAACGGTATTTTTAGAGTTCGTGTGTCACGAGATGGTGTTGACGGTGATTACCGTGACGGGATGTACATCATGGATCGAGGAACAGAAAGTTCATCCAGAGAAGGTACAGTTAACTGGTTAGTTGCAGCTGGTGAAGGTGGTCAAGTTAGACTGTCTTACATGCCGAACCGTGACGATAACCCTTTGCTTGACGCTATTTTTGATATTTTTATTAGTGCTGACGGTATCACTTTTTTTGGATTACCTACTTCGAACCCTGGAGGGTCAGGAAGAGTGTGGAACGATGGTGGGAACTTAAGAGTTTCTTCTGGTTCAGGGTCAACTGTTCAAGTTATTACTGGAGACGGCACCATAAACGCCACAACTGAAGTTACTGCGCTTGTAACAAACACTATCCCTAATACTTACAGTCTTTCTAACGGAGAATTTGCTGGACAGAAAAAATACATATACATAAGAACAGATGGGGGTGAAGCAGAAATTACACCTGTAACCGGAAACGGATTTACTACAGTTACACTTGATGATGCTGGAGAAGGTATTAGCCTTGTTTGGGACACAGTTTCAGGGTGGACATGTGTCGGTGATAATGGTGCCACTTTCGCTTAACATGATAGTATAATATAGACATACATATGACAACACAAGAATTAGCAGAGTTCACAAAAGCAGTTTCGGCAGCTCTAGCAGCCAATCCTGACATTGCTCAATATGGCGGGGTAAACTCTGTTGAATCTATTGTTGACGCATACACCACGAATGATTGGTCTGGGATTGTTGACGTTACCGGTATTCCGTTCACTCAAGAGCAACAACAAGCGGCGGTCCAGAAAGCCGAGAGAGCACTAGCCCCAGCGTATCAAGCGCAAGAAGCATTTGACCGTTCGGTTGTTACTGACAGCCTTGGCGCTCAAACACAAGACTTGCAAGAATTTAGAGGTGATGAAGCAAGGGCTTTTGAACAAGAAAAAAATCAAGCTGACCAATCTGCAGCTGACCAGGGGGTACTGTTTGCTGGTTCTAGGTTCCAGAAATTAAATAACATGAGAGACAACTACCAGCGACGAGATGCTCGAGCGGCTGATACTACTCGCTCAAATATCAACACTACTGCTCGTAATTATCAATACAAATACGGGGATGAAGGGGCTCGAGGGATTCGAGACATGTACAACATGCCAGGTCAAAATAGGTTTAACGCGAACGTAGCTGGTGGAGAAGTAACACCAAGTAATTCAATTTCAAAAGCTTACGATCCAAATCAATACAATTTCCAAGGCACAGCTCCAGTTTCTCAGAAAGCAGCAGTCCAGACTCGAGCAGCTGGATTGCTTCAGAATACTGCAAACAAATTAACTTCAACTGGTTACAAGAATAAACTTTAATAGTATGCCAATCACTACTACAAACAAGAGAAAGATGAAAGATCTGTTTAACCCCATCACGAATCCGGCTGGGGGCTATGGTGGTTTGATAACACCAAGTGTTTCTAGTTTACTTACTCAAGCTCCAACTGATAGCAGCAAATTGACAATAGGTCCAAACTCTTCTCTTTCTGAAATGATGGGTGATCAAAAAGTTTCTGATGGATCGAGAGGGTTTTTGGCTGGTTGGTCGATGAGAGAAGACGGTTCGTTTGTAGCTCCTCGAGGACCAAGCCAAGCATCAGCCCCAGCAACTGCTCCGGCTCCAGGAGGACGGGGTGGATATTCTCCAGCTGCACCAGCTGCACCAGCAGCCCCAGCGAGTGCCCCAGCGAGTGCCCCAGCTGCACCTACTACTGAAGTTGCAATGGGTGCGGAAACAGTAACTACTCCACAACAGTTTATGAACCCAGATGGGTCAATGAAAACTCCAGAACAAATTGCGACTGAAGTTGCTGAAACACTCAAAACCAGTAGTGCGACAGGAGACGTTGGGCGCATGGCGGGTGCCGAATTTGGTGGTGCTAATAAAACTGAAGAGCAACTTCGAGCTGAAGCAGCTTTGGTGAACAACGCTCGAAATGATATTGCCAGCGGTGAAACAGATCCGTTTGGGATAGCTGGTGAGTCCGGCATTGCTTACACCCCAGCAGAACTTCAAGCGATTGAGAGTGCGTATGCTGGTGTATACGATCCAGCAATTGTGACCGCTCAAGCAAAGCTTGAAGCAAAACAAACCGAGAATGCTTTCTCAAGAGAGGTCACAGCTGAAGCAACTCAAGCAGAGCGTGACTTCCAAAATGATTTGACTATGCTCGGGAAAAAGCACGGTTACGATCTCGAAAAAATGAGTGCTGACCAAGAGTTTCAAAAATCACTCGCTAGTTATAAAGCTTCACTTTCTGGATCAGGAGCTGGTGGTGCTGGTGCTGGCGGTGCTGGTGCTGACAGTCCTGATTATGTTATACAACAATCTGCGGTGGCGATTCGTTCGATTGATAACATAATGGCAAAAATTGAGGGCAGTACATCTGGAATGTTTAACTCAGCTAAAAGTCCGATTCGTAGACAAATATTTGATGGGCTGGCCGGGTCAGATGCGATGGACGTAGCGACTTCAAGAGAAGCCCTGGAAGCGATTGTTGGGTTCGATACTCTTAATGAAATGCGACAAGCGGCTAAATCTGGAGCCAGTGGACTCGGACAAGTGACTGAACGAGAATTGAAATACCTTCAGTCTGTACAGGGTAGTCTTAATGAATTACAGAGTAACGAACAGTTATTCAATACACTGAGAGAGGTTAGGGCAAGTTTTGCCCGCATTCAAGCTGAAGCTGAATCGGCAGGAAGAGGTCCAGCCAATGCTGTCCAAACATCAGGCGGTTCAAGAGTTTTAATTTCACCTTCAGGAGAATCTTTTGACGCTTCAGATCTTACTCCAGAGGAATATCAAGAAGCCATCACTGATGGATTTAGGTCACAATAATTATGTCTTACCAAGATAAACTAAAACCAATCAACAGCCCAGTTACCCAGTCGGGGTATAGTTCAAGACTAAAACCGATAACTCCTGCGCCAGTAGAGCCAGAACAGGATGGTTTTCTTGAAACTCTAATTAAAGATCCACTCAAGACTCTGCTAGTAAAACCTGTAGCTCGGACAACTGAGGCAGCTGGGCGACTCGGGTTATTTGGTTCGAATATTAAGCGAGGCTACGAAGAAATTGCTGATTCTGGACGAGGGCAACGTATTTTGGGGATGGATATTGAGAAACAACGAGGGTTTCAAGATGGAGGACTCAAGCAAATCGCTGGTGAAGCTCTCAAAACTGGTTCTTATTTATATGGTGGAGGTGCAGCAAAAGGTGGAGCTCAAACTATCGGTGGAGTTTTTCAAGGTGCAGCGGCTCCAACAGCAAGACGGGCAGCCATGCAACTAGGTAAGGTTGGTGCTATTACTGGAGGTATGTACGGAGCTGGAGAGGAAATGACCCAGCGAGACAGTACGCTTGGAAGTATTGCTGCTCAAGGTGCTATTGGTACCGGTATTGGTGCGGCTTCTGGAGGGGTTTTTGGAGCCGCTACTCCACTAGTGACAAAAGCTTTGAGTCCAGCTCAACGAGCTCTTACTCGAAAGAATGAAGCTTCTGAAGCGGTCAACCGAGTGCTGCAAGGTAAAACTGCTGACAGTCCAATTGGTGAACGAGCGTTTCGTGAAATTGACGTTGAAGATGTTAAAACCAACCAAGAACTTCGAGGTCGTATTGATGAGAAGATTACTGACATTTCATCAACATTGGATGAAGCTCTCGAGACAAACCTGTTGCGACGACCTCTTTCTAATCTTGAACACAGTTTTGAGGTGAACGGTCAGACAGTAAAAAACAATTACGTTTCACAAGCGATGGATCAGTTGGAAAAAGAATATGTTAAAACCAACAATCTTGAGGGATTGGCTACGATGCAACAACTACGTCGAAAAGCTGAAGTCGACGGTTTGACTGTAAAAGAAATTAACGACCTTGCTCGATTACACGGCCAGGATCTTAATGCGTACCTTCCGTCAGGGAAGCTTTCTTCTGGACTGGCAAAACAAACAGCTGAGAATACTCGAAACGGATTGAAATCTACTTCTCGAACAATGTTTGGTAATAAAGTATCGGCAGAAGCTGACAAAACAATTTCTGATCTGATTCGAGTTCGAAATCTTATCGACAAACGAGTTGAAGCGGTAAATAGCCTGAAAGCAAAAACTGCTAATCGAACATTGTCTCAAAAAGCCGGAAGCCTTATGGAGCAAGCTCTGAACATGGTCACTCTCGGATCTTCTCGAGGTATTGCTGGGGCACTATTGCGGACCACTGGTAAAACTGACGGTAAACTCGATGCTCTTCAGCTAGAAAAACGACTAGCAAAAGATTTGGAAACTATTCAGGCTGCGGCAAAAGATGGAGCATCAGAAGCTGACATTATTCGAAAACTGGAACAATTTATTACTGAAGCTGGTGAAACTCCAATGTTGCAGCTAGAAGCTCCACGAGCTCAACAATCACCAACACTGTTTGGTACTCCTGGTGGTCGTATGACAAATAATGCTCAAGAAGCATCTGACGTAGCTGCTACAGAACTTGGAAGAGCTCGTGTGCCGCAAATGGACAATGCAACGTATCAGCGAAGGGTTCGAGAGATTCAAGACAGCCTGGAGCCATATTTAACCGCTGAAGAGATGACTGTGATCCAAATGGGATCAGGTAGAGCACCAAACCGGTCAGGGTTGCCAACAGCCCCAGACACACCACCAGATGTGTATGTGAACCCAGCTAAGTTAGACGCAGCTCTTCAAGCCAAGCTTGAGCGGTATCTCACTCCGGAAGAGATGGCTATTATTCAAATGGGGTCAGGAAAACCGCCACGAACCACATTGTTCGAAGGTGAAGATATTCAGTTTTAATTTGTGCAGAAAAGATGAGTCGAACATCTACCCCTGGGTTATGAGCCCAGTGACCTACCGTTGGTCCATCTCTGCATGGTTGTTATAAAGCAAAAAGTCCTAGACAGGACCTTTTGCGGAGGTGTGAATTGTATAAAGAACATTGGGCCTTTCCCAGCTATGTAAATAGTATATCAAAAAAAAGCGACCAGAGCTGGGGTAGTCGCTTTAGTTACAGTGTTAGCTGGGAGGAACTAACACCGAGATTTGATCACCTCCTTCCGAGATAAATTTTTCCATCTGAATCAATCAGTCCGAAATAGACTCCTAGACAAAAGATTGAGCAGAATGGTGTTTGTTTGTGCTCAAACTCACGATTGTAAGCAATCACGCTGTGACACCGAGCACACCTCATCGTGGGTCACAATATCGGCAACCGGAAACAAAGATGGTGTGATGGGGACATTTCTCCCAATCGGTCACGACCGCTGACGGTTGTGGTTTCGGTACTTCCAAGTCCAGTGAAAGTTGTTCCGCTTTGCGAAACCTTTCATCAAGCGGTAGGTATGGCTCATGTGTCATTTTCCTCTCCTGTGGTGAACGTCCATTTTTATTATACACGCTTCCAGGTCAAAAGATGATAATGCAGATGTTGTGGCTGTGACTGTCCGACAGAGAAATTTTGCATAATACAATCGTATTCTCCGCTAGTTTCAAAACCGTCATTTATCAATACCAATTCTTTTTTCGCTTCCTCAGACACCCCGTCTTTAAACGAAACATGTTGTTTTGGAACCAGCATATGATGAACACTCGCAACCTCATCATACGGGTAATTATTCTCAATCAGTCTCCAGTAAGTATAATCAGCAACTATTTTCATAGAATTGCTATCACACATAAAACAATTACCTGCTGGCCTACGAGGTTCGTGCTGGTATCTTTCCCAAGTTTCCGCAGATCGAAGTTTTGTATTTATGTGAGAATTAGACATAAATGATAGTTTTATTTACTAAGATCAAGCTCAAATACTGATAACACATTTGGTAGTGTGTCCACAGCTAGTCTGGTAGGGCTTTTTTTACTGAACTCACTCTCAATCATGATCTCAGCCTTTTTCATCAACTCCGGAGTAACTTCTACCCCTTGCTTTTGAGCTACTTCAGCGATTATTACTCCGTACTCAAAAGCGAGCAGGAGTTTTTTACGGCTGTAAAACCGGAAACTAAGCAGCTTCTTTATCATTTTCAGGTTCAGTTACTTCAGGTTCTGTAGTCTCCGGCTCAACTGCTGGTGATTGTTCTTCTGTTGGATATTGCTCTTCGTCAATCCAAAATACTACTTTTTCGATAAATCCTTCGCGGTTTACGTGCTCTCTAGCTTCAGCACGAACTTGTAATCCGGCCATTAAGTTGTGGATTTGATTTACTTTTTCTTGAGATCGCTTTTGCATTTGTTCTGGTGTCATAAATTAAAAATCGCTTATGTGTTCCTGATACGCTGCAGAAATATCTGTAGCTACCTGGACTATTAACTCTTCCATCCGTTCAATTTCTCGTTCGTCAAACTCTCGACGAAACGACAGAATCCGGCCAGTCACGTCGAGAATTTTTGGTTGCTCTCGCCAAAAGTCTTCTACTACTTGCTCAGTTTCTTTTGTTTCAATCCAGTCTAAGTCACAGTATTCTGGCACCGGGTTACCTTCCCACTTTAACATTGTAGCGTAAAACACCAACTGGTCATGCTTCTGCACTTTGGCTTGAGTCCAAGGAATCTTTCCGGTTTTATATTCTCGGAGAACATTGTTGATTGGGTCGTATTTATCAACTTTTGAGAAACAGGGAACAATACCCATAACTTTTGTTCTGATTTCATACTCACTGATACCTTCGATCTCAATATCCATGAGTACAGCTTTCATGTTTTCAGTCATGGGGTACTCTCGAGCCAACTCTTCGATTGCTAACGCTCGATTGTTTGTTCGGGCAAGGATTACCTCCATGTCTTCGAGCATGGTGGCAAACGCCCCTCCAAACCGTAGGTATTTTGTATCGAGCTTGTGAGTACTGTCGAAGTATTCTCGACGATACCGGGCTTCACTGCGTAGCCACATATCAAGTTGGGTCCAAGACAAATAATTTTTTGGCATTATAAATTTGGAAGAAGTTTTCATTTCTGTTTTTTCTTAAACCTTCCCGTAACAGGATCTCTTTGGGGAGGATTTTTTTTCTTATAATCAGACATTTTTTTTCTTGATTCCAAAGACATAACCTTTCCCATTTGTCCCAATGAAACTTTTCTATTCCATTCTTCTGTATGGGGCACTTTTTTAAGAGATTTGGACAATTTTTTTCGTCTCTCATCCGTGTAGTCATATTTTTTATGACAAGATGAACATAAACACAGATATGCATTTCTGTCGTGACAATGGTTCTCCCCTTTTTTAAGAGCCCATTCTATAAAGTTGGAACCTTTACAGTGTTCGCACTTCTCGAGCTTTGTAAAATTACGAGAAAGCCACTTGTGACATGCTGAGTAATTTTGACTAGTTATTTTTTGAGTCGTTTCCATACTAGAAATCTAAGTTGTGACTGATAATACGTCTGATCAAGCTTTGCTCATCTCTCTGCACCTCCTTCATTTTTGCAGTGATACCTTTGGTGGATTTTGTTTCCTCAAGTTTTCGCAGCAATTTACAATCTATCGTCGATGCTTTCCGGTGAAGTTTAGCGAGATCTTCTGCAATAATACGATCGTCTTTGTTTGCAAACAAAGGTCTGAATCCTCTCATTGCTTGAATTAAATCTGGGTGAAATATAACCTCATCTTTTTTTGGCTTTTTAGTTTGCCTGACCCCCATTTATGATTTCTTTAGTCCTCGACAAATATCACAATCTCCGCATCCTTCTTTTGCCATTTCATCGATAAACTCATCAAGAGCAGTGGACACTGAGTCACAATGTTTCTCATCGAGCCCTAATGCTTTTATTCCGATATAGAATCCGGCAACGTACCCTAATTGAGTCTCTTCTGAAATTTCCCTTCCTGATTCAGAATGTGCTCGGACAAGATTTAGAAACCCTCTTGCTCCTTTTTCAATCAAATCGCGGCTGCTTGTATGTACTTTTGTTTTTGTGTATTGCTTCATAGTTATTTTATTTAGAAAGGTAATTCGTTTCGTCGATTAGTAATCATTACAATCAGTGCTGGCTTATCAGCTAGATCAATTTTTACTGACTTTTTTACTTGAGCTTCGATTAAGGCAAGGGCATCATGACCAGTTGCTAGTTCGATAGCACGTTCAGCTTTCATAAACGGTGCTGACTTTTGCCCGTCCTCCCCATGTTGATTGGCTGGCGTAGGTGCTGGCGTAGGTGCTGGCGTAGGTGCTGGCGTAGGTGCTGGCGTAGGTGCTGGCGTAG
>Ga0136601_1000721_pt1 | contig 12709 bp, 8 predicted proteins | sample AntRauMFilla2699_FD_181020 | JGI IMG/M metagenome (GOLD analysis project Ga0136601, IMG submission 181020) | Saline lake microbial communities from Rauer Islands, Antarctica - Metagenome Filla 2 #699 | ecosystem: Environmental > Aquatic > Non-marine Saline and Alkaline > Saline | place... | reverse complement strand
GGAGACTCTTGCCCATAAGGAAGTGGCTCGTGAGCAACGGCATCACGATCACGAGGGAGATGACCCCAATCCCGACGACCATCCCGATACTGAGCATCATCCTCGGGTTCGAGATGAGCTTGCCGAAGACGTTGTTCTTGAAGTTGCCGCCGGTGAGGATGATGAACACGAACAAGGACAGACAGACCCCCCCGATGAGACCGGCGAACGGGATCATCGCCATTGGAACCCAGGACTTGCTCGGAAAGCTCACGACGCCGACGGTGTAAAGCAGCATGCTGACCGCGATCGTCCCGGTCAGCATCGCGAGGGTCTTCTGCATCTTGTTGCTCAGCCCGAAATTGACCACGTTGTCCGGTCCGCCCCTTCCAAACTTGTAGTAAAAATCACCGGACGATATTTGGTTCAGCAGACCCCCCTTGAAGGGCACCATCCCCTGGGAGTTGACGGAGTTTCCGCAGTTGCCGTTGAAGAAGCTAAAGAAGATGCTCGTGTCCGAGATCGTCGGGTTGATCTGTATGGTATTCTGGTCGGTGAGGTAGATGTCCGTCAAGGCACCGCGCTGGAGCCCGGGTGCACAGGGATTGCCGCGGCCACCGATCTTTGTGAAGGCGGTGTTCCAGAACGCAACCCGATTTGGCGCCCACAGGAAACCCTCGGCGGTGTGGTCATTCCCGAACCCCATCAGCCGCTTCTGGGTGCCCGCCGTGGGGTACATGGCGTGGCTGCCGACCCCCGAGTAGATCACCGGGTGCTTTGTCTCGACGAGGGTCTTTGTCACCGGGTCGGTGTACGAGTAGTACTTGACGGTGGTACCGTTGTAGTTGTTCGCGTCGTTCGACGGGAAACTGGTCGGGAAGAGCATCCCGTTGCCGTGCGCCGAGGTGAACACACGGACGAGGAAGTAGTTGTCGCAACTGGGCTGGTTGGTGGAGCTGAGGATGCTACTGTTGAAGTCGTTGTACCCGGTGCCGCCCTTGTACCCGTTCATCTGGAACCGGAGCACGATCTCCTCGGCGTCCCACGGGTGATTGTCGCTCGTGCCGTTCCAACAGAAGTAGATCGCGTACACGATGTCGATGAAGCTCGTCCCCAACTCCTCGTTCGTGACCGGTCCCAGCGTATAGGCGTTGATGCGCACCGGGTTGGTGGACGGATTGAACCCGGACATCCCCGGAGCCGGCGGCACCCTCTCACCGTAAATCGGGTTCGTCGGGTCTGGACCTCCGGGATAGCCGTCACCCCCCTGGTTCGGGTCGATGTTGAGAAAGTAGTCAAACTGGTTCGGCTGCTGGTTGTTCTGCCAGATCAGGTCGTTCTCGACCAGGGAACCCGCGTCCATCTTGACCAAGCTCTTGTAGTCGAGGAACGGAGTCTCCGCTGACCCCGTGTACCCCCCGGCGCGAAACTTCGTGAAGTCGCTCTTACTGATGCTCTTCGCCTTACCACCGGTCGTGATCGGGAAGGTTTTCAGCATGTAGTCAAACGACGCAGGGAAGTACTTTTCTTCCGGGTGAAACCACACGTAGGGTGCGTATTCCATCGCCAGTGTCGCCAAGGGCCCGGGGAGCGTGCTCGTGTTGAGTGTAGTCATCTCCGTGTTTTTTATTGATTGGTGAGATTTTTAAATCTCAGTGAAATCTTCTCAATCAATAAAAGTATTCAAAATCTCGAGAAGTTGCTCATACGTCAATTTTTCAAGTCCAACACCCGACGCTTGAGATCGACCTCACCGAGGAGCACACTCTCCGGTTTCGGGTTTGGGTATACCGAACGCATCGCGCGCCCGTTGATCACTACCATCTGTCCATATTTTTTTGGAAATTCTAATCTATAGACGATAGCTTTCCGTGTTCAAAAAAAGCACGTGGAATCATGGGTAGTAAGGCCACAAAGCAACCGACGCAACCGACACAACCGACGCAACCGACGACGCTCCTCGAACCCGAGGAAGAGATCACGATGGATACCAACGAGGAGATCTCAACCGAGAACCTCGAGGCTCTGAAGGCGAGCCTCGAGGAGGAGGAACCGCCCAGATCAAAGTCGAAGTCGTCGGTCGACATCGGCAAGTTCATGTCCGAGGGGTCGCTCAAGACCATCGGCCGCAGCACCACCGCCCGCGTCTTCACCAACCTCGACCGCCTCGACATGGCACTGAAAAAATCGGTTGTATCGGGCATCTACGAACACTGGCAGCTGGACGCGTCCACGCAGATGTACGTCCGCGAGGAGCTCCACGAGAACTACCACGACCGAAGCATGCTCAAATACGTTGATATCCCCAAGATACACGACATCGCCCAGCTCGACGACCTCTCGTGGATTGTTATGGACCGCGTCTCCCCGCCACGCACGGACCCCGCGACCTGGGAGCGCTTCTCCGGTATGGCCGTCCACTGCTACCTCCACATAGAGAAGCGCGGTAAGGAGATTAAAGACGTCGGCCTCACAGTGGGTCGGGACGTCGTCACAACCTTCTTCAAAGACCTAGACAAGATTGACCGACACCTCGGCACCTTCCTCGGCTTCATCCAGTTCTGCCTCCAATACGACGGTCACGGACTCAAACTCATCCTCGGCACCACCCAACAGGACACCGGTCGACGACCCCGCATCTACGTGATCGGCTTCAACCGCCTCCGGACAATCGAGAGCAAGGAGGACCTGCTCGCTCCGTTCCAGACAGACTACTTTCCGTTCCAAAGCACCGAGTTCAAGCGCGCGTACGCTCACGCAGCCGAGTCGTTTGGTAGAACGGACGACGCCGCCTATGTTCTCAAACACATAAAATGAAGAAATGAAGAAATGAAGAAATGAAGAAATGAAGAAATGAAGAAATGAAGAAATGAAGAAATGAAGAAATGAAGAAATTACGTCATTTCATTTATAAATCAAACGGTTCGCGACACTCATTTCTAGAGAAAAAATACTCAGGTCTAAAACTCTGAAGACCCATTCTCTATAAACACGAATATGAACACGAATATGAACACGAATATGAACGAAACCGACGACGACACCGTCTACGCCCTCTCAGCGGACATCGGCAAGAAGAACTTCGCCCTCCTCGTCGAGCGCTTTAATCGCAGAGAGCTCGAGGCACTCCCCAAGATCCCCAAAACCCAACGATACCGCCCCGACGGCACCGCCACCCCCGAGTTCGCCGAGGTGCTCCGGCAAGTGTGCAAGAACGGCGAGGTCGTCTTCTTCAAAAACTCCGACCTCACCCAGGGCTGCGCCAAGGGCAGCTACCTCGATCCCAAGACCTACCACAACATGACCAGTCTCCTCGACGAGTACCGCCAGTACTGGAACGTCTGCGAGGCCTTCGTCATCGAACGCCAGATGGCCTTCCGCGGCAAGTACAACACCATGGCCCTCAAACTCGGCCAACACTGCTACTCCTACTTCGCCATCAACTACGGCCCGTTCAAAGAGTACTACGACTTCCCAGCCTATCACAAGACCCAGATCCTCGGCGCTGCCAAGATTGAAAAGAAGACCAAGACCGGCAAGGTCACCTACAAGGCCATTGACAAACCCGCTCGTAAAAAGTGGTCCGTGGACAAGGCCAGCGCCATCCTCGCCGAACGCGACGACTTCGACACCCTCAGCATGCTCGGCTCCTCCAAAAAAGCGGACGACCTCGCGGACTGCCTCACCATGCTGCAGTCCTGGAAGTACCTCCGCTACGTCGACAACGCCGACCTCAGCAAGTAAGCTCGTCTGCGGCGGGAGGACGATCGTCCACGCTCGGAATCGCTTCGTGCAGTTCCGGGAACCGATCGGTGACCCCGGCAATCTTGGCGTCGATCACCTGAAGAAGCGTGTCCATGTCACACGAAAACTTGACGTCGTTGATGTACGTGTCCTTCAGATGCCCGAGGCCCTGCTGGGCCTGTCGGATGTCCTGGATGATATGCTTGCACATGGCGCGGTCTGAGTCCGTGTCGGACCGCTCAAAGGTCGTAAACAGCTCGAACGACCGCGTGACGGTCTCCTGCACGAACGTGAGGGCGTTGCCGCGGTTGTCCTGATTGAAGAAAGTCCGCGACAACGTCGTCGTGAGGCCGTCCGGCTGTACGTACATGTGCTTTGTGTTCACCTTCTCGCCTTTCTGCAAACGACCGATGAACTTCAGTCGACTAATGATCTCCTTGTTCGTCCCCAACATGGCTTTATTCGGCGCCAATATTTTTTAATTGCGCACTCCGAATTTTCTTAAATTTAGATTTAATTTTAAGATCAACCTTTTGAATAAAACGCCAAATGTTCGAGTACGACGAAAAGATCCTCTTAATCGGTCTTGTCACCACCGCCGTAATCACCCTCGTCGTCATCCTTTACCTCTCCACACGGTGCCAGAGCAAACCAAACAACGGACTCAACCGCCTCAACCGTGTCCAGATCGCCCACGCTGGTGGCGGACTCGAGGAAGGCTTCCATGACAAGAACGCCACCGCCGGCAACTTCGATACATACTCCTTCGTACCGCTCATCAACTCCGTCGACATCACCCCGAACGACTGGAACCGCATCGCCCTCCACATACAGACCAACTACCACAAATACGACGCCTTCGTCGTCGCCCACGGACGCGACACCCTCGCCTACACCGCCTCCGCCGTCTCATACATCCTCGAAAACCTCGCCAAACCCGTCATCTTCACCAACGAGGAACTCTCCACCGCCCTCCAGATCGCGTCCACCACGCGCATCCCAGAGGTCATGATCCTCGTCGACGGCAAGCTCACTCGAGCCGTCAAAACCACCACAGACCTCACCTCGCCCCACTACCCAGACCTCACCCTCGACAACAGCCTCCAGAGACCCAGCGAACCGCTCAGTGTCAAGACCGTCCACCCCAAGGTCCGCGTCGTGGTCATCAAACTCTTCCCCGGAGTCGACGAAAAGTTCGTCGCCGGGGCCCTCGGACACGCCCTCCCACACGGCATCGTCTTCGAAACCTACGGCATCGGCACCTCCCCCACCAGCAAGGGACTCCTTCTCGCCATCGCCGATATGTCCGAAAAAGGCGTCACCATGATCAGCGTCTCACAAATGGACCGAGACCTGGACCTCGACGCCCGCCTCATCGAGGCCGGTGTCATCAACGGTGGAAACATGACCACACCCGCCGCCTTCGGCAAACTGCACTACCTCCTCGGAAACGTCAAGGACCGACGACTCCTCGGACAGCTCCTCGAGAACGACTTCCGCGGAGAACTCGCCGTCTACGACTCCCCCGGTCCCAAAAACACCATCGTCGTCTCCAAAAAGACCCACTAAGAAACCTCTCATTCTGAAACGTTGCTAAAGTGGGTCGACTGGTATTGCAAGATATCCATGGTTGTTGTTAATAAAATTATAAAATTATGAAGTTATGCATCACTCCACAATCTCAATCTCAGACATCTCCACCAACTCCAACCTCGGCGCCCACAGCTTCCGCATCTCACCCAACATCTTGTTCCGCACCTTCTCACGCAACTTGTACTGACTCTCGATCAGATTCAGTGTAAACCCAGGCTCCTTCCCAAACGCCACGTTCAACACCTGGTCCAACGGATTCGTCAGCAGCTTCAGATACGACATGTAGTCCAGCTTGAGCACGTCCGAGTGCCGCGAGAAATACTCGAAATCCTCAATCTTCTCGTACTGCTTCGACGTGTGCCCCGGACCCACCGTCACCACGTACTCCAACCGAGACCCCGCGTCCGCCCGCTGACCCCGACGCTTCATCTTCTCCGCCAGCTGCGCCTGTGCCGGCAAACACTTCAGGTAGTACTCGTCCACCGTCGTCACCCCCTTCGCATGCATCTTCTCCGCCATCGCGTCCTCCTCCAACGGCAAAATCGGCACCGTGTAGTCACCCACCATCCCTTTCCGAACCCCGTGCTCGTCCTCCACAATCTCCATCTTCAACTCACCCGTGTTCCCCACCGACTTCGTGACCACAAAGTCCTTGTTCGGAAACCCGTGACCACACAACTTGTCCAGCTGACCGAAAATATAATACAATATGTCCTCCATCGACTCTCGTTCGAAAATCCTCGATATCACCTGCTCATATATACCCCGCACAAACTGACAATTGTCCCGACGCGCCAACAACACCCCCTTCTTACCCACATCCGTATTCACAACCCCGTCCCGTAAACACGACGTGTACATGTACCGCTTCTTCGTCAAAATAAAAAAACGCCAATAAATCACCTCCTCGTACTCCAACTTCATCGGCGACGGATACAACTTCGTCACCTCCTCAGCCACCTTCTCCGCATAATCCCAAGTCTCATGGGCCGTCGTCAAGTTCGGGAAATGGACGTACACTGAGTCAGTGTCGCCGTATATCAGCTTGGCACCGTGGTCTTCTTGGATCACTTTCGCTGTGAGCTCGATGTTTGTGCGTCCCATGAAGGTGACGCACATGGCCCCGGGCATGAAGGGGAGGTAGCCCTTTTGGACACCCATGATTCCGTACATGGAGTTGGCGGAGACCTTGTAGGAGAGCTGGCGTTTGTCGAGGATGTCGATGAGCCCACGGGTCTCGTTCGAGAGGGCGGGGTCTTCGAGGATCTCGAGGCGTTTCTTTTGCTTTTTGATCTCTGCCCGGGTGTTTCTTCGGGCGTCGAGGAGGTTTTGGAGGATGGTGGGGATGACGCCCTTGGGTTCCTTGAGGAAGCGGTAGTATCGTTGGGCGCACATGGGGAACTTGGCCTTGCTTTTCTGGAGATCGGCGCGTTCGGTGGTGTAGGGTTTGAGGGCGTTGTCGAGGGAGGCGATTTGTCGGTTGAGTTTCTCCTTGTCGGCGTCGCGTTTCTTGCGGGCGGCGGCCATGAGTTCGCGGTGTTTCTGTGCGCCCTTGGTGAGTTTGAGACCCTGGAGGTATTGCCCGACGGTGAGTGCGTCGCGTTTGGTGCGTAGTTTCTTGATCTTGACGCGTACTGTGGCGATGTAGTCGTCCAGGTTGGTCTTTCGGACGATCTTGGGGTCGTGTGCGCAGGAGATATGGTCCTCCCACTGCATCACGTGGCAGAGCTCGTCGGGAATGCTGGGGTCGGTGACCCAGGTGGAGTAGTCGATGTTGTATGCGATGATGGTGGTGGGGTACAGACTGGCGAAGTCGAAGGGTACGACGACGTCGTAGCAGCCGGGGATGGGGTCGAAGACGTGTGCTCCGACGTATCGTTCGCCTTCACCGACTTGGTAGCCGTCGCGTTCGACGAGGATGTTTTGGTCGAGACAGAACTTGTAGACCTGGGAGAAGACCTTGATCTGTTGGCCTTTGGTGTAGAGGGTGAACATGGGGACGTTGCAGACCCTGGCCATTTCGGTGAGTCCGGCCCATGTTTTGAGTTTTTCGATGAGCATGTTGACGATGAGGGAGTCCTGAACGCAATTATGTACCACGACACCTTCGGCCATGAAAGAATGGTGTCCGTCGACGGTAATGTCAAACACGTCGTGCATTCCAGCCAGTTTTCGTCCCGTCAAAGCCATTGTCATCACGGGTAGAGAGAGGGACTCTTTGCTCACGTCGAAGATTGACGTATCGACCCCCAAACGCTGTACAAACTCCCTTGCTCTCGGGAAGGTCGAGTCCAAATGTGCCGGGCGACCTCCTTTTTGCATAGTGTCGCATGTAGGAGGGTGCAAACATTCCCCGTAGGCCGCGGAGGCTACGACCTTGCGGTACCCGAGGTCAGCGAGGTTCTTTGTCCGGTGAAACATCGTGACAACAGAAGCGTGAAGCGTCTTACGGTAACAGTACCGGTAGCCGATCTTGGTTGTGAAAGCTTCGACCTTGTCCATTGGGATTTCCAGGTCGCCAATAAACAGGCCGTCCCGGTCTGTAATTCGGTAGCGAGACGGAATGTCGAACTCGGCGAGCATGAGGGACAATGTGTCCATGTATTTTCTGATAACCGCGTTGTTTCCCCGGGACTGCGTACACCCGATCGGCGTGAACTTGTTGTCCTTCTTGTCAAGGCTTGGCGTCCATCCGTCACCACCAAACAGCCCGGCGACAAATTCCCGGAGCCGAGGCTGACTCCAGCCTGTGAAATCCGGAAGTGTCTCGCCGACGATCCAGTCTTCTTGTATGATTTTCTTTCGAAGACCGATGGGAAGACACACAACCAGACAGTTGCGACAATTCCGAAGGGTGGGCGAACCCTCCCCCAATGCCTCGACGTCTTCCACAAACAAGTCACAGTCCAGCTGATTACCAAAGTAGGCTTGAGCGTCCGCGGAAAGATATCCAATGACACGGGCGAGAATCGTTTCTTTGGTGTCGGCTTCAACAGTGGGTAGAATAGGTCCGACATTGACCCGTTCCCCAATGGCCAGATCCTGGGCCTCCACCCAGCCTGTCGGAGTGGCGATTCGGTGGTCGGGAGTACAGACGATTGTTCGACCATCCTCGAACTGAAGCTCTACACAGTCCTTTTTCCCGTTCTCCATGAAGTCTGACTGCCTTGCGAGCTCGATGACGTTCGTCCCTTGGTTCCACGACAACACAGTTTCTTTCGAGGTCTGCAAGGATTGGATCGGAATGCATCCGTGTCGACCGCTAACCAGGGTTGTTCCAGAAAGACAATATTTACCGCATATCGCCATGGCTTTCCGGGCTTGTTTGTTGTAGGAGCCGTCAGGGTCTGTTTTGATGCCGATGCGGTAGCACTTGAAGATTCCTTTGACGGTGAGGGGGTCTTTGGAGTTTTCTTTGCCGAGGAAGTATTCGGCGACGGTTTTGAGGCGGTAGTTGTCCATTTTGAAGTCTCGTTTGACGAGGGGCATGAGGTCGACGAAGATGCGTCCTTCGGCGTCGAGGTATTCGAATTCTTGGTTTTTGTAGGCTGCGGAGGACCACTTGATGGTTTTCCGGGAGGCCTGCCGGGTGGTGTGGAACCCGAGTTTGGAGAATTCGGCGATGCAGTATTTGAGTTCGGCACGACCGATCATGTAGGGGATGTCGAACCCGAGGATGTTGTATCCGGCGATGAGGTTCGGTTGGCATTCGTTGACGAGTTCGGTGAAGCCTTCGAGTAGGTCCGCTTCGCACCCGAACATCAGGATATCGGTGTCATCGTCGAGGACGGAGGGTTCGGGTTCCCCGAGGGTGAGAAGGTATTTTTGGAATTTCTCGGTGGGGTCGCCTTCACGGTGCACGACGCATGAGATTTGGAAGATGCAGTCGCCGGGGTGGGACGCGGAGGGCATTCGCGCGGGGTTTGATGAGTTGACTTCGATGTCGAAGCCCATGATGAGGGGTCGTGGCACGGTGTCTTGGGAGTAGGGTTCGAGCTTTTGCCAGCGAGCGCGGAATTCGACGTCGCAGGAGGTGATTCGGTCGAAGTGTTCTTCGGGGACTCGGTATCCCCGGAAGTCGATCCATCCGGCGGTGGGTATGTTGCGCGCGCAGCAGAGCTGCAGGATGGGGTCGGCGTCTTGTTCGTGTGTGCGGATGTTGAGGTGTCCGAGGCCTTCGACATGGAGGCTTTTCCGGAGGGCGGATTGAAGGAAGAAGATGTATCGTTTGGCTTTGAAGGCGCATTTGAGGAAGGGGAATTCTTTGTGGGTGACTCGGTCGTCTTCCATGTGTGCTCCGTAGAGTTTTCGTTTGGATTCGAATTTGGAGGAGGTGGGGGACTTGTCCTTCATGAGTTCGGCGAGTTTGTTTTTGAGACGTTCGATGGCCACGAGTGTCCAATCCACGCGCGTCGGGAGTTCGAGGTAGACATAGGGGCGGAATTCTTCGATACGGAGGCAGACGTTCTTGTTTTGTTCGTCGAGTCCGTAGACACGGATGACGGTGTCGTCCTCTTCTTGGTCGTCGATGTGCCAAGCGTAGGAGAAGATTCGGTAGCGTTCCATATATAGAATTTCTGTTTTTTTAATGAGGGGTTTGTTTTGGAGAGGATTTCAAATTTTATAGATCTCATGAAAAATGTTTTTCACGAGACCAGGAGAAAGATGCGGGGTTGTGTGTTTACGATGATATTCGTGACGGTGTTGACGATTGTGGGGTTGGTTGTGGCGTTTGCGGTGATGGGGTCGTACAAGCCAAAGACGGTGGAGGACGAGCTGTTCGAGGTGCTGGTAGAGGGGGCTTTGGGGATGCGGAGACACAAGATACCATACTGGTTGGATCACGGGACGCTCCTGGGGTTCACGCGGGACGGGTACATTATCCCGGGGGACCTGGACGCGGACAGCTGCATCCAGAAGAAGGATGTGGAGCGGTTGATGGCGTTGAAGGGGTACTTTGCCACGCGAGGGTACGACCTCGAGCGGTTCGACAGGGGTGTGGAGTGGAGGGACGGGATTCCGATCGGCGAGGACTACTGTCGGTTGGTGTCGAGGGCGAATCCAAAGCGGCATCTGGACATTGCGTTGGCGATCGAGCGGGAGGGGTTTCTGTTTGACCCGTGCGTGAGCGCGGAGCGGACGTTGCGCCAGACATGGGCGACGGGTACGATCTTCCCGTTGAAAAAGACCAAGGTTCGGGGGGAGACTTTCAGCGTGCCGCACGACGTGGACAAAGTGAACTTCACGGCGTACAACGACGATTGCTACGAGGTGCGGAAGACGCAGGAGAAGGCGAACTCGGACGCGCACGCGTTCAACCGGCACACGGAGGAGCTCTACCGGACAATCACGGGCCAGTCGCCGGAGGAGGGGCAAACGTCCTCTTTATCGTAGAGGGCGACGTCGTAGGAGGGCGGTAGAATGCTGTCGTAGACGTCGGACAGGAGGTTGGATCCGAACCACTCGGGAAGTCGGTCGATGATTTCCTTTAAGAAGGGGTGATTGGGGACAGTGGCGACGACGGAGTGGGAGACGAGCTCGTTTTCCTTCATGAAGTTGGCGGCTCCGGAGAGCTGGTCGACACCGCAGACCTGGTCCATTTCGGGGTCGATGTAGAGTCCTCCGAACCGGTAGAGGATCTCGTAGAGGGCGACGATGGTTTTTCCGTGGGGTTCCTGTGAGTTGTAAAAGTGTGCGTTTATGAGTCGGAGTTTCTTGATGCGTTTGTCGTCCCAGACGGTGACGGCCCATCCGGGGTATCGTTCCTCGAAGAGCGAGAGGGGGGCTGGGCTGAGTTTGTCGAGCCAGATGAGGTGGATGGTCTTGGGGATGCGCACGGTGGTGGTGGGCATATTCCGGTAGGCTTTGAGGAGTTTCTTCCGGGCGTCCTCGATGTGTCGGATGGTGTGGGAGGTGTGGATGGTGCTGTCAAACTCGTCGGTGTCGTTGAAGTGTATCATGAGGGGGGTGGTGACGACGTATCCTGTGAGAGTTTCAGGGATCAGGACGTCGGAGACGATGTTTTCGCTGTTGAAGACCCAGGCTGTGCGGGTGGGGTCGTAGTAGGTGTCGAGGATCTTCTGCATGCCGGTACGGCTGTAGAGCATGAACTGGGCACCCCAGCACTTGGATTTGCACTCGACGAAGTCGTTTTTCTCGTCGAAGTATTTCCAGATGGAGGAGCCGTTGATGAACTCCCAGCCTTTGGGTGCGCGTTTCATGACCTCTTCGAGGGTGTAATCCCAGGTCTTGACGAATTCGATGAGGATGTCGTCCTCGAGGACGACGGCATGGTCGTCGCCGTTGTCGAAGGCTGTCTTGATGGCGATTAAGTGTGAGAGACAGCACCCGACCTCGGAGTCGGAAGATTTGTGCTGACCACAGAAGAACCGGACAGGGACTTTTGTCTGCTTGACGGTGAACTCGTGGGTGACGTCGGTGCTGGCGACAGGTCGGATGAGCTTGCCGTCGACCGCTTCCACAAAGCTGAAGTCGATGCCGTTTTTGGCGAAGGTCGCCTTGATGCGGTCTCGGCGCTTGTCACTTCGAACGAGGTTGATGACGTAAATGGGCATGTCGGAGAGGTTGCGCTGAACGACGCTCTTGTCGATCGTTTCAAAGAACTCGAGGATGTACTCGGTCGAGGGGTCCCCGTTGAACGCCGGACGGCTTACGCGGGCTACCATCGTCGGGTCGCTTCGCATCTTGACTCCGATCACGATCGCGAGACAGACAAAGATAACGATGAGCAGGGCCAATAGCACCCAGAACACTCGTAGATTCATTTATCTTTATCTTCATACGTGAGATTTTTATGAAACTCTCAAAACCGCGGGGCCTCACCGGCACACTGGATCATCGAAAAGTCGTCGAGCATGAGTACTCGGAAAAAATCGGAGAGTCGGTCGATGCGGTGCAGCAGGTGGACGCCGGCGTCGTCATAGTGTCGGTGCTCGACCGGGACGGACTCCATGGTCGACTCGATCTGTCTACGGCGGCGAGCGATCCCGTCGTGTCGCACAACGTACCCGAACGCGCACGTCATTGGGCTAGTGGTGGTCCAAACCTGCTGCGAGCAGCGTTGGAAGCGGAACGTGAGCAGGTAGAGGAGCATGCGCCAGGGCGGGATGGCGAGGTGCACGGTGTCGGCGGCAACCGGTAGGGAGTCGAGTGCACGGAGGAGGGTGTTTTTGCTGAAGGAGAGCGACGGATAGATGTTGTCCTCCAGGATCACTGTCCAGCCGCGGCGTTTGGCCAGGGTGAGCGCGGCGAGGTGGGAGGCGTTTGTACCGAGCTCCCGGTGCGAGATCGTGAGGTGTGGATACTGGTGCGCGATCTCGTAGCCGCGGATCAGCTCGACACGTCGGGCGTCGATCTGCAATCTCTCGAGCAT
>Ga0136601_1000720_pt1 | contig 12714 bp, 21 predicted proteins | sample AntRauMFilla2699_FD_181020 | JGI IMG/M metagenome (GOLD analysis project Ga0136601, IMG submission 181020) | Saline lake microbial communities from Rauer Islands, Antarctica - Metagenome Filla 2 #699 | ecosystem: Environmental > Aquatic > Non-marine Saline and Alkaline > Saline | place... | reverse complement strand
TCTACCCCTGCAAGCCAGACATTTTTGAAGCCACGTATGAGCCTGCGGAATGACTGTTATCTGTGGCATTGACCCCGGCCTTCAAGGGGCGCTGGCGTTCCTCGATACGGACAACTGTCGCATGTGGATCGCAGACATGCCGATCTTTGAATATGAGACCACCAAGACACGAAAGAAGGTCGACCCATATTCCATCGCCCGGTTCATGACGGCGCAGCCCTTGTCGCACGTCTATCTGGAAGAGGTCAACGCCTCTCCCCAGATGGGCACAGTATCCGCCTTCTCATTCGGCGAGGGAAAAGGGATTCTGTTGGGGGTGGCTGCTGCTTTGGGTGTGCCACTGACACATGTCAAACCAAACCAGTGGAAGAAAATGATGAAGGTACCGGCGGACAAACGCGCTGCCGTGCAACGATCCAGCCAGCTATTCCCAGCGTGTGTTCCCCTGTTCAAGGGACCGCGTGGCGGTGTATTCGACGGGCGGGCCGAAGCCGCTCTCGTCGCCCTGTACGGGGCAATGGAACTAGGACGGGCACCAACCAAGCCCGTGACTCTCTGGGAGAATGAAGATGAGAAAGCGCTTTCGGTTTGACTGGATCGAAGACGACGAAGACGACTATTACGAGGAAGACGGGTCGAGAGATATTGAGGTAGAAGGACCGTCGCATACTGCGGTGTTCACGGGCATTCTGAAAGCGAACGGTGATCCAATCATCCGCCACCCAATCGTGATGCGCACAGGGTTCCACCCCGAGCCTACAAAGTACCACACCCCCACGATGGAGGACAATGGGTTCGGTGAGGATGGTGGAAAGGTCTTTGGATGGGCGTACGAGGTATGATGGACGGATACTTTATTGTCGCGGCAGGACCGCAGGAACGTGATTCGCTTCGGGTGGCCTTTCCCGATTCGTGCATCATAGTACCCGGTAACCAGTTTCATGGCAACTACAATATCGCTCTCGTGGCAATGAATGTCGACGACACATCGGAGTGGTTCGAACAGCATGTCAGAGGATCACTGGTCCCCGGTGCAAAAATTTACACGCTAATGGAGGCGGGATATGGCAGAACAACGTGAGTACAGCGCGGTCGTGATCGTAAGCAATCATGGGGAGCGGCACTTCTATCGTGAAATTTTCCCTGATCACTGGCCTGTCGTGACACAGGGTTCGGCATTGGTAGGCACGAGGGCTGACGCCCTCTATGTCACCCCGGACGTGGACACCACATCCGATTGGTTTCTGCATGTCGCAAGGCTCAGGCTGTGTAGAAGCAGCGCCCCGGTGATCCAGATCACCAACCTGAGAATGAGTTGGGACGATGCCAGCGCTTGACAACAGGAAGCACGAGCTTTTCTGCCACATCATAGCGGCAGGGAATCCGCCACGCATCGCGTGGATCGGAATGGGACACGCACGTAAGGACGAGGCCGCAGAAAAATTTGCACAGCAGCCGCGTATCAAGAAACGAATTGAGGAAATAGAGAGTGGCAAAGCTAGAAAATCCGAAGCATGAGGAATTCGCCCGCCTTCTCGCACAAGGTCTAAAGCAGGGCGACGCCTACCAGAAGGCAGGGTATTCCACGAACAAGGGGGCAGCATCGCGTCTTGCTGCCAGTCCGCGCATTGTCGACCGGGTCGAGTACCACCGGAAGGATATCGCACAGAAGGTCCATACAGCGATGTCTGTGACCTCTGTTGAAAATTTTGAAACCCTCGCCGACATGGGTCTCACCATGGACTGGGTCGCAACCCAGTACCAACTGATTTACGAGCAGTCCCTTGCTGCAGGCGTCTTTGCGTCTGCGAACACAGCCGTTAACAACATCCAGAAGCTGATCGAGCTTGAGAAGAACAGCCGGGGTGATGAAGTCACCAAAGCCGACGACAAAATCAGCGTCAAGGACACCCTTGCACTTCTGCAGGGGATGAAAGAAGCCTTGAGCGAACCAGCCAGAGAACCAGACATGGTTGACATCACACCCATAGAGGATAAAACATGACCGGGTCAAGCATTATTACCATGGACGAACGGGTCCAGTATCGCCAACTGATCGGTGATCTGCAGGTATACATCGACAAGATGGACGACCACATCTCAGGCAAGGCGATTCTGCCAAAAGAAGTCCTGCAGGTGATCGAGAACAACATCGGGACAACTGATCCCGGTGCCATCTATCGTGCACTGAAAACCTTGCAAAGCAAGTACGACAAGGAGTATGATGAACACCTGCGGTATGCGGGACAGTTCCGATTCTCCCCCTTCTGTGAGTACATGCGGCGTGGTGAGGTTCCAGCCCTGCATCAGGAATTCCTGATCGACTACATGGAAGAGATACACCTGAGTGCTGCCACCAAGGGCAAGCAGGGCATTGCCAGACTGTCCATATCGCTGCCACCGGGCGCGGCGAAGACCACGTATGCATCGCACCGCTTCGCAGCGTGGCACCTAGGGCGCAAGCCCGACGACCGCTGGCTGCAGGGGGCACACACGCAGACCTTTGCGAAGGACCGGCTGGGCAAGGTGGTCCGGGGATTGATGCAAGAGTCCCGCTACCACAATATATTCGAAGAGATGCGGCTGTCGCCTTCGTCTAGCGCCGCTGACTACTTCGAGTTCACGGCTGGCTCAGGCTATTACAAGGCCGTGGGTGTGGGTGTGGGCATCTCTGGGTACCGTGCCGACATCGGTGCCATTGACGACCCCATAGCGTCCCGTGAGGACGCAGAGTCGACCACCAGCAGGCGCAAGCTGCATGAATGGTTCGAGGACGATTTTGGAACGCGGCCTATGCCCGGATCACCTGTCTATATCGTGGCATGTCTAACAGGAGACACACCTGTGACTATGGCAGATGGTACGTGGAAACCTATGAAAGAAATACTGGAAGGAGATTGTGTCGCCTCCTATGATTCGGGAATGACCACAGGCAAGGTCACAGCCGTGCGCAATCAAGGACCTGATAACATCTTGGAACTAAAGACTGGTAACGCTACTGTTAGGGGTAATGCAAAACACCCCTTTTTGGTATCGGTTGATGGGGATTTTCAATGGGTACGGATGGGGGATATAAAGGCAGGGGATAAACTGGTGACTCACAGTCTCCGGGAATACGAAAAATCAGCCACCATGTCCGCAGAAGAGGCGTGGGTTATTGGGTTCATGAAAGGAGATGGGTGGGTAACGGTAAACCGTAAAACCAACTATGACAAATCCCGAGATAGAGGGTATAAAACGAAGTCGTATGTAACATGTGTGGCCGATTGTCCGGCACACCCTGAAAGAGTACAGCGCGTCCTAACTTTCTTCCATGAGAAATTTGGCGCAAAATTCAAACTTACCAAATGGGGGTATTACCGGACAGAGAAAGCTCAACTTGGACGCTACATGCTTGAGTGGGGAATGGACAAAAAAGCTCAAGGAAAGAGAGTAGAATCTTCGATATACAGTGAGCCTGTTTCCGTGCGAATGGCCTTTTTGGATGGTATGGCAGCAGCCGATGGATGTAATATTGTAGCAGGAAAATACGATGCACAGAATATTGGATTGTGCAACAGGATGCTTATTGAGGACCTTCGGGTACTAGCCCGATCTGTTGGTCGGGTAGTAACGAACGTGTATGAGAGAGAAGGCGTATCACAGCCGCCTAACAGTCCGAGGCCCGTTAACTGGTACAGGGCGGATTTCCGCTTCCATGTAGAACCAGTCAAAAACGCTGTGCACACGACAACAGTAACCAGAGTCACCAACACCGGAGAATTGGAGGATGTATATGACCTCACCGTAAGTGGTGCAGAGAATTTTGTGGCTGACGGTCTAATAGTACACAACACACGTTGGCATGAAGACGACCTGACCGGTCACGAGCTTCAAAAAATGGCAGAGGGCCGGGGTGAAAAGTGGGAAGTGATCAACATCCCCGCTATCGCGGTCGATGATGATGTGCTGGGACGTGAGCCGGGTGAAGGCCTGTGGCCTGAGGTGTTTGGCACGGAGTTCTATCTGAAACAGAAGCGGTCCCTGACGGGACGCTCGTGGAATTCTCTGTACATGGGCAACCCGGTCGATGAAGAGGGCGGCGTGCTCAAGCGTGAAGACGTCAGCCGATACAAGAATCTTCCCAAAGATGAGATTCGGAACGGCACCACCCTGAAAAAGGTAATCAAGAAAATCACCCTGTCAGTCGACTGTGCTGAAAAAGCAACACAGCGGTCGGACTATACTGCGGCGACGATCTGGGTCGAGACAACCGACAAGAAGCACTACCTGATCCATGCCGCGAGAATCCGCAAGGAGTTCGTGGAAATGGTTGACTGGATTGACCACCTTGCCCGCATCTGGGAAGTCGATCAGGTTCTGGTCGAAGACAGGGGTGCCGGTACACAGTACATCCAAGTCCGACAGTCCAACCCCGGACCCGCTCCCGTGGTCGCGATACAGACCAAGCAGCAGAGCAAGGAGTTCCGTTTCGACGGTGTCACACCCATGTTCGCAGCCGGACAGGTGTTCCTGCCTGAGACCGGAACCGACTGGATCGCAGACGTCGAGGCAGAAATCTTCGCCTTCCCAGCAGGGAAGAACGACGACTATGTCGACACCATTTCACAGTACCTGACCAAGGCCCGAGAGGGATCAGCGTTTCGGAAGGGGGTGCGCAAGATGCGTGCATCCAGTCACGCCCGGTAGGCTACCATGATGTCGTAGATGTCTTGAACGGCAACCTGAGCGGTGATGTCTTCGTTCAGGTAGTTCACAAGGACGCCCCCCCGATATCCACGTACCCGTGCTCACTCGGGACCATCAGGGCCATGCGTGCAGCCGTCAGTACGGCAATATCATTCATGTTTTCTTCATCTTTCCATCGTCATTTCTCCTGTTCAATGTCTGCGGAGGGCGCACACCACGCCGCTCATATTCCTCGTGGAACATCGGGCGGGTGAAGTCCCGCTCGGCTTGGATATTCAGAAGACCCTGCGCTGCGAGGATGCCCTGAATGAATCCGATCCAGCGACCTGTCTTGTCATACGGCCAGTCCCAACTGTTTTCAATGATCTTCTCGCACATCCAGATCAAATGATCGTGACACATTTCACGCTGGGTCACAAACGGATCAACGTGCTGCGCCCATAGGAGCCTGCGGTAGCGGTCGGCGAGGACGGTGTGGGCACTCATTATCTTCCTCCGAACACTCGTTGTTTCATCCGTTTCATGTAGCTTTTAGCACGCATCGCCTTGTAGTAGGCCCGCATCGTTTCGTCCTGCCTGCCAATCCACGTGATCGTGTCACCCTTCCGAAGCCCAAATTCGCGTTTCCCATTCGCGCGCAAACGGTCGACGACCTGCACGTCAGTACGTCCCATCACGCTTTCCGATGCTGACGGTAGCCGTACGACCCATGCGGTTGATCAACGACCGTTCGGCGAGTGCAGAGGTCTTGGCATCACGCTTGTGAGCGTGGTTTTCGCTGTCACCCACCTGATTGCCGTCCTTGTCGTAGAAGGTGACATACCACACAAGGGTCTGATCCAGATCAAACCAAACGTCGATATGGGTGATCCGAAGGAGGTGAGCGATCCGGATGCCGTTCGAGGTCAGTGGGAAGGTGCGTGCACCGCTTGCCAGCGGGTCGATCTTCACCAACCCCTTATCAAACAACTCCATGCCATGCGCGGCATACTCGGTCGGCGTCATTTCGCCGCACAGCGCGCGGACATCGTCGGTGCTCAAAGAAATGTCGAGGTAGTGCATGATGGTCTCCTATCTGCTTCCGTTGGATCACAGATAGGGTATCAGGATGATTCGTGCAAGAGCTTTCTGCTTCAAGCCTCGTCTTTATCAACCACGACCATCGCAGCACACGTCCCGAGAAGTACCTTTATTGGTACATTCTCGACGTATTTTCCATGCTCCCAGTGAGGCACACCCGTGAGGTGCATCGTCGTTCCGGAAGGATAGACCATGTCTGTCCACGCGCGAAAGAATGCCTCTCTAGCACACATCGATTCGGATAGGAATGAACACCAACTACAAGATAGCTTATACTGGTCAGTGCCTTGGCCGAAATGGACCAAGGTTCTGGTGCTGCTCCCACAGGTGGGACAGGTCCGTTTGTCCGGCAATACCCATGCCATCAGGAGTCCTTGGGACCCATGAAAATTTCAATGGGGGTGGGGGTCGATGTAGAAATAGCCACGGTAGACTCCTCCTATAGTTGTGTTGAGTGTACCCCACACCTACAGTATTTCTTCTTTAGAGTCAAACGTATACCGGACGAAGTCGTTAACGAAGGGTTAACCTAAGAACTCGGTTTCATCCCCTGTTTTCATGCAGACGTGCAGCGGCGTGTAGCATGCAGGAACGTCTCCGAGGTCGCACTTCTGCCCGTGAATCAATGCATACGTGTTCACGATATATTCCGGCTTGTCGTCGACCCACACAGCCGCACCACCCGCGATGGTTTCCAGCAGGGCACGCTTCCCATTCCCTGCACAGTACAGGATCACATCACACAGCCCCTTGTAGTGGGCACAGTCGATCACCTGATGCCGGTTGCGCAGGGTGACGCCCCAGATCACAAACCCCGCAGCCTTGAGCGGAGCCATTGACGCTGCCCATGCCTCCGGTGCGAGCGAGAACGTGTCGTCGTAGTCAAGCGCAATCAGTCTCTTGTGTAACGGTTTGTCGTGCATCGGTATCTCCTTCGGGTTATGGTGTGACCGGCTCGATCCAACAGGACACCGGCAATTTCATGGCGTGATCGTAAACCAGCACGATTGTTTTCCCGCTGACGCTGGCACGCCACCGAGAACTGAACGGCGGCACGTGCGTGATCAACTCAAGCTGTGTCGAAGGCATACCACGTGCAGCCGACTGCATCAACTCTTTCAAGGTCTTGTAAGGTATCTGCGGGACACCGATTCTTTCATCCCAACGGCGTTGAAAATGGGTCCGGGCCTTGTGCTCGAACTTCGGAATCGGACTGGACTTAGGTCTACGGCTCATGATGTCTCCTTCGGCAGGTCAGGACCAGTGGTGATCCGGTTACAATCCGCACCGCCATACTGGCAGGTGCACTTAGCACAGCGCTCGGCCTTCCAGCCGGGGCGACCCGCTACCATCCCCAGCCGAAAGGCGTCGGACAACATGCTCGGGATGTCTGTGGGCATGCCCGCAGCTTTGAGGGCTGCGACCATGGTTGGTGTGTTGTACTCGGGGCGGTTGTGCAGGGTCATGCGAATACTCTTCCAATTCGTAGGGGGGGCTTTCCTTCTGTACATATTATCACCTTTGTATTTGAAATCATTCGAATCAAGGGTGGAATAATGCCAGTATTGCTTGCGCTTCATCCATTGCATGACGACAGCCTGATCGTCAACGATTCCTCGAACATGATAAATCGCGTTGTTCGGGTTGTTCATGCCATAAAACAGGCCGATCTGAATACCCGGCTTGACCCAGTCTGGGAGGTTCATTCTGTAATCTCCATGACATAAGCCCCGTACTTTTTGAACAGAGCGACAGCCTCCACCCGCTCATCCATAGGCCCCGCCATGACCACGCGAAGTACACTCATACGAGAATTTCGATAACCGGTCAGGTACGCCTGCACTTCATCCAACTGATTGGCCTGAGTGTACACAAGAACCTCTTTCCCTCCACGGTCATGGAAAGCGTTCAAGGCCTGTTCCACCTGCGCCGAGGTTAGTGTCCGCAGATTTAGGACCGAGGACACCACGAGACCGTCTCGAATGAAAAACGGGTCCAAAAGAGGATCATTCTCAAGCACGATGGTGGTAGTACCGGGGACGATTCTGACATTCTGCATGAAATGATCCGGGGTACTCGACACGATTGTGTAGTCCCCTTGCTTTGCGTGGAACCATCCACCACGTTGATTGACTACAACGTGGTTTCCTGCCTGCAGTGCAGACAGCTTTGCCAACATACTGTCCCGCACCTTTCGGTCCAGACGAGATAGGAAGTTCAGCGCGTCGTCGTACGTCACCGGGATGAACATACTCGACAACTCTGCCCCGTAGCTCTCGTGATCCCGAGACTTCGATGTCAGAAATTTCTTGAAATCACCACGCACGCGGTTGTCCTGAATCTCCTGATAATTCAAGAGGTCGTTGATGTCTTTCAGGATGATAACGTCGTGATATGTGGGGCAGACACCCCCGGAAAGGTTCACGTCAATTGTCATAGGGGTCATATCAGCGGCTCCTATACAGTGTCATGAGAATGTCAACACCACCACGCGTTGGGCCAGTGACGTAGTCCAGAAGATGCTCAGCCTCCGGGTCTGTGACCTCGACCAGCGCCGCGTCCCGCTTGATTCCGTAGTGGTTGGCGATGTTGTCGAGGATTTCATTTTTTGCCTCGACCGGAATCTTTTCAAGAAAATCGGCAGTGTTTGAACCATGTGACATCAGCAGTCCTCCAATTCTTTCAATACGCCCTCGACCAGCGTTGCGCGGGTCAGGACTGTTTGCTTGCACCCACCGTAAATCTGGTGGTCCTTGATCGTGGCCTTGAGAGTGTAACGCTCACCCACGATGGTACGCTCGGCGGTCTCGTTCGTGCCCCACCATACGAGGACATTACCCTCGTCGTCAAGGAACTTCTGCATATATTTCACGCCATATTCCGAACCGAACGCCCGCTTAAACGTCAGCGTCATGGTGAAATCACGCCGATCTTTGATCGTGCCGACATACTGGGCAGTGGCACTGATGCGTTCCTGTTCCATCTTGCGGCGGCGCTCATCGGCATCCTTCTGCAGGTCCCGCTTGTATCCAGCGATGCCCCAGATCAGGAAGTTGATGTTGGAGTAGCGGACGTACTGGACGCCCTCACCCTCGACCACAGCCTGCATGTTCCGCTCAAAATCCGTGCAGTCAGCCGGGTTCTTGGACAGGAACCGATCATTCAGCCACGCCATGACGACCTCGGCCTCTGCCGCGTCTTCGGCAGTCACGGTGCACTTGTCTTCTGCAGCCATGTCCAGCCAAGGGAACAGGTTGTTCCACACGCGGGACTTGGTCGAGGTCAGCGCATCATCACATTTTGCATCCGAAGCGTGGACCCAGCCCCACTGACGCACGCAGGCAGCAGCGACCTCGTAGATGCGACGCACGCTGACTGTGACCTCACCGACAGGCAGGTTGCTCTCGCTACCTTGACCGTAGGAGTCGATCCAGTCGCTCACCGACAGGCGCTGCGTGGCGTCCGTGGTGCCGAAGAAATCAGCAGCGCAGTTGCGCCCGATCTGCATGGTCTCGTCCGTCTCGACGCTCTGCACCACCAGCACATCCTTGCGGGCACGGCAGGTGTTGCAGTGATCGCAGTGGGCATCAGTGTCAAAGAAACGGGTCAGATCAGCGGTGACCGCAAATGGAACTTTCTTGACCACCGGCTTGGTGCCCATCAGATCGACAACGGCGACCAGACGCCAGCCATTGATGATCGGCGCGTCACCCAAGATCGCGACCTCGGTGTACAGGGCGACGTGGCGCATCTTGCCATCGACCATGGCCTTGTAGGCTGCGATGGTATCGGTCCCGCAGGGCATCTCAGTTGTCTCACCGAACTCGACGGCGACCGGGGGCATGCCCAGCTTCAACGCCTTGTTGTTCATCTTGTCCAGCTTCTTCAAGAAGAGGCTTTTCAGAGCGGTGTTGATCAGCTTCGTTTCCATGGTGCATCTCCTAGCATCAGTGTGTCTGTCCTCACCTACCTAAGGGATTCGCAAACACATTGCAAGGATTATTTTCGCTTCAAGTGAGGGGACCCTACGCGATTTAGAAGGGGGGTGGGGGTCATTTGCAAAGTTGCAAAGTCAAGTTTGCAAACTATTTGTAAAGTTGTAAATCAGCGGCCTTAACAAATTTACAAGCTCAAGCCCCTCACCCAGCAAATTTTGAGCGAGGCCACGAATCGGACCACCAGCAGGTCGAGCGCTAACGCGCACACTCCCTATTCCACCACGAATCGGACCACTGATTCGGAGCCGTTATCGCTCCGTACAATGTTACAGTACCACCCGTGCACCCCCTTGACAAGCACAAAAACACCCATTTTCTGGTCTAAATTCTTGAAAACACAGGAGAATCACCCAAAATCAGGCCGAATCACCCCTGTATGTGACATTTTACGGAATCAGCAGCCCGATTCTCCGCCACAAAAAAGCCACATTCTACCCTAGGTTGTGGTCACAGCAAGCCCTTGATTCCAAACAGAATCTTTTGTCACATAGCCGATTCGTGTGTGACATAACTCGGGAAATCTCACATACAGCGATTCGAAAGGGAGTGGGGATCGATTCGCCCAGCACTAACGGCGCACAGCACTGTCAATGATTCGTCTCTGACATCACGAAGTGTATCATTTATGCACCATTTATTTGGGCTTGAAGCGAAGAAAAACCTTGAATTCTGCCTGATTCGTTGCTATCTGCGGTCGAGGAACAAATCGAAGGAGAATCACCCATGTCGAGCATTACCCATATTGAGTTGCGTGCCCTCTTCATCAGCCTTCCCATGAGGAAGCGCTCAAGGCTGCGGCAGACTTGATCGACCGCAACGAGGCGAAGCTGGCGGCAGTCACTGTCAATCTGCCCCTCGCCGAGAATGAGTTGCGCACCGCCGATCCCTACTGGGTTCCACCTGCGGAATACGTTCACGTCCCACTGTAACAATCGAAGGAGAATCAACACATGGAACTGATCTACTGGCTCTACACCACGTCCCTGAAAACGATGTGGGACTCCCGCAAACTGATCTGGGAACGCTACTGGCGGACTGTCGCCCTGAACCGCGCCAAGCTGGAAGGGACGTGGAAGTACCAGCCTTACGAATCTCGCTGGGCCACAGACACCCGCCGCTCAGGAGCAGAGAAGCGGATGTGGGACTACACCGCTCCACGGTGAGGGACCCAGCCCCTTTCCGATGCCGGTGGGGTCTGTATGGAGCATAGGGACCCTGACCGATTCGAAAGCCGGTGGGGTCCCTTTCAGATTCGCGGGGGACCCTGACCGATTCGAAAGCCGGTGGGGTCCCTTTCAGATTCGCGGGGGACCCTAGGCCGATTCGAAACGGGGTGGGGGTCATTTTCAAAAGGGCATACCCTTCCGCCTGACGGCGGCACCAGCCCATCAACCCGCCTAACGGCGGTCAGAACTGTCTTGCCATACCGCTTCAAGCGGTGTAGCACATAGGCATCAATCAGAAGGAGAACGACACAATGGCATACGTGAAAGAACAGTGGTGGTACGAGGACAGCGATGGTCGGCGCATCGGTTGGATGTGGCCCGAGGACTTCGAGGTGATCCTCGACAGCATCTATAGCGCACCCAGATGGAACCACGCCTTCGCCGACGACTTCGGCTACGCCCGCACCACCGTCGACCGGTGGCGCGACGGGACCAACCCGATCCCCAAGAGCGTCGCCCAGATCGTGAACATCCTGAACAGGACGCAGAAGCACGAGAAGGGGGAGACCAAGGTCCTGCACAAGCTGCCCATCGAGGCGGACTGGCTCCCCGACATCGTGGGCGCTAACGCGCGCAAGGGCCACCTGCCCTACACCAAGCGCCTGCAGCCCAACAAGGTGTCTGAGAAGCCCACCTGAGTCTGTGGCGCGGGTGCTGCCCGCGTCACTGCGATAGTGAGTTGGTGCGTGCCCCCGTTAGGGGGCGGCGTCAGCCGTCCTGCATGCCCCACGTCCGAAGAGTGTAGTATAGACTGGACATAAAGCCGGTTTATGTACAACGAAGCATACATTGTGCTTGACAGCCCGAGGCTGCGCTGGCTTCCTGCTCGACCGACCTCGATCCGATGTGATCACGTCGGTCGAGCAGGAAGCCAGCGCAGCCTCGGGCTGTTTTGAATCTCGGCCATTTTTATTATCACGGAATCTTGTTTTGACTCTCGCCCATTTTTTCTGGAGAGAAACTGTTTTGACTCTCGCTCATTTTTATTTTGACGAGCGCTTGTTTTGAATCTCGCTCATTTTTTTTCTGGCGATTCCTGTTTTGAATCTTCCTTGTTTTGAATCTCGGCCATTTTTTCTAGTGAGAATCTGATTTTTCTGGGGCGCTGATTCCAGATCGGGCCGCGCCCGAGAATGTTTCACATGAAACATCACGAGAATCAGATCAGAGTCCGCACTCCTAACCCGTCCCCTACTCGCTCGGTGTCCGCCGCGCTTTCCTGACCTCTCCTTAAACCTATCTGATTCGCGGAGCGTGGTCAACAGAAAAATTCGCTTGAAGCGAAAAAATTGTTTCACGTGAAACACTGACTCGCGCCATTGTTTCACGTGAAACATTGAATCAGACCACGCGGAACCCTGCCCGTGCGCGTCGCGCCTCACAATCCGCCGCGAGTCGCTTGTATCTTTCCAAGCGCTGCGACCGAGTCGCTTCAATCTCACATGCGCCCGATTCTTCAAGTATCATCGCCAGCAATTCCGATTCGTCTGTTTCGCGCCCGCGTAGCTTAATGATCATTCCGTTATCCTTTAGAGCGTTTCCGATAGATAAGGGATAAGGGACGCGCCCGATTCGCGCAATCCCTAAAACGACTCCAAGCGAAAAAAGATAACGCGGCGCAGATCGCCCCTAGGGCAGGGCAGGGACGCGGGATCAGATCGCCCCTAGGGCAGGGCAGGGACGCGGGATCAGATCGCCCCTAGGGCAGGGCAGGGACGCGG
>Ga0136601_1000719_pt1 | contig 12731 bp, 23 predicted proteins | sample AntRauMFilla2699_FD_181020 | JGI IMG/M metagenome (GOLD analysis project Ga0136601, IMG submission 181020) | Saline lake microbial communities from Rauer Islands, Antarctica - Metagenome Filla 2 #699 | ecosystem: Environmental > Aquatic > Non-marine Saline and Alkaline > Saline | place... | reverse complement strand
ATGTATAAAAGAAAAAACTCTTACTGAGTTTTAGTAAGAGTTCTTTATTGAGGACCAATGAGTACCTAGCATGTGCTAGGGGGACAGCCTCTCCACTACGCCACAACGCAATAGAATACAGCCAGTCCGTAAAAATATTTAACCTAGATCTCAAAGATCCTCATTTATAATTATACTCCTCTTTTTAGGATTTTGCACTTCTCAAAATGGAATAAATGTTTCAAAATTATACAAATTCTAAATAAATCAGTATTTTCAATATTCATTTAAGATCAAATATTGAAATATTTTCCGACATAATTAGCTATTTTACACACTATTCAACAAGTCCATCAAGATTAGTATCATAAAGAATGATATCTTGAACTAATTTATAGTCCATAACTTCACTCTTATCAAACCATAGATTGATTTCATTATCAGCCTCTGATGTTGCTGAAGAAGCGTGGATAATGTTTCTAACAGCTCTTCCGTCTTCATCTGCTATCTCATATGAATCTAAAACATAATCCCCTCTTATTGTTCCAACATCACTAGTTCTTGGTTCAGTTCCTCCTACCATCTTCCTTACCATTTCCACAGCATGAACTCCTTGCCACACCATTACAACCACAGGACCAGATGTTATATATCCTGTTATATTACTTAAAATTTTCTCTCCTTCTTCTATTGGGTCTTTATCCTTCATTCTATCCCCTCCAGCTTCAATAGTCTTTTTACCAACATTTTCTACCCAGTCATCCTCCATAGTATAATGTTTTCTTGCAAGATCTTTTGTGGGAATTATCATTTTTGTACCAACAAGCTTTAGCCCCATCTTTTCAAATCTGGTTATTATATCTCCTATTAGTCCACGTTGTACTCCATCTGGTTTGATAATTACTAAAGTTCTTTCTTTTCTCATATTTAAATCTATTTAGTTAGGACAATAGGTCCATTTTTTGTAATAGCTACGGTGTGCTCAAAATGAGCAGCATTGCCCCCATCTCTTGTTACATAAGTATATCCATCAGATAGGCATTCTACATCATCTGAACCTCTTGAAAACATCGGTTCAATTGCGATAACCATACCCTCCTCTAGTCTTTCTCCTGTCCCCGCACGACCAAAGTTAGGTACATATGGATCCTCATGAACCTCATGACCAACCCCATGTCCACATAGAGAGTCACAAATGCCATATCCTTCTCTTTCTGCATGCTTTTGTATTGCAGCTCCTATATCGCCAATTCTACCACCAACAACCGCTGCTTTAATACCTGCTGAAAGTGACTCTTTAGTTACTGTTAGTAGTTTCCTGTCTTCTTTAGATATTTCCCCAACAGGGAAAGTTACAGCATGATCTGTTATCAATCCTTTGTGCTTTACCCCAGTATCTAGCGTTACAATATCTCCCTCTTTTAACTCAATAGGATTTTCATTTGGAATACCATGAACAATCTCATCATTTACTGATACACAAAGAGATGCTGGATATGGACGACGTGCGCCTTGTGGTGAATAGTTTAAAAATGCTGGTTTTACTCCTAATTCTTTAAACATCTTTATTGCTTCATTCTCTAGATAATCTGTTGTCACACCAGGCTTAACCAATTTACCAGTACGAGCAATAATCTCAGCGAGGATCTTACCTCCCTCTTTCATTATCTCTATCTCTTCTTTTGTTTTTAATCTAATCATTTATAAAATTTATTATATCATTCTTCACTTCTTCTATATTTCTACTTCCATCAATATCTATATATTTATACCCAGTATTATTTTTCATGTATTCAATTGCAGGAAGTGTATCATCCTTGAACCATTCAAATCTTTTTTCAATATCTCCCTCCTTATTATCATCATCTCTTCCTCTTTTCTCAAGCCTATCCTTAGCATCGTCTTCTGGAAGGGTTAAGTTTATAACATATACATTTTTCCTTTCATAGAAATCAATAGCTTGATGAAACATCCTAGCCTCCTCCTCTTTTCTTGGTGTTCCGTCCACAATCAGATGGGTATCCTCATTCATGCCTTTAACCATTTGATCAGACCAATTCCATATAGCAAGAAATTCTGGTTGAAGCTTTCCTTCTTCATTAATCTTCTTTGAATTTCTTTGAGTAAGTCCTTCTTCAGACATTAACTCTCTAAATCTTTTTCCTGTCTCTAGATGAAGTATTGGATTATTATCATTATCTTCGATAAACTCACGAACTAAATTTGCTTGAGTTCCTTTACCCGCACCCGAAATTCCTAAAAATATTATTGTATATATCTTTTTCATAAGATGCTAATTGTAGCATACTAGTAAATAAAAAACTCATAGACTATGCTGTGAGTTTTTCTCTTATCACCCTCTTTATATATTGATATCGAGCGTTCTTAACACTTTTAACAATACTAAAATCTGGAGTTTCTGATTTAATAATTATACAAGGAATATAGGTTTTACCCTTATTTTTTTCGATGTGATTTTTTAAACCTTTGTATGATGACTTAACTTGGATCGGAATTTTTATCTCCTCTTCCATATATATAGTTTTTAGAACCAAATCTATACCATTGCGGTCTTCTTTTTTGCCAGATTTTCTAATACTGATAATCCACTCTTTATCAGACAAGGTTAATGCTCTGATAACTGAGTTTTCTGATGCTTCTCCTTTCAGTTTTTTCTTGGCTTCTTTTTTTTGTTCTACAAACTGTCTTTTTCTTTTGATAGATCTTTTTCTTGTCATTTTTTGGTACTGATGTTTCTAATTTAATATACATTAAAATCTTATTTTTACAATAAAAAAACCTATCAGACTAACTGATAGGTTTTAACTGGTGTAGTTAAAGATTTAACATAATCCTTAATTGCTTTTCGAACAAGCCAAATAATAGTTCCTGATTTCATTGATCTTCTAATAAGAATTACAGGAATATAATCATTGTCTTCATTTTTTATTTTGTGACTATTAACACCTCTCTTAGAAGACTTGATTTGTATTGGGATTTCAACCTTCTTTTTTTTGCTATTTATTACAATAAATACATCAACCCCATTATTATCTTCTATTTTATTTGAGAATCTTATATCTATAACATTCTTTGGTTTGCTCCTTTTGATGGTCTTATAAACTAAGACTTCAGCATATACACCTTTTGAATCAGCCTTTCTCTCAGTAAGGCACTTAAATCCTTTTTTGGGATAAATGATTCGTTTCTTTTTTGATAGTCTCATGTACATAAACAATTCTTCCTTTCCTAAAATAATATACACTACAATTATATTTTTACAACAAAAAAAACACCCTTGTGGGTGTTTTTAAACTTTTTTTCACTAGTATTCTCTCATTGAAATTTGTGCTTCAGTCTTTTTGATTAGATCAATAACAACTGATACCACAATTAGAAGTGATGTACCCCCGATTGATAGTCCTGTTAATCCTGAGTATGATTGAACAATTAAAGGTAGTACAGCTATAAATCCAAGGAATAGAGCACCAATTAATGTAATTCTTGTTACAACTCTTGAAATAAACTCAGCTGTTGCATCTCCTGGACGAACTCCTGGAATGAATGCTCCTGAACGTTGTAAGTTCTTTGAGATTGCTTCTGGATCAAATGTAACTGCTGTATAGAAAAATGTAAATATAACAACTAGTACAAAGTATGATATTCCATAATAAAGTTGGTTACCTAGGAATATTTGTACTGATTGTAATATTGACTGTAAAGATGCATTATCAATTCCTCCAAGGAAGTTAACTATCATTGATGGGAATAGTAGAACTGACATAGCAAAGATGATTGGAATAACTCCAGCTTGGTTAATTCTAAGTGGTAGGTATGTAGATGTTCCTCCGTATGTAGATCCTCCACGAACTTGCTTCGAATGAGTAACTTGTACTGGTCTTTCACCTTCAGTTATCATTACAACTCCGATGATAATTACCACAGCTAGTACAAGGAGAGTAATTAATGTTGGAAGTTGTGATGGATCATATCCTGCAATGAATTGTCCAACTGTTGTAGGAAGCCCTGAGACGATACCAGCGAAGATGATGAGTGATACACCATTTCCGATACCAAACTCTGTTACAAGCTCTCCTAGCCACACTAGAAGCATTGATCCTGCTGTAATAACAAGCATATTTGTTACTGTTTCTACTGTTGTCATGTCAACTGGCAAAATACCTTGATTTTTTAATAGCAACATGAATCCAAACGCTTGTAATAGAGCCAAAGGAACAGTTAGAAGTCTTGAATATTGTGAGAATTTCTTTCTTCCTGCCTCTCCACTCTCATGATATAACTCCTTAACTCTTGTTGAAACAAGTGACATCAACTGCATTATAATAGAAGCAGTAATGTATGGTCCAACTCCAAGCATAACAATAGATAGTGCTGAAAGACCTCCTCCTGAGAAGATGTTAATAAACCCAAGGAACTCATTATTTCCTAGAAATGATGCTAGTTGGTTGTGATCTATTCCTGGAATTGGAATAGCTGAAAGTATTCTAAATACAATCAAAATTCCCAACACAAAGAAGATTTTCTTTCTTAGTACAGAATCTTGGAAAATCTTTTTTAGTTTTGAGAAAAATGATGTAATCATAGTTTTTTATTTAATTGACCCTCCTGCTTTTTCAATCTTTGTTTTAGCTGATGCTGAAACTTCACATCCACTAACTGTAACCTTCTTAGTAATTTCTCCATTTCCAAGAATCTTAACTTTTGGTTGTTGTCCTCCGATCTTACGAACAAGGTTCTTAGAAATTAAAGTATTTACTGATACAACCTCTCCTGCCTTAAAGTTATTTTCAATTCTTGAAACATTGATTGCTTGTGCATCTGCCTTGATAGACTTGTTAGAATTAACTCCACGTCCACGTAGCTTAGGAAGTTTCTTAATTGCATCTCTCCACTCTGGTCTGATTCCGTGTCCTCCGTGTTGCTTTTGACCTTTGTGACCACGACCAGAAGTCTTACCACGTTTTCCACCGCGACCTATCTTAATAGATACTTTGTTCTTATTTTCTCTTTTAATTTCGTGTATTTGCATAAGCTTATTTATCAGTTTTAGTTACTGGAGTTGCTACTTTTTTAGCCACTTTCTTTTCTTCTGTTTTCTTAAGTGGTGCAGGTTCTCCTACAAGTGTTTGAAGTGCTTTCACTGTTGCACGTGCATTGTTCAGGTGATTCTTACTTCTTGAAAGAAGTTTTGTATTAATATCGTTTAGACCAGCTAGAGCTAGAATATCACGAGGTGCTCCTCCTGCGATAATTCCACGTCCTGGAGCAGGAATCATGATGATGTTTGATCCAATAAATTTAGCTTTAATTTCATGTGGAATAGACATTGTTTCTGTAGTTGTAATACGGAACATGTTTTTCTTTCCATCCTTAATAGCTTTTTCGATAGCTAGTGCAGTATCAGATGCTTTTCCAAGTCCAACACCTACTCTACCCTTCTTGTCTCCAAGAGCCATAACTACTGAGAAGCTAAATCTTCTACCTCCTGATGCAACACGAGTCACACGACGGATGTCTAGAATCTTTTGTTCAAACTCTGGCTTCTCTTTTTGGAATTTTCTACGAGGTTTACGACGGTTCTTTCTGAAATCATTATTAGAAGCATCAGCACCACCTCTAGTATTTCTAACAGGAGCTGCAGAAGTCTTAGGAGTTGTTTCCTCTACTTTCTTTTCTTCGTTTTCTTTTGTAATGATTTCGTCTGTCATATATTTTTATTAAAATTTCAATCCGCCTTCGCGAGCTGCTTCGGCAAGTGCTTTCACTTGACCTGTGTAAATAAATCCTCCTCTATCAAATAGAGCAGTAGTCACTCCCGCCTTTGTAAGAGTCTCGGCAATAGTTTTTCCTACTACTGTGGCTTTTTCCATAGGTGTTCCTTTTGCAACATTCTTTGATGTAGCAGAAGCAATAGTTTTTGATATATCTTTTGAATCATCAATGGCTTGTACAGAAATGTACTTGTTTGAACGAAATACAGAAAGTCTTGGACGCTCTGAAGTTCCTTCGATCTCTGAACGAATCCTCTTGTGTCTCATATTTCTTTTTTGTATCTTTGTTGGTTTCATAAGCGTTATTATACGGTCTTCTTACCTTCTTTTCTTCTAACAATCTCATCAGAATATCTGATTCCCTTTCCTTTGTAAGGTTCTGGTTTTTTGTTAGCTCTAATAGAAGCAGTAAACTGTCCTACTAATTCTTTGTTGATTCCTTTGATAGTAATATCATTCTTTTCAACAGTAACTTCAAGACCCTCTGGAACTTCCATTTCTACCGGGTGTGAAAAACCAAGTTGCATTGTAAGTTTGTTTCCTGCAAGTGCTGCACGAAACCCAACTCCTTCTACGATAAGTTTCTTTTCGTAAAGTTCATTTACACCTTGAATCATGTTTCCGATATGTGAAGCATATGTTCCCCATAGTGAACGACATTTTACATCATCCTTTACGGGTGAAGTAACAACATTCTCTCCTTCAACTGCAATATTTACAGCTTCTGGTCTGTAAATTATTGAAAGTTCTCCCTTAGGTCCTTTTACGGTTACCAAAGAATCCTTTACAGTTACTTCTGTATTTGCTGGTACTACTAATGGTTTTTTTCCTATTCGTGACATACAAACGTCAATATAATTATTATTTAATACTACTCACGTCTATCTGTTACCAGATGGCGAATAATGCTTCTCCTCCCACTTGATTTTTACGAGCCTCTTTGTCTGTGATAATTCCTGATGGAGTTGAAAAGATTGTAGATCCATGCCCATTTCTAATTGGGTAGATATCTTGTACACCTTTGTACACTCTCTTTGAGAACTTTGAAATTCTCTTAACATCATTAATGATTGGTTTCCCATCTACATACTTAACAACAATATAAAGATTCTTTGTAGATGCTTTTTCAGCTCCACGAACCTCAAATGATTCGATATAACCATTCTTTTTTAGAACAACTAGAATTGCTTCCTTCATTTTTGAATAAGGAACAGAAAGAGAATCTTTCTTAGCTTGGCTAGCGTTCTTAAGTGAAACTATTAAGTTTGAAATTGAATCTCCTACCATGATGATTTCTTAACCCCTGGAATTTTACCTTCATTAGCAAGATTACGGAATTCAATACGATTGATTCCAAAATCTCCCATGTAACCCCTTGATCTTCCTGAGACAGCACATCTATTTTTAAGACGTGATGGTGAAGAGTTCTTAGGAAGTTTTTGAAGTCCCTCCATATCTCCAGCAGCTTTAAGCTCCGCACGCTTCTCAGCGAACTTTGCATTTAATACTTCTCTTTTTTTATCTCGGGCTACGAGTGATTTTCTTGCCATATAAGTAAACAAAAGGCTCTAATAAATGAGCGTGGGAGTATCTTAGCAATTCTAAAGAAATAGTCAAGTAATTGCACCACGAAATTATAGTTTTAGGAAAGATATAAACAGTCTTATTTATATTGTTCTAAATAACCCTTTATTTCTATAGACAAACGTAGTATCCAACTTCACCACCTATATGATTACCAAACATAAACCTACCAGTAGTTCCTTCTGGCGAATCAACAGGTGGAGGATCATGTCCCTGCATGGTTGCTGTTCCATAATAGGAGATACTACTAATTGGACTATCAAAACTTGCAACATCATTACCATACCCATCAAACAAAGCTTCTGTTCCTACAAAATAATATAGATCAAAATAACTTTTTTCTACCTTATACATAATAACGTACTCATTAAGTTCTCCACGACAATAGTAATCAACCCCTTCGCTATCTTTTGCAGTTTCACCATTACTTATATAAATAAGATTATTATCACCCGGATCATCTCCTGAAATCATACTACCAATTTCTGGTGGTTGGGAAATATACTCTGACAGATCATCATAAATAGCAGATGATTCATTATAAGGTTCTGCTATGTTAGTTTGAACCGGTAATCTATTTGCAGAAATCCTACTTAACTCAACAGCTTTTTTAAGCTCTTTTAATTCAACATTAGCTTTTGTTATTTGTGCTTTCTCTCTAGCGGAAGATATTGAAGCAAAAACTATCGAAGATAGTAATCCAATTATAGCTATAACAACAAGTAACTCTATTAATGTAAACCCTTTATTTTTCATGCTTCTAATTATATCAGACTTATAATATTTTTTTAATTTATTACGGGGAAAACAAAAAACACCCTCTCGGGTGTTTTTTAATCTCTATTCCGCATCCTTCTTAAAAGGAAATCCTAAATGTTTTAGATAAGCTTTAGTTAGTTCTGGGTTACTTGTTGTAGTTGCTACCACAACTCCCATTCCAAATACGTCTCTAAGGTCCACATCTGCAGTCTCAGGGAAGATTGAGTTCTCTTTGATACCAAGTGTATAGTTCCCCATTTCGTCTATCTTACTTGATATTCCACGGAAGTCTCTTGTTCTTGGAAGTGCAACATGGATAAGTTTTTCTAGAAAGTTCCACATCTTTTCTCCACGAAGAGTAACCTTAAGTCCTGAGGCTTGTCCTTCACGTAGTTTGAAAGCAGCAATAGATTTCTTTGCAGCAATCTCTGATGGTTTTAGTCCTGTAATTCTAGTTAGATCAGCTTTTATTTGATCAGCTTTTTTCTTATCAGTAACTGAACCAATTCCTACTGATACGACTACCTTTTCAAGACTTGGAGCCTCCATTATATTTTTTAATGAAAAATCACCTTTTAGTGTATCAAATGCTGTTTTGTTTTGGTCTTTTATGTTCATATAAGTATTTATTATTTGATTACTTCTCCAGACTTCTTAGCAAAACGAACCTTCTTACCTTTATCATCAATCTTGTATCCGATTCTTGTTGGCTTGCTAGTCTTTGGGTCTTCAATCATTACGTTTGAAACGTCTATTGGGAGAGAAATCTCAACGATTTCACCTTTAGAACCAGTAGCTCTGTTTTTCTTGTGTCTTTTAGCAACATTAATTCCCTCGATAACAACTTTGTTGTTTTCTGGAAGTGCAGTAAGTACTGTTCCAGTCTTACCTTTGTCTTTTCCTGCCATTACTATTACTTTGTCTCCTTTTTTGATTTTCATATTAATATATATTACAGAATTTCTGGTGCTAATGAAGCAACTTTCTGATAAGTTTCAGTAAGTTCGCGTGGAACAGGACCGAATACACGGTTAGCTACAGGCTCACCCTTATCCTTATCAATAATTACCACAGCATTTTCATCAAATCTTAGGTATGTCCCATCTTTTCTTCTAAATGGTTGTACTTGACGTACTACAACTGCACATAAAACATCTTTTTTCTTAACATTCTTTCTAGGTTCTGCTTTTTGTACTGATAGAATAACCTTATCTCCGATACGAGCATATCTTCTCTTTGATCCTCCAAGTACTTTAAATACTCTTCCGACCTTACCTCCGGAGTTATCAACTATTTGAACTATTGTTTGTGGTTGAATCATAAGCCTATGCGTTATCTTTAACTAGAGTAAAGTGCTTGTTCTTTGAGATAGGGTTACATTCTACAATCTTTACTTCATCTCCAATTTTTGCAGTATTACCTTTATCATCAACTTGGTATTTCTTGTTACGAGAAATAAATTTTCCATATCTTGCATGCTTGAAGTATCTTGCAACTTCAACAACACAAGTGTCAGTCATTTTGTCTGATGTAACAACACCTGTTAACACCTTACCTGTATTCTTTTGTGTTTCTTCTTTTTTCATAATTATTTTCTATCAGAACTATTAAGCTCAGTAAGAACTCTAGCAATTTCCTTACGGATTCCACGAGCACTTTTTGTGTCATGTTTTGTAGACCCGGCAAATCCAAAACGCACCTTACGTAAGTCTTCACGTTTTTCGTTAAGAACTTTTACAAGTTCTTTTTCACTTTTGTTTTTTGTTTCTAGTTTTGCCATATTGGTTTGCTACATTATCAAAATATACAGATTTTGCAAGTTTATCTTGCAATAATCTTAGTTTTTACTGGTAATTTAGTTCCTGCTTTTCTAAGAGCTTCTCTTGAAACTTCTTCTGAAGCTCCATCTACCTCAAACATAATTCTTCCTGGTAGTACTTCAAACTCGTATCCTTGTACATCTCCCTTACCCTTACCCATCTTCACCTCTGAAGGTTTCTTTGTATAAGGACGATCTGGGAATATGCGAATCCAAACTTTAGCTGACTTACCAATGTAGTGAACAAGGGCACGACGTGCAGCTTCAATTTGTTGTGAGTTTACTCTTTTTGCAGTTGTAGCTTTAAGTCCAAATGATCCGTTTACAATAGTGATACCTCTTGTATCAGCTGTAATCTTGTTAGGATTTTTACGGGCTCTTTGCCATTTTCTGTGTTTTACTTTTTTAGGAAAAAACATAAGCTTATTTGTTATTATTTAGTATGTCTCCTTTATAAACCCAAACTTTTATACCAATAACTCCGTATGCAAGATTAGCTCTATTTGAGGCATAATCAATGTCGGCTCTGAATGTTTGTAGAGGAATTCTCCCCTTCTTGATTCCTTCTGTACGTGCCATTTCAGCTCCTCCAAGACGTCCTGCAGCTACAATTCTAACTCCCTTAACATCTCTATTAGACATAACCTTTTCAGCAGTTTGTTTAAGAACTCTTCTAAAAGGCATTCTCTTTTCAAGACCTTCTTGTACCATTTGGGCCACTACCATAGCATTACCTTCAGGGTATCTAATTTCTTCAACATCAATTTTAACCATAACACCATCATCAAGGTAATTTTTCTTCTTTAGAAGACTAATTAGGTTATCACGTAGTTTTGTAACACCTTCTCCACTTCTACCAATGATAAGTCCTGGACGTGATGAAGAAACAATAATTCTAATCTTTTTATCATCTCTTTCAATTTGAACATCTCCAACATTCATTCCTTTTAGTTTTGTATCTAAATACTCTCTAATGATAACATCTGAGTGTAGGTTTTCTCTATATTTTTTTCCACTTGAAAACCAACGTGACTTCCAGTCGCGTATAATTCCTAATCTATGTGAAAATGGGTGAACTGTGTGTGACATAAGCTATTTTGTTTCTTTAGTAACTTTTTTGGTAACCTTCTTCTTAGCTGCAGTCTTTTTCACAGCAGTTTTCTTTGGAGCTGCTTTTTTAGCAACTTCCTTCTTTTCTTCTACTTTTTTCTTAGTTAAATCAACACCTTCCTTACTATCAAGTGAAAGAATGATGTGTGAAGATCTCTTTCTGATTGGGAAAGCACGACCTCTGGCTCTTGGACGGAATCTGTAAGCTGTAACTCCTTGATCAACTCTTAATTCCTTAATAATTAAGTCTGATGACTCAATCCCGTGATTGTTGGCAGCATTAGCAATAGCTGACTTAAGAAGCTTTTGGATTGAATCCGAAGCTTTGTGTGGAACAAATGATAGGCTAATCATAGCATCATCTGCTTTCTTTCCTCTCACCATGTCAGCAACTAGTCTAACTTTACGTGGGGATTGTTTATAATTTTTTAGTCTTACAGTAATCATATTAATATTTATTATGCTGATGCTTTAGCTGATTTAGCTGCTGAAATCTCGGCTTCACGCTTTGATTGATCAAGCTCTTTCTGCATCTTACCTCCGTGTCTGTAGAATTTCTTTGTTGGTGAAAATTCACCTAGTCTGTGACCTACCATATCTTCTGTTACGAATACATCAATGAAATCCTTACCATTATGAACTTTGAAAGTAAATCCTGCCATATCTGGTGAAATTTGACTGTTGCGTGCCCAAGTCTTAATAGCACCAGTGTCAGCTGGCTTTTTTCCTGCAATCTTTTCAATAAGATTTGCATCTACATATGGGGCTTTCTTTAGTGATCTTGTCATATTTTATTTAATAAGCGGACAATAGTTTTAAGCAAACTATTAAAAGCTAGTGGAGAGAGTTTATCAAATTGTCTTAATAAGTCAAGTATTTATAAAGTAGTTTTACAAATTAAAACACAGTATTTTGGGAATACTGTGTTTAGAGAACCAATGAGATGTTTTAATTAAGAAATTAGAAGCTTATACAATCAAATGAACCATAAGGAGAGCCAGTGCCAGTGAAAGAGTAACAATAACCAGAATCATTACAAGCTTGAAGCCCTTCTTCTGCTCCTGGAATATTAGGTGAAAGAATTATACCATCTATGCCTTCGCTATCTATCTGAGATTTAGATGTATTATCTGATCCACAATTAAAACTATAGGTAGCTCCGGGAGTATTGTTTATAAGAATATGTGTGAAATAAGTTCCAGGATCATTATCTGGATGAATAGGAATACCTGGTATATAATTTCCTTCTAATGCAGTAACAAGACTAGTCGTCCAAGAGCCAGTAGTATTAGTATAATAATCCGATGGAGGAGGAGGATAACTCCCATTATCTTCTCTATATAACTTCAGTGCAGTAATTAATTGCTTCAGTTCCGCCAAATACGCAGTATTCTTCGCCTTCTGCCTAGCAGAACTAAGTGATGCTAATACAATTGATGATAGTAGTCCTATAATAGCAATCACTACTAATAGCTCTATTAATGTAAATCCTCTCTTTAGAGATTATTTGATCTTTTTCATGTTGTAAGTATATCAGAGTATTAGTGTTTTTTTTTTGGGGGGGGGTGTTGGGGAAAAGTAAAAACCACCCTTTTGGGTGGTTTACATCTCTACTGATTCAATCTCTCAGCTCTTCTTGCTTCAAAATCTACTTGTCCTCCTGATTGAGTTGGTACTGCCTGAGATGG
>Ga0136601_1000716_pt1 | contig 12832 bp, 12 predicted proteins | sample AntRauMFilla2699_FD_181020 | JGI IMG/M metagenome (GOLD analysis project Ga0136601, IMG submission 181020) | Saline lake microbial communities from Rauer Islands, Antarctica - Metagenome Filla 2 #699 | ecosystem: Environmental > Aquatic > Non-marine Saline and Alkaline > Saline | place... | reverse complement strand
TTCCTCTTCGGACTTCCAGCCGACGATCTTGAGAATCGGGTTGTACCGCTTCCCGACCGTCTTGTTCTTGGACACGTAGGACCGGGCGTCGATTTCGATGATCGGGACCAGCCCTTGCTTGAACCGGTACTGCTTCCCGAAGGAGGACAGCATTGCCCGGAACGCGCTCAGGGCGACGCCCTGATTAAGCTTGATCACGAACTCTTCGCCGAACGCCATCTCGTGCTCCGGGTTGTCCATGAGAGGACCGCCCACGAGACGCATTTCCAGCACCGCCTGACACGACCATCCATCCATGAAGTTGGACTTCCGATCCGCCTGCTCGACACGGATTTCTTCGAGCGACATGTCGCCATCGTAGCCGTCCGGCAGGAAGTCCGGCTCGTTGTCGTATTCCATGGGCGACCGCGCCACGAAGGTTTCCAGCGTTTCGAGGACCTCGCCCTCCCACCAGAATGTCCAGTTCCACTTGGACTGTTCGACGTTGGCCGCGAACTGGGTGCCGTACGGTACCTCTTCCTCGTCCTTGCCGTGGAGGAAGTCGCCGGAAGCGCCCTTGAACTTCATGTAGGTTTTCTGGCCCGCGCCCGCGCCCGCATCTGCGAACGGGTTGTAGTTGTCGGAACCAGCCATTGCGCCGCCTGCGGCGTTTGTCAGTGCATTCGTCATTTTGCTTTCTTCTTTCTTTCATTCTAGGCTTATCACCCGTGGGAGGTTATACCAGACATTTAGGCCACGGGGAACCCCTTAATGTCCGATTTCTTCAATCGTCGTAACGATTTAGTCTTCTGAGGCCCCGTCCATCGTGACGGTCAGCTTTTCATAGCCAGACCCCTCGTTCATGTACTTTCCCGGATCGAGTCCATCCTCGATCATCAGTTCCTTCGACAGGGTCTTACGGCCTGCGATGGTGGTGTAGCTAACCTTCCATCCGTGCCCTACGGCGCGGCTCTGGTTGGACCGGATCAGTGTCTGACGGATGTCTTCGTTGCTCTCTTCGACCTTCCGCTTCAACGCCTTCTCTTCACCTTTCAGAACCTTGTGTGCGCGGACTTTCTCGTCCAGTTGCTGGACCAGATAACTTCCTTCCTGATCTTTCTCTTCTTTTTTGGTCAGGGCCTTGCGCTTCTCTGGTACCCGTGATACGGATACTTCGTCACACGACCGCTTGAAAGGGCAATATGCACACATGCCATCCAGTTTACCTTCGGCATGAAGCATTGCGGGGTCGGTTTCGACAAAAACCTGCTCAGCCCGCTTGCGCCCGATCTGGTAGATGCTTTCGTCGAACGGGACAACGTAGATGCGGATGTCGTCGAGCCACGATGCGTTGATGTAGATCACGACCGCGTAGTTCGGCTTGTAATCTGTGGTCTCACGAATGAGGCCCATCTGCATGTGGGTCTGCCCCTCGTGGATCGCCTTTGGTTCTGTGATGTTGATCCTTGGGTCGAAGGACTTCATCTCGACAACGAGGCTGTCCTCGTCGATTTCTTCGATCCCGTACGCCGCAAGAAAGTCAACCGGAAGTTTGGCTCCGGTCGGGTCGATGATCAGGCCATCGAGTGTGGCAGAGCTAACGCCATCCACAATGGTCTTCTGGTCTTCACCTTCCATGATCAGGTCCAGACCGCGACGGGCCAGACCAGATCGGATTGCCGGGACGACCTGATAGTTCTCGATCAGGTCCCCACGCCGCACAGCGCCCCAACTATCGCGGTAATCCGGATCGGGCAGAAAGCCATGATCCTTACCGCGCTTGCCGAACCACGACTTGCGCATGCACCCGAACGCTTCCGATGCACCGACAGATTCGTTTCTGTCGTGGGACCACGTCTTTCCGCAGTCCTTGACATAGAATTCATCAAACAAGTCTTCGAAGGCGAACAGGTCTTTCGGGATCGTGTCAGGAACCCCCGTCTCCCGTAGCTCGTCGAAATATGTCTTCTCGGTCACGCGCGACCTCCGAATCCGTAGGTGATGCGGGGGTCTTCCATCTCAGGGACTTCCAGCCCGTTGTCCTTGCACGCCATGCGATAGCCTTCCTGCATTGCGCGCGTCAGAGCGACCATGTTCATCAGTTCGGTGACCTGACTGGCAAGTACCTGATTGTCTTGCGAGATTGTGTGGACGACCGGAGTCGCCCGTTGAATTGTTACACTCATTGTTTTTCCTCAGGTGAATTTGTATTCGCCACTGAACACGCCCATGTCCAGCAGTTCGTAGTATACGCGACCGGTTGCGCGAACGTCAACCAGCGCGTCGTGCGCTCCTTCCAGAGTTTCGTTGTAGAAGAATTTGATGCACTCTTCGAGTTTGGGCCACTTCCATTGACCGCGCACTTTCCCGCCACTCTTGTGCGGGGCCTTGACGATGTCGAGGGCTGCGAGCATGGTACAGATGATCGTCTTGTCCTTGAACGGATCGACGTAGTCTTCTCCGATCATGTCGTAGTAGACGAATGCGGCGCGGCGCATCACAGTCACGTCGAATTTTGCATTGTGTGCGACACATATATCACACGTCTTTACCATGTCAAGGAAGAACTCAACCCCGGTCACAAGATGCGTTCCATACTCCGTCGCGATTGCGTCGGTCAGTCCTGTGACTTCCGATGCCTTCTTGTCCATCGTCCACCCGTCCGGCTGGATCAGGTAGTTCGCAGCCATCATCTCACGACGATTGACGGCGTCGATCTTCATACCGATCTGGATCGGCATGGGCTGTTTCGGGTCGGTCGCGGCGTAGTTATCCTTCACCAGTCCGGTGGTCTCTGTGTCGAAGAAAAGTGTGTTCATATCTGGTGTGCTCTCTCTCTAGTCTTAAGGGTGTACAGGTTATTTTACGGCGTGTCAAGTATAATATATGGTTCAGGAACGCCACACCCAACGATCTTTACCGCAGTCGTAGATACGCAAGTACCCAGCATCTTCCATCATATCTTTCTCTGTTTTATCTGTGTCCCACACGTGGGGGAGCTTTTTCTGTATGGCCTTCTTTTTGAACGCACTTTTACGGTGTCGGATTCTTCCATTCGGTTCAATGTAATAGTAGTCTGGACGTACTTCTCCGTCCCAACTGAACCCTAATTTTTCATACATCCAACCGGTGAACCACCTGCGATCTGACATGGACACAACTGTGTCTGGCGCATGGGTTTTTACGAAATGGGAGAATAGTTTAGAAGCTGCACCGGGATGGGTTTTACCATCTGTGCAGAACCTGTGCAATTCCCACGCATGCGTAGATTTCCGAGACGGTGTTCCAAAGGTCATACAGGCAACAATTCCATTATTATCCCTCAAAGAATAAGATACCTTTGATCTGCACGCGCCTTGAAGATGGTGGGATTCCAGAAATACAGATACATCTTCTTCCTGTATAAATAGCTTCCTCGCGGGGAGTCCGCGATTCTTTTTCCCAAGTATGGCTAGAATTGCATTTTCCGCTTTAGGTCCTGCTTCATCCTCGTACATAGTTATCAGGTGTATTCCCAACTCTTTGCATCTATTCCACTTGTTGTAGTGATATAGCCTTTCTTTGTATTTTTCCGAATGCCAGTAAAGTCCACAATACTCGACTGCAACGCCTTCTTCTGGGCAATAGATATCTAGCTCTTTACCGTTGAGTACCGTTCTATCCCCTCTAATAGTACCTACACATGCCGTGCTGACGAAATTGTACAATCTGGTTTCTGCGTGAGATTTTACTCTGTTTGAGCACTTTGGGCACCCATCTCCACGTCCTATGTGCTTATCTGGAGTCTGTAAAAATACTCCATGCTTCTGGCATGTTACTGCCATGTTGGACTTATACGCCCCAATAGTTTCAGCATGGTACTCATACACATCTCCGTGCACATCTTTTGCCCGTGTAACCAAGTCTTCTGAGGAATTACGATACATTCCTATTCTATTTCTCCCGAGACATCCGGGGCATGGAGTAGTTGCCAATTTATGCTTCTCAGGTGATTGGTCGAACCACCCATGTTGATTACAAAATATCTTCATTTTCGTACTGACATTTGAATAGCTAGAGGAATCATACTCAAAAGTATTACCATGAACCTCCCGCATATTCGCCAAAACGGCGGAGAACGGCGGAGTCTTTGCCTTAGAGATTCTATCTCCCTTACACTTCGGGCATCCTTGTCCCCTTGTATGTGCGTATGCTTGCTGTGAGAACTCCCCGTGAATTTTACACGTTATAGCTACGATGGATGCTGATCCACCGTAGCTAGTTTCATCGTATTCATACAAGTCTCCATGGGCAACATTCGCCCGCCGAAGAAACTCTTTGAATGGTATCGCCACGATGGTTTCTCCTTAGTGAGTCACAGCCCAATTTTCCCCGATTTTGCTCTCGGCTGCAACCGGGCATTTGAAGTTGAAGTGATCCCCAGCCATCGGAGCGGCAAGCTCCATCAACTCGGCAGCGCGCTCTGCGAGGTCTTCACGGACGGCGATCTGCGTCTCATCGTGAGACCACGAACACATGAAGTATTCCTTGCCGTCGCCGTGCTCCCAGCCTTCATCATAGAACAGGTCTTCGATGATCAGCAGCCACTTCTTGGCGATGAGTGCACCGTCAGATTGCAGCCGCAGGTTGAGTGCAGCGTGGTCGGAACGGACGTACAGACGACGACCGTCGAGGCCACGGATTGTTCCACGCGACCTGCGCTTCTCCCGCTTGATTTCCTTGATCGCTTTCGCAAGAGCGGGCATAGCTGCCATCAGGGCCGTACGAAGCTGTCCGCCGATGGTGCGCTGACGCGCCTCAGACGCGAACGGCTCGACGATAGAACCAAGCTTAGCGTCTCCGCCACCATACATCGCAGCGTACAGCAGGCGCTTCGCCACCGACCGAGAGATACCGGCAATGTCTGCGTTCTTCTGGTGGATGTCACCGTTGAGAACGACATCAATCATTTCCCCATCGTCAAACGGGAACACGAGGTTGGCGAGACACCGAAACTCGATGCCGGAAAGGTCGCAACCGACCAACTTGTACCCTTGCGGAACGATGAATAGCTCGCGGCAGTCCCATCCGAATCCGCCCTCTCGGCCTCGCATCAGAATTGCCCACTCGCCTTTCTTGTCCTTCCACTTCGACTCCACCACATAGGGCAGGTTGCAGAAGTTTACAAGGGTCGACCATTCAGTGACGTAGGCCTCACCCTTATCGAAGTCCTTGAATTCCACAGCGTTCACACCGGGCACCTGAGAGACGTTTGGTGCCGCGTGGGTGGCGCGGCCTGACACGGTACCGCCGACGTTGACGCGACCGTGTATGCGCCCGTCAGGGCGTACCAGCTTGAGCCAGCCGTTCTGTCCGTCCGCTACCTGTCCAAGCCGCTTCTTGTAGAAGAACAGTTCAGCGAGCTTTTCAGCCAGTGGGATTTCAGATGCCAGTTCACGAAGTATTTCATCATCGACACGTGCCGACCCCTTTTCCGTGAAGTCCTGCGGCTCCCAGCCATACAGGGTCTGCATCCGTTCAACGATCTGTTGACGGCTGTTCGGATTGAATTCCTTCAACTCGACCTTCACGAACGGCGCGCCTTCCGCTGTGTCTGCGCGCAGCTTTCGGTAGTCTCCTTCGGCACAGTATTTGGCGTTGGCCTTGGCATAGGACATGGAGCGCTTTGGGTATGTCAGATCACCCCAAGTCCTGCGTTCCTTGCTCTCACCGTGCTCAGCATTGAAATCGTCCATGTGCCGCTTGGCAGGACGATACCAGCGACCGATCTGGGCAACAGCCTCTTCCGCCAACCGGTCGTATTCGGCCCGCAGATGGTCCGCCAGAAGACACGCCTGTTCGACGTTGAACTGGAACCCGTTCCGTTCCTGCTGTACCATCAGCGCGTGAATTTCATGCTCCATCTGGATCGCCTCAAGCGACCAGTCGAATGCCTGAATCTTGTCCCACAGCATGTGGTTGACATCGACGTCGAGAATCATGTAGTCGTGCATCGCCACGTTCCAAGTGCCCCAGACGTAGTGGTGCAGTTCTTCTTTCGTGGGTGCAGGCAGACCAGCTTCCTTGTGCTGTTCTTTCAACTCATTCTCGCGGTCTTTTTTGTAGTCGCCCTTGTGCAGCCCGAGGCGTTGTCCCCAAGCTTCAAGGCCTTGCGAACCGATCAGGCGTCCCTCAAGCTTGCCCTTCGCGGCATTCCGGAAGTCAGATTCCTTGATGTCGGCGAACACCATTCGGCACATGACCAGAGTGTCGCTGATCACGGCATCGTGACCATAGTCGGCCTTCTGTATCACCATCGCATTCTCGTCGAAGTCGATGATGTTGTGCCCGGTGATGTAGTCGGCCTCTTCCAGCAGGGCAATGCCAACACTCAACTTCTCGATATTGGTGTGGCCAAGCTCCGCCAGAGCGTCAAGGTCTTCCTGCGCAATCGGGAAGTAGTCGTCGTTAACGAACGAGCGCTTGCGGCCCGTCTCAAGGCACTTGATCGCAAGGCTGTGTATCCGGGTCATGCAGAACGGAGGTTCCACATGTTCCGGCAACAGGCCATCGGTTTCGACATCGTACAGCAGGCGCTTCCACGGCATATTACAGCCCTTCACGGGTTACGGTGATCACTTTGATGTTGTTCGGAAACCGAATATACTCGGCGACGTATCCTGTGTCACCAAGAACTTTCGTCTTCATCACTTCTCCGCGAGCAAGGCTCCCGCCGAAGTGGTCCGAAAAGAACCCACACATTTCGGACTCGATGATGTAGTTTAGCTCTACAGCATCTTGCCTGTAAAGGCCTTCTGCATACCCCGCAGCAGATTCTAGGTCTTTGCAGTAGACATCGAACTCCCGCTCAGCACCGCTCGCTGCGACGGACAGTAGACATAGAAACGCCACGGACACAACCCCAATCATAAAGTATCGCATCAGGAACCCTCCCTCTTCTCAGGCATCCATGCGGGGGCGACGTCTTTCATGTACATCACGGTACCCACCTCCCGGATGTACTCAGAGGAAATCTTCGGGTTGTTGATGTGGTCTTTGGATCGAAGATCAAACTCCCATTTACGGAAGATTGGATCGAGGTCTGTGGCTTCGACCAGATACGCCTCCATAAGAGTGATTCTCTCATAGATGGCAAACACCCATCTGCGGCTACGATAGCGGCTGATGGTGTCCCTCGTCAAGTGGTGGTTTGTCGTAAAACCGCCTTTTGTCTTGTTTGACAGGTCAACGGTCTTCACCTCATAAAGGTTTCCCATTCGGTCCCGCGCGTCCGGTCCTGTACGTCCGGGGATAAGGTCGAGACCAGTGGCTACGGCAAGCTGCAGCATCTTTCCTCCCGCGTCTTGGAACACGTCGGGGATTCCGTATTGATCTGCGAGGTCTTGCAGAGCTTCGACACCGGGCCATACTGATTCGATTTCAGCGTACCGGAGGTTCAGGTGTGTGGGCATTGTATTTCCTAAGTTCAGGATTGATTTTCCGAGAACACCGACAGCAACGTCGATGAATGCGTCGCGTGCACGCTTTGGTCGCCAGCATTCGAAGTCACGATCTAGGTCAAGAAGGGGCATGATAGGGTCTTCCGATCTGTGCCAGATGTCTGTGGAGCCAGCACAGAGAACGTCGGCTTCCATGACAGATACCATCTTGTCTGCTCGATGCACCAGAGCGCGGACTTCGGCATCCGCCGGAATCATGTACCTCTGAATAAGTGCAGCTTCTGCCCGCTCTTCACGTTCGACGTAAGAGGGTGTGATGGACTTCTGCGGCGATACCATATCACCGTAGATTCCTTCTATCGCGTCATGCATGATAGCCCACGGCGCAGCGCGTCTCGCTTGTTCCGGGGGAGCGAGGAAGTGTATCAGATTGTGCACGTAGACGCTGTGCTGTGCGACGCTGTAAATTTCGTCGTCGTATTGCTCAGACAACTGGCCCCCATACCGGCAGTCTTTGGAAATACCTGCAGCCATATCCATGATGTTGAAATCTTCCGGGCGCGGATCATTCAGAAAGAACTTCCCGCCGCTTCGCGTTGTGACCCAAGGGCCTCGGTCTACATCGTTCATGTGGTTTCCTATATGTGTGTTGACTGGTTTAGTTGGTATCCACGGGAATGTCAACTGTAATCTCCGTCCAGAGCTTCATAAATAACGCCCATCTTGACCAGCAAGGCAATCGCCATGCGTGCTTCAATCGACCCATCAACCACGAGGTGCTGGACGATAACGGCGCAGTCTTGTCCGTGCCGCCATGCTCTGTCCTCTGCCTGTTCGATCATCGCAGGCACCCAGTCAAGCTCCGCGAATACCACGAAACGTGCACGTGTCAGAGTGAACCCAACCCCCATCGCTAGGATGTTCCCGATGATCACGTCGATTTCCCCGTTCTGGAACGAGTCGACTATCACCTGCCTCTTCTTCGGTGGAACCTTACCTGTGACAATTCCGACACGGATGCCAGATTTCTCAAGCCGCTCTTTCAGTTCTTCGATCACAGATTTGTGATAGGCAAACAGGATCACCGGTTCGTCACACTCGACCAGTTTCTTGACGTGCTCGGTAACGAGGCCCACCTTCGCGAGTGCAACCTCTTCCCGTGCCTCTGACAATTCGGTGAACGCGATCTGTTCCGGCTCCGACATTGTCTTGACGGCAGCGTTCCAGTCAGGCTCTTCGCTGTCCTGTGCTTCCAGAGCGGCTGACAGCTTCGCTGAGATAGCTTCTATGGTGTCGATGTAGCGGAAGCCCCCCGCAGAGCTATCGACGCCCAGCATGCCTTCAAACGCCTCTAGGGCTTTTTCTACTCTGGTCTTCTCTTTTTTGATCGGGGTCTCAAGCTTGTCCTTCGGCAGCATGATCAATTCGCGGGTCTTCGGTGGCAGTTCCTTGAGGACAGCCTGTTTGTCGCGGCGCACCATAAAGCGCTCACGCATGAACCTGTTCAATTCATCCAGATTGGAGGAACCATCCGTGACGATCTTTTCATTGTCTCCAATGAATTCCTCGTACGCACCACAGTATTGATAGACGAACCTCTCCCAGTTCTTTCCCAATCCCTTAGGATCACAGGCTTTCAGAAGAGTCCACAATTCGACAGGCTTTGAGAGGATCGGCGTGCCGGTCAGGTACAGGTGTCTGGACGCAACTATAGGTTGCAAGGTCCGAGCCTTTTCAACCACTTTGCCGTCCTGCTTGCGCTGCTTTTTCTTCCCACCGAACACACAAATTGTGCGTATTGCCGTTGCCGTTTTCAACAGGTGGGCCTCGTCGTAGATAGCCATGTCCCATTTCTGAGCTTTGATTTCTTCGTCGAAGGCAATCAACATGTCGTAGTTGACGATCACTACGTCGGTATCAGGCCAGTTGTGCTCTGTCCATCCTCGGTAGGCGGGACGATCATTGTGATCCCGCAGACGCTCACCGTCTTCATCATAGAGCGGTTCCCGCTTGGGTACCGACATAGCGATACCAACGGTAAGCCCATGCACGTCCCATCGTCTCCACTCCCGCGACCAGTTGACTTTCAACGACGCAGGGCAAACCACCAGAACTTTGTTACACTTTCGGGCATTGTGTGTGCCAATCGCCTGAATCGTTTTTCCCAATCCCGGAGGGTCGGCTACGAGTGTGCGGGGGCGATCCATGGCGTAGGCAATGCCTGCCCGCTGGAAAGGCATGTAGGTCAGTCCTTCCGGCGCTGGAACGTCTACGTCGCTGTCCTCGGCCCATGACGCCTCGACCTTGGCGTTCCTGATCAACTCGAAGTTGTCTAGGTGTTCAGCAGCTTCACCTACAGCGTGTTCCCTCAAGGCGCGCGCTTTCTCAACACTGGTGGTTGTCCAGCGTTTCTTCCCGTCAACGAGTTTGACCGACCAGCCGTTACGCTGGAAGATCAGGCGCTCTTCATAGGTGATGTGGGTGACGACGAAAACGCCGTCTACTCGGTCAAATTTTGGCATTCCAACCCATTTCGATTCGCAGCTTCTTGATGGCTAGTTCAAGGTCTCTGACCTCGCCTTTCAGCCATTCTTCATTAGTCTCCTGCTGCTCGGGCGGGAGATATGGGTTAACACTTCCCAGCCCAAACCGCAGGGTCTTACCTGCGGCGGCGACGACTTCGCCTGCTTCCTCGATCAGGTGGGCGAGCGATTTGTCTGCGCTGCCGTGCTGTCGGAACTCTTCATGTGCCATTCATATCTCCCATTGGACGTGTGCACTCTGTGTGGAACCATCGCACTGCGGCGTTGTTCACGAGCTTGGCGACCTGTTTCCACTCCAGACCAGCTTCCAGAAGCTCGACTTCACTCTCCTTCTGGATGTCACCACCGATCCACTTGAGGAAGTCCGGGGTGCGTGGCTTCTCTGCGATGCCGTCACAGCCTTCCATGAGTGCCTGACGGCACCGGGACTCTGTCACGAACATCTCGACGAACTCCTTGGCACCCTCAGGAATAGCGACACGGCGAGACGCTGCTGTGGCCTTCTTTTCCCCATGGCGTTCACACTTCACCTTGAACACGTAGCGAGAGTACCAGTCGCGCGGCGCACTCTCCCCAGAGACGCTTTCATAAATTGGTGTCATGACGACACCCTCGCCCGGTCCAGCGATTTCGAACATGTCCTTGATGAACGGGTCCATTTCACCGATAGCTTCTGCCTCCGCCGTCAGGCGGGCAGCGATCTTGTCGGCCTCGTCCGGGTCAGAGAAATCTACCACGACCTCAGGACCAGCCCACGGCAGAACGACAACGTCGTCCAGAGCGATTGCAGGCAGTTCGCGCAGCACTGGAAGCATGGATTCGATCCAGTCCGGATCGACCACCATTTCGTCGTCGATCTGTGCAGCGAAGATGAAGAACATCTTGTGTGGTATATTTGCAACAGCGTCTCCTTTTTGAACGCCGGGGCCAGCCCATTCGCCGAAGAATGTGCAGTGCTCAATGCGCAGGAGGTCCGTATCCAAGTCCCAGATCGGCTTGAACGGCTCCAACCAGCGAGCGAACCCTGCGTTGTCTTCCTCGACAGTCACATCGGATGTCCGCTTCTGTCCAAACGTCTGATTCTGTGTGCACCGAATGGCGGCGTTGGTGCCATGCAGCTTGATCTTTGGACGGTAGCGCACGACTGGCCCGCCCATCATGGCGTTGTTGTTGCGCCACACGTGACCGAAGCTTTCGAGGGAGGGGAACTTGATAAACGGGGTCATGCTTTTTTCCTCGGGTTCAGTTTGACATCGAATCGTTTCATTGCGGCTGCAACGATTGCGTCCGAAAAGAAATCTCCGGTCGGTGCAGCGAGTGCTGCACGCAGGGAAACCAGAGACATGGTCTCGAAATTGTATGGAATGTGTGGCATTTCTGCTCCTTATTCTGTGGTCTGCCTGTATTCATTAGCAGATTCGTTTTCGTTTCACAAGTAAAAAGGGGCCGCATCTGCGGCCCCTATACTCGTTAAAGATGGATCGCTTACTTGAACTTAGCGATCCAGTCCTGCAGCGTGCGCGGGACGCCTGTCATGCCGCTGTATCCGCGCTGGCCCCCCTTGTTGCCGCCCTCGGTGATCTGGGCCTGTGTGTAGGTCTTCCCAGCGCGTTCGAAGGTCTGTTCCTGTTCAGCCTCGTAGGCCTCGGCGCGGGCCTCGTCGACCAGAACCCCGTCAGGGGTGACGCCGGTTTCTGCGATGGTGTCTTGCCGCTCCATTTCTGCACATTCAGCGTCGAACGCTTCCTGACGTTCGTCTTCTTCCTCTTGTTCGCAGGAGTCACACCATTCATCCTCGGAGTCGACCTCGCAGCTTCCGCACATGGCACAGTAGGGGATGTCGTCTTCGTCCTCGTACTCGACCGGTTCACCCCAAGAATCGAGTTCTACTGGCTCTTTCTTCGGTTGATAGACCGGGGACGCCTCGGCGTTGTTGTAGAAGGACTCTTCGGCGTCGCCCAGAACGATGTACTTGCATACACGCATCTTGGAGAAGCCGTAGTCACCGGGGACGGCGACGACGTCTGCGGGATCGACTTTGCACGCCAGCGTACGGTTCTCATAAGCTGTTGCGAAGTGCCCGAGATAGCTGGACGCAGCGACATGGAGACCGTACGAACAGTACACATCCGGATCGTCGTTGACCTTGGAACGGTCCATCGAGATTGTGTTTCCGGGGCTGTTGTCGAAGGTGCCGGAATGGATGTCCTTGTAGTCCGCCCGGACACGCTTGAAGGCGATGAAGCAGCCGTCTTCGGTGAGAGGTGCCTTCCACACGTTCAGGAAGTCGTACAGGCACTTGCGCGACCGGTCGGACGGGTTCGCCATGACACGTTCGATGAACCGCGCCCAGACCTTGGCATTCTGCCCTGCGTTGAGAATGTCCAGAAGGCGATAGGCCATGGTGCTGTGAACCGGCGTGCCCTCGTAGTAGACAGTCGATCCGACCACGGTGACGAGACCTTCGGTCAGGCGTGCGATCATCTTCGGCTTGTCGACCAGATTTTCAATGACGGCATACGAATGCTCTGCCTCTTTCAGATGCTCGGACAGAGCCTTGAAGTTGGGATCAGATGCAGGGATGCTGCACATGCGGCCATTGAAGAAAACAGAAATACTCTGGTCGGAAACATTGTTGGGAAAAAACATGATGGTCCTCCTTTTGGTTTGCGGTATCAGGCAGCAGCGCGTGCTGCCTGATTCGTGTTCTGGATGTTGTCGCACATAACCACGTATTCGGTCACCTTGTCAACAGCGTTGTGCTGGTATTCCACGTTCGACGGCACGAGGATTGACAACATCGGGTAGACCTCCGCCAGTACAGCGAGAGTTTCCGCCAGTTCTGCCACCATCGGGTTGGCCTCGTCATAG
>Ga0136601_1000715_pt1 | contig 12849 bp, 9 predicted proteins | sample AntRauMFilla2699_FD_181020 | JGI IMG/M metagenome (GOLD analysis project Ga0136601, IMG submission 181020) | Saline lake microbial communities from Rauer Islands, Antarctica - Metagenome Filla 2 #699 | ecosystem: Environmental > Aquatic > Non-marine Saline and Alkaline > Saline | place... | reverse complement strand
ATTCATTGTCATATCGGTCTTCACCCCATACAAAGAATACGGTTCCGTTATTATAATCATGCATATCTGCCTCACCATCAAGCGTTACGTATTCATCATCTTCATCTACATCAGCATTATTGGTGTGTACATACGGATCTTGATTATTTATCGGCCCATCATACGGTGATTCGTCATCATCGTTAGGTCCGTAACAACTTGGGTCATTAGGGTAATCAGTATATCCGTCATTATCATTGTCATATCCGTCTGAACATTCAGGATCAACAGGCGGTGGGGTTGTTCCTGTAGTCGTAAATGACAATTCAGAATCACATACAACCATGTTAAAGTCTGTGTTTTCTACACACGCCTTGAAATAATAAGTTGTTCCGTCTTGTAGTCCTGAAATAGTTTGAGTGAATGTTTTCCATCCTGTAGTTTTATTTTTGTGTTGTTTGTTTGTTGCAATACCTCCATCTGACTCATCCCCTTCTGGTGAAAGTTCGCTACGTGTATCAGCATATTCGAACCATACACGTGTTTCTGTATCATCACCTTCCCATTCTCCACGAAGTAGTGCAGAATTTGTATCAATGTTACGTGCATCAACGGTGTTCGCGTCAATTACGGGGTTTTGTGTTACTGATTGCGTATCTACACGATATCCAACTGCAATCATACGTGCGCCACTGGCACTTGCGGGAATAGTTCCCATAGACATACCTGAGCCGTGCAAGGCTGACGCATCTCCATTACGATAACGAATCAAATTCTTTTGATTGTCATATTCTTTAATAGCTGAAAGAGATTCAATAGATAGGTTTTCAGGTAGACGCACAGTCGCTGTGTCATTCCATGTTTGCCCATTTGCCGAAACTTCTAAACTAAAGGTGTGATTATCATCAGCACTAGAGTTTTTTGGAGTTAATCGCACACGTGTATTTGTAGCAGACGATGAGCCTGTGTTATACAAAGAGATCAAAAGAGTTACGGTGTCCCCTGGATCTGCATTCGTGCTATTTGACCAGTCTGTTGCACCTGGATTCTGAGTAAAGTTACTTACCTCGAGAAGATCCCACTGTGATGACCACTGAACGGATGCTTCTGCGGGTGTCGTGAACATAAAAAGCCCTGCTACCAAAATGGCAGTTGCGGCGATATATGAAATTATTGATGTAATGTGTAAATTTTTCATAATAAAATGTGTATCGTGTTTAATAATTAATGATAATTATATAATAATAATTACGTTTTGTCAACCTCTATCAAATACCAATCGTGTGCGATTACTATTTGAATAAAGGTTCCAAGGAATACCGTAGTAATTCCTTGGAACAAATTGTCTTGTTTAATTCCAGTCGTTAGTTGGCCTAACGACAGTGATGTTAGGTGTGTCAACCCTATTATCTGGTTGATACACCTCTTCCTCTTCTTTTTCTTTTTTTGGAATGTAAACCGTTTTTGACCTTTTACCACGAATAATTTGTAGTATCAGGTCAGCAGCATTCAGTCCGGTATTTATCACACCGGTTGCTGCTGCTATTTTGGCAGCAGGGGAAGCTTTCACTTTCCCATTTTCTTTTGTAGCAGTTCCGCCCATAATGTAGTTCTTTACAACTACATTTTGAGTTTGATTTCCATTAGATGCATTTGCAGCAGTATTACTGCCTGCAGATGTACCTCCTACTGTTGAAGTAGGGTTTTGCTCTACCAACTTACTTTGTTGTTTTGCAAGTATTACATTTCCTCTTGTTACAGAGAAAATGGGTATTTCTACCCCGTTTCTTGTAATAACGAGAAATTCTTCGCCTGTGTAGTTACCTCTCGGTAACAATGTGCGCAATGCTCCATCTGCATGTAATGCATATGGTGTCACTTGACCTCGATACAGCTTGCGCTGTATGTGATACTTACCCCAACCTTTAGTAGGATGGTAGGGGTTTAATAATACCCATAATAGTTCCGCGGGAGACAGGTCATCCCCGGTTGCTCTATTAAAATTAATTGCCAGTGTAGCGAGGTTTAAATCTCTACTCACACCGATGAAATCGGAACTTCCGCGCCAATAAGACGCAAAATTTCCATAAGGTGCCAAGCTAGGCTTGACACAAATTGGGTACGTATACCCAAATACTGCATTAGTACATATAATGCAGAATAACGTTAGATATTTCGTTAGATATTTCATTTTTTTGTTTTTTATTAAGAAAAAACAATCATTATTGATTGCACACAATAGTTCTAACTACTGTGTGGCTTTTGTTACCTCATAAGGAAAAAATAGGCACTACTGTGTGCAATCAATAATAACGCCATGAAATACGTTATTTGTAAAGAACTCACTAATTTGTACGTATACTAGCATACTAATTACTTCTTGTCAACCTATCATCCTTCACTGTCTCTATTGTGGTGACGCATTATCAACTACGCTCATTACAGCAATACACATAGTACGTGGTACAATACTGTATATATTATGGCTCAATTTAATGAGGAAAAACAAATCAAAGACCTTCAAGCAATTCGTACGCGCGAGGAAGAAGCTCTCGTACAGCAAACTGCACAAAAAATAGGTGTTCAATATATTGACTTAACGGGAATTGGTGTTGATACGGATGCTCTGAAAATTGTTTCTGAAAAAGAAGCGCGCAATATCGAAATTGCCCCATTTAAATTAACTGCCAAGGAATTACACCTCGCAACACGCTCTCCACTACGACAAGCAACGCAAACCAAAATTAAGGAACTAGAGGACCAGGGATATAATGTAACCACATATATGGTTTCTCAGAAAAGCTTAGCGAAAGCATGGGATCGATACAAAGATGTTTCGCTAGCATTCCAATCAGCTGGCGGTTTGTTGGATATTTCTGATGCCTCTCTCCAAAAAATTGCCAACGACATTAAAACAAATGAGGACGTCAAAAAAATGTTCGAGGATACTCTGGAGGAAAAAATGGCTCATAAAGTGTCGCGACTGATGGAAATTTTGTTTGGTGCTGCTATTGCTACTGGCGCTTCTGATATTCACATCGAAGCCCAGGAGGACGACGTTCGCATACGATTCCGCCAAGATGGTGTACTACATGATGTTGTCTATTTTGATCATGATAATTATCACATGATCAATTCCCGTATTAAATTATTGTCGAGCCTTAAATTAACACAAACCCAAAATGCCCAGGACGGACGATTCACTATTGAATATAATGACATGAATATTGAAATTCGTACCAGTATCGTACCTGGTGCGTATGGTGAAGGTATTGTAATGCGTATTTTAAATCCCGAAGGAATTAATGTTGGACTGGAGCAATTAGGTATCCCAAAACGACTACTAAAAATTCTCAAGGAAGAAGTTGCCAAACCCAACGGATTAATTCTAAACACTGGACCGACCGGATCAGGTAAAACAACCACGCTGTATTCTTTTTTGAAATACATTTATAATCCTGAAATAAAGATTCTGACTATTGAGGACCCTATTGAATATCATCTTGAGGGTATTACACAGACTCAGGTTGATCACGACAAAGGATACGATTTCTTGGCAGGTCTTCGTGCTGCGATGCGTCAGGACCCCGATGTTGCGTTGGTTGGTGAGATTCGTGACAATGAAACAGCGACCATTGCCGTGAACGCTTCTTTGACTGGGCACCTTGTGCTTTCAACATTGCACACTAATAATGCCGCTGGTGCTATTCCTCGTCTGTTGGATCTTGGTGTTGTACCAGGCGTTCTTGCCGCGGCTCTCTCAACCGCTATTGCTCAACGTTTGGTACGAAAATTATGTCCTGAATGTAAAAAACGTGTAAAGGCTGAAGGTGAAGAAGCTGAAATATTACGTACTACTATCCGCAATGCACGTGCCCTAAATAAAAGCTTTGAAGGGTATGATATTGATGTTCCAGAACCTGATGAAGATATCTACATCTACAAACCCCAAGGCTGTGAAGCGTGTAGCAATATTGGATACAAAGGGCGCCTGGGTGTATATGAAGCAATCCTAGCTGATGAGAATATTCAAAAAATCCTAGAGGACAAACCCTCAGAACGTATGCTGAAAATTGCTGCAACTGCCCAAGGGATCATGACTATGAAAGAAGATGGAGTGGCGAAAATTCTCGAAGGAATAACCTCTCTCCAAGAAATTCAAGAAGTTGTTGACCTTGAAGAAGACCTCGAGCTATTCGAGGAAATGCAAGAATATATTAAAACGCATCATTCACGCCTGGCTGAGAAAGCAGCACCAATTGAAGATACTCCAGAGCTAAAAAACACTAAAAATGTTTCCCAACCTATTACACAAACATCAACACAGCAGTCTGCCACCATAGCACCATTGAGCACCAACCCACCAGAATCTGCTACCCCAATCTCTGACACAAGCTCTACTGAAATCTCACTCCTTGTGGATTATTTAAAATTACTTGAACAACAAAGCACTACACAACCTGATGATGCATTACTAGATACAAAAATACAAAGCGCAGAGCATGTTATTGCGCAGTTACTAAAAGACGGACGCTTTACGGTCAATGGTGAAAATGAAGCACAGCGCACAGAGCACGAAATTAATCTACTTATGGAAGAACTTCAAGGTCTGCGCAATGATGGTGCAACAAAAAAAGGCATAGCTGACAAGCTCGCCTCTATACGTAGCACGATTGAGACATTGTAATTAACAGTTGTCTACTTTACGCACTAAAAAAATATGATAGTATGGCATTAAGCCAATTTGGCAATAGAAAACCTCGAGGAGATAAATCTCTCAGCAATTCATATGACAAAGCTTGTCATATGTGATCATTATACCTAGGATAGTTTCAGAAATTGCCGATACAAGTCGACACACCAAAACGTCCTCGCTATAATGCTCATTAGAGCGGAACTCCAATTGCTGAGAGATTTATACTCTCGAGGTAGAAAATCTGCAAACGCGCCTGCCTCGTTGGGCAGACGGGTAGAACAACTTAATGCCTATAATAGCATATTTATAAAATTTGTCAAGTATGTAATTTTGGTGAGGACCAAAAGTGCAACTACTTTAGCATAGGCCAAATAATAATGCAAGCTTTTTTCTGTGATATACTACAGGCATGAGTTCAACAACCCACCATGGAAATCTTGACGCAACACTTCGACCAGGTACCTGGGATGAATATATTGGCCAAGACACCATCAAAGAAAATTTACGCATACTGTTGACTGCTGCCAAAGAGCGCGGCCATTCTCCTGAACACGTATTATTGTATGGACCTCCTGGCTTGGGCAAAACAACGCTTGCACATTTAATTGCCAAAGAAATCGGCAGTCAGTTAAAAATTACCTCTGGCCCCGCAATTGAAAAGGTAGGTGATCTTGCTAGCATTCTAACCAACCTTAATCCTGGTGATATTGTCTTTATTGATGAGATTCACCGACTCAATAAAAGCATCGAAGAAGTCCTCTACCCTGCTATGGAATCAGGTGTACTAGATATTGTTATTGGAAAAGGCCCTAGTGCACGTACCGTCCAATTAGAACTGCCTCCATTTACGTTAATTGCAGCCACAACGAGGGTGTCTATGATGTCATCCCCACTACGTAGCCGATTCTCTGGTGGAACACATAGATTGGAATATTATACTGATGATCATATTAATGCTATTGCCGAACGCAATGCGAAACTATTGGATATTACACCTAATGACGAGGCACTGAGCGAAATCGCACGTCGTAGTCGGTCAACTCCACGAACAGCAAACTATTTTTTGAAACGTGCTCGTGATTATATCCAGGTGCATAAAACTAATTTCAGTGGACCAGCGGTACGCAACGCTTTGGCGCTTTTGGGTATTGATGAAATTGGACTAACCGAAAGCGACCGCTCTACATTAAACGCCATCATCGATAAATTTAATGGTGGGCCTGTAGGTTTAAAAACACTTGCGGCCGCGACGGGTGAGGAAGAAGCGACTATTGAAGAGGTAATTGAACCCTATCTAATACAACAAGGTTTTTTAGAAAAAACGGCTCGTGGTCGCATGGCAACAAAAAAAGCGTACGCGCATTTGGGGTTTGAATACGAATCTATGAATTAATAAGTAAGAATTATAATACAAACATATGTCAGGACACAACAAGTGGAGTAAAATAAAACATAAAAAAGCAGCGACTGATGCGGCGAAGTCAAAAGTATTTGGTCGCCTTGTGCGATTAATCCAAGTCGAGGCAAAAAAATGTGGTGGTGATGTAAATTCTCCTGGATTAAAGATGGCCATTGACAAAGCCAACAAAGCAAACATGCCCAAAGACAATATCGATCGTGCCATTAAAAAAGCATCCGAAGCTGGTGATAATATGGAAGAAGTCCGCTTCGAAGCGTATGGCCCAGGAGGTGTTGGTATTATCATTGAAGCCCTGACCGACAACAATAACCGAACCAGCCAAGAAATAAAACACACCCTCAGCAAGAATGGTACGGCTCTAGCGGCTCTTAATGCGGTATCATGGAACTTTACCCGCAATCAAGAAACGAACGACTGGGAGGCAAATAGCACGATTGAGCTTTCAGATGAGGATCTCGAAAAACTTGCTACCTTGATTGAAGCTATTGAAGAGCAGGATGATGTACAAGAAGTCTATACCAATGCTGCCTAGATATGTCTATAGCATACCCCGTTACTATTATCGGTATTGACCCTGGCTATGACCGATGTGGTATTGCTGTTATAGAAAAAGATACCAGTAAAGAAACCCTACTCTATTCTGGTTGTTTTACTACTTCCCGAAAAGACTCTCTTGAGGAACGGCTATTCTCAACAGGGCAAGAAATAGAGCGTGTTATCAAAAAATACGCTCCTGATGTTATGGCAATTGAAACGTTATTTTTTCAAAAAAACACCAAAACCGCTATGGCGGTCGCCGAAGCACGTGGCATTATTATGTACGAAGCCCTACGTCATCAGTTAAAAATACATCAATTTGGACCAGGTGAAATAAAAGTCGCCGTTACAGGATACGGTAATGCGAGTAAAGAAGACATAGCTCATATGGTACCCAAACTCATTACACTACCAGAAAATATACAGCGCATTGATGATGAATTAGATGCTATTGCAGTGGCTTTGACCTATAGTGCTCAACACAATTATTTATCCACACAATAGAAAAAACGAGTGCTTGTGTTAGGGTAATTATTTTGTTACAAATGTGTTGTTGATTTTGATGTATGAAAATTTTAACCACATAACCAACCCATATATCCTATGAGTGATGACGATTTACAAGAATACAATGACATCGATGAGGCTTTCGAGGATGACATAGATGACGATGACGAAGTTGATCTGGCAGATGAAGACATAGTAGCCGCGCTATCTGATGAAGAGGACGAAGAGGACGAATTAGAAGATGAAGAAGAAATCCAAAATATCGAAGACCTTCTCGACGAAGATATAGACGAATTAGATATTCCCTACTCGGACGACGAGTAGCAGCACTAAAAAACCACCGGGCACTCGGTGGTTTTTTAGTTTGCAATACAACAAGATTCCCGATTTCTCGGGAATGACAGTGGTAAAAAGAAAGTGACTGCGACGGTGCATCCTACCGCGTCATTGCGAGAGTAGCGAAGCAATCTCGTAGAGATGTCACAATGAGATTACTTCGTCGTTCCTCCTCGCAATGACGTGGCTTGGTCTAGCGAGATGAATCGCAACACTACTGAACGCAAATCACGCACGTAACAAAAACCTATTCCGACTTTTCTTTCTTAACTATTAGTTTCAAGAATTTTTTCTTTCCAATTTTAAGAGCTCCTGATTCTTCAACAAGACTATCGGGGTCAATTATTTTTCTTTCCTCCGTTTTAGCATAAAACTTTATTGCTCCCTGTTTTACTAATCGCCTGAATTCTGATTTTGATTTTACTACACCTTGTTTCACCAACATATCAGCAAGTGGAATTTTCATTTTTACCTGTACTTTTTTAGCATCTTCTGGAATACCTCCTTTTTCAAATGCTGATTTCCATGACTTCTCTGCAGCCTCAGCACTATCGGCTCCATGATACATAGTGACGATTTCACGCGCGAGATGCATTTTACTAACTTTTGGATTTACTCCACCCTCTAGTTGTTTTTTAATTTCCTTAATCTCACCCAGAGGTAGGCGTGTCATCGTAATAAAGTACGTTACTATTTCCTCATCACGCATCGACATAATTTTCCCGTACATATCATTCGGTGCATCCGTTATATTTACGGTATTACCCCAACTACTACTCATCTTTCTACCATCGAGCCCGTTAACTAGTGGGTTTGTAAGAATATTTTGAGGTGCTTGATTATAGTGTGGTTGCATCCCTCGCCCAGCAAGCAGGTTAAATCGCTGATCAGTACCACCAACTTCTACATCGGCTTTAATCGCAATACTGTCATATCCTTGCATCAATGGATATAGGACCTCGCGAAGAGAAACACGCTTCCCTGCCTCGATACGTCGGCGAATATTATCGCGCGAAATAAATTGGTGTATTGAAAACAAATTCGCCTGTTCACCAATTTCATGATAATTAAGTTTTTGCAACCATTCTGAATTATAGCGAAATTCTGTGTCATTCATATCGAGTATCTTACTTGCCTGCTCTTTGTACTTACTCATGTTTTCCTTTACTTGCTCGTTGTCTAACATTGGTCGCTCTGCGTCTTTGTCAGAGGTATCACCAATAACTGCTGTGAAGTCTCCTACTATAAATACAATTTGGTGACCTAATTCTTGAAAATCCTTAAGCTTTAATAGTGGAATAGAACGCCCAATATGTAAATTAGGACTTGTTGGATCAATGCCGAGTTTAATACGCAATTGTTTTCCAGACATCATTTTCTTTTTCAAATCTTCCATCTCAATTACCTCGTCAACCCCACGAGATAGAACCTCATCAATTCTCTGTTCATCAGTTATAATTTCTTTTTTCTTTTTCCAAAACATAGTAGAAGTGTAGCAGAAGATGAGTTTTGTAGCTAGATACATTTATTTTTTCTTTATTGTACACATAATAGAAGTTAGTTCATTTAAAGAGAAGTGTTTGATATACTTTCTTTATATGAGCCTATTGTACCGCAAAAATACGGCTCTTTGCGAATATACAAACTAAGCTCATAGCCACACAACCAATTATATTGTATTATAGGATTATCTATGTTCGGAGCACTACTACACAAAACACGTAAAATATGGAGTCATGTTTGGCACTATCTACGCCATCACGTTTTTATACTTATATTACTTATTATAAGTATAATTTTTATTGTTGGAGGAATCTTCTTCTTCTGGTTAGGAGGACAAGAAATTCCTAATTTAGATTCTTTTGATAATCGAAAAGTTTCTCAGTCTACAAAAATTTACGATCGTACAGGAGAAATCCTATTATATGATGTGCACGAAAATATTCGCCGCACTATCATCACTCAAGACGACATTAGTGCCTATGTAAAAAATGCCATAGTTGCCATCGAAGATGATGAATTTTACGAGCACAAAGGTGTTGATGTACGAGCAACATTTCGTGCGATTATATTTTCTGTTTCATCAAAATTAGGACTACGCGATGGTTCCCTACAAGGAGGCTCAACTATTACCCAACAAGTAGTAAAGAATACCCTTCTCACCTCTGATCGTCGTATATCACGAAAAGTAAAAGAGTGGTTTCTTTCATTTAAACTTGAGCAACAACTAACAAAGGACGAAATACTGACCCATTATCTTAATATCGCACCCTATGGTGGAACCATCTATGGAATTGAGGAAGCAAGTCGCTCATTCTTTGGTAAATCTGCAAGCTCGTTAACCGTTGCAGAATCTGCCTACCTAGCCGCTCTTCCTAATGCGCCAACATATTTTTCTCCTTATGGACAAAACAAAGATAAACTTGAAAATCGTAAAAATTTAACCTTGCGACGTATGCGCGAACTTGGCTTTATTACTGACGAGGTATATGACGAGGCACGCAATGAGGAGGTTGAATTTCGCCCACAAAGCGATGATTATGCAAAAGCTATGCACTTTGTACAATATATACGTAGTTATTTAGAAGAAAATTATGGTCGTGATGCAGTATTGAATGAAGGATTAAAAGTTACCACCACTCTAGATTACGACCTACAACAACGCGCAGAAACGATTGTGAGTGAGAATGCAATAATAAATGAAGAAGAATGGAATGCGCGAAACCAAGGAGCTATTGCTCTTGACCCACGCAGTGGTGAAATACTGGCGATGGTTGGTTCGCGTGATTATTTTGATACTGAAATTGATGGTAATTTCAATATTACACTTGCTCATCGTCAACCTGGATCTTCTTTTAAGCCATTTGTGTACGCAACCGCCATAGATGAAGGGTACACAGACACCACAATTATTTTTGATGTACGCACTCAATTCTCTGTCACGTGTCCAATTCTTGATTTCACCAATGAAGGTGATTGTTATAGTCCGCGTAACTATGATGGAGAATATGACGGACCTATTACTTTGCGCACCGCCCTTGCTCAGTCTCGAAACATACCTGCGGTAAAAGTACTATATCTCGCAGGGCTTGAAGATTCACTAGCGACCGCAAAAAGACTTGGTATTAGCACGCTTGACCGTAATGCAAATCGTTACGGATTAACCCTTGTGCTTGGAGGTGGTGAAGTTACACTGCTTGATATGACAAGCGCATACGGTGTTTTTGCAAATAGTGGAATGCGCAACGAACCAACAGGGATACTGCGTATTGAAAAAAATTCTGGTGAAGTATTAGAAGAGTTTCAATCAAACCCAAGGCGTGTAATAAAAAGTAACACCGCTGCGTGGATCAATAGTATCCTTGACGATGATGAGGCACGCATCGGTTTATTTAGCTCTATTAATAATTTTATGTATTTCGGCGAACGACCTGTTGCAGCAAAAACTGGTACCACAAATGATAATAAAGATGCGTGGTTGGTTGGATATACTCCACAAATAGCCATTGGCGTATGGACGGGTAATAATAATAATGACCCTATGACACGAGGTTCTTCTATTTCTGCTAATACATGGCGTTCATTAATGGAATACAGTGTTCGACGACTACCAATTGCGTATTTTGATGAACCACAACGAGATCCTGACTACGAAAACCTACACCCTATTCTTCGTGGAAAATGGCAAGGAGGTAAAGCAATTAAGATAGATAGTATAAGTAAAAAATTAGCGACAGAATATACACCCGAAGAAACCATAGAGGAGCTTATTATACCTGAACCTCATACTATTCTTCACTGGATTAACAAAGACAATCCTCGTGACACACCACCTATCGACCCTGCAGCAAGTAGTAATCAATACCGACGATGGGACGTACCTGTACAGCAATGGGTACAGGAGAACAGTGACTTGATTGAAGAAGTAAAAGTACCTACCGATGAAGATGACGTTCACACGTCTAATTCACAACCAGAGGTAATTATTACCTCGCCAAATAGCGGTGAAGAATTTTCAGATAGCGACACCATAACCATAACTCTCGACACTATCTCGACATACCCAATTAAAGAAACGAGATTCTTTATTAATGGAACCTTTATAACCACGGACACAACATCCCCCTTCTCAACATCTGTTGAACTTTCAACACTTTCTGTGCGACAGTCTAATCAAATCGAAGTTATTGTATATGATGAAGTACTTAATAGTACAACTACTACAACAACATTTACTATTGACTAGTTACCACTAGGAAATACGTATTTTAGAACTCACTTCAATACGTTCCTCAAGCTTCCGTATAATTATATCTTCGTGTTTAGTTATAACTGCTTTCTTTACTGGTGTAGTAGTTATATATACACGCGAAGATATAATTTTAATTTGGTCTTTTTGTAACGTGATATTACACACTTCTTCTATAAGAAGACCAATCTCTTTACGTAGCCTCATGTGATATGGCATTAAATTACGCAATCTATCAAAATGAGACCCTATTGGACTACCGTTTTCTTTACGTGAATTACGCATAGTTAATTATCGAGTCATTGGCATAATTAGATAGACAAAGTCATGTGTACCCACAGGACGTATCACAAGAGGCTTAGACGGCCCGCTCGATGATATAGTTATACTATCCTCATTTATTACCTGCAACGCGTCAGATACGTATGTATGGTTAATACGTGTCTCTAATATATCCCCTTCTAATGCGGCATCAATATGATTTACCGATGACCCGATATCAGTGTGTGATGAAGCAATAGTACATTCTTTGGCACTTGGATTAATTGAAAGATCAATTTGATTATACTTATCAGAAAATATAGTAACCAACCGTAATGTTTGTACAAGATCTTGCACAAGCATCGTAGCGCTAGTCGCGACGTCTTTAGGGATTATCTGTCTATAGTCTGGAAAATTTCCATCTAATATACGCATAGTTGCAAACATTGACCCAGAACGAGCACTCAGTTGATTTTCTCCAATAGTAAAATCAATAGTTGATCCGGCCTCTGCACATACTTTTATAAAATCTTGCATATTTTTCACCGGTATCAGTATTCCATCAAAATCAGGTAAACTCTTTACATGCATTTTTTTCTCTGCCAATCTAAATGAATCTGTTGCAACTAAAACTATCTCCTCACCGTCTTGATACATATATACACTTGAAAGCTCAGGTTTTATATCTGACCGCGATGCACTAGCTACGACTGCTTTTACTGCCATTATAAATTCATCCCGCGGTACTGAAATATCTACTCCTACTATATCTTGTGGCAGTGTTGGAAAGTCATCTGTTGGGTATGTTTTTACCGTTAATTCAGTAGTACCCATCACAATACGCAATTCACCACTTTCATCATT
>Ga0136601_1000714_pt1 | contig 12862 bp, 20 predicted proteins | sample AntRauMFilla2699_FD_181020 | JGI IMG/M metagenome (GOLD analysis project Ga0136601, IMG submission 181020) | Saline lake microbial communities from Rauer Islands, Antarctica - Metagenome Filla 2 #699 | ecosystem: Environmental > Aquatic > Non-marine Saline and Alkaline > Saline | place... | reverse complement strand
TCAGGAAGAGGTAGGTGGGGTGTGTTCCGAACTTGCGGTCGGTGTTCACCACTTCCCGATAGACGCCGATGGACATGCTGCTCTCCAATGAGTGCCCCACCCTACCTCAGCCATAGACACTCTTGAAGGGCGACGGCCGGATCAGACCCACCCCTCTCCCTCCGCGAAGGGCCTTTCAACCATCAAGGTCCCCGGACCACACCCGTCCAAAGAGAACTCCCACACCTCCGAATCCTCGTGGATGACGGACTTGGGGACCCAAGTGGGCTCTTCGAGGTCTGGGGCCTCGACCAGGATCCTCTTGTCCGTATCCGAGATGACCTCCGCATCCTCAAGCTCGAAGTGCTCGCGTGACATCCACACCTCCTCTGCCGGGACCCTACCCCATAGACGCGGGTGATGATCTAACGAGGCTCGGAATAGTGCACGGGGTCGATCTCCTGCAAGGAAGCCCAAAGCATCAAAGCGACCTCTTCCGGATCACGGTGGGCCTCGAAGGCGGCCAGTACACCCCTGGGCCACAGCTGGTGGGCATCCACTACGAAAGCATCGGTCGAGCTGTCGAACTCCACGATGGTGCCCGCTGACAAGAGCGCTTCAAGGCGGTCGCAGATGTGATCGATGTAGTCAAACATGGGGCCCCAAAAGCACGGCGACCCCAGCACACCAAAGGGAGGTCTGGGGTCACACAGAACAGCCAGAGATCAAGTACCGTTCTACCCGCTGGGCAGATCCGCCGCAACTGGGGTAGCCGGGCGTGCGATGCAGGACGGAGACACCACCATCTCGTCACCGTTCTCGAACTTGACGCGGAACACACCCGCAGACGAGTCCTGCCACACGCCTTCGACTGGAGGCACGTCCGTGGACAGGCGGGACCCCGAGTAGATGTACCACTGCTGACTGGCCTCGCGGGCCGCCCATGCATGCCAAAACTCTTTCATTGTCTCATTCCCCCGCTGGATCTGCGTCCGGCCGATTAGCGTGTCATCAGTCCTTGGACAACTGCGCAATGAGGTCGTCGAAGTCCCCCGCCACTGCGGGTGTGACCGTTGGCGCGGTCGCTGGTGTGGGAGGGGGCGCAGCAGGTGCCGCAGGTACAGGGGCTGGAGCAGCTTGGGCAGCTTGGGCCTTGTCCACGAACACATCGAGCCATGAAGCCGATGACACGTCGGGCGGACTGCCGATGGCCGTGTTCAAGGCGTCCCTCACCTCGTCCTCGAACGCTACGAAGATGATCTCGTCCACATCCCAGTCCTCAGAGAGCGCTACCCCAACGGCGATGGCCGCAGCTTCGTCAGGCGGGTAGCCGTAGACCCCGCAAGAGATCGCTGCGAAGGCGATGGTTCGGTGCCGGTACTGGGCTGCAAGCTTCAAGCTGTTGCGGTAGCAGTTCGCCAGCGTGGTGGCGGGGTCTGCGTGGGCTGTCATGGAACGGTGAGTTGCCTGACCCGTCTTGTGAGCGTACACCGGCCCGACTGTATGGATCACAACCTTGGCAGGCAGGTCGAAGCCCGGGGTGATTCGAGCCTCCCCCCACGGACACCGAATTCCTTGAGCGACTTCCGGCACCCGCTCACAGGCTGCTCGAAGACGACGGCCTGCCGCATTGTGGATGGCACCGTCGACACCCCCGCCGCCGAGCATCCGACCATTGGCAGCATTGACCACCGCGTCGACGTTGAGACAAGTGATGTCGCCCTGAAAGACGGTGAGTTTGGGCATGGGTGCTCCGGTTGTTGTGGGTGTGGGTGCACTACGCGTGCTGAAGCGAGATTGAACCCAGCCGGCCGGATTGGAGCACAGCCGGGTGCTCCATCAGCCAAAACACTTCGTCCGCAAGCTGGTGGTCTCGAAGGTGCTTCACGAGGTCTGTGGAGTCCAGCGACAGGTTGTTTTCATCGACCGTCAACGTCGAGGAGAGCAACCTGAAGACTTCGCGGGCGAGCGACTCGTCAGTGAGCAACACCTGGGCGATCTCGGTGGCCGAGACGGGTGGCGGAGGCGGTGCCTTGGATATGCGCGTGAGGAACTCAGCTTCGACGTGGAGGAACCTCGGCTGTAGCGTCTTGGAGAGTGTTTTGTGCTTGGCATCCACCCGGACAATGATCGGTCCATAGGAGCGCGGCATCGGTTTCTTGGTCAAGGGCTCGGAAGCCGGGGGCAGGTGTCTTCCCGAGGCCGCCCGGATGAAGTGGTAGAGGTCCAGGTACGACACCCAGCAGGAGCGGTTCAAGCAACGGTCGTGCTGGAGGGTCGCCTGTTCGAGTTGGCACGCCACCCGGCCAATGCTGAACCGTGCGGGGATCCGCCTGTGCCGCACCTGCACCTCATCATTGAAGTTGATGGGGTCTCCTGTGTCCGAGTAGCTCCTAGTCTTCATCGCGCTTCCCTCGAACGGAACTGCCTGACCGCTTGTGGACCGCACAACGAGAACCCCCCTGGTTCTGATAGGTGCAGAGGTTCGCGATGCCGCCGATGTAGTAGCCATCTTCGTCACAACACAGCCCTGGCCACCCATGACCACTCTCTCGCTCTGATGTTCGGCGGAGACCCACGGGCACGGGTTGGCGATAGCTGCCTTTCTGATGCTGGTAGCTGTCCGGGCTCCGGCCCATCTGACAGTAGCGACATTCTTCGGGGCTGTGGACGCGGATTGTCTTGTACGGCTCGATCGCCCGGTAGTCGCCGAGTCGCTCCTTCTCGGCAGGAGTGCACTCCTCCTCTGTCTTCTTGATTCTCTGGTGCGTCCAATGCCCACAGATGAGGAAGGTGGGCGGGTCCCAATCCTCTGGTGGGGTGCTGGGAAGCTCAGGCTCTGGGTCGGGCTGGGTCGCTCTGTCCGTAGAGCGGTAGATCACTACCGGGCCCTCCGGCTCGGGATCATTCTCGGGCTCGTCTGGCAAGGGCTCCAATCGGACGAGGAACGGGTAGGACCCAGTGTCCCTGTCCACCTCGAACAACCCCATAGACACGCCCTTGGAGAGAACGGCGTCGTACCTCTTCTGGAACAGCTTGGAGATGCCCAGGGCACGCGCCACGACCTTCTTCCAGTGGCCGAGGCTCTTGCGCCTCCCGGTGTCGGCACCCACAGCTTCCGCTAGAGCACGCGCGGCCTCCTCGACGCTCCCACCCGAGGGCTTTGAGGGCTTTGGGGGCTTTGAGGTCGCGGGAGCTACCTCGGAGCCCTTTTCAAGTGAGATGCCGAGAAGGTCGAGGATGTCAGACAAGGGTTTCTCCTTCGTGTCTACTACGCGCCAAGCCTTGAAAGCCAACCCTGTGAGATCATTCGGAAGCTCTTGGCTTGATCTTGCGCAGACTCAGATCAAGAACCGTGATGCCCTTGGCACCACAGCACTTGCACCGGACGTACACCTCGACCGACTCGGGGGTCCACCAATCACCGAAGCTTTCAGCCTCCGGATCATGGAAGTCCCCGTCACGGGTGGGGCACAGCTCCAAGTCCCACTGCTCTCTGCTGATCACGTCCACGTCGGCCTCCTGGCTAGAGCACTCTACTCCTCTAGGTGTTCGCCTCGACCCAGTCCCGCCAATGGAGCCGACAGTGCACGTCGTACTCCATCCCAAGCTGGCGAGCACGAGCCACCTTGGCTGTGCGACCTGCCATCATCTTCCACCGCTTGTCCTTCCCGTGAGGCTTCCACCAGTGGGTAGAGGCGACCTCCTTCGGGTTGCGGCTCTTGGCGAACTGCCCGGGAGAGAGCCCTCGGTGCTCGATGGTGTAGTAGCGCAAGCATTTCCAAACGGAACCTTCAGGGGGTCGGAAGACACACCTGCTTCGTAGGGTGGTTGCAGTGAGGGTCGACCCATCCGCCAGCTCGATGGTTGTCTCGATCTCCGTCGTCTCGCGGCGAACGCCCCAGTAGGCATGGGTGTAGCTCCCCGCGCCCACCAACATGTCTGGTGGCACCTCGTCTGAGGGCCCTGGGAGCTTCTGCTTGTGCAGCACGTCCGTAGGCTTCCCGTCGATCCAGAGCTGCCAGAGCAGGATGTGGGTGGGGTCAGGCGGGTCGTAAGGGAGCCGTTCCCGACGGCGGATGTACTTCTGGCGTTGATGCCTGCGCCACGCGCGGCCTCGATTTTCCATTTGGGGTGTCCTCTCGCTTGTGTGGGTCAGCAGCCACGGCAATACGGTAGGACTGGCCTGACTGTACTCCACCCGAGGCGTCTCAGCACCCCCAGGAATTGTGGGTGGGGGGTTTAGGTTTGAGTCGCCCCGCGTATGAAGGGAGACAACAACCCCCGGCGGGCCTGTGGGCCCCACCTACCCATGTCTAAGGAAGCCTCCAATATGAACGCTCAAACCCGCAACCTGCCGGAGACGGTGACCATGACAACTACGAACGAGTTCCTCGCAATGGCCAAGACGTGCTTCGAGGAGAGGCCAGAGGACACAGACGCTGAGGTCCTCAAGACCCTTCAGTCCGTGTTCGACCCCATGCCTACGGACGCAGCGGCTCAGGTGCTCACCGCCCGCGAAGAGTTGTTCAGCATGTGGCACACCCACTACGCCACCAAGACAAACGAAGAGCACGCCTCTATGGCGAAGGCACGGTCCGACTGGCTGTTCCGCCGTGTCTATGAGGCGTATCGAGCGGGTGGGGTCGAAGGCATTCCGACCTACGACACGCTCCGTGGGGATCAGAAGCGTATCTTTGGGACCTGCTCCAATGACCTCACTGCCATCCGTCATGCGGCCATGGATGCAGTAGACAACGAAGAGTCTGTCGAGCCCTGGTACATCGAGCGGGGCTACTCCGAAGAGTCCGTCAAAGCAGAGGTCGCGGATGGGCTGGCCTTCTACGAACAGCTCACAGACACCCAAGTGGCGGCTCTGCATGCGTGGACGGTCGAGAACCAGTCCAATCCTGCCAAGCCTCCGAATACGGAGGTCAAGTCGATCATCCGCGACCTCGATGGCCGTCAGCTCATGTTCGGCACAGTGATGCGGCTCTGCGGAGTCGCTTTGACCCAGGCCACCATGCGCAGGTGCTACTCCGGGTACACCGGGCGGGGGTTCGGCACCTACGTTCGTAGGATCGTCGAGGAGGAGCTGAGCCTCAGTGAGCAGGACAACACCGTGCTGCACATGCGGGCGACAGGACACATTGAGCAGGCTGTCAATCCGGTCGAGGAGGTCGTCGAGGAGGTCGTCGAGGAGGTCGTCGAGGAGGTCGTCGAGGAGGAGGTCGCTACCACTCCCGTCGAGGAGGTCGTCGAGGAGAAGGTTGAGACCACCACTCGGATGCACCCCGACGATCGTGCCGTCCTCGTTGCAGAGCTGCGTGCCGCGATCACTTCCGACAACGCCGAGCGAGACCGCCAGCTCTCCAGCTCGCCAAAGACATCGGAGAGATCAAAGGTGGACTCGTCAAGATGGTCGCGGGCATCGAAAAGCTCGGCGATGCCATGGTGACCGCCCAACGCCAAACGGAGGGGCAGCCCACCGTGCGTCTGGATGCGGAGTCCATGCAGACCCTCAAGAAGCTCCATGGGATGGAGCAGCGCATCGTGGACGGGCTTGGTGAGCTGAAAGCAGCACGCTCAGTAGAGGTGCCTCTGACAGCGATGTCTGGCGGAGGCGGGGGGGGCGAAGAAAGCTCGTCCATCAGCGATTTGATCCGTGCCGGACGTGGGTTCAGCCTGACCGTAGACCCCAAGCCTACGGACTGAAGCTCTTCGGGCGCATCGCTTCAGGTGGCGAGGGGGGGGGCACCCCCCCTCGCCACTGTTCGTTCTGTCTCCATCGGCTCTGTCGCGTAGAAAGAGATCAAACGGGGTGGAGAGGTTCAGATCCGTGCGCCCGTGCGTCTCCATGAGGTTCGTCGAGCGCGAGGATGTGATTCGCAAGATCATGTATGCCTTCATGATGCGCGAGCACGTGCTGTTGGATGGGCCTACGGGCTCCGCCAAGTCGGACCTGATCGACACCTGCATCGAAGGCATCGTAGACGCCACCATCTGGCAGATGGACCTCACCCGGTTCACCACGGACACCCATCTGTTCGGCAACTACGATGTGCGGAAGATGCGGGAGGAAGGCCACATGGTTCACATGACGGATGGCAGCCTCGCGGAAGCCAACTTCGCCAAGACCGGTGAGTTCTTCGACGCTTCTGACGCCACCCTCCGAACTCTGCTTGGCGTCCTCAACGAGCGGCGGATCACCCGGGGCCCCCAGATGCTCCAGTTCCCACTCCTCACCGTCATCGCGGACACCAACTTCAACCCCCACCAGCTCTCGAACAGGGCCTCCCAACTTGAGGCTGTCGTCGACCGGTTCCTCTTCCACACATCCACGGCGTATGTCGAAGACCCCGCCAACCGCCTGACGATGCTCGATGTCTCTCTCGATGGGATGGGTCGGAAAGCCCCTCTCCCAAAGCTCTCGCTCGCAGACGTGGAGCTGGTGTCTGGGGCGGTTCGAGCCATGAACCTCGTCAGTGATCCCTACATCCGGCAAGCGTACGAGCAACTTACCCGAATCTACTCGGGGAAACGGGTAGAGGCCGGCCGTCCGCCGCTGTCGGACCGTCGGTTCATCAAGGGGGCTCAGATCCTCGAAGTGTCCGCTCTCCTCCACGGTCGACTGGCCGTCACCTTCGAGGACATCAACTTCGCTCGACATGTCATCTGCCAGATCCCTGATGACGAGGCTCTCTTCGACACCCTCCTCGAAGCCACCAATGCAGAGTGGATCCAACGGTCACAGTCTCGTGAGGTAGACCGCGAACTGGCCTCCCTCAACCGGATCATGCAGAACGTTCCGGAAGGTGTGATTGATGGGATCCCCGCGATGCCCACTCCCGAGGTGAAGCGTTTGATGCGAATCCTCTCCCAGGTCGGTTCCGAAATGATGGAGTTCCAGCCCCTCTCCGTCGAGATCCGATCGAAGCGTGCCCAGTCCATCACGGCAGTTCACGAGATCATGGGCTCGTCGGGCTTCTGATGGACCCAGCCACACTATCTGTTCTGGCAGCTACGTTGCTGGCTGTGATCGGCCCCAGCTCGGTTGCAGTGGTGTCCTACCTGCTCTGGAAGGCGGCTGCCCCCACGCCTCTACTTGAGCAGGATGCCCACCCCCGCCTCCGAAGCCCCAGCTCTCTGAAGCCGAGAAGGAACAACTGCGGCAAGATGCTGCCGCACATCAAGCGGAGCTGCTCCGACAGCAAGCGGCACAAGCCCGCAAGCGGCAAGAAGAGATCGACCGTCGCGACCGCTACCTCGACCGCGTCGTGTCGGAGCTGACCCAGAACATCCGGTTCTCGTCACGGAGGGTCTATGTCGGCGAGAGGAAGACGGGTGAGCGGTTCCTTGGGATCAAGACTGAAGAGTCCATGTTCCCTGCCGACGGCATGGAGCCACGGCCTATGTCGACTCCCGCCGAGATGGCCAACCTGCTCCCCTCCGAACTGGTCTTCGACGATGACATTCTCGATGCACGCATGGCCTCGGGCGAAGCGCTCGTGTCGGCCCACGTCCAGAAGACTGCGATGGTGGAGCCCATCTACGAGCCCGTCTACGAAGAACGGGTGCGCATCGTGTACGTCTTGCTCGACGTGTCCCCGTCAATGTTTGATCCCAGGTATGACGGACAGTGGCGGCCACCGGTGTGGAAGCGCGTCACAGCCAGTCTCCTCGACCGCGCTTTGGAGACCCAGGCCCCCTTCTACCTCCGCCAGTTCGACCAACACGTCCGCCGGAAGCTGCGTCACGCCGTCACCGATGAAGACGGGGAGGCTCTCAGGAAGTTGATCATGGGCATCGAGAGTGGTGACGGCACGGCCATCCAACGAGCCGTGGTGAAGGCCATTGAAGACTTCTCAGCCTGGGAGTACGACCAAGCCGACATCATGATGGTTTCTGACGGGCAAGACGAAGAGATCAACGTCCCTGACCTCCGTGCGGCCCTCGATGAGGCCGGCATCAAACTCCACGCCATCATGCTGGGGATCGAGAACGAGACTCTGCGTGGCCTGTGCGACGTGTACCAGATTGTGGACCGGGATCTGAAAGTCCACCCGGTCTTCCGAAGAGTTTAGAGCCTACGACGGCCCGCCTGTTGGTTGTCCACCAGGACACTCATCAAGCTCCACAAGGCAACGACTGAATCGGGCATGACGCTGCGCATCTTGAGTTTGAGGCCCAACCACCTCAAGTAGAAGCGCGCTCGGCGAGGCCCCCCCCAACCAAAAGGGGTCGACCACCCCTCGGAGTAGAACGCCGCAACAAGGGCAGGGGCTCGGCAACTGGGCGACGTACCCACCCCCGCAGTAGAAGCACGGTCCGATGAACAGTGGGAGCTGGCCGTTCGGATCGGGGAAGTCCTCTGGGCCTTTCCGTTCAGCCATGTGCACCAACGCGGACACGATGTGTCGAGTAGTCTCCGCGACCTCGACCACTTCTGATAGTCGATGAGTGCCGTTCATGTACCCGCCCCGGCCTTGAGTTCAGCGATGATTTGCCTTTGGATGGCGTCACGCGCAGAGGACCTCTTGGTCTCCTCGATGACCTCTTTGGGGATGCCTTGTCGGGCAGCTTTTTGCCTCAGCAGAGCCATCTGTCTTTGGGCGTTCTGTGAGCACAGGCCCCGCTCTCCCGAAAACACCGGTATTGCCTCACCCGTGTCCGGAGAACGGGCCCGACAGTGCTTCCAGTCGAAGGTCTCGGTGGCTCGGTCGTACTCCTCCCAGAGTTGGAGTGCCTTGTTCCGTTGAAGAGCATCATGGAAGTACCCTTTGTAAGGCTCATCTCGCTTGGTTCTTCCCCACGCTTGCGTCCATGAATCGGGCTCGAAGGTAGGGCGGAAGCGCCCTGTCTGAGTCTGAACCCGGGGTGGGTGTAGGGACAGATGCTCCGCGTTGAGCAGCTCACGGACTTCAACAAGGAGTTCGGGGTTGGTTCGCAGCGCCGCCACAAGCTCCTCTGCGCCCACGCCCTCGTCCAAGTAAACGTCCTGGGATGGCCAAGGCTCTCTGGGGCCCCATGCTGCTGAGGAGGTGGCGTAGCTCGTGTCCCCATACAGCATGTCTTCGGAGATGCCCAGCCCAGCGGCTATCCGCAGCTCAAGTTGGGAGTAGTCTATGCCCACGAAGGGGATGGTGTTTGGCTTCGGAGCCCTCGTCTTCAACATCTGCATCTTCACCAACGCTCCTTTCGCATCCGCGATGCCCAAGACAGCCGTGTCGGGCCCGCCCGCCGGGTCCATCCCGATCATGTAGCGGACACTGTCCGGCACCCCGCAGTCGGAGCACTCCGGGAAGCCCTCCGCGTTGACGGCGTACGTCTTCCCGCAGGGACAGGTCTGAGCAGTCAAAGCAAGGCTCCAGTGATGGGATCTCGACCCCGCATGTTCCCCAACCGGTCGGCCCGATCGTTCATCCATCGCCTGATGCGGTCGGGCTCCCTCCCATGTGCTTTGACGTGCTTGACCAACATCGTCCACTCGCGCTCTCGACACAGATCAAAGATGGCGCGAACAGCCCGGCGGAAGTCCCCTTGCAGGCTGGGTGACAAGCCTTGTAGCTTACGCTTACGAGCCTGGGCTGACTTGATCTGAGTCTGGAGCGTGTTGACGACCTGGGTGTTGTCGCTGCGGATGAAGAACCCCTCCAACCCTTCGGGGTGGGCGAACTGCTCCCCCACTTTGCGGAGCGCGTGCAAGACAGCAAGAGCCTCGGCAGCAGGGACCCCGTCACACATTGCACCACCGGACCCGGTGAGCCAGACGGGGTCAACAGAGCCTCTCGCGATGAAGCCACACCGGGCCCCGGCCTTCCTTCCAGCCGGCGTCTGTGTAGATCGTTACCCAGCGTTCCATCTTATCTTTGGACCACTTTGCTGCCATAAACGCGCCCGCCTCCGTGTCCTACCCTACGCAGTTGAGCCTCTGGACGTACCCACCCCGAAGGACTACGCTGGTGGACATGGGCTTGATGGACCATCACTGGGAGAGTGTCAGGCAGGCTCGGGAAGAGCTTGCCGGTCGCAATGCTGCGCGACCCCTCTGACCCCAGTTCCATCTCACCCGCATACGGGTACACACATCGACATCGAGGGAGTTCCCCATGTCCACGTCCATTTATGATCTGCTGCGTAAGGCAGTTCACGTCGAGGACGGCTCTGACGCCGCCTCCGAAACCGTCACCGTTCAAGGCTGGATTCGCACCAGCCGCTTCGCCAAGCGCGTCACCTTCATCCATCTGTACGATGGGAGCACCGATGGGACGATCCAGATCGTCATCGCACCTGCCGTCTCGCTGGCTCTGAAGGCTCGTCTGAGCGTCGGAGCAGCTATCCGGGTCACCGGGCAGTTGGTGCCCAGTCCAGGCCCTGAGCAGCCTTCAGAGGTCAAGGCAGCCGAGGATCATGTGGAGGTCGTGGGAGACTGCGACGCCAGCATGTACCCAGTGCAGAAGAAGGAGGCGACGCCGGACTACTGGCGCACGATCCTTCACCTGAGGGCCCGCACCGCAGAGTTCCAGCGCATCTTCCGTGCACGGAGCCGGCTGTCTCAAGTCGTGCACCAATTCTTCAACCAGCGCGGGTTCCACTGGGTGCACACGCCCATCATCACGTTCTCCGACTGCGAAGGCGCAGGCGAGATGTTCCGCATCCGGCCCATCGGACACCGACTGGACCGGTTCGATGATGCGGGCTTTGAGGAAGAGGTGCACTTCTTCGGAAAGGACGCCAGCCTCACCGTCAGCGGCCAGCTCGAAGTTGAGACCTTCTGCATGGCTCTCGGGAAGGTCTACACCTTTGGGCCGACCTTCCGCGCCGAGAACAGCCACACCAGTCGCCACGCTTCAGAGTTCTGGATGATCGAACCCGAGATCGCTTTCGCGTCCGTGGAAGACGTGGTGGACCTCGCGGAGCAGTTCATCTTGAACATGCGTCGCGCCTTGGTCCTTGAAGGTATGGCGTCCTCAGAACAAGAGGCGCAGGAGGCCGCATGGCGACAAGCAGCCTCTGCACCGTTCATGGACGCTTGGTCTGAGAGCGGAGAGCTTCCGACGGAGGCCCTCCCCAAGCCGCCCGGCTTCGTGCGATGCACCTACACCGAAGCGATGGAGATCCTGGCTGCCAGTGGGCGGTCCTTCGACCACCCCATTGGTTGGGGCGAGAGCCTTCAGTCCGAGCATGAGCGCTTCCTGGCTGAAGAGCACTTCAAGGGGCCCGTGTTCGTGACTCACTACCCCATCGAGCAGAAGCCCTTCTACATGCGGGTGACGGACGGGTGTGATCCCAGTCGTCAAACCGTGGAGTGTTTCGACCTGCTCGTTCCGGGCGTGGGTGAGATCATCGGGGGATCAGCGCGCGAGGAACGTCTCGACAAACTGCTCTGGCAGATGGATCGATGTGGGATCGACGAAGACGAATACAGCTGGTACGTCGATCTTCGGAAGTTCGGCTCTGTCCCCCATGGCGGCTTCGGGCTCGGGTTCGAGCGTGCACTGATGTGGCTTCTCGGCGTCGAGAACATCCGTGACGTGCTCCCCTTCCCACGAACCCCAGCGTAAGTAGGTCGGCCCTCCTCCTGATCTGCGTAAGGGGTCGGGAGGAGGTTCCCACATGGCCACTTTTGAAGAGATGTCGACGACACTGCCTCGGCATGTCGCCGAGCTACACGACCTGTCGCCGAGCTACACAGCCTGTCGGAGACGACTCAGATCATCACCTTGGAGATCAGAGGCACATCCAAGCTCTCCGCTCTGGAGCTGGAGGAGCTGGCTCACTTGGGGATGAAGGCGATCAGCGAGCCCAACATCCAAAGGGTCCGCGAGGCGTACCACGATGCGAGGGCTCACCTCGTCCCCCTTGGTGGAGGCAGCGGTTGGAGGGTGCTGGTCCGAATGAACACAGCTGAAAACGTGTGGACCGCAGTGGCTGACGGGGTGACCGAGCAGCTGGCGTGCCTTCGGGCAATTCACCGGGCCAAGTGATGGAGACGGACTTGTCGCAAGAGCGGATGTACACAGAGATCATCAACCTCCTGTCGGGAATGACCGTCGGAAGAACAAAGCCTGTGGCCCTGACGGCTGACGAGTCCCTCGTCCTTGCCCGGCTGACAGGTGCCTGGATGAAGAAGCTCCAGATCCAGCCGAGCGGGGCACGTCCGGATGTGTTCGATGATGCTGTCACCGAGTTCCAGCTGTGGTGGGACTACGGCACCCACCTGCAACACGTCCACGAGAACGCGGACTCGTGGTCCGTCATGGCGTTGGGGGCGTGGCAGGGGACCTCTGTGAGGCTCGGGATCAAGCGTCCGTCCGGCTGCTGATCTCTCGATAGAGCTGCCGCGCGACCTCGGCGAACCGTTCCTCTCCCAGCCCGCAGCTCCGGGCTGCCATGATCGAAACCATCAGAGGCGCATCAATCAAGATGTCGTGCTCGCCGGGCCGCACCCGCTGCACCAACGTTTCCATCAGCACCTTCGCATGGCCCTCAGCTCGCTCCACTGCCTGCTCTACGGTTTGTCCCTGCACCCCGACACCTCCAAGAAGCACGCTACCCACTTGCCTCGCGTCGACGCCTACACTACGCTTGACCCATCAAAACGAACTGGGAGCGCCCTCATGCGCAGCCTCAACACCCCCTGTCCCCGCCTCGCCCAAACGCTAGGGGTCGTCCACGCGACGACCTTATAGTGAACAGGCAGGTTAAAACCTAGAATCCACTGGGTGCCCGCCTCGTCGCTGGCACGGTCCATCCTCCCTTCGACTGCGCGGAAGTCCGCGCGTACCAACAAGAGGCTGAACAACAAGCGCGGTCGGGCCAAGGTTCGAGCCGAGCTGCGACGGCTTCTTCATGACGAAGACTACGAGGCTCCGAATCTGAT
>Ga0136601_1000712_pt1 | contig 12971 bp, 8 predicted proteins | sample AntRauMFilla2699_FD_181020 | JGI IMG/M metagenome (GOLD analysis project Ga0136601, IMG submission 181020) | Saline lake microbial communities from Rauer Islands, Antarctica - Metagenome Filla 2 #699 | ecosystem: Environmental > Aquatic > Non-marine Saline and Alkaline > Saline | place... | reverse complement strand
ATGATATAGCTGAAGTATCAAAGTTAGTTAACCCAAACGTATCTTTGTACGGAGGTTGTCCTGGGGAAAACCCCTCTTTTCCGCCATATATCTTATCTGCCATGATTTGAAATTTTAATCGTAGTCTTGCGCAAGTGTTTTTTCGAGGTTTTCCGCCGCAGCTTTAAGCCGCTTTCTTGCCATATTGAGTTTCTGAGACATAGTTCTTACCCCAAGCTCTTCTGAGTCTAAGTTACCCGTACCTTCATTGTAAGAGCCTCTCGAAGCCCTTTCAGCCCCTGGCTCTTCTGAGTCTAAGTTACCATCATCATCAATAGCTCTTTGTTCTACATCATCCGTTTTCTGAGCCGTAGTTCTTATATCACGCTCTTCTGAGTCTAAGTTACCATCATCATCAATAGCTCTTTGTTCTACATCATCAGTTCTACCTTTGGTTTGTCGTGATAAATCTCTTTCTCCGTTAATCTCTTCGGCCTCAAGTGTGTTTTGGAGTGTGTCCTCCATATCTTTAAGCCGCTTTCTTAGCATATTGAGTTTCTGAGCCGAAGTTCTTATCCCAAGCTCTTGTGAGTCTAATTTACCCATACCTTCATTGTAAAAGCCTCTCAAAGCCCTTTCAGCCCATAACTCTTGTGTGTCTAACATACCATCAACATCAATAGCTCTTTGTCCTACATCACCAATTCTACCTATGGTTTGTCGTGATAAATCTCTTTCTCTGTTAATCTCTTCGGCCTCAAAAGCATTTCTCTTATCCTCAGCTAATTGCAATGCTTGGAAATATTTTGCGTCTTGTCTTCTATTATACTCCTTAGTACGTTGGTCTATTTGTGCTTCTTGACTCAACACCTTAGATTGCGTAGAACCTAAAATAGAAGGTAGTTGACTCCCTCTTACACCAGACTGTCGTAACATATCTAACAACTGTCGTTGGTTTTTACGCAAAGGGCTTTTCATCATCTCCACATCTGTTTGAGATATTTTAGGGAACATCTCTTTTGCAAACCTCGTGCTTACTTCGGGGGTTTCAACTCCTGTGTTTTGCGCTAAAGCCGAAGCTGTTTGTAAAATAGCCGAACCAAAGTTTCTACTACCTTGTCTGTCAAAATACTCGTCATATTCAGACTCGGATAAAGTACGCTCATCTTCCATTGCGTCTCTTCTATCATCTATCATGCTTAAAGCTTTCTGCTCTAAATCTCCTTGCTCTGAGTCTCCTTGCTCTGAGTCTCCTTGCTCTGTGCCTCCCATGTTGCGACCTAAATTGAAAAAGTAATCTTGCATGGGTTTATCATCCATGTTAGGTCCCATACCTTCTAAATCAGGCGTGAGGTCAAACTCTTCTAACCCTGTGTCGGGAAGTGTTGGAGAACCTGATAGCATTTGTTTCAAATAGTCTACTGTTCCAGGCAGTAGGTGAGGTGCTGTGCCGCCCGTTTGCATTTTCTGTATCTTCGCCAACAAACTATTATTTCTTTCATTAGCGTTCAAAGCAAACTTGCCGCCTCCTGCCATTCCGCCCATTCTAAACTGAGGTAACATACCCTCTTCTTGCTCTTCTCCTTCTTCTGTTAAATTCTCCGCCTCTTGGTGCATCATTAAATACTGCAAAATAGGTAGCCTTGAGGTTTTATTTTCAAGGTTTGTGTCCATTGCAAAAATATCTTTTTCCTTCTCGTGCTTTGTAGGATAATCTCTTTTTACACCTTTAACCAATTCTGCATAGGATTTAGTTCCCTTACTTGGTAAAAAATCTGAAATTTTTACCGCCCCAACTTTAGTGTTCCCATCTGAATCTGTTCTATGGTCTAACCCATAACCTAACACATCATCTTTTATATCCTCTAAATTCACCTTTCGGCTATCATCAGAAGAAAACACCTCGGTTCCAATAGGCACTACATCAGTAACCTCATCTTCATCCATATCATCATGAGACTCCTCTGCAAATGTTTCTACCAAATCTAAGTTGGGAAGCATTAACATCTCCTTGCCCTTATCCCCTTTCTCTGCTTGTATGGGTGTGTAATCTTCCCCCAATATTTTTTGAATGGTTCCGCCCAACTCAAAACTTCGGGGGCTTACAACAGAACTCTCGTACATATCCATTTCATTCTCAAACTCTGTTTCCTCATTAATTCCTCTTTGCTTGGCCGCACCAAAAACCCCAACTCCTGCGCCTAAAATACCTCCTAACAAACCACCTCGTGAAACACCACTCAAAAATCCTCCCGCAGCACCTTTACCAATGCTCGGTGTGTCATCTCCTAAATTAAATGCAGTTAAAGCGTCTCCCCCTGCTCCTATCAAGGAATTAGAACTACTGTTGGCATCATTAGCAAAACCTTTGTTAGCATTCATCTCACCAATATAATCATCATAAGGTATTGGCTCTCCATTATCATCGAGCAAAGGGTTATCTTCTGTTCCCACAAACTTCACCCCATCTTTCTCGTAGAAAGAAACTTCTTCTGTATTATCGCCTTTCAATAAATCAAGTACACCCAACATAATTATAGTATTTCACAGTCAACTGTTGTGTCAACTTTTTTAAGTAGTAATTTTTTATTTTCTTCTTTGTTCATTTTAAGTATATACCCCAAATGGTTATCTAAAAAGGAATCATCATCCCGAACCTCTCCAATATTCTCCTCGTTCACCTCAACAGGCTGTACCTCATCCCCAAAAGCAAACATTCGAGTGTTACCGTTTTGAATCTTGTTTCTCACATCACCAAATCTCCATTTATTGATAGGAAGGTAATTGAGTTTCATAACATCGGTGTCTGTATAATCCGCCGATAAAATGTCATAGTCGGCATCTCCGAGGTCTTGGAAGTTAAGGTTACCTGTATTCTGATAAGAGTTATAAACAACAACATCATCGAAGGTAAACTTATCCTCTCCACCTACAAACACTTTACCATCATGTATAAAGCTCTCGCAATACAGTGTAGTGTTTTGATACTCGAAAGTATCTATGTCTTGGTTGTTAAGCGCAAAGTCTATAATCCAATCTGATTGCTCTCCATAGAAGTTTCTATACTTACCCTCAATGTTGTGCATGTACAACCCATCACCGCCAAAACTGTAAAATTCTCCTCGTGTTTGTGCGTAAACTAAAGGTTTGTAAGAATGGAAACTAATAAAGTTCTTTGCTGTGAAAGAATAACTTAGAGTCCAAGATACGTCAGTAAAGCATGAGGGGTCGCCTAACGGTACTTCTTTCCCTTGATAGGTGCAAACACCATCTGCAAAAGAAACGCCCTCATGTGGCTTGAAATCAATCTTTGTGATTAATATTCTGTCGTGTCTGTAATCAACCCCAATGTTATACCCTACTCCACTTGGTGTCTTTTCATCAACCAAATCAAAATCGGGGAAAGCCTTCAACAGTTCCAAATCTAAGTTGTTGCGCAAAAAACTTCTCATTGTCGCAGAACCTAACTCTTTCATTCCCCCCGAAGTGAACATGAATATCTTGCGTGCTTTTCTATCTACCCACACATAAGCTATGTTTGTATTTAAAGCGGCATTAGGGTCTATGTTTCCTGCATATCCTTCCTCAACACCTGCAAACAAATTGATAGGTCTTTGTACGACATTTCCTCTGCCCAAGTAAATAGAATCTCCATCGTTGGTTTTCATGCTTGTAGCTCCCGACTCTAAAGAATAAATCGTATCAGAAGTATGTACGTACAACTTGTTAGACCGCTTGAACATTCTTGAAATAAAACCTGCCGAAGCCTCTATGTCAAGATAGTTGTTTACTCTGTAATTTCTGTAAGCATCTATCCATGAGGTTGGGTCTTGTGGGTCTGAATAAACAATCTTTAATGTTTTCTCATTCAAACAATCACAAGTGTTATAATTTATAGGTTGGCCGAAAGATAGATCAAAATTGTTAAACCTTGAATAACTTTCATACTCATAAGCATAATAATCATCTCTGTATCTTTCCACCCTATCATCTTCCATCTTATACTTATCGTCTGCCAAAAACTCATCAGGGAAACAATCGGGTATTCCTAAAACATTATCCCAAAACTTATTATCCAAGTTTGTGTTAGCCCAACCAATCACCCATGATATACCTAAGAGTGTCAAGGCAATAGACGAGGCTAAAGCGAAAGGTAGGCCAATAGAGTTGGACAAACCATAAATAGCATTATGAATAGCTTCTGCGCCAATGTTTATACCTTTAAAGAAAAAGTAAAAACCTACCACATAAGTGAAAAGTATATTTGTGATGACTCTTGAAATCATCTTCCCAGGAGCAATTTCACTCATCACCGACCAAAACTGGTCTAAGTAGCTATTATCGTACCCTCCCTCTGAGTTCACAAAAGAGCTGTCTAAAGAAAGACCGTTCAAATCTTTGTAAAAAGCTGTCTCTTCTGTTTCTCCCCCTTTTCTGTAATACAAGTTTACATCACTTACAACTGGGAAAGTAACTAAAGTCTTCTGCACTTGTGGGAAGTAAGTATCTCTTTCAGGTAGCACAGGACTTCCCCCAACAATTATATCAGCACCACCATCTCTTAACCCATTCAAGTCGTCATTTGCCCGTGGGTCTAAAGTTGCTGCTTCTAACCCTTGTTCAGGAATTGTTCCACATTTCTCCGCACCAATAGTGTTGAAGAATCTACTAAGAAGTCTATTTAGTATTCTTCCTACAAAACCACCGCCAAATTCTAAAGACTTAGCAATGCTTTTGTTTCTTGGGTTAACCCCTACTCTGTCTGAAACATAGCTTGTGGTCTTAACACTAAACAAGTTTATGTAGCTATCTCCTGTTCTTACCTCACAACTGCCGTTAGCTAAGTCATCTTTCGTACCTTGATAAATAGGTACATAAATTTGGTCTTCTAACCTACCATACTGGTTAGGAATATCCTCTACAATATCCCCATAATCACCAATGCCGTTCAGCACTCGTTGGTGTTGGTTGACATCTCCTACAAAACTACCATCCCACTTATCTCTGTAAGGCCCTTCTGTTTCTATGTAAACTGAACTTTCTCTATGAAGGTTAATTAAACTTGTTGTGAAATTATCCCCCTTATCTATTGTCTTGTTAGCAGGAGCATAAGACGCTGCCTTTATACAAGATGACTCAAAGATATTTGTGGCCGCCGCATAATGGTTTAAGTTTATTGCCGCACGAGAACCTTTAGAGTGTTTTGTGTCAACAAAGTAACTGTCGGGGTCTATCCCTTCTGCATAAAGCCCATGTCTAAAACCTTGCCCTCTTAACTCCATTAAGAAATTAACTCTATCTGAATTAATATTAGGTCGGTTAAATTGTGTGTCAGGGCTTAAAAAGGTGTATGCAGATGCTAAGTTGTTTATATCCCCTCTTTTATCACCAAATTCAGAACCTATATCCTCAACATATCTACTAACAGTCTCAACAGAGTTTACTCCGTTCTTAGGAAACAAATACTCCTCGTTGTGAACTCTTCCCTTAAACGTACCTCTAAACAGTCCCGAAGCCTTTATGCTCTTATTAGACTCATCTCTTTGTACTATGTTAATAGTAAAAGGATTTTCTTCATTCAAAGGCTTGTCTAACTCTTCTTCTCTTGGCGGCTCTATGTCATAAAACTTTAACCACAAGAAACGAGCATAACTATCTTTTTCCTCAGAATTATCCATGTTGTACTCTGTAGGCACTCCATCTTGATAACTTATAAAATGAGGTTCGATATTAACTGTTGGCATCTTCAAATGACGTATAGGTGTTCCAGCTTTGTCAACATAAATGTTTTCATCCCCTTTGCCATCAATATCACATCTTTTCGTTGTGGGGTAAGTCTCGCAACTCTCCCAGCCACTCAAAGTCCCTTCCGCATCAATACAAGGAATTATCTTTTTAACTTTACAGCAATCCCCTTCTTCGTAAATTATCTGTGGCTCACAATCATTACTAACAGTTGTGAAATCTGAGTCCTCTTCCCCCATCCCTGTTGTAACACCTCTACCTGTACCGTTATCTTCGGGGTCTACTATTTCATTTGAAGTGTTGTTCTGACCAACATCTGATGGAACATCGCCACCCGTTGTTGTATCAAACTCATCACAATAGGGGTCTGTGTCGGGATTGTCAGCATCTTCTTCGTCACCTAAATTTTGATTTGGTTGCAAGGCGCTTGAAGGTTGAGGTTCATCTCCAGAAGGGTAATCTAAACCCTCACAATCTGAAATATCTCCTATTGTTTCTTGATTACCCTCTGCACCACCCTCTGAACTTAAATCTACATCTATGTCAGAAGAAACTCCTCTAAATGTTACGGTATTTCCATCAGGTGTGTACTCTATTAAAGAATCCCCAGCTGCGTCATAAGTAAATGTAGACTCTAAAATCTCTTTTACATCTGCTTCTGCTAATGTGCCTTGCTGAACTTTGTATTGTAAATTCAAGAAGTTGAGTAACAGTGTTACATCATCATCATTGAATGAATAGTCTGAGGAACTTGGTAGCCCTGAAAGAGGTTGTAACCCTTCCTGCTCTAATCCCCCAGATATGCCATCACAATCGCAATCGCAAGTTCTACTAAGTAAGTTGAAAGCTGCTTCTAATTCTCTTGAACTATTCAGCCCTGCATCTGGGGCTGCTAGTGTAGAGATTATCCTTTGTTTGGCAGAATTAGCCATGATGCAATACACATCGCAATCACAATCTCCATCACCACTATCTGCACTTGGGTTAGGTACATTAGAGTAATCAGGTATTGAAGCGTCTTCGCTGCTTAACACACCTTGGTCTGTTGGCACAAAAGGTTCGTACTGTTGGTCTGGGTTTGTGAAAACCCTTTGTGCGGACTCTGAATCACTCTCAACACTATTACCAGTGTAAGTCGTAGTTCTCTGTGCGTTGTTTCCAGAAAAACTCCCCCCACAACCGTTACAATCTTCGCTGCTCGCAGGGGGAGCTTCAAAATTACCTATGTGAAACGCTCTGGTTCTCGTGCCATCAGTGTAGTTCCAATGTATTGATACACTGTAAACCTCTCCGTGACGAAACCCTTTGAACTTATAAGCATACTTCATAGGAACTCTTCCTACAATGTATGTGGGTCTTATTCGTAAAGCCCTCTCTTGGTAATCTAAATTTCTTTCTCCTCGTAAGTTATACAAAAATAACCTACTGTTATATTGGATTAAATCACTTCCTCTTAACCATCCGTCTTTTCGGCCCAACACTTCTGAAATAGTTAAATCCCGAATGTATTGGTTTTTAGAACTGTAAAAAAAGTCAACCCCGTTAGTCGTATAAGGAAGTTGAGCCACAACCGTTCCTACTGTGTTACCATTATGGAACACCCCAATATTTACATAATCATAAAAAGGACTAAGGTTTGCTATGCGAATGTTTATAGACTCTTCGCTTATCTCATCACTTGTGTTGTTCTGTGTTCCTAAATGAACTGTCTGTGAGAAATTAAACCAATTTGTGACGTTACCATCCTTATCTTCTAGTTGAACTACAATGTCATATGCCCCACCACTTAAATCTTGACCTCCTTTGTCATTAACACTCGCATCAACAACACCGACATTGTTTCGTCTAAACAACAATATGTCTTCGCAATCTTCTACCTCATCTGTGTTATCGACATTCAAACGATAATAATAATCATTCACCGCCCAATATAATATCAACTCATTACAAGGCTGTATCACTTTAGATTCAACAGGAATCCAAGTGTCAACCCCAAAGTCCATATCACACTCGTCATAAACACTCGTGTAAGTCTCTCTAATAAGGTCTATATAACCTATCTCACTTGTTCCGCCATTAAGTATAAAGGTGTAAAGCCTATCTCTTTCTTCTACGTTATGTAGCCCCCTTAAAATAGCTCCTTGGGGAAGTAGGGTGTGAAGTCTATTAGAGTTCTCCGAAGATATGCCAAAACTATGCTCATCATCCGTTTCTAAAACAGAGTTCCACGCAGATTTATAATACCCCTTTGGAACCAAAGAATCAATAGCATCTTGGTTCATACCTTTGGTGAAGGTTGAAGTTATTATATTTCTCTTTGTATCGCTATTTCTTGACATTCTATCTCCTTGTTAATCGTGACATCCACTTGGAATACCCATCTTCTTGCCATGCACCCAAATTCCCATGAGAAGGGTAGTACATCTTCATAAACACATTGTCCATAAACGCATACCAATCTTCCATAGAAACAAGTCTAAGGGCTTCTCTTGCTCTTCCCATAGCAATCTCTCGTTTCTGCCTTGCTTCGTTACTGTCCTGCTTAAACTGCCTGTTCTGTGTCTTTCTGTACTGTCGGTACATCTCTTTTTCTTCTATCGCCCACTTTATCGCATCAAACACATCAGGCAAATTAGGTATCATTCTATACCCATTTTCATCTGCTTTGTATTCCAAGGTGCTAAGTAAAACAGCACCCTTCTTAAAGTTGGTGTACATCTTAGGGTAATCTAACCAATACTCTCCTTGATTTTCCACCCCCGCACCAATAACTTTGTTTATATCTTTACCCCCACCAACCTGTTGGTTAGCTCCTGCAAAATTATGCTGTTTGGGTTTTAATATTCTCCATCCATTCTGCGTTCCCAAAAGAGGTCGTGCATTGTTGTCCAAACCGCCAAATCTGTTTACCCTGTCTTGGTAAACTAGCTGTGGGTTGTTATGCCGAAACAAGTAATCAACGTCAACAACTATGTTGTCCCCATTAGTCATTCTATCTACACAATCCTCACAATTAACCGTGACATCAACATCACATCCCGATTCGGTGTACATCTGCTTTGTCCACTCAACGACCTTTTCTCGGCGTATAGTGTCATCCCTGTGGTCAACATTTTTATACAACGCTTGGACAACACTGTACAAATTCTCATCTAAATCTATTCGGTAGTTTTCAACAAAATGTAGCCCAACTTTGTGAACCATGTTTTGTTTGAAGGAAAGTTTTGTGACAACATCATTAGCAACTCTTCTTAATCGATTTCTGTCCAAATACATACTATCTGCACCTACATCAGTGATGTAATCATCAATGGCAGCGTCAATCTCTACGTAATCAAATATTTCCATGTCTATTTAGTCAATGTATGCCCGAAAGCTCTTTAGATATGGGTCTTTTCTGCACTTACGAATCCAATTTCTCAGCCCCATCTTTCCTACGAAGCTATCAGTATCGTAAAAATCCCCATGATAAGCCTCAAAATTATAAACCTTAATTGCGTTTAACCTTGCGTGTTTGTTTCTCCAAAATATTCCGAATTTCCTCCCATCAGGATTATAGCTGTAAACAGTTTTCTTTTTCTTCTTCGACATAGGCCAGTCGATGTAACCACTGTTAGGAACTATCTTTTCTTTAATATAAATCTCGCCCAAAAAGCAAGGGACTTTGAAAACCATTAAATCTTTTATCAACTTCTCCCACCAACCTTCAAAAACAAAGTATAATATCTCTTTCCACTCGTCTTTCTCTAAAACAGGGTGTTCTAATTCATCCCCTCGTAAACTGTAGTCTTGGTACATTTCATATATACCGTAGTTTAACTCTTTACGTGTGTTTGTTAACCTTGCTCTTTTCCTTGCCATCTAATTATTTTGATTTAGAAACATTAGCCGCCGAATCATCGTTACTATTATTCCTAACATCAGGCCCACCAGACAAACTCTTGCTAACTTGTATCATCCGATAAGCCACCTCAAATATCTCCGTTAAATGCTCCTCCGAAACTAAAAAATCTTTGTCTAATGGGTCGCAAAAAGGTAACTCTTCCCCACAATCAGGGTAGTACCATACATCTAAAGAATCAACAGGCACTAAATCAGAAGAAACTGCTTTCAACCCACTGCTGTTATAAACATACCAGTGGTTATCCCCTCCTTCAACTCTTATTGTGTAATAATTACCCTGCCTTTCTGCCTTTACTCTTGACTTCTTTTTATGCGGGAAATTTGTCCATGTGATGTAATCATAAACATTACCTGCCATGTCCGAAACTGTAATAGGTAAATCAAACATCATGTCAGGCACAGGCTCTATAGTCTTCATCCAATAACACCCACTCGCAGGAGCTACCTTAGAATCAACCTTATCAACCTCTTCTAACATTATACAAGGTAAAGAACCAATCACCCCCTTGTCTACATTAAAACCGTTGAAATTGTACTTCTCAATTACATGAACCTTAGCTTGGACTAATTGATGGTACAAAAACCTGTTCGGGATTACACTGTTTTGAGAAGGCCTGTTCGTAGAGTTTTCTAAGAATAACCGAAACCTGTCTATTACGTCACGTATAATCACTTACTAATAATTTGAAATTTTGAATCATGGCTTAACCTCGAATCGGTATTTCTGCCCTTCAGTCTTGCTATGTATATATGCAAAACCTCTTCTCTTAGATATGTATGCTTTGCTATCCTCCCAATCACTGTTCTCAGCTAAAGAAGGCATAAAAGTTACCTCTACCCCCGAAAACTCTCTTTCTATGTTGTGATGTAAATGACCACATCTTACATATCTATATTCTGTGTTTGCCCAAAGATGCGGCTCCTCTGTTGCAAAAGTTATTCCGTACTGAGTAGCTTTCAATTCCCCATGCTCGTACATAAAAGAACTTACTCCGTACTGCTTGTACTTTCTATAAGCCCTCTCAGCGTCTATATGAACTTGCAAATCGTTATGAAAGTACCCTTCCAAAGCTAACCCTATAGCATCCATTCTAAACCTATCATGGTTGCCTGGGATGATTATAACTTCAATTGGGACTCCCAACTCTTTTAACCTGTAAATAGAACTTAAAGCTATTCTAATACCTGCTCTCGTTGTTGTCGGGAAATCGTCTGCATCTTTTTGCTGTGTGCCTTTGGTCGTAGTGTAATAACTATTATCCACATTCAACCAATCATTTCCGACCACATAACATATCTTGTCTAAATCAAAAACACTAAGACCTTCAATTGTCTTCTCTATTACAGAAGCGTATAACTCCTCTGACTCTTGAACCGAAACCCTTCCTATATGGAAATCGGGGAAGGATATTTCAGCCATATGCTCTTCTCCCCCTATATCATTTGTTTTTGTAAAACTCCTTATCGGCGAAAACTGCTTTATCTCATCTATTACAGTTTCTTTGAACTTCTCTATGTCCTCACCTGTAACGTTGTTCTTCCAACTGCCAAGTGTCTTTATCACACCACCCTTACCTACTGTCTGCCAAACACTGCTTAAAGTAAGTGTTCCATACTCCCCAAGGTTCTCTAACACCTCATCTAACTGCTCCTCAGAACTTGACTTCTCTACTTCCTCTTTTGTTTCCTCTGTGGTAGAAGAACTTACACTTATCGCATAATCAGGGCAGTAATATTCGGGATTCTCTACATGCCATTCCCAATAATATCTCGCTCTTCTATCTGTTTCTATGCCGTATATATCCGCATATTCTTGCCAAGTCTTTTCACGGCCATTTCTAATTAAGTCTTTAATTAAATTTACCCGCCGCTTATCTACTGGTTGTTTGTCCATTCTTAATTATTGGTGGAAAATGAGAGGGCTTCTCCCTTAACTTCTCACAATATATGGAAAAATACTCAATAATCAAAATATTATTGGCAGTATTTCAAAAAATCATTAAAAGGGTTGATGAGCGAACCCACCAACCCCCGAACAAAAAGCCAGCAATGGACAACCTCTTTACCTGTTATACAGGTTGTATATAAACTTAAAATCTCCTTCGCTTATAACCTCATTTCTATTTGTACCTTTACCACTCTTTGTCCAAGAAGGAGGGTAAAAATAAAGCATAATGCTATTAGGGTTATAATCAGAGAAATTATGTGTCTTTTCGCTGGCCTTCCTAAATATGTTATGGAAAGCTGTTTTATAAGACCAATTATTAGGTGGATTAGAAACGGACTTCATCACCGCCTTTTCATCAAACTCAAACGTTCTGTCCTTGTGTGCATGTTCATGCCCCAACGCACCAACCATATGCCCAAACTCATGTCGGATAACCTGTGCGTCTAACCAACTAAAATTCATCGTGGCTTTGCTGCTAGAAACAAACTTTGCATCTGTTCCCAAATAACTCCAACTTCCCACCCCTTTCTCAAAACTTATCCTCACATCGGAAGACTGTTTCAAAGAAACGTATTTAAACGTTAGTGGGAGAGGGTATTTGGGGTTGCTTAACCACTCACCCCCATATTTCTTTACCATCGCTCTCTGGGCTTGTGTGCCCCCTATAAAAGCAATTCTAATCTCCTTTCCTTTCTCCCATGTCTTACCTTTCGGTGAAACACCTATGGAAGATAAAAAAGCCAATGAATGAGAAGGTGTTGGGTCTGAGCTCAAACCCACTCCTTTAACATAGCAAAACTTAGGGTTGGAAGTCGAACCCCCAAACCCTAAGAATTTTAACAATCGGTTTATCCAATTACGCATTAGCAAAAGCCTTTATAAGCTCCTCCTCTACATAACCTACTAACTCTAACAACAAGTCCTGTCGTTCTTGGTCGTCAACATTCTGTACGATAATTGTACGAATAACTTCCATAGAGTCTTTTACAAACTGCTCCTGATGCTCTTCCCAAACTTGTTGAAGTTGAGCCGCATCATCGGGGTTTTTGTCTGTTAGAACGTCTGCTACGTCTTTTAATGGAGTGATTTGTGATTCTACAAATGCTCTAATACTTTCATCCGCAATCTTGCTTACCAACAATACGTTGATAAGTTTGAACGCTAAATTAATTCCTGTCTTTCTGAACATAATTTTCTAGTTTTTGTGTTTACGAAATTTATTAATTACTTCTTCTTGAACTCGACCAATAGGTCGCTTCTGTCTATATTCTCTTTCTTCTTCTACTATCTTAGCTACTCCTTTACTCTCTATCTCTTCAATAGTGTAAAGTTTTTTGCCAGGAAATATTAAGTTAAGTATTTCTTTTATATACTCAATTACTTTATCATCCCAAGC
>Ga0136601_1000711_pt1 | contig 12993 bp, 16 predicted proteins | sample AntRauMFilla2699_FD_181020 | JGI IMG/M metagenome (GOLD analysis project Ga0136601, IMG submission 181020) | Saline lake microbial communities from Rauer Islands, Antarctica - Metagenome Filla 2 #699 | ecosystem: Environmental > Aquatic > Non-marine Saline and Alkaline > Saline | place... | reverse complement strand
CACGTCACCCGACTCGATCAGGTTGTTGATCTCACATAAAATTCCCTGCGTCCGTTCGAGTGAAAAAGCCGGGATCATCAGCGTCCCCTCTTTGCGAATCGTATCCAAAATATAGTGCCGCAACAATCCCGTCCGCTCGGCGACTTCTTCGTGAACGCGGTCGCCGTAAACACTTTCCATCACGAGGTAATCGTAGTCAGTCGGAATCGTCGGCGATGCCATCAGTGGTTGTGGGACGTTGCCGATATCACCAGTAAAGGTGATCTTTTTGCCAAACCGTTCAAAGTTGACCATGGCTGACCCGAGGATGTGTCCGGCGTTAGTGAACGTCACGTGTGTGTCCCCGAGCGTGATTACCTCGTCGTACTCGACCACACTCCACATCCGAAACGCGCTGTCGATATCAAACTGTCCATAGATCGGCGGTCGTTCGTCGCGTTCGGCTTCTTTTTGCATAATGTGCAGCGCGTCTTCAAACATGATTTGTGCCAACCCCAGCGTCGCCCGGGTCGAGTAGATTTTGCCTTTGAATCCGTCTCGGACCAATTTGGGAATCCGACCGATATGGTCGGCGTGCGCGTGGGTCACAAATAACACGTCAACGCGCGCCGGATCATACGGGAACGGGTCAGCGTTGGCAGCCTGCGCGAACCGGTCACCCTGCACCAATCCACAATCCACCAAAAATGCTTGCTCGCCAGTGTCGAGCATAAAGTTTGCGCCAGTAACTGATCCAACCCCGCCATAGAAACCTAGTGTGGAAGACATATGGATTATTGTACCGCAACCGCTGCGTCAGATTACTACTTTTGGACACGAAAAAATCCGCCAGAGGCGGACTTTTTCTTGGAACTACAAACGCATGCCCTGAACTAAAATTCAGGTGGGCACCCTATCCGTTCCGTTATGATCGCCCATGATGGCATTCAGTTCGAAACGCGAGTTCAGGCAGCCCCGTAAACATGTATTGAGAACATACGTAGTGTAGCTCCATCCATAATCCTACCATACCCAAACACAGTCCGCACCGCGGGCTGCGGATGAGGACTGTTTGAGTGTTGCGAGTTTCGCAAGCAGCAGTGCGCGGTGCGGACTGTGTTAAAAATTGGAACTAGTCTGGTCTTCCGTCGAGGTTCACATCGTACATGATGGCTTCTTGAGCCGTGGTGTATGACATGATTTCTGATTCCTTGAACCAGAGGTTGATTTCTCGATCTGCTTCTTCTGGTCCGTCTTCTGGATCAGTACAGTGGATCAGGTTTCGCACCGCCCGATCTTCGTATGAAGAGTGTGAATATGAATCAACCGTCAAGTCACCCCGAATCGTCCCCACGTCTGACGTTGCTGGTTCAGTCGAACCGACGATCTTTTTGATCACCGTTGCCGCCTGGTTCCCTTCCCATACCATCGCAATCAACGGCGCCTGCATCATGAAATTTGCGTTGGCTTTGATGATGTCTTTTCCGTATTCGATTGGTTCTTTGGTTACTTCCAGACCTTGTTCTTTGAGGTCTTCTACCGTTCGATTGCCCTTGGCGAGGAACCACGCATCGTCTTTGTTGTAGTGGGCAAAGATGCGTTCTTCGTCGGCCATAAACATTTTCATAGCTGAACATTTTAGTCCAGTGCGTTCAAATCGTTTGATAAGTTCACCGATCAAACTGCGTTGTACCGCGTCTGGTTTCAACATGACAAACGTCCGTTCTTGGTGGGGGGCTTTTAACATAAAGGTGGAGATTATGGTTATTGTTATGCGGGAAGTATATAGAAAGGTGGTGTTTTTTGCAAAAAAAAGCGCCCCTTACAGAATAAATCTGCAGAGAGGCGCATAGTTGTGGCGTGGGGCAGTATGTGAGCACCCAGGCAAAAGTGTCTAACGTACGCCCGCGTTAGAATCTAGTACTTGCGCATCATGAGGGGTTTCGTGAATTGCACTTTCCATTAGATCTCAGCTTTCATATATTACATGCAATTACATTTTAGTCAACACCCTTGGACCCTCACTGGTGATAGCGACCGTGTGTTCGAACTGAGCGGACCAAGAAGTGGACACCCCCTATTGCTACACTGGTTGTGTTGGATCAATATCGACAGAGATTTGCCTGAATGTATCGTCATATGGACATCAATACAAACAGCGGATTAATTTCCACTGTTTGTATGTCTGCTTATCTAAGCTCTATATCAATTCCAGCAACGCTACAATCACCGCCGCCTGAGCGATCAACATGCCGGCGGTCCACTTGATCATTTCTGTTTTGACCGTTGCGATCTCTGCTCGCAAGATAAGCGTTTGCTTTTCCAGCGCTGATTCAGTTACGAATTCGTTCTCAGTCAACACCTCAACCATTCCCTCAGCTTGATCCTTGGAAAATCCCCGCTGTGTTAGCTTGGTGATTATTTTATGAGTATCAAAAGTGATGGTGTTCATGTTTTTATTATACAAATATTTTATGAAAAGAAAAGGCGACCATTATGTGAGTCCTGTCACTTTTGAATCTCTTCTGATTTCGTGGGACTTCGGTGTCTCGCAAACAGGTTTGAGCTCTGATCGCTCACGCCTACTGCCCATTCGAATTGAGACAGTCGATCAGACCTGGTGCAGGCCTACAGATGTTCAAAGCTGCTTCCAAACAACGCTAAGCGAACAAGTGTAGGTGAAGTTAAAACGAAACCTGCACACTCCATTTTCTAGATGCAAATTTCAACCTTCCTCTGCCCGTTCTTGCGAACGAGGAGGTCGGTTCAGGACGCTCGTATCTCCGAAGAGAGTGCTCCTGTACGCGCCCCAGCATCTAGGATGAGGCAATTTCTAAGACGATTTACTCGCCGTTAGCCTTACATCATATGTGTGTGATAAGGTTTAGCGTCCCTCACGACGATTCGTCAGAGGATTTAGGACTGTGCTGTATGGCGGTGACCACACTCCTACGTCTACTACCCTAGAAGGTACCCGCAGACACTCCCTGACACATCATTCATGCTCCGTTCGAGTTTTGCATAACTCACTCCTTTCAAAAAACACGCACCCGATTGGTGCGTGCTGGTATTTAATCACAAAAATATTACTTCGTCAACACCCGCGGACCCTCGCTAGTGATAGCGACCGTGTGTTCGAACTGAGCGGACCAAGATTCATCCACGCTCCAGACACCGTACCCGTCGCCATCGTCGTCAAACACCACGTCGGGCTTGCCGATATTGACAATTGGTTCGATGGCGTAGACGTGTCCGATTTCGATCAAGGGACCGGTGCCAGCGGTGCCAAAATTGGGAATGTTTGGTTCTTCGTGGATGGCGTACCCTACCCCGTGTCCGCACAAGTCGCGCACGACCGACAAACCGCGGGACTCGACAAACGTCTGGATCGCGTGCGAGATGTCACCGACGCGGTTTCCAGCGCAGGCTTGTTTGATACCGCGGGCGAGGGCTTCTTGGGTCACCTCAAGCAGTTTGCGCACCTCGGCGTCAACCGTGCCAATTCCGACCGACAATCCCGAGTCGACCACCATGCCTTGGTATCCGATCGACATATCGAGATTGACCACGTCGCCACTTTCAAGGACGATGTCCTCGCTCGGGATGCCGTGTTGCACACAGTTATTGACCGAAATACACGTCGCTGCCGGGTACGGCAAATCCGCAAAGCTGGGGTGATATCCCAGCAAAATTGGTTCGACGTTGTGCTCTTTCGCCAGCTCCATGGCAATGTCGTCGAGGGTCTGGGTACTCACCCCTGCCACCGCTTCTTTTTTAAGCGTCGCCAAAATCGTCGCCAAAATCCGCCCAGCGGCAGCGAGGACTTCAATTTCAGCTGGAGTTTTCTTGGTAATACTCATTTGATCACTATACCCCAATCGCAGCACAAATGGCAGCGTGTACGCCCTCTGGCGTGTCGGCTCCGTTGATGTCATGAACGGTGACGTGTGATTTCTCGCGGTAGTACGCTAGTACTGGTAGCGTGTCAGAGTGGTACTGCGACAAGCGTTCCTTGATGTATTCAGGAGTGTCGTCATCGCGCCCACGTTCCATCATCCGCTCGATCACGACGGCTTGTGGAGTATCGAGGTTAATGATCTGCACGTCTGTGCGAGCAAAAAACTCCATCATTTCATCCACTACTGCCGCCTGGACCAGTGTGCGTGGAAAACCGTCAATCAGCAAATGTGCGTCGGCAGTCAAGCGGTCTTTCATGTCGGCGATCCACATAGCATTAGTGAACGTGTCTGGCACTAGTTTGCCAGTGTTAATCAACTCTCCCACGCGCGCACCGGCGTACGTACCCTGGGTAGCAAGCGCCCGAAAGAGTCGCCCGGTTTGGATGTCAACCACAGCTGCACTGTCTGAGTTTGATGCCAGTGTGTGTTGCAGCAGTTCAACCTGCGTCCCCTTGCCACTACCTTGTGGTCCGATAAAAATGATGGTTTTAGGTGTCATACGCAAAGTAGTCTACCCTGGTTATCATAAAATACAAGAAGTGGTATCATAACCAGACTATGCAAAAGAAACACATCATCACCATCGCCGGCAAGCCTGGGAGCGGAAAATCAACCGCCTCCAAAGCGGTTGCAAACATCACCAGCTTTACCCACTTTTCATCTGGAGACTTTTTTCGTGCGATTGGTAAAGAGCGCGGCATTGATGTGTTTCAAGCAAATTTAATTGCCGAGCAGGAACAAGAGATTGATCACCTCGTTGATGAAAAACTACGAACCCTTGGGCAAAACGAAGACAACATGGTGATCGACTCGCGGATGGCTTGGCACTGGATGCCGTATTCTTTTCGAGTGTATCTTGATTTAGATTTATTGGTTGCTGCTGAACGTATTCTTGAAACCCTCGATGATGCACGAATGGACGTGGAAGATATTCCTGACAATGCAGCAGCGTACGCCGCACGTTTACAGGATCGACTTGATAGTGAAACCAGGCGATACAAAACTTTGTACGAAGCAAATCCGTATGACCCAAGTAATTACGATCTAGTGATCGACACTGCGCTCAATGAACCCGAGGCAGTACAAACATTAATTCTAGAAAAGTTTAACGACTGGCTACAAATAGAAAATGCATAAAAAGCACATCATCACCATTTCTGGCAAGCCCGGTAGCGGGAAATCTTCTACCGCTGACCGCGTGGCTGAGCTTTTGGGATTTACGCGTCACTCGTCTGGTGACATGGTCAGACGGGTACTCAAACGTAACCATCTCACGCTCGAAGAATACAACCAAAAAGCCGAACTAAACCACGACCTCGACGACCAGATCGACGAGGAACTACGCGCGCTGCGTGACCAAGAAGACATCGTTGTTGATTCGCGTCTGGGTTTTTATTGGTTACCTGAATCGTTCAAAGTGTATCTTGACCTAGACATCGACGTCGCCACCGCCCGCATCTACCAAGACGTCGCCGGTAACGCCAGCCGCCAAGGCGTCGAGGGTGCCGACGTATCATTGTCAGGCGTGGCCCGTGAGGTTCGTGGTCGCATGCTGACAGAGCAAGCGCGATTTCGCAAACTATACGGCGTTGACCCGTACGAGCAGGCGCACTTTGACCTGATCATCGACACTTCGCGACACAATCCCCACTCGGTAGCAGTCACGGTATTTGACCACTATAAAAAATGGCTGGAGACTGAATTCTGGGAACAAAAGAAAAGTGCGATTCCTTTAGGATTCTCGTTTAAGAATCAGTACTAAAGACGCAGCTGAGACGCTTACTCTATGGTTGGTTCAATTTCTTGCTTACGGCTACCGACTGCCACTAATCCAAACAAGATCAGAATCGTCAGAGCCGCCATCCCCATTCCAACCCACGGCACCCAAGGATTTTGCTCGGTGAAGCGACTCTCTTCTTCGTCACAACTATCACCGATTCCATCACCATCCTCATCTCGTTGGGCGCGATTTGGTTGATTGACACAATTGTCTCGATCGTTCATCACTCCATCTCGGTCAAAATCATCACAAACATCACCTCTTCCATTTCGATCAATATCGATCTGCTCTGGGTTGAACGTCGACACGCAGTTATCTTGCATATCTGGAACGCCATCTTGGTCAATGTCCGCTGGCTGATAGGTGACGTTAGGTCTAAATGTCAGCGTCTGCAGCAGTACCACGTCTTGATCGGACCGCAGGTTACCTGATTCTGGTAGCGTGATATGGGCAAACCGGTCCGCGTCTGCCACTACGACGTACGAGCTACCTGGCTGCGCCAAAAACCGCAGACCGGCGGATTCTACGTTCTGGGCAACACTCGGCACGACAGACAGATCGGCAATGCGCAGTGGTTGGATGTGCGTCAGTGTCACTTCAAACACACGTGCGGTCACCGCCGGGAAGCGGACAGTGTTGCCTGGATACCTAGTCTGTACAACTGATGGTCGCAAGTCCGTCGTAGACTGACCGGTGCGGATCGCTACCGTAATCGGCGCAGCCACTTGGGGCGCCAACGTCAGCCGCACGGCAGACGCGTCCACCGGCTGCATGGTCGTGAGTGTCAACACGACCTGGTTGGCTGACTCGGCACCAGCCGGGAATTCTGCAAATGTGTCGTAGCGGGTGTCTATTAACGCTCGCGAATTTCCCACCGCTGGCGTGGTCATGATCTGGCTGCGTAACTCGATTGGCTCTTGGGTATTGAGGCGAACCAGCGGGATGAAGCGATTGGTTATCGATTCGAACACTGCATACGAATCAACATTATCCATCGTCGGTGGTAATGGCGCTTCCACCACTGTCGGCACAACAAACGCATTAGTGGGAACGGTCGCCATCTGGCGGTACGCTGCCATCGTGTCGCTGTTTCCCACTGGTTGTATGACGCCTGATTGCGCCTGCACGTTTCCTACTGTTCCGAGTAACCCGAGACTGATCATCACACCGCAGATAATCCGGATAACGTCTTGATTGGTTTTTGTATACATACTAATTCATTACTTTTTTGCCAATAAACGCCGTCGAAATAAGTAGCACCCCGATAATAACAAAAGTGACAATTCGTAACTCGATGGGCATATCCCAAACATCAATCAACAACAACCGCCCGACCACAAAACCAATAAAACAACCGCCGATAATTTTGGTAATTTTTTGTTGGCTGGATTGACTAAAGACAAGTAACCCGACTCCGACCAGCGCATACAACACCAGCGCAACAACCGTACCAGTGGCACCCAAAAGCAAATGGGACACATTCCAAACCAAGAGCGCGCTATATCCAACGGACACGCTCATGAGCACGATACGTATCACCGTAATATCTTGGTGTTCTGTGTTGTTGCTGTGGCTGGTTTTTAGTAACCATAAAGTAAAACCGGCGGCGGCAGCGAGGATTGCCAAAGTAGCAAACTCTGATCCAAACACACTATCCCATGACCGGTACGTCAGTAGATCCATCGATAACGCAATCGGCACCGCAAACAATAAACTAGTTCGAGCGAGTATTTGCGGCACTGGCAGAAATTGTCGTAAGACCACCAGCAAGGCAGTGATCTGGAGCGTGTACGCAATCGCAAGATCAGCCCGGTCTAATTCGGCTGCGGTCGCGAGCGCCAGTAGCACAACCGACGTTCCTCCGTACACATAAAAAGCGGTGTAATTGGCGGTAAACTGATACACCACGTATGCACCCAACACAAACGCCATCGACCACGCTACGTACAGCAAGCTTTGCCACTCGTCTGTGATCGCTGTTTGGATCCACGCAAATAAGAATAGTGCCGTACCGCCAGCTACCACCGCATGGATTTTCATATGATGCAATCCTTCCTGTCGGCGACGAATCAAACTGACGATATTGGCAACGTAGTACAGCGCCACAAACAAAAAGGAGAATAATACGGCAACGCTGCTCTCGCCTGCTGAATCGAGTAGAAACCCGACACTGTAACTTCCGGTGATTAATAACGAGGTTAGAATCAATCCAGTCCAACCGGTTTGCCACACCACCCACAAAGTACCCGCTGCCACTAGCAACAAATACAAGAAGAACATTAACTCGTCTGGTTGAGACACATTGGTCAACAGCGGCGCAACACTTCCTAGAATCAAACCAGCGTACGCCAGCGCTCGACGACCGTTGATCACACTCACAAACGCCACAAAAACCGCCGTCAAAAATGATAACCCGAGTGCCAGCGCCGGGGTAAACATGTCGTATATTTCACGGGCGGCAAACAAAGTCATGAGGACGCCCGATGCACCCAAACACACCAATACACTTCCCTGCTGCGCGTACCGTTGCAGCCGCCAAACACCGCCAATCATCACGAGCGAAGACACGACAAGCCCGAGCGTAATCCTGCCAACTGGTCCAATCCAGTTGTTGGCAAACGCGTAACTCACAAACCATCCCAGTGCCAACAAGAGCAAACCCGCACCGAGTTTCATCAAGAAATCTTGCTTGATCCAGTCAATAAACTGCCCTGCACCAGATGGTTCGGCGGGGGTAAACATTGGGATCGGACTAACTGGGACGTTGGGCTGAAACGCCTGAGGGTGCATTGTCTGTGGCGCGTGAGTCTGGGCTGCCGCAGTAGGTTGCGCGGTAAATTGCTGCAGTTGTTTTTCTATGCTTGCTAACTTGTTTGAAAGATAAAAACAAAATGCGAGCGCGATGACACTAAGGATAATTCCTACCATATTTATTGATTACACTAATCTATGCATTTTAGTATAGCACTCCCCTAGACTCGCATAAAAAAACAGCGGCAGTCACCTGACTGTCGCTGTTTTTGTTATGTTCTCTCTACTACACTACGATTCTCGCATCGACACCTGGGCATCGACTCGGCGAATCAAGTCAAGTACAACTGACACAACGATCAAGATAGCAGTTCCACCAATTGCGAGGGCAGTTACACCGGTTGCGATCTGCATTCCAATCGGAAGCACAGCAACCAATCCAAGGAACGACGCCCCAACCAACGTCAGTCGCGCTACTAAGTTACCCAGGTATTCACTGGTTTGCGCGCCTGGTCTAATCCCGGGAATAAATCCACCTGAACGTTGCAAGTTTTTTGCCACGTTATCTGGATCAAACGTCACCGCGGTGTAAAAGAAGGTGAACAGAATCACAAGGACAAAGTACACCGCTCCGTACGCCCACTGGTTGCTGATAAAGTTCGTCACCACTGCGTTTGCATCAGTCACCCACGGCAAGTTGAACGCCGAAAGGATGTTCAACACCATCTGGGGGAAAAGGATGATCGACAACGCAAAGATAATCGGGATCACTCCGGCTTGGTTCAAACGCATCGGTAGGTACGACGCGCTGCGACCGTAGGTATTGCCCGCTCGACTTTCTTTGGCGTAGGTAATCGGCACTGGTCGTTCAGCTTCAGTCATCACCACAATGGCGTAGATTGCCCCAAGTGCCACCAATCCAAATCCAAGGTAGATCGGTAGTTGCGACTGATCGAATCCAAACCACAACTGACTCGCAGTCGTCGGCAATGAAGCCACAATCCCCGCAAAGATGATGATCGAGACACCGTTTCCGATACCGTATTCGGTCACCAGCTCACCGATCCACATCAACAAGATCGAACCTGCCACCACCAGGATAACGTTTAGAATAAAGTCAAACGTCGATAGTCCACTGATAACCCCCTGACTTTGTAGCAAGGTAAGAAACCCAAACGCCTGCAAGATTGCCAATGGCAAGGTCAACATCCGGCTGTACTGGGTAAACTTGGCTCGCCCAGCTTCGCCTTCTTCGGTGTACATGCTCTTGAGTGCTGGTGACATCACGGTCATCAACTGCATGATAATCGACGCCGTGATAAACGGACCGACTCCAAGCATCACAATTGATAAGTTTGCCAACCCACCACCGGAAAAGATATTTAGCAAGCCAAGGAATTGGTTGTTGCTAAAAAACTGTTCGAGCACCGCTTGGTCAATCCCCGGAATTGGGATCGCCGCCAATAGACGAAATACCACAAGCGCTCCCAAAATAAACAGAATACGATTTCGAATTGAGGGTTCGGTCAAGGCAATTTTAAATTTCTGGAAGAATGTCTGCATACGTATTGGATTTATTTAATAGTACCACCCGCTGCTTCGATTTTGGTCTTTGCACTTTGTGATACCTGACAATCCTCTACCTGCAATTTAATCGAGAGATCACCGTTACCAAGGATTTTAACTGCTGGGGCTTTGCGACGTACGGTCGCGAGAACTCCGGCAGCAATCAATGTTTTCGGTGTGACCGTAGCTCCAGCTTTGAACACTCCCTCGAGCGCTGCGACGTTTACGACCACGGGCAGCACTCGTTCGTTGTTTACTGTTCGGGCTCGGTTGGTACCGTGACCGCGTAGTTTCGGCAGCTTCTTGATGTGCTCACGGATCTCCGGCCTGGTACTGTTACCCGCTCGTGCTTTTTGTCCTTTGTGTCCTCGTCCTGAGGTCTTGCCTCGCTTTCCACCTCGACCAACTCGTTTGGCGCTTTTGGTTGGAGTCAACGGCTTTAGTTCATGAAGTTGCATAGACTATTTCTTTAGCTGCTTTAGTGCTTCGACAGCGGCACGAGCGTTATTAAGTTTGTTCTTGCTACGAGAGAAAATCTTCGCAGACACGTCTTTCACACCGGCTAGTTCTAGAACGGTACGAACCGATGATCCGGCAACCAACCCACGACCAGCTGCTGGCATGATCATTACTTCACTCGAAGCGTATTTTACATGCACATCGTGAGGGATGCGCATATCGGCATCAAGAGGAACTTGGATCATGTATTTTTTAGCGCTGCGGACCGCTTTTTCAATCGCCAATTGCGTATCACCTGCTTTCCCTACACCAACTCCTACTTTTCCTTTTTTGTCGCCGATCACCATTGATACGGAAAATGAGAACCGTCGTCCACCAGCCATCACACGAGTTACTCGTCTAATACTGACAATCTTTTGGTCGAACTCTGGTTTCACTCGATCTCCTCGCCCTCCCCGCCTTTGTCTTCGTCCGCCACTTTGCTGACCACCTCGTCGATCATTTGCTCCGCGCCGAGGACGACGTGCTGGACGATCGCCTTCCGCGGGTTTCGCTTCGGCAGTCGCAGCAGGTGCATCGGTAGCAGCAACTTTTGTTTCAGTTGCGGCTGCAGTTGTTTCTTTCACTGCGTCTGGAGCTTTCGCTGCAGTTGTAGCTTCCGGCTGTTTTTCTTCTGACATAATAATTTTGTTTTTTATAAGACTAGAACTTCAATCCTTCGGCGCGCGCTGCGTCGGCAACAGCTGCCACGATTCCAATGTATTGGAATCCTCCGCGGTCAAACACGACTTCGGTGATGTTGGCGGCGGTAGCTTTTTTGGCGATAGCGGCACCAACTTCTTTGGCTCGCTCAACACCAGTGGCGGCTTTCATGGTTCGTGAATCTACCGCTGCCAGCGTTTGCTGCGCTTCATCGTCGATAAGCTGCGCGTACACAAATTTGTTACTGCGAAATACCGCCAGTCGGGGACGAGCTGCAGTTCCCGCAATTTTGTGTCGCAAACGGTTGTGTCGCTTGGCGCGTGATTGGGCTTTGCTGAGTGTTGTTTTCATACAAATATAATTACGGCGAGACTAGACAGCCTTCTTACCTTGCTTGCGGATAATAAATTCTCCTTGGTACTTGATACCCTTCCCTTTGTACGGTTCAGGTTTCTTTACTTTTCGGACGTCGGCTGCAAATTGTCCCAGTGCGTCTTTGTCAGCACCCTTGAGGATGATTTGACTTTTCACGACTTCGGCTGCAATACCGTCTGGAATCGCCAGCGTTACTGGGTGTGAAAATCCGACGTTGAGAACCACGTTTGATCCATCAATCGCCGCTCGATATCCCACTCCTTCAATTTCAAGAATCTTGGTGAATCCTTCGGTGACACCAGTGATCATGTTTCGCACATGAGCCGCGTACGTGCCCCACAGAGATTTCGCCAATTTCCCTTCGTCTGGAGTTAGGGTAATTTCACTTCCTTCGATTTTGATTTCTACTTCACCGCGTACGTCGCGAGCGAGCGTAGCGTTTGGTCCTTTTACCGTCAGCACACCTTCTACCAACGTCACATCGACGCCGCTAGGGATTTGTACTGGAATTTTTCCTAATCGAGACATAAACTACCAGATTAAAAAGAGTTGTTCACCACCAACGTTCTGCGCTTTTGCCTCATCGTTGGTGAGGATTCCCGCCGGAGTTGAGAGGATCATGTGCCCTTTTCCGAATTTAACTGGGTGAATGTCTGTCACTTTTGTGTACAGACGACGACCTGGCTTTGAAACTCGTTTGACGCCACGAATCCGGTGATCACCGTTTTCGTACCGCAACGTTACTTCAAGCGTTTTGGTGGCCGCTTTGTCACCTGTTGCTTCGACCGCTGCAACATATCCAGCTGTTACTAATTTTTCTGCTACCGAGTGTCGGAGCTTTGAGTACGGTAGTGAAACCGTCTCATGTCCAATCATCCCAGCGTTTTTGAGGCGGATAATAAAATCGCCGATCGTGTCGCCTACCATGATGATTTTCTTACGCCTGGTATATGTCCTTCATGTGCCTGTTCGCGGAAGCAAATCCGACACATGTCAAAGTCCCGCATGTAGCCGCGCGGACGACCGCAGATACTGCAGCGTCGCACCACTCGAGACTTAAACTTGGGAGCTTTCGCCGCCCGAGCAATCATTGACTTTTTTGCCATTGTGATGAATGAAGAAACGAGCGTAGCGACTGTTCTGAATTTAGTTCTGAATCAGCGGCTTTAGCCCGCCGCCGATTCCTAGAACACCCAGACCCAAATGATCACTATGCTCAGTTCCTGTTTAATTGTGGAGCCGTCTTGCCTAGAATCGGCAACTGCACCCCCTTATAAATCCAGCGAGTTTCTAACGAAACAGAAACTTGCCTTCAACGTCGGGATCAAAGACCCCAATCGCGTGCGCGTACTATACGTGAAAGTGGCGGAATTGCAATAGAATCATCAGTAATCTACACTCGGATTTGTATTTGTAGTTGGT
>Ga0136601_1000708_pt1 | contig 13045 bp, 15 predicted proteins | sample AntRauMFilla2699_FD_181020 | JGI IMG/M metagenome (GOLD analysis project Ga0136601, IMG submission 181020) | Saline lake microbial communities from Rauer Islands, Antarctica - Metagenome Filla 2 #699 | ecosystem: Environmental > Aquatic > Non-marine Saline and Alkaline > Saline | place... | reverse complement strand
AAAAGAACGGCTTATACCGTTCTTTTTTGTTTTAAATTATATTTTCCACAAATATTCTTGTGCATAGGGTGGATTTTGTTATTATTAATAAATGATAAAAAAATTACTTAATCTTATTTTGTTTTCAGGTATTGCTATAATTGCATGGTTCTTAAATATAAATTATCAAAATGCTGACTTATCAAAAATTTTCCAAAGCTTTACTTCAATCGCTGTAATCTATCTTGTGCTGAAGGTGTTTTTGGAGGGAGCAATAAGTAAGAGAATAACAGACTCTAGAGCAAGATATTCATTTAGAAAAACTACTCAAATTTTATTTATATTAGTCGCATCTATTGTAGTACTTAGAATTTGGGTACCTAATCCACAAGCTCTTCTTGTTGCATACGGATTATTTGCAGCTGGAGTCGCTATCTCTTTGCAGGATATCTTTAAAAACTTTGCAGGAGCGATTACTATTCTCTTAAGTAACGTATATAAAGTAGGGGATAGAATAGAGATTGATTCACGACTTGGAGATGTTATTGATATTGGATTATTTTATACAACAGTACTTGAGATTGGAGAGTGGGTAAATGGTGATCAGGCCACAGGAAGGATTATGATGATTCCTAATGGACAAGTTCTTTTTGCTTCAATTAAGAATTATACAAAAGACCATAATTTTATATGGGATGAAATATCTCTCCCCATCACATATGGAAGTGATTGGCAAAAAGCAATTACTCTTATCGAAGAAATAATAAAAAAAGAAACAGAGGAGGCGAGTAAAAGTGCGGAGGCTCAAATTAATAAGTTGCAAGAAAGATACTTCCTTTCAAAGCGTAATATAGAACCAAAGATTTTTGTTACACCTACTGACAACTGGATTATGCTTCGAGCAAGATATGTGTCCGAAGTGCGAGACCGAAGATCAGTTAATAGTGAGTTATCAAAAATAATATTAGAATCTATTTCTCAAGTAGAAGATATTACAATTGCTTCGCAAACTCTTGCAATGGCTATTCATTCTGAGGATAGTGAAAAAAATAACTAAACCAACTGGTCCACACACTAAAAAAGAACGACTTATGTCGTTCTTTTTGTTATCTATAAAATATTATTATTTATTTAAATGAGTTATTTGTATAATAAAAATCCATCACTATTTAATTAAGTAGTGATGGATTTGGAGTAAGTATAAGTTTTATATACTTTTTAATTAGTTATTGTCATCAGTTTGCGACTATTATTTTCTTGTGCAATATTGATAAAATAATCAAGATCGTCTTTAATCCAAGAATAGTCTCGATGACCAGCTTCAGATGCTATTTTTGTGAGATATTTAATCCTCTCGAACATTCTGTTTTCTGAACCATTTTTACATAGGTCCATTGTAGGAACAGGAATATCTTTGAAAGAATTAATTACTTCTACTGGGTTCATAGATGCATCAATAGCGGATCGTACTTTATCCATTCTCTTATGATCATTGCTTCCATAGAAAGCTTTAACATCTTCACATCGACCCATTACAACTCCACATGTACATAGAAACATAATACAGATTCCATGCCTATTGAGCTCTTTACGAAGTGACTGAGTAGTAATATCAGACATATTCATTGAGAGAATTGACTCATGGAGCCAGTTTACTGTCTCTGTACGGTATCGAACTTTATCCATTCCTATAATTGAGAGCGGAAGTCTGACTAGTTTGTATTTACCAAGAACTCCGTAGTCTTTACGTAAAACAGATTCCACCATAGCTACAAGTCCAGTAAATGCTGGAAGGTGGGGGTTAAGGTTTTTAGTTAAAGCACGGAATATCCCATCTGTGATTGTCCTAGATTCATCTCTAATAAGTTGAGATTGAATAAGAGAGAGGTGACCTAAGTGAAGGCCAGCCATTTCATTTTTATCGTCTATATAACACATTATTTTATTTATTTTTGGTTTAAAGAACAAGATGGTGACCTCGGTGTCACCGAGCAGTACACAAACTTAGTATGTACCATTCGGTAAAACCGATAAAATTTTATTGATTTTGGAAAATATCATTTCTAGTAAACTTTTTAATTGTTCTTTCTAGTCTATTATCATTGTTAATTAATTTTGCTTTTTCAAATATATCTACAAGACTTTCTTCCCATGAATCCACAACAGAAGATGGATTTTGTTTTATTGATATTTCTTCTTTAAGAAAAGCCGCTGGTTCTTCTGGAAGATTATCTACAACAAATTTTTTATCTTCCTCTGATGTTATTTTATTAGCAACAAATAAGTATGGGGTATCATAGAAGTCCATTAATTTAGCAATTTCTTTTGCAGTTTTAATGCTGTGTAAGGATGGTTCACATACAATTACTCCAACATCAATTCCTGTTATAATTCCAGTCGATACGCCATCAAGACCAGCTTTTTCATCAACAATAACAATTTCATTCTTGTTTAAAACAAGAAGAGGTAAAAGAATCTTAAGTGGTGTTGTAAGAACATGACTACAGGCTTTTCCATAAAGTACAATATCTGTTTGTGGTCCCGCAACCATCATTCTTACACCATTCTCTAGTTTTTTAGAATAATGTTCTATATCCTGACTTATAGGCTCTAAATAAAAACGATATGGAGTAAGATCTATAAAAGCTTTGGTATATTTTTGGCACATCGTAAGTCCTACTGTTTTTTGGAAATCATTTAGAGAATCACCTAGAAAGTTTATTTTTGGTTGCTCACCAGCAGTTAGGTTAAAAAACATATCCATGTTGTGGTCAGCATCAATTGCAAGAATTACATTTTTTTTATTTAGATAAAGTGCTGTCTGACTTGATACAGATGATTTACCACTACCTCCTTTTCCTAAAAAACTTAATATCATAATTTTAAAAATAAAAAATGTTAATAAAAATATTATATTACAATTAACATTAAATGCAAGTAATTTGCATTATATGTTTTTACAATTATCTATAAAAACATGTAAGTGTAAAAGATTATTTTTTAAAAAATAAAAATTATATATGTTAATATTGTTATATTATAAAAGTTTAATTTAATAACTATGATTTTAAAATTATCAGTCCTAATAGCTTCTGTTCTTCAAGTGGTAGGCGCTTCATACTTAAACATGGGGACATTCATAGATACCCCAGGTTCATTACCGGTATTTATACAACCTGCAGGATGGGCCTTTAGTATATGGGGATTAATTTATACTCTTTCATTTGTATATGCTATTTATCAAATTATTCCTAAGAATGATAATAAGTTATTACAAGTAACAAGAATTCCTGCTCTTATTGGATTTCTTTCCTCAATCGCTTGGTTATATTTTGCAGGTATGAGTAATTGGTCAGTATGGCTCACTTCCCCAATTTTATTTTTGATGGCAATATCTTTTATATTTGTTGTTAATGCGAAAGACACAAAAGATAGAAACCAAACAATATTTTCAAAGTATATTCTTTTGCCCTATGCTGCATGGACAGGTATTGCAAGTTGGCTTAATGTACAGGTATTATTAAATGATCAGTTTGTTATAACTAGTTCTAATATTAATATTATTACTAATCTTGTATTATTTTTATGTATTGCTGCATTTGTCTTGTATTATTTTAGAAAGACTAAGTATAGTCTTTGGTATGGAGGAGTATTAATTTGGGCTGGTATAGGGGTTGTATTTGCAAACCTGAATGAAGGACTTTTGGTATTTGCAATGCTTGGAGGAGTTTTGTCATTGATTACACTTTGGTTATATACAAAAGATAGATAAGTTCAAATGAATGAACAAATAAGAGATCAATATAATAGTCTATACTCAACCAAAGATATAATTTTTGGAAAAGGATTGCCTGTCACTGCTGTCACTAAGATAAGGGAGTATATCATAAAAGGAAGTGTCCTAGATATTGGAGGTGGAGAAGGTAGAAATGCAATATTTCTGGCAGAGAATGGTTTTGATGTTTCTGTGTATGATATATCTGAAGTCGGTATTAGGAAGTTAAAATTGATTGCTAAAAACAAAGTATTAGAAATAAAAACAAAAGTTGGAGATATAATTACAGATGGTATAAATAGTAACTATGATGCAATAATTAATACATTTGTTCTACATCACATGAACATTAGTGATGCTGAAAAGGTTATAAATGAATCTAAGGATAGAACCAATAAAGGAGGTATAAATATAATAGTAACTTTTTCTAATCAAGGAGATATGTATGAAAGAGCTAAAAAATCAGGAAGATTCTACCCAAGTGAAAAAGATATAAGAGAATTATATTCTGAATGGAATATAAAAGAATTAGAAATTTTTGAAACAAAAACTTTAGCTAAAAGCAAAAATGGAGAGAGTATGGTTAATTCAGTAATCTCTCTCATTGCTCTAAAAAATTAGTCTAAATCCCCAGGAGTAAAAGGAACTTTTTTACTTTTTTTCATCCAGAAATATCCAGAAATAGAAACAATAAGTGCACCTACTGTATTTACAATCAAATCCCCCATAGTGTCTGGTAATCCGCTTTCTTGGGTTTTAAATCCCCATACAGTATCTATTGTATATTCATATATTTCCCAGAAAACGCTGATTCCTAGAGAGAACATTATTGCAAATATTGAAATAAATAAAGGATTAAGATTTAGTTTATCATTTTTACTATTTTTGTTTAATACATAGACTAAAACAAAACCTAATACTCCAAGTAGTATTCCAGATTTAAGATGTAGTATACCGTCCATCAAAGGATACTTTTCATAATAGTCCTGAACACTTCCTAGAAAAAGTGATATGAATAAAAAGATACCTACTATAACATCAAGCTCTAGTGGGAAATAGAAATCATATTTATTTTTTAATATTGATGGAGCTATGATTAATAGAAGTATTGCTGATGTATTTATTAATGAAACCCAATCTTGTTGAAAAATAAAATAAATTATTGAGATTATTAGTATTATTCTTGTTCCAAAGTAGATAGATTTTATTATATTGTTGTTTAAACTCATTACTTATATATATCTAATGTGCAACACATATGCAAGCAATAGTTTTCCCTCCATTTTTCTCTATTACCTTTTTAACTTCATTTAAAGTAGCTCCTGTTGTAAAAACATCATCTAGGATTATGAACTTCTTGTCAGTAATATCGCTCATTAATCTTATTGTTTTATTGACAGAACTAACTCTTTCCTCATAATTTTTTATTTTAGATTGAACATCCTTTCTTTTGTTTTTTAGTAGTCCATAACCACTTTTTATTTTTATGTTTTTTTTAATTTCCTTCACTAGATTATTTGTTACATCAAATCCTCTTTCTCTTCTTCTATTATTTGTTTGGGGCACAGGTAATATTATTGTATTTTCTATATCTACAAGATTATAAATTTTACTAGATAATTCTTTTCCTAAGTGTTCAAATACTTTTTTATTATTGGAGAATTTTATCTCATAAATTAGCTCTTTAATTTTTGGATCTCTGTAATTGTATAAATAGTAAACAGCGTTCTTTTTGTATAGATTAGAGTTAGGAATCTTATCTAAACTTTTAGTACTAGGAAATACTAACCCCGATAGATGGGAGAACAATTCTGTGTAAAACCTGAGCTTTATTAACTTCCTCATAATATATACTATGTTACAATATATATTGATTACTATGGCTATAAAAATTGATTCTTTCTTTAAAAAACTTTTTAAAAAAACTGACCGCAGTGTGGTTGGTATTGATATTGGAGCATCTTCTATAAAAGTAGTTCAGTTGCAGAAGAAGAAGGGGAGAGCAGTACTAGAGACTTATGGAGAGCTTGCACTTGGTCCGTATATTGGGAAAGAGGTTGGTGTAGCAACTAGTTTACCGCCCGACAAGCTTGCAGAAGCAATAACTGATCTATTTAAAGAAGCTAATATAACTACTATTAGTTCTGGAATATCTATACCAATGAGACAAAGTATGGTGGCTGTTTTAAAGTTTCCAGAAACAGATAAAAAAAAGCTATCATTAATGGTTCCATTAGAAGCTAGAAAATATATCCCAGTTGCTATATCAGAAGTGACTTTGGACTGGTTTACTATCCCCTCAGTTAAAAGAGGTGATGAAGGTGAGGTTTTAAGTACAGAGGTTCTCGCTGTCGCAATTCATAATGATGTACTTAGTACATATAGTAGTATAGTAAATGCTGCTAACTTGAATACTACTTTTTTTGAAGTTGAGATGTTTAGTGCAATAAGATCGATAGTTGATGTTCAGGAAGTTAAGCCAATTTTAATACTAGATATAGGGGCAGGTTCAACAAAATTATATATAGTAGAGAGAGGAATTATTAGACAATCTCATGTTGTAAATAAGGGGGGTCAGAATATAACTCTTAACCTATCAAGAGCACTGAATGTTTCTGTTGAATATGCAGAAGATATAAAGAGAAATAGGGGTAATAATACTCCAGATCAAGAAAAGACAATAGATGAGATTGTAGACATAGTTTTAAATCCTGTTTTTGCAGAAGTTAATAGTGCAATACTTAGTTATCAAAAAAAGGAAGGTAAAACAATTGAGAAGATGATAATTGTAGGTGGAGGAGCATTGCTTGGCGGGGTTCTTGAAAAAGCTCAAGAAAAATTTAGAGTTCCTGTAGAATTAGGAAATCCTTTTGAGAAAACAGAAGCTCCAGCTTTTCTAATTGATATATTAAAAGAAACAGGTCCTGCTTTCGCATCATCAATAGGTGTTGCCTTGAGGAAGTTACAAGAAATTAATTAAACTGTTGATAATTATAACAGTACTCTTTTCATTCTGTGTGATATAATAAAATTAGGTATGACTGATAATTTTCAAACAACATTTATTCCAAAAGCTTCAGGAAAAGAAGTGTCTTCTATGATTGGTACACCAGATAATAGATCTGGGTATACAATTGAGAAAATTCTAACACTTATTACAGTTGTAATTTTTCTTTTAACGATTTTTACTTATGGTTATATGTGGTTCAATAAAGCGAGTTTAAATTCTAGTATAGAAGAAATTAAAAAGTCATTAGAAATTGTTAGGCAATCATTAGAGGATGGGGAGATAAATCAAATTACAGAGATAAACAATAGATTACTTGCTTCAAGTAAATTATATGCAGAGCATTTAGCTCCTGTAGAGATTTTTGGAATCTTAGAGGATCACACTTTGAAGTCAGTTAGTTTTAATAGTCTTCTTTATGAATATCTAGAAGATGACACTGTTCATATTTTTGCTAATGGTAGTGCTGCAGGGTATCCATCAATTGTTCTTCTATCTGATGAGTATGATAAAAGTCAGAGAATGAAAAGAATTCTAGTTACTAATCTAAAAAGAGCAAATGGAGAAGTTACATTCTCTCTTGATGCCTTCATTGATTCTGATGTTATTAAATACCGTAATCTTGAGAGGTACTCAGGAGGACAGAATATAATTAATAATGATAATAAATAGTATATGAAATTAACACCATCAATTTTTTTAATACTTTCACTTGCTATTTACTTTGTTTTAATTTCTCCAGAACAAGGAAATATTAAAGTTTTAGAGGTTGAGAAACAATCTCTTGAGGCAGATAACCAAAAAGCAAAAGAATATCAAGTTAAGAAAAATGATTTGATTAAACAATTTAGGGATAATGTATCTACCTCACAAGAAGATAGGCTAGAACAGTTTCTTCCTGATTCAGTTGATAATGTTAGATTACTTATTGATATGGATGCAATAGCTGAAGAGCTAGGATTATCAATAGGTAATGCTGCTTTTAATTCAGGAGGGGAAGGAGATAGTAATAGAACTGATACATCTGATGAAGGATTATATGAAACAATAACACTAAGTTTTTCTTTTGTTGCTAGTTATGAAGATTTCAAGTCTTTCTTAGTATTGTTACAACAATCACTTAGATTGATAGACGTAACAAAAATAACTATTCAAACATCAGGTGTTGGAGATGTTTCAACTTACAGTTTCGTTATTAATACTTATTGGCTAAAAAGATAATATTATGGGAAATAAAATTACAACTATACTTATAATAATAACACTGGGAATACTATTCTATTTTAACTTTGTAAAAGAAGATGTAGCGGTCAAGGAAAGTCTTTCTGTAAATAGTGCAACCACTGATATTTTAGGTAAAAAAATTGCAACAGCTTTAAATAAGCTAAATTCACTTAGTTTAGATACTAGTATTTTTACAGAACCAGGATATATAGCACTAAGAGCGTTTCATCAAGAGATTTTGCCACTTCCAGCAGGAAAAAGGAGTCCATTTGATCCTATCGACAGACAAGGTTTTGATGCAGCTGTTGTAGGAATACAAGATTTAAGAGATATTGAAATTACTGAGGAGGGAGAGGGAGGGGGAGAGGTTCAAATTGATGGGGAGGAGGAAGAAAATGTTGATGTTCAGGTTGAAGATGCTTCGTTAGAAAATGAGCTTTAATTAATGTGTATATGTTATTACTTGATCACCTACTTGAAAAAGGAATTATAACAGATTCAGATGTCTCTAATATTAAGGACTCTATTAAGTCTGGGGATAAAACCTTAGAATCTGCTATTTTAGATAGAGGGATTGATTCAGACTCTTTACTAAGTGCAAAAAGTGAGGTTTACGATGTTCCATTTAGAAATATAGAGGGTACAGAAATACCTTTTGATGTTCTAAAGTATATTCCAGAAGAGTCTGCTCAGCATTATAAAATGGTTCCGTTAAATGTTTCAGATGGATTTTTAGAAGTTGGAATGGTTGATCCGGATAGTATTGAAGCTAAAGATGCTCTTAGTTTTATAACTTCTCGAGGTAGTATTTCATATAAGATATTTGCAATTTTAGAAAAAGATTTTAATGGTGTTCTAGATACATATGGTGGGCTATCTGGTCAAGTTAAGGAAGCTCTCGGGGAGTATGAGACAGAGTTTGATCTGGATGAGGAAGAGACTAGTGATATTAGTGCTAAAGAGGCAAAAAATAGAATAGAGAATGAAACAGAAATTATAGAAGATGCACCAGTTACTAAGATTGTTGCTACAATACTTAGATACGCAGTAGAAGGAAGTGGATCTGATGTTCATATTGAGCCCTTGAATACAAATACTAGAGTTAGATTTCGTATTGATGGAGTTTTAAATACTAGTTTGATTTTACCAAAAAAAGTTCATTCGGCGGTAGTAGCGCGTATTAAAATTTTAGCCAAGTTAAAACTTGATGAAAAAAGAAAACCTCAAGATGGTAGATTTTCAGCTAGAATAGAGGGTAGGAAAGTTGATTTTCGTGTATCTACATTCCCGGTTTCAAATGGTGAAAAAGTCGTGATGCGTATTTTAGATCAAGAAAAAGGGGTTAAAAATATGGAAGAAATAGGATTTTCTGACAGATATTTAAAAATGGTAAGAGACGCAATTAAAAGACCTTATGGATTAATATTAGTGTCTGGTCCAACAGGTTCCGGTAAATCTACAACATTATACTCACTTCTTAAAGAGGTGGATAGAGAAAAATTAAATGTATTGTCTCTAGAAGATCCTGTTGAGTATAATATTGATGGTATTAGTCAGTCTCAAGTTAGATCTGACATAGGTTATACATTTGCCAATGGATTACGTACAACCTTGCGTCAGGATCCAGATATTATTATGGTGGGTGAGATTCGTGATGCAGAAACTGCTGGTCTTGCTATTCAGGCTGCTCTAACTGGACACCTAGTATTGTCAACAATTCACACAAATACATCTGCTGGTATAGTTCCTCGTTTAGTTGATATGGGAGTTGATCCCTTTTTGATTCCACCAACTTTGATTTTGGGAATAGGACAAAGACTTGTTAGAAAAATATATCCAAATACAGGAGAAAAAAGAATGATCGAAGGATCATTGAAAAAAATGATTGATAAGCAATTTAGTGATTTACCAGTTGAATATCGTGATGAGATTCCAAAAACTGATCATGTTCTAGCTATACAATCCACAGAAGATTCTCCAAGTGGAACAATGGGGCGTGAAGCCGTATTTGAGATGTTTAAAATGGATAAGGATATAGAAAAAATAATACTAGAAAACCCAGTTGAATCAGCTATTCAAACTGAACTTCGAAAAAAAGGTATTATTACCATGAAAGAATCTGCTCTAATAAAAGCTTTGCAACATAAGGTGCCAATAGAGGAGGTTAATAAATTATAAACATGATATAATAAAAATAGTATGGAACATGAAAAAGTTTTAAAAGAAATAGTGGAAATAATAAGTCGAGAAAATGGTTCGGATATTCATCTTTCTGAAGATAGAAATCCTACTATTCGTGTTAATGGGGAGCTTATTCCTTTAACTAGTTTTCCAAAACTTGTTAAAGAAGACACTATAGCTTTTTTGAACTTATTATTGACAGAGCCTAAGAAAAAAGAGTTTGATGATAATATGGAAGTAGATTTTTCATATCAGCATTCAAAAGAGTCTAGATTTAGAGGAAATGCTTTTATTCAACGAGGACGTTTTGGTATAGTTATGAGGTTGATTCCAAAGAGCATCAAGACTCTAGAGGAATTAAATATTCCAACTATTCTTGCAGATTTTGCAAGAATGACACAAGGATTCTTTTTAATTGTGGGTCCTGTTGGACAAGGAAAAACTACTACTTTAGCAGCTTTGATAGATATGATTAATATTGAAAGAGCAGAACATATAATTACAATTGAAAATCCTATTGAATATATTTATGAGCAAAAAAGATCTATTGTTGATCAAAGAGAAATTGGTATTGATACTAATGATTTTCATTCTGCTTTAGTGAGCACACTTCGACAAGACGTTGATGTTATTTTAGTTGGAGAGATGAGGGATTACAATACTATGGCAGCAGCTATTACTGCAGCTGAGACAGGGCACCTTGTATTATCAACACTACATACGAACAACGCTTCTCAAACAATTGACCGTATTATAGATTCATTTCCTGCAGCTCAACAAGATCAAATAAGAGTTCAGTTGTCCAGTTCATTAACAGGTATATTTTCTCAAAGACTTCTACCTAGAATTTCAGGAGGAATGATACCAGCATTTGAGTTGTTGGTTAATAATAATGCCGTATCTAACTTAATCAGAGAGAGTAGAACTCATGAAATAGATACTGTTATAGAAACAGGTTCAGAGTCAGGGATGATAGATATGAACAGATCATTAGCCGAATTGGTTAGGAAAGGGGAAATAACATATGATACTGCTAAGAAGTATTCATTGAACCCACAATTATTAGAAAGACTAATTTAATTTTTTATGCTTTTCATTTATGAAGCCGTAACACAAGACGGTCAAGAAAAAAAAGGAACTATTGAGGCAATCAATCTTGAGGCTGCTGTTAATTCTTTGCAAAAAAGAGGTTTCATAATATCTAATATTGTTTCAGAAGGTGAGAACAAAGGATTGTTTAATGTTAACATTACTTGGTTTGAAAAAGTTAAGACAAAAGATGTTGTTATTTTATCAAGACAATTGGCAACATTGTTTGAGGCACAGGTTTCCGCACTTAAAATATTTCAATTATTATCATCAGAGACAGAAAATCCTAAATTATCTCGGGCACTAGGAGATGTCGCAGAGCAGATTCAAGGAGGTGCAACTATTGCTAATGCTCTAGAGAAATATCCAAAGATTTTCACATCTTTTTATACATCAATGGTTCGTGCTGGTGAAGAATCTGGTAACCTAGATCAGACATTTGGATTCCTGGCAGATTATCTTGATAGAACATATCAAGTAGTTTCAAAAGCTAAAAATGCTCTTGTTTACCCAGCTTTTGTTATTCTTACGTTTATTATTGTTATGATTCTTATGTTTACTGTAGTTATTCCTAAGATTGCAGCAATTCTGGTCGAATCTGGTCAAGAAATTCCTATCTATACAAAAATTATTTTAGGGATTAGTGATTTTTTAATTGCTTATGGAATATTCCTCCTACTTGCTCTTGTGGTAATTGGATTCTTTGTAATTAAATATATTAGAACCAAAGAAGGAAAAGCAGTGTTTGATAATATTAAAGTTTCTATACCATATGTAGGTCATTTATATAGGACCCTATATTTATCAAGACTTTCAGATAATATGAACACCATGCTATCAAGTGGTATACCTATGATTAAATCATTAGAGCTTACAAAGGATGTTATTGATAATGTTTCATATAGAAATGCTATTGATAAATCTATTGAAGACATTAAAGGAGGAAGTTCTGTTTCTGATTCATTTGCAAAACATGAGGAGTTCCCAAATGTTTTAGTTCAAATGGTTAAGGTTGGAGAGGAAACAGGTAATTTAGGAAAGATTTTGAAAACCCTTTCTAACTTTTATCAAAGAGAGGTTGTTCAATCTGTTGATACTCTTGTTGGTTTAATTGAGCCGGTTATGATCATCCTTCTTGGGCTTGGAGTAGGTACTCTTCTAATATCAGTTCTTGTACCTATCTATAATATATCTGGAGCATTCTAGTTTTCCCCAAAAGTAAAATTATTGTTGATATTACATGATATAATATAAGTAAGTTTGGATTTCCAAACAAATAATTAATTATTTATCAAATTTAAAAAGTATACTTTTATGAACAATAAACAAAAAGGATTTACATTGATTGAACTTCTAGTGGTGATCGCGATCATTGGTATTCTTTCATCAATCGTTCTTGCATCTCTAAACAGTGCTAGAACAAAGGGACAAGATGCATCAGCATCAGCAGCAATTAGCTCAATGAGAGCAGAGGCTGAGTTATCATTCGATGATAATGGTGATTATGCTTCTGTCTGTACAGATGCAGCAGCACTTATTACTGGGGCTCAAAATGCAAATAACGAAACGGTAATATGTAATGATAGTGCTAACACTTGGTCAGCATATATTCCTCTAGCAGGAGATTCGGCTTCTTCTTTCTGTGCAGCCTATACTGGGTTTGCTGGAAAGGTTGGAGACTCTTTCGCAGGGACAGCAGATTGTGGACAATAATAATTTAATTTAAATTATTATAAATAAAAAAGCCGTAATTTACGGCTTTTTTATTTATTTATGAATGATATAATATT
>Ga0136601_1000707_pt1 | contig 13091 bp, 12 predicted proteins | sample AntRauMFilla2699_FD_181020 | JGI IMG/M metagenome (GOLD analysis project Ga0136601, IMG submission 181020) | Saline lake microbial communities from Rauer Islands, Antarctica - Metagenome Filla 2 #699 | ecosystem: Environmental > Aquatic > Non-marine Saline and Alkaline > Saline | place... | reverse complement strand
ATAACCAGCAAGTCGAGTATAAACGTGTATGTCAGAAGCTAGATTCCTTGTTTCAAATGAGACTGAATCAAGAAGTAGAGTCAGATGTCTATATGGAAAAGAAGCAAGAATTGGAGGCTGAGCAACGTAGACTCAAAGCCAGTCTAGATTCAATCGATGAAAGAGTCGCCAACTGGTTTAACAATGCTGAACGATTGATGAGGTTTGCTGAAAGAGCAGTAGAGGAATTCAAGAATGGTGATATGAAAAAGCAGAAGACTATTCTGTCAGCCTTAAGTCATACACACATTGTGAAGGACGGAATACTTCGACTGGAAATAGAAAAACCACTTCAAGTGTGGCAAGAAGTGGCTCTTCAATTAAGCGATGAGGATAAACTGTTAGAACCTGCCAATAGTATTGGAAACAAAGGTTATTTTAACAAAGTTTGGGTCCTCGATACAAAGTTGTGGAGATGGCGGGAATTGAACCCGCGTCCGAATTAGGATCTTGTGGTGCTTCTACAGTGCGTAGTTACTCCTTAGGGTTTAAAGCTGGTTGCTAGAGAAGTAACAAAACACAATCAGCTCGAGTTTCTACAATCTGGCCGCCTATCCGAAACGTGATAGTTGGCACAGTCTCATGGCTATTGTACCCAGCTGAACGTATGAGACGTTTACTCAGTGAGCATCACTCCGGCGTGCGAATGGTTACGCAACAGCGGGAGCGAATCCAAACGCGTTAGCGTATGGACTTGGTATTGCTTTGTTTGCAAATACAGAGTGGAACCTTTTAACGAATTGATTACCAGTTTCGACACTGCACACAACAAGGATAACTAACCGTCGAGGCCTAGCATCCCCTCACTATACTCAATGCCGATACGTACAGTATCGGCGGAAACTATTAAGTACACAGAGGGAATGTTGTGCGTATACATTATAGTATGACGGACAACAGGGGAGAGTATTACAGTAAGAAAGGATGTTGGCAACTGGCAATCTGTATTGCCAGTTGCGTTTTCGTTGGAGTAGGCCAGAGATATCGATATCATCCACAGCCTAATCCGATAGGCTTTGTTGAGTACCTTCTTTGGACTGGGCGGCGGATGGGTTTGTTGCTGGTGCGCTTTTTTCGTCGGTTGGAATGACATGCTCAGGAAACCCTAGAGCCTGGCGAAGTGCAGTCACTCCAGAGTCGGTGTACTCCTCGCCTCCGTAGCCGGTTGCTTTTGACATTAGTACCTCCTCGATTTTACTGGTTATTTCGGCGCAGAAAGGTAGTGGTAGGCAGCGATGGATACCGCTGCCTACCAAGAGTACCCTGCAGAAGTACTCTTTTAAATTGTCCGTATGGAACGGACGACGACTACAACTTCGAGTTTTTCTTGCAGCCAGTCTTCTAGACTGACCAGGGAGCCATTCATTTGCTGGTCGAACTGAAAATCGTTTAGCATGGCTCTCCAGTCGCCGTTGTATAGCTCAACAACCCTGTTTATTAGCAGGCCTGCCTGTTCTTTTTCAGTTTGTTTGGTACGTTTTGTGTCAAACGCCAAACTGATGACTTTTACCATTAGTTTAGTCCCTCTCTCTTATGATGGTGCAGGTATATCCCCGCTTTTCTAACCACCTTTCTACACCGAAATATAGTAATTTACTGTTCTTTCAAGGTACGAGCGATGTCACGTTTGACGTCGCGGGCTTTGAGTGACTCACGTTTGTCCGCCTTCTTTTTACCACGAACCAGCGCAATTTCAAGCTTGATTTTCCGCTTTTTATTATGCCACTTTAGAGGGACTATTGTCAACCCTGCGGTGTTGAGTTGCTTGTGGAGTGCAGCGAGCTCTTTTTTGGAGAGGAGGAGGGTGCGTTCGCGGGTCGGTTCGTAGTCACCAGGCGTATTGGCTTCTTGGTAGAGGCTGATGTGAGCGTTACGTACATACGCTGCACCGTCACGCAGAGTGACGTAGGCGCCGGTGAGATTGGCTAGCCCGGCGCGTAAGGCTTTGACTTCGTAGCCTGCTAAAACCACCCCCGCTTCATAGCGCTCCAAGACTTCGTAATTGAAGGCGGCTTTTTTGTTGACTATAGCGTGTAACATGGATTGTGCACATACTATAGACGGTATCGCTTTGACTCGCAATATTACGCTGCAAAGAAGAATAGATCGGATTGTCGCCACCCGGCTGGAATGTCTGTGTGCCAGGGGCGCCATAGTTCGCAAAAAGCCTGGTTTTCTGTATAATGACGCCATTATGTCAGAACCACACAACAACAAAAAGAATCACGAAAAAGATTCCGCAGTACCTCCCACTACCAATGAGGGGAAGACGGTAACGGAAGAGTCGGCGAGCGACTCAGTGTCTCCAGAAACGGAGTCGACTGCTAACGAGGCTCACTCGACGTCAACTGAAAAAGGCGAGTCAAAAGCCGATGAAAAGACGCCAGAGACTGATCCGAAGCCAAAAACCTCGGGTTCATTTGGTCGAACGTCGATCCAAAATATGCGCAAACGCATGCCAGTTGGGCCAGGTAATTTCTGGAACAATATGCTGTCGACTGTGCTCTTGTTGGTATTGGTAACGGTCGCATTTTCGTACGTAACTGACACAACTACAGCGCCAGAAGAGTTGACAGTGTCGCAGGTAGTTGAGCAGGTTAAAAATGGTGAAGTGGCTGAGATTGTTGTTCGTGGTACCCAGCTAGAGATTACCTATAGCGACGAAACCCGCAATCCAGGCGAAGCGCGTCGCGAAACAGATGCGTCAGTATCGGATTCACTAACCAATCTGGGAGTGACTGCTGAGCAGCTATCGGCAGTACAAATTGACGTGCAGCGCGAAACTGGGTTTGGGTATTGGCTCAGTAATCTAGCGCCATTTTTGTTCCCGTTATTGTTTTTGGGAATTATCATTTGGTTCTTGATGCGCTCGGTGAAGGGGGCTGGGATGCAAGCAATGAGTTTTGGTAATAGCAAAGCACGCATGATTGACCCGAATGATAAGAGTCAGAAAGTGACTTTTAAAGATGTAGCTGGCGCAAAAGAAGCTAAACAAGAACTTGAAGAAATTGTTGATTTCCTGAAAAATCCTAAGAAATTCTTAGAGATTGGAGCAGAAATCCCGAAAGGGGTAATGATGATGGGTGCTCCTGGAACTGGTAAGACCTTGCTTGCTCGAGCAGTGGCTGGTGAGGCAGGGGTACCATTTTTCTCTATCTCTGGTTCAGAGTTCGTGGAAATGTTTGTTGGAGTGGGAGCATCAAGAGTACGTGACTTATTTGCGATGGCAAAGAAAAATGCGCCAGCAATTATCTTTGTGGATGAGATTGATGCTGTTGGTCGCGTGCGAGGAACGGGAACTGGTGGTGGTAACGATGAGCGTGAGCAAACGCTTAATCAAATCCTCGTTGAAATGGACGGCTTTGAGCCCAATGCAAAAGTTATCGTGATGGCGGCAACTAACCGACCTGACGTGCTTGATCCAGCCCTTTTACGACCTGGTCGGTTTGACCGGCGGGTAACTATCGACTTGCCCGACCGCGGTGATCGGCAGGCTATTCTCAATGTGCATGCTCGTAAGAAGCCGTTACAGAATGATGTAAATCTCGATATCATCGCCCAACGTACTCCTGGCTTTTCAGGAGCCGACCTATACTCATTGATGAATGAAGCGGCTATTTTAGCCGCCCGTGAAAAGCGCAAAAAAGTTGGGCAGTTCGATATCATTCGCTCTATCGAGAAGGTGATGCTTGGTCCAGAACGCAAGAGTCACGTGCTTGGAAAACATGAAAAGTTAGTGACAGCCTACCATGAGGTCGGGCACGCTCTCGTTGCTTCCGCCTTACCATATGCAGATCCGGTGCAGAAAATATCTATCATTTCTCGCGGACGGGCAGCTGGGTATACCTTGAAACTCCCTGATCAGGATCGTCGTATGCATACCCGGAAAGAATTTATTGATGATATCGCCATGACCCTGGGCGGCTACGTAACTGAGAAAATGATCTTTGATGACTTGTCTACTGGTCCATCCAATGACTTGCAGGTCGTGGCTAACTTGGCTCGCGATATGGTGACTAAGTACGGTATGAGTGATACTCTCGGTCCGGTAGCCTTTGAAGGCAGCGGCGGCCGACTGATTGGCGGGGGCATGGGCGAAGATAGGGGCTATTCGCCACACGTGGCAAAAGCCATCGATGACGAGGTTTCTCGGATTATTGACGAAGGTATGCATACCGCTAAAGAAGTTTTGACTCGTTATCGTCCAGCCCTTGAAGCTATCTCGCATCGCCTTCTAGAAGTAGAGACTATGGAGCGAGATGAATACGAAGGTTTGCTCAAGCAGCACGGGGTAGCAATTAAAGACGCCTACGAAGAAATCTACGGTGAAAAACGGACCAGCGAAGATCCGACGCGAGGTCTTGAAGTGCGACCAGATACTAAAAATACTATTTAACCTACCGAAGTAGGTGTGCTGCAGCAAAAACCCCACCGAATCGGTGGGGTTTTTGTAACAAGAGGCAGGTAATTATTTGGTTAGCTGTTCTGTTCGGGTGATTTGTCCGTCTTCCATGTGTAGTATGCGGTCACACCCCAAGGCATACTCACGTTCGTGTGTCACCATCACAATCGTCTGGCCATTTTTGTGAAGTGTGGTTAATAACTCAATAACAGCTTGACCTGACACGCTGTCTAAGTTGGCGGTTGGTTCATCGGCAAACAGTATCTTTGGTTCCAAGGCGACCGCTCGGGCGATTGATACTCGCTGCTGCTCGCCGCCTGAAAGGAGGGCAGGGAGGCTGTCGATGCGGTGGCCAAGACCGACGGAGGTGAGAGCAGTAGCGGCTGTGTCACTGGCTTCTTGGTGTGATAGGCCGCGCATAAGGAGCGGTAGCATGCAGTTTTCACGCGCTGATAAATCAGGTACAAGAGCGTAGTTTTGAAATATATAGCCCAGTGTATTCAGTCGAAAAGCGGTTTTTTCAGTTTCATCAAGCTGTTGTACGTCGACTCCGGCGATAGTTAATGAGCCGTCGCTGGGGGTGTCAAGGACGGATAGTTGGTACATGAGGGTAGATTTTCCAGCCCCTGATTTTCCCATAATAGCTAAAAACTCTCCCGCCGCGACTTCGACATTGATTCCTTTTAATACGGTAGTCTCTAAAGCTCCGTTGCCAAAGCGTCGGGTAATCTGGTGAGCAGCGATAATGGGGGTGAGGATAGTCATATTAGTTTCGGCCAAGAATGGCGTTAAGAGTGTTTTGTTTTGCAATCATCCAGGCTGGGATGAAGCCTGCAATCAGAGTGATTACAAAAAGTACACAAAAGCGAGTGAGGGTGGTCAGAGGTTCGGCTACTAGGATCCCGTCACTAAAGGGAAAGTCGATCGGCTTTCTTTCAAAGTAGCCAATAAGAAAACCGTAAATAATCAGTACTCCAAGCAGCGAGCCAGCCAAAGCATAGACAGCAGCTTGGAAGACGTAGGCAATTTCGATAGCGCGCCGATCGATCCCAATCCCTTTAAGGATACCAATTTGCTGGCGTCGGGACAGGGCGTTGATAAAGATAATGATAAAGATGGTAATTGATGCCACAATAATTCCGATAGAACCGATGAAGGTACCAAGGACATTGAACGTATTTTTTATATCAATAAGAAACTTAGGTAGCGCCTCGTCAAAGGTGCGGATTTTTGCTGAATCAGCCAGGCCGGCTTGGTCGAGCTGAGACTGTACTCGTTCGGGCGGGACGGCTTGGTCGAGTCGCACGGCAATGCGGTCTGCCTGGTCACTCGCGCGACCAATTAAGCGCCGCAGCTCGCGCTCGGGTATAAATATTGCACTAGAAACATCGCCTACTTTAGAATCAACTATTCCACGCACAACAAATTCTTGACTGACCGATCCAATGGTTAGTAGAACTGTATCGCCTGGAAAGGCTGCTGTTAGCGAGTTGGTGAAATCAGGAAAATTTTCAGAGTACCGTTCAAGATTGAGTATACCAATTAAAAGCGCATTGGTGTCGTCGGGTAAAAAGTAGTCACCTTCGACGACACTTTCGCTGAGACGGGTGACTGCATCTTCTCGCGTTGGATCGATGCCCGTCAATCTAGCACTAATTTGATCAGGCTCGTCGTTCGGACTTTGTCGACTGCGATAATCGGCGGTTATTGAGCCCGCACTGGTGTAGCGAACGCTAAAATCCACTACCCCTGGAGTTTGTTGCAAAATATTGGCTATGACATCACTATTTTGAATGTAGTCCTCAGTATCAAGCGGTGTAATTGTGACGCTGCCAATTGATTGCTGCTCAAAGGCACGTTCCGACCCGACGATGAGCCCAACTAATATGCCAGATACCGCGACTAGATTAAGAAAGGTGATCATCATCACAAAAACAATCAAGCCCGTTGTCCATAAACTGGCGCGTTGCAGTTGTCGCCAGCCTAATAGTAATCCGACACGAAATGAACGCATATTATTCTTGCAGTTGTAGTGTTTCGCCCGCGTTGATTCCCTCCACGGCGACAAAACCATCAGTTCCTAGTAATACAACCACAGGGGTAGTGGTGGCTATTGTATCCCCGTTCCGGATAGTAACTGATCCATTTTGCAAGAAGAGGCGAGGAATACGGACAGCGTCAGTTAATTGTTCAGTAACGATACGTAGGTCTGCCTGCATACCGGAACGCAACCAAGTTGGTGTCTCAGTCAGGGTGATAATCGCTTCGTAGTACGGCACCCCATTCACCACTGTTTGCAGTGGAGAGATGAACGTGATGTTTCCTGACAATGACTCGTTTAGATTGGCGTCAAATTGCATAGTGACCGTTTGGTTGATCTCGATACGGGCAATATCTTTTTCTGGAATACGGGCAGTGACGGTCGTTTGGCGTGGAGCGAAGAGAGTGATGACTGGGTTGATACCGACGGTTTCTCCAGCAACTGTTTGGATATCAGTGACCGTACCGCTTTGTGGGGCGCGGATAGCACTTTCATTGAGAGTATACGAAGCCTGTGTCAGGCGGGCTTCCGCCGCTGCTACTACAGCGTTGGCCGCGATTATTTTTTCTACTCGTGCTCCTGCGGTGGTGAGTGTGCTTTGGTTCAGAGCGAGGTCTAGTGCTCGCCTGGCTGCGATAATATTAGCCTCTTCTTGCGCGAGTGCTTGTTCGTAGAGAGCACGGTTGGTGGCGTAGTTAGTACTGGTCTGATTGGGAATACTGATGGTAAATTCGGTATTGGTATAATTTGCGTTAGACGTAAATTGTAGACGCAAGCCACATGTCCCGAGAGCAGTCGTTTGGTTCGTACTGACTGTTCCGACACCGGTTTCAATCCCGGTGTAACGATAGGAGAAATCAGAGAGTGTGCCTGAGCGATAGGGAGTGATGGTGTATGTGCCAGGGGCAGTGCAGGTGTAGCTGCCAGATACTGTTGGTGGGGGAGCGACGGTATCGGGGTTCGTAGAAATGGCTGAGAGGCCGCTGCTGTATAACGTTGTTCGAGCCGCTTCAACTCGGGCGGCTTCAGTGCGAATAGTATTCGATAAGGCTGTTTCGGCGTTCCGAGTGGTTGCCGCAGTCACTTGTGTTTCGTCGTCTGTCTGGCCACGTATGAGTTCGTCACGGACAGCTCGAACGCGCTGTACTTCCGCCGCCGCTGCAGCGTATTCAGCTTGGAGGGCGGTATCGCCGACGGTGGCCAAGACGGTGCCGGTGGCCACCGTGTCACCTCGAGATACCATGATACCACTTACTGTTCCACCGCTCGGGAAACTGAGCGGGATAATGTCATCAATTTGGGCGCTACCAGATACCGACACAAAAGCGGTAACGGTTCCAATCTCTGCGGTAGTGGTGGAAACGGTCGGACCATTGTTTTGACTAAGTAAAAACCATCCCGCTCCGCCAAGTAGCAGTGCGGCACCAAGCCAGAGTAGCGAGCTGGGTAATATATGCATTAGCACCAGTATAGCAGCTGGTTATGCCAGACCAGCCGACTGGCTGTATATCTCCGGACTGACTACATACACTTTTAGTAACAAAACCGGTCAGGGATTGTAAAGTATCAAAAAGATGCGTATCAGAGAGTGTAACAGTTTCGTCGTAACACGGGTTGGTTCATTCAGAAATATACAGTGTCCGCGTGCCTGGACTCGAACCAGGGACCACAGAGGTATAAGCTCTGCGCTCTAACCAACTGAGCTACACGCGGACACTACCTACTTCTCTTGCGCGTTCTGGGGCAGATTAGTGTCGTAATCGACTCGGTTACTATACCGCGAAATGGATAGAGGCTCAATCATTTTCAATTGCGAAAAAATACAGTATAAATAACTTAGAATGAAAGGAGGGCTGATAGTTATGAAGCGCGTACAATTGCAGTCGACAACGGCCATTCTGCGCAGTATACAGTATATTGCAAAGATGACGTATGCACACTGTCTGCTGCCAGAAGTAATCATTCATCGTGAAGTGGTATTTCAATTCCGCTGCGGTCGGCAGATTATCGAGGTGTCGCTGTTTCGAGCGAAGCATCTAGTGTCCGGAAAAACGTATGCTTGGACCACTTCACCAGCGGAAGCAATGGTCTACGTCTTGTTCCCCAGTGTTGCAAAATAAAACCCGCCACGACACGTGGCGGGTTATCAGATTACTCCATATGTAGGACGGCGCCAACCTTGGCGACCTGATTTGCAATGAGTGGATACGTGTGCGCTAAGTCAGGTGTATCAGCAATACGGGGTAGGCTAGCAACCAGGTTACGGGCTTCGGCACGAGCTGCTTCGACGAGCTTGAGATTACGAATCGCCTCCATACCGAGGTCAGACAGGCCGCTTTGCTTGCCGCCATAGAGTTCACCCGAGCCGCGAAATTGCAAATCGTGCTCCGCCAGCTCAAAACCGTTTTTGGCGGTAGCGAGCGCCTTGAGTCGGTCTTTGGTCTTATCGCTTTTGCTCTCGGTCACGGCAAAGCAGTAGGCTTGATGAGTCCCTCGGACGACGCGACCGCGTAGTTGATGGAGCTGCGCGAGGCCAAAGCGTTCGGCGCCCTCAATGATGATGTTGGTGGCATTAGGAACATTGACGCCGACTTCGACGACCGAGGTCGCGACTAAGATATCAATCGTGTGATCGGCGAATTGGAGCATGACTTTATCTTTTTCGGTAGGGGTCATTTTGCCGTGTAAGATCCCGACTCGGTAGCCTTTGAATTCTTTTTTAGCTAATCGCTTGGCTTCACTGGTGACGTTCTTCATTACTAAGGCAGTAGCTTTGTCGGGGTCGGGTTCGTCAATGCGCGGACAGATGACGTAGGCTTGCCGGCCGGCCTTGAGTTCATTGCGGACATGCTCGTACATTGGCTCAGCTTGCCCGGGGCCGACAATTTTTGTAATGATGGGTTTGCGGCCGGCCGGCATTTCATCGAGGAGTGTAATGTCGAGGTCACCGTAGATGGTTAGGGCCAAGGTGCGCGGAATCGGGGTGGCGGTCATCGACAAAAGATGGGGGAGTCGCGTATCCTTTTTTGCCAAACGTTTACGTTGATTAGTGCCGAAGCGGTGTTGCTCGTCGATAATGACGTACGCCAAGTGCTTAAACTCGACGCTCTTATAGATAAGCGAGTGCGTCCCGATGACGATAGGTATTTCACCGTTTTTAATCCACTTGAGCAGCTGGGCCTTACTGATTTTAGTTGGTTTACTGGGATTGCTTTTGCTCGGAAACTTTTGGCAGCCACTACCAGTAATGAGTCCAATTTGAATCGGTAGGTGCTTAAAGTACTCAATGAAGCTTTCGAAGTGTTGTTTCGCGAGGATTTCGGTGGGAGCCATATAAGCTACTTGTAGATTGCCATAGGCCAGATCGCGCACCTTGCCGCTGTCACTCTTAATCCCCTCGGGTGGCCGACTGGTAGCAACGGCGTAGGCAGTCGTGGCAGCGACAGCTGTCTTGCCACTACCAACGTCACCTTCAAGTAATCGTGACATGGCGTGGTTTTGACTAAAGCTATCCATGATGCTGGCGATTGAGTTGGTTTGGGCAGCGGTTAATGAAAAGGGAAAGCGGTCGGTAAACGCGGCGAGGTGTGTGGCGTCCGGGTTGACTTGATAGGTGCTAGCCGCACTAACCGCTGCCCGATCGAGGGCATTTTGGACTTGGATATAAAATACTTCTTCAAAGGCGAACCGCTTGCGGGCACTCTGCGCATGCTCAGCTTTTTTGGGTGCGTGTATCCATACTAAGGCGGTTTTCAGATTGGGTAGTTTGTACTTGGTGAGAATAGGTTCGGGAATGGGGTCGTGCAGATTTTCGAGTACTCCCCGCTCAAAGCATTTGAGAGTTGTGTGGTAGAACCACTTACTTGTCACGCCTTTGCTCTCGCGGTAAATCGGATAGATAGTGTCGCTGGTCGCACCGTCGGCGCCTTTGAAAATACTGTCGTGTCGATCGACGGGGAGTGTGTCGAGTTTTTCAACTTCAGGATTACTTAGGTAGAGTTTGCCTTCATTCCCGGCCACCTTGCCAGCTACTTTTACATACATACCATCGCTGTACATTTTGGCCAGGTAGGGCTGGTTGAACCACATGATCTTAATCTTGGCCGACCCGTCTTCTATGTAGCCTTCGGCAATAGGTTTCTTACTTTTCCAGGCTTTGCGAGTTTTCAAGCCAGAGAGCTGGCCGTAGACAATTGCTTCTTGCCCGAGTGAAAGCCCGCCGACTGACTGGATGTCACTAATGTCTTCGTAGCGAGCGGGGAGGTGGTACAACAGGTCACTGACGGTACTGATATGGAGTCGACCCAAAGCCTTTTGATGGGGGGTGTCGATGCGGAAGTGTGCTGTCAGGAGGTCGTGGGGTTGCATAGAGTATCAATAGTAGCTTGATTATATCACGCTAGGGAAAAGTATTGACAAACAATTTACACTATGATTATATATAAAAGTCAAGTCGCCAAAAGCGATGCGACACAACCGCTGGTATGTACCAGCCTCAACAGGAGAGTTCCAATGATGCAACGAATTCTGGGCAGTGTGCTCATTATTGTCCTTCTCGCTTTGATCTTGATTCTCGCATTCGGTATGCTTGAACCGCACGCGCTCGCCGGCCTGGCTGCCTTCAGCATTGCGGCGCTGATCCTCGTCGCCCTGTCCTCCGCCATGACCGCGCCCGGCCGCCGGAGGTCGACCAATCCCGTCGGCATTGCCTTCTCCGGCGCGATGAGTGTGGTGCTGGGCGTGATGATGGCGACGATGTTGATGCTGGGTCTGCGGCGCGAGACGCCCATGGCCGCGGCGATGACCTGATCGAAGGGGATGCGAATGACAATTCGAATTCGAGGTCCCACCTGACAGGAGGCGGCCAACAGGCCGCCTCACCCCAAGCTTAAGCTTGGCATCCGTAATCCGTTACGAGTTACCACAATGTGTGGACAGACAACTCGGACGGTTTTTTTGTGTACCTGCTAATCCCGCAATATACGGGCTATACTGCGGGATTACGCCTTTATATAAATAATTTGCACGGTAGGTCTGCTCATTTTGTTGCGGATACTACTATCGAGTAACGTAAGAAATGGTATACTTACCGACGTTACTTTTTAATCTTTTATTCAATCTTCTATGGCCTCAAAGCATTCCGCCAACGCAAAGTCAGGTACTAAAACATCTACTCGTCCAGTGGGTAAAAAACTGGTTGCAAAAAAGGTCGCTCGACCAGTTACCAAGACCGCGGCTCGAAAAAAGGTGTCTGCCCCCGTTACTAAAACTGCTCCAAAATCTCCAGCTCGAAAAAAGGACTACGGCAAGCTAGCGTTGGCGCTCCACAAAAAACTTAAGGGTAAGCTCGAGGTAGTCAGTAAAGGAGCACTAGCTACTCGGGATGACTGGAGTACGATGTATAGTCCGGGTGTCGGAGCGGTGTCGTCTCATTTAGCTAAGTATCCGAGCCAGGCGCGCGAATACACGATCAAGAATAATACTGTCGCCGTAATTAGTGACGGTTCTGCTGTCTTGGGTCTGGGTAACCTTGGTGCCATTCCAGCTTTGCCGGTCATGGAGGGGAAGTGTGCCATTTTCAAAGCGATGGCTGGAGTAGATGCTTTTCCAATTGTCCTTGATACCCAGGATCCAGAAGAGATTATTGCTGCCGTAAAAGCGATTGCACCGACGTTTGGTGGAATTAACTTAGAAGATATTGCGGCCCCACATTGCTTTGTGATTGAGGAGCGACTTAAGGCGGAGTTGTCCATTCCGGTCATGCATGACGATCAGCACGGTACTGCTATTGTGGTGCTTGCGGGATTGATCAATGCAGCCAAAGTGGTTGGAAAGAAGCTGGAGTCAATGAAGGTGGTGATAGTTGGGGCTGGTGCGGCGGGTCGGGCTGTAACGTTATTGTTACAAAAAGCCGGTGTCACAAATATTATTGTGAGTGATAGCAAAGGAGCTTTGTATGCCGGTCGCCCTGATTTGTCTGGTTATAAAAAAGAGTTGGCTACTAGCACTAACGCACAGGTAGTGCAGGGCGATGTTCTGACGGCAGTAGCTGGAGCGGATGTGTTGATTGGATTGTCGGGGCCGGGCACGATTGCTTCTGCTCATATCGAGGCGATGGCCGAGCAAGCGATTGTCTTTGCATTAGCAAATCCTGTCCCTGAAATTATGCCAGCTGACGCTAAGCGTGCTGGTGCGGCAGTGGTAGCAACTGGCCGCAGTGATTATCCCAATCAAGTAAATAACTCACTAGCGTTCCCAGGTATTTTTCGTGGTGCACTAAATCGTCGGGTACGTAATATCACCGATGACATGAAACTTGCTGCCGCCAAAAAGCTCGCCAGTCTAGTGAAGAAACCAACCGCTGAAGAGGTGATTCCAGGAATAATGACACCGGGTTTAATGAAAGCTATTGCGAGTGTCATACGTTAATCTGTCGGTGGTTTTGTCACTTGCAGAAAATTTTGTTATGCTCTACTTGTCTCGGGACGTGAAATAGACACGGAGGAGTGTCAGAGTGGTCTATCGTGCTTCCTTGCTAAGGAAGTGGGGTGTTAAGCCCCCGGAGGTTCGAATCCTCTCTCCTCCGCCAAAATTGGAAATCGTTTTTTG
>Ga0136601_1000706_pt1 | contig 13109 bp, 17 predicted proteins | sample AntRauMFilla2699_FD_181020 | JGI IMG/M metagenome (GOLD analysis project Ga0136601, IMG submission 181020) | Saline lake microbial communities from Rauer Islands, Antarctica - Metagenome Filla 2 #699 | ecosystem: Environmental > Aquatic > Non-marine Saline and Alkaline > Saline | place... | reverse complement strand
ACTGAGGGTCTGTTACTGTGGCTGCTGAAAATGTTGAACCTCCAGCGCCACCTGTGGCACTACAAAAAGCTCCGAAGCTAGTTGTTGTACCGTCAGAGCCTACATTTACACCAGCTGCACCTCCAGCGCCACCTGCACCCACAGTTACGGTTTCACTTGCAGATAAATCAGAAGCAAGTATCTTTTTATAAAAGTAACCTCCTCCACCGCCACCCGCTGCATAAGTGGCTTGAGATGCAGTTGTGCTTGGTATTCCACCACTGCCTCCACCGCCACCTACACCTTCAACAATGACAAACTTTAGACCTGCTGGCTTTACATAAGAACCTGATGATGTAAAGTATTGGGTGTCTGTATACACGCCGCCGCCGTCAGCAAAAGAGATTGCACGTGGGAGCGGCTCACCTGCAAGAAAATTCTCTCTTGTAATTTTTTTAGTAGTGTCTGCAGATATATCAACAATTGGAAATACATCGTCAGAGGCTGGTACTGTAAGTGGTGGGAGTGCTGTTGTCTTAATTGGCATATATATTCCTTTTTTATTATTATAACACTAATTTGGCGAGCTTGGATTATCAATAGTCTGCTCTAATAGCAACTCTCTATTAATTCGCTGTATTTCACTATTCATATTGATTGGCAACCTTCCAAGCGTGAGGTTTGAAATAGGAGGCGCATAGTCCCGGCGCACTACCTGCAGGACCATAGAGTCGATAAAGTTACCGAAGTTTTTAAATCCAAGAGTAACTCCGGGCGTTAATAGTGTAATATCTATTAGAGTATCAAGTATTGAAACGGTTGTTTCTTTACTTTCCGATGCATTCTCTTCTATAAATGTCTCGCCAATCGCATTAGCTGTATTATCTAATGAAACCCTGTTGTCTGACTTTGTTGCCAGACGAGTTCCGTATATTGCAGCACTCTTGCTATCTTGGTACTCCTTAAATAGATTAACGCCCGGTGTGATCTCGCCACCAGACAGAAGCAAATAATTTTTAACTTGCTCAATAGTTAGAGACATATTTAACTCGTTTATATCTTTGCCTCTGACTATAGTAAAATCAGCTGTTTGAGATATAGGCTTTATATCAATTTCAGAAGTTCCAAGGTCTATATATGAATAGTAACCACTCGGAGATAATTCCAGTACTTTATTTATTGCATCGAATATTGTTGCTGAATTAAATGTGTTGGTTATAGACAAACCAGTTGCTACAAATTCCCTTTCAGTTATTTTACCGCCCCTTAAGTTATAGTCAGCTATAATTCCTGCTGCCATTTCTGAAACAGGATCATCTAAAGTGTAGGTGGTGGTGGTGGTTGGTATACCGGATTTAGTAATAAAACGTATGTCTCCCGAGGTTATAGTATAAATACCGCCACCGCTTCCTCCTGAAAACGTAGCAATATAGGCAGATCCATTTGCATAGACGTTGGCTGAGTTTCTATACACCCTTATAGATTGACCAGAGCCAACCGATATAGTAAAGAAATATTCAGTCGAACTCGAAACAGGCACAAGGTGAGAAAACTCAAACTGAAGTAATGTTGCTACAGAAACAGAAACTGTCCTTGAGGTACTTGCCAATTTATTTCCGTTTACATTGTCATATATTTCTATTGTGACAGTAGCGCTACCGAGCATCCTTAACTCAATAGCCCCTATATTGGTTACAGATCCGCCGGTTCGCCATGTCTGACCATATCTTGTCCACCCATTAAATGCATTAGCGTTTACAGTAAAAAAGCCGTTGTCGGTTGACTGAGTGACATCTGTAGTATAAGAGAATGGAAAACCTCGAGCTATATAATTATCTAAATCAATCCCATCACTCAGCACCGTAAGGCTTATAGAACCTGACCCACCATAATTAAATGATACTCTGTTTACTTGTCCAGCAAACATAACCTTTCCATTCGGATGCCAATAATTATAAATAAATACTACAATTCTGTTAGAGTTTTTAAATATAGCCTCATCATCGGATGCGCCTAGAGCTAAAACTATATCTGTTGACGTTGCTAAAATATCTATATCGTTTTCAGTAGTTATAATCACATCGTCTTCTGTAGCTAGCGCTTGAACAGTTACTTCGTTTTGAGCATATTGTCCACAGGATATATTAATACTAGATCCTGCACTATTTTTATCTTGAGAGAAAGCAAACTTACTCGTTACATTAGGCAGTTCGCCGAGGAAGTTTCCGTCACGTGAATAAACTTTGTATGCAATCCTTGTGGGAACATCTGTTGGATCTACTTTCTGGTCTATGTGCCAATATACACCGACCTGCATATAATTTACATAAATAATATCGTCAACAGTACCTAATGCAAACAAATCAAGCTCTATGTTTGAAAGGGTAGATGGTGCTATGTTTGTTAATCCCCATAAGTCATTTGGACCGCCGTAAGTTCCATTAACGGTTAATGCGTTTTTAGGGCTACTGCCGACTAAGCCTAATCCAATTGATACAGTTAGCCATCCGCCAACCTGAAATGGGCTGTCTATTAAAACCTGTACTCCATCAATAACAGCACCAGGAGGGAAGTCAAAGTCAAAGCCAGTTGCAAATAAACTCGCCGCTCCAGTTCCTGCTAATCCTATTGTTGAGTCACTTGCATCATCAACTAAAATATTACTCGGGTTTTGCCAAGTTGCTCCGCCTGAAAAAGTTGTCTGGCTAGCGGCTGTCGGTAATCTTATTGTTTGAAAGTTTTGCAACATAACTATATAACCTATAAATACCTTTTGATATATTCGCCATCGATATCTACACTCCTTGTGGCAAACCCATCAGTATAAGTTATTGAAGATGCACCGAGCTCAACTTCCAAGAAAGTACCAAAATAATCAACAGGCAAATCGTTCACTGTAACCACTCTATTTGCGCAATCGATCACTACAACATCATTTGCCGCAAGTCCGAGACCATATAGCATAATTTGCTGATCATTATTGTCATTGGATATTTGAATGTAGTCACCAGTTCCTGTGAGTGCGTTTATCGTAATAGTAAATATTGGTAGTTGGTATGGAGCTGATCCTGTAATTGTCGGCGTGGCATTAAAAGTGGCACTTGTATATGCTGCTTGATTAATAATTGAAGTGGCAGATATATCAAGACCAAATGGATTAGTGCATATAAACTCAATTGTAAAAGTGGCATATAGAGCCTTTTGCTCTCTGCTTACTCCTATGCTGTTGGCTGTTGCTATATAGCGCCTTGTACTACCTGCATAATCAATATCAAGGTTTTTGTCTTTGCCATTAAAGTACGCTTTAAAAGCATCGATGCGAGTGTCTAGATTATCCTGACTGCTGCCTTTGATTATACCGCCAATAGATATTCTTTTAGTCGGATAGTTAATAGAAGGTATAACACTGCCGTTCGCATCGGCTTTGGTAAACAACTCGGCTATCTTTTCAGGTATACTGGTGTGGTTAATAACATTTGTAATAATTCCAACTTGCGTTGTAATATTGAAGTCTTGAAGGTTATTGGCGTTGAAAGTTAATGCACCGTTCATTCTATTGAGCTCCCTGAATAGGCGTTAAGCCCATCCCCACATTCATTGTATCTTGGTTGAGCTGTTTAAAGAACTCTTGGACCGCGCTAGAGTCACCTAGGGCTACTGTACCAATAGTCACTGACTGGTTTGTACCGCCTAGACCATTTATACCGGACCGCAATGCCCCTGTAGAGCTGAAGGCTACACTGGCGTTCATATTTGGATCAACCATAGCAGAAAGGGCATCGTTTGACATGCGGTCTACAGACTTTGTTACGAGACCGGCACTGCCTTCTATACCCTTAGCAAGTCCTCGGTCTAGGTTGTGACCAATCTCTGCAAAAACCTTTGATGGAGAATTAATACCAAAAAACCCTTTAATGCCATCTACTATGCCACCGCCAAAGTCTTTAACTTTATCAATGATCCAACCGCCGAGGTCTTTTATTCCTTCCCATAACCCCTTTACAAGATCGCCACCAACCTTGCCTAGATTTTCAAACGAAAGAACTCCTGCAATTGTACTAATAATGTCCCACATAGCAGTCCCAAGGCTGCCTAATATCTGCGGAATAGCCGTTATTATTGCTTTCATTAACTCAATAGAAGCCTCAATCATAGTTTTAATAAATTCTGGACTAGTTAATGTCTTTACTATATTCTCAAGAATTGTAGGGATTGCATCTACAAGCGCAACTATAATTGTCGGTATAGCCTTAATAATTGCTAAGAACATATCCACTGCGCCCATAATGATAGCCGATAAAGCCTCGGGGTTTGTTAGACCATCCACGATGGCAGTTATAATGCTGGGAATAGCATTGGCTAATACTGTAATTATTTCTGGTAAAGCCTTTACAAGAGCTATGAATATCTGTACGAATGCATCTATTAAGGCTGGCAACGCCTCGACAAGTACCTTGACAATTGTTGGGAAAGCAGCGACCAATGATGTCAGAAGTCCGACTACCGCATTAATTAATGCAGGTAATAGGACCGGCAGAGCCGCTGAGAGAGCCGGTACTAGCCCTGTAAGGATAGCGCCTATGCCAGTTACAATTTTAGGAAGTATGTCCACTATACGCGGCACAGCGAGCTCAATAGTATTAATGAGTAGCTCCATAAAGCCCTCCATATCACCGTTGCCTGTTAATAGGTTGTCAAATGCCTTTTTGGTAGAGTTAAGCGAGCCAGATAATGTTTGGTTTTCTTTTGCATAGTTTCCGGCATATTTTGCAGTCTTTTGCAGGAATAATTGATTTGCTAGCCCGACCTTCTCCTGTATAGACATTTGCGCAGTTGTCTTTCCAAGACCAATTTCAAGTGCGTATGCGTTTAGGCTTGTATCGTTCATGGCAACACCTAGGTTGTCCATCATTGTAAAGTTGCCCTTTGCCATTCCTGTCACGGCTTCTAGAGCTGCAGTTGTATCGATACCCATGATTGATGCAATATCTGATGCTCGCTGCATAGATGCCGATGACATGTCCATTGACTCCTGAACGCTAAAACCAGCACCTTGAAATAGTGATCCCATCTTGTTTGCGCCCTGCAAAAATTCATTTTGAGATAAACCGGCTTGAAAGTAAGCATCCTTTGCTTTTTCTTTAATGCTATCTGCATATTCTCCAAATACCGCCTCAGCGCCTCCTAGCTGCTGCTCTAGCTCTGCACCTGCCATAAGTGCCTTGCCGGTCAATGCACCTAGCCCAGCAACTCCTGCAGCTATGCCACCGGCTATAGCAAGACCGCCGACCTTTGCGATACCGCCTAGTTTGCCGATTGCTTTCTGAAAAGGACCAGAATTAGCATTTACCTCAGAACCAAGCTGTGCTGTAGCTTGACCACCAGCGCCCTTCATCCCCTTGGCGATTTTGCCTTGGATGCCGGTCATATTTGGCGCAATTCTTATGTAGGCAGTGCCGATGTTAGCCATTTGGTTGGGTCACCCTTTTCTTAAGCCAGTTTTACCGCAACCGTTGGCGTATTAGTATATAAAGAAATTATAACACATATAGCTAGTTTAAACGCCCAGCATCTCTTGCTTTTGCAAGTACTATATGCCCGATATAATTTGAGTGCGCATCATCGCCTGAAGCGCGAACTGTGGCAATTGCTCTGCTACCTCGCCTTATAGTACCGACTGCTGTGGTCACATTAATATCAGGTGGGTTGGTCGTTAGCTTTGAAGCCATAGCTCTAGCGCGTGCAGAGATAGCATCAGCCGACTGTTTTACCTGCGGAGCAGCTAGTTTTGTGAGTATATCCTCAGCGCCTTTTGTATCTAGTTGAAATGATATATCTTTATCCATATCTATATTATAGCTCACGCGTATAGCATAGTCCCCTACTCCGGCTATACTCTTGCATTAAAAGCGAGTTTATAGGGGTAAGTGTTTTTTATTTTTAATTTTAAGCGGAGTAGGGGAGCGAACAAAATACGAACATAAGGCAGATAATTTGACCTATTATTAAAAAGTTAGAGATGGTTTTAAATATCTCTTAAGTACAAACATCTCTAACTTTTCGGTGTATAAGTTATTTATACACGAGGTCTTGAGAGTATATCGTTGATCTCTTCGGAGTAGGCGGCTATCGAACCATTATTTATAGGGCTTGGCTTTGTTTTCTTTTTCATAAATTCAGGCACAAATGGTCTCGGTTTATTTCTAGGGGATTTCTTTTGGGCATCTTTAGTTTTCATCCAGACTAATAGCTCCAACAAGTGGGCTGTCTTATTGGCGAGTACCTCTTCCCATCCCCAAGTATTTGCAGGTGAGATAGCCGTATAGACCCGGCTTTTGTGTGGTAATTGAAAAAGAAGTCGCGCCGCTCGTTCTGACTTAACCTGCGCAATATCTAGATTGTAATATTCCTGAAAGTCTGCCTCTAGTTCATCAAAGTACTGCCAGCGCACCTTTAGAAGCGCTAGTCTTTTGGGTTGAAGTTCTCAATAATGACTTGGTATACCTTTGAGAGTTTTGTTACCCTGAAGCGCCCTTCTGTAGCCACGAAGTGGGCTTTCATTTTGTCATAGCCATCTGCACCAATGAGAAATTGCAAGAGTGGCACAATAGCAGCTACTTGACCTTTGTTTTCTATACGATCAATATTTTCAAATGCCTCAACATCATCTAGTAAATCAGTGTCTACAGTAAATTTGTAGCCATCAAACTCTAGCTCTTGAATTGTACTTTTAATATCTTCAGTTGGCGTTTTTGTATCAGCCATAATGTTTATCCTCCACTTCTTAGTATTGTGTCGATATTATAACACAACAAAAGCGCCCAACACTAGGCTGGGCGCGTATTGCCATATACTAATTGACTATGAGCCCAATACCGCAATGTACTCAGTGTGAGTGTTGCCACTCGCGTCTGGGTATGCTGTAAATACAGCTGGGTATGTGATAGCTTCGCCATCAACGTAAGTGATTTCGCCGCTTCGGTCAGCAATTTGAGCATTTGGCACAACGATACGCTTGATGCGTCCGCCGGTCAATACTAGCTCAAAGACTACAACTACATTAGGCAGCATATCGCTGTTTTGTGTAATTGTAATGTCAGTGCCGCTGACTACAACATTGTCCTCACCATAGTATACTTTTAATGCTTCCGCGTTGGTCTCGATTAGATTGACCGTAAACATCTCCGTAAAGGTAGTTTGACCGACTAATACTAAGTCTCCACCCCATGCGTTAACATTTGACGTATCAGCCTCAACCGAGTTAACCAATCCATCTTCGCTCACATAACCTAAGCCCTTAAAGGCTACTGCTAGTGCAGTGGTTGCGTCAGCTGGGACGGTAGTACCTGCAGGTGCGACAAATACCGCTCCTGTAGCTTTTGGCTTACCAAACGAAACTTTATCAGCATCATTCATGATTAAGTTTCCTGTACAATTTATCGGCACAACCTTCCAAATGGATAGCTCTGCTTTATGCGCCCATTATAACACTGTTTTTATTTATTGAATATCTATAATTATAGATTATGAATAAATTGCTTCATTAGTGCTTAGTATGCTAGATAAAGACTGACTGCCGTATATACCTAGTGCTGAAAGCTCTGTTTTCTTAAACCAGAGATCACCACTTGGATTTGTGTACTTATAATTCTCTGAATATGGACCGGCAGTTTGAGCCCAAGTTTCTACAGGTGGTTGATCTGTTGGAGTTTGAAGTGCGCGCTTAACAGCCTCCATCGTTACCCATTGGAGTGTAGAAGCATAAGCCTCGCTTGCATCCTTCTTTGTATCAAGATTAATTGATACATCCTCGGCTATTACTCTTAAGCGGTTACTGGCTAGGGTTAGCATAATATTGGCTCTAGAGGTCTCTGAAGCAGTTAGTGGTCTCCAGTATGCCTGTAATTGTACGGCAGTTGCAAAAGGTGTAAGCGCCATTACACTATCCCCCGATTATTCATAAAAGCTGCATTGCCATTTGCAATCCTTTTTGCTGCTAGCTCTTCGGCTTCTCTGATACCTATTCCCAGCATCCTATAACTTGCGATAGTGCCTTGCAACTCAGGCATGATTTCAAATAGCTTAAACATGGCATCGCCTGCCGAGCCGACATCCACTTGAAATATAGGTTTCCAAGCAGGTACAAGTTCATTAAGTAAGACAGGGATTTCGCTGTTCTTATTTATAGCTAGTTGCAATGTTACAATAATGTTTTTAATTTGATCGCCCATTTCAATTTGGCTTTTTGTAGCTTCTAGCAAGAGATCATCAGACATAGCCGCTAGGCTTTCCGCGCTGGAAGGATTGCCGCTTTCATATCCTAGGTTGCGAAGCGATAGAGCCGTCTCTGCACAGAAGTCTCGGGCTTTGTCTTTCTTGGCATCACTAAATTGGCTAATACTCATTTGTGGAAGCTGACCAATTTCGGGCTTATCGCCCTCATCGTCTTTTGTAATAGCCCATATCTTACCGATTGCAGAGTCGAGGCTTGCGTCTTTTTTAGCGCCCTCAGCTAAACCGTTGATGTATCGCTGTGGCAATGCGTAGAATTCCTCGGCTATTTCTTCTCGCCTCTTTAACCGCCCGACTTCCTGAATAATACGGCGTGCTGTATTGGTTAGTCTAGACTTACCAAGAGGGCGCTCGGCGCTTGATCGGTGGGTAATAGCGTGTAGTAGAGTCCGCCCGGTTGAGTTAATCCTTATTTCAGATATTGTGCGACTAATGAATATTGCAGTAAAGTTGGGTGTAAGTACCATATAATCGGCAGGGGAGTACCCTTTTTTGGTCGTAGTAGCTGCATCTGTTGATGTCATGCTCCATTTAGTAACAACCAATCCATATTTTAGCAAGCCACTTGTTTGATCAACAACTCCTGTTGCTTCTAGGGCAGTGAAAGGAACGATTATTTTTCTACCATCCTTATGGTCTGAAACTAGAACGAATGAGCAACCTGCAATAAAGCTGTCGTGTTTTGATTGTGCAATAACACTGTATCCATTTATAGATTGCATATAAGAGTTTATGCTGAACGTATCTTTAGCAAAGCCGTCAAATATAACGCGGTCAGAAAGAGTATTGACCGCTCTGCTAGCCCAACCAATGCCCGGGCGAGAGTTTATCATGCTCCGAGGTGTAGATATACCAAAGTCGCGAATATCAATGTCCGCGTTATAATAGTCATACTTTGTTTGGACAGTAGTCGATTTACCGCTTAAGAGTTTTAAAAGCTCTAATGAGAGTTCTTTTGCTTCTTGGAGATATGGGCTTTGCGGAGTTGTTTCCATTGCTGTCCTTTTTAGCCGGGTTTGCCGCTCCGTAAGCGTATTTGTTATTGGTTATTATTATAACAGATAATTTAATTGTATCACATGGGGTTTACTTAGGAACTGATAGCTCTGATATTCGAATAAAAGCGCCGGGCTTTCTTGGTCTATGCTCTGCCTCGACAGCGATCCTAGGAACGTCTTGCCACTTGTCATCACGAAGTATAACGCACTCTACAAGCATATCAAGTATACTGGTTAATCTATTGTCAAGGTCTGCTCTTATGTTTGTACCAAAGTATATAATGACTTCAATGAACACAGGCTCAAAAAAGCGCTCTCTTGTCTGAATTCTTACCTGCTGTATTGCATATTTTTGCCACTCCATATACTTCTTGCTCGGGAAAGACTTACCATCGCCTCTGTTAATTCTTGAGTTCTTTTTACTAGGAACGCTGCCCTCAAGTATTAGCTCAACGGTCTTTAGGTTTGACATAATTATTCAATAATCCATTTCGTGTTTTAAAGCCCTCGGTTGTGATAGTACAATCGCATCCGCCGTGACGCGCAAATACATCTCCTGGTGGGTTTGTATATGACCCAGCTTTAGAGCGACACCATTTGCAAGTTTCGCCGACTGTTTTTCGTGTTACTGTCGGAAACTTGCCGCTTTGACGCGCTGTTGTTGTTGCATCACGCTGAGCTTGACCAGCAACATTATCAAGATAGTTTTTTACATATTCATCAATGCCAAGAGCGCCGGTTGCAACACTTGCACTTGCGACCTTTGCAAGACCATAGTAGCGATCATCCATCCCCGGACCGCTAGTATAAGCAATCTCGAAGTCAAAGGCATTCATATCATAGACTTTAGTATAAACAGCTTGACCAACTTCTCTAAATAATATCTCTTGGTTAAGTTGTCGGACCTCTGGTGCTATTTCTGGGTTATTAATAAGAGCCAGAGCCAGCAAGACCTTTTTAATTATACTTTTATTTAAAGATCCGTAATTCATTAGAAGTCCCAATCATCTATAGTAGCCTTTATTTCATCTAGAGCGTTTATTGTACGCTCCACGCGGCGTTTTGAATACGCTGTGGAGCGTGCAGGTTCTTTAGTGGCTATAAGTACGTCTATGAACCTAGAAGCCTGTGCATCGTCTAGTGCGGCAGTAATTTCAGCAATGGATTGTGCATCAACCACAGTCAGGCTATCTGGACCAACTATTTCGCTAGCAATAAGAAGTTCTTTGACCTCTTTAAATTCTTTAGTCTTGAGTACCGCTAGATCGGATATATATTTACTTTGTATCTGAGTTGACATTTTCAGTAGCCTCTTCACTTTCAAATATATCGACAGTCGCATTTGCGAGTTGGAGTCGCATAACATCAACACCATCTTTATTCTTAGTAAATTTTACTTCATCCCAATCTTCGCTAAGTCTTTTTGCTGCCTGTTTAGTAAGAACAACTACAGTACCGTCAAATTTGTTTATATAGGGTATTTTGCGTGCTGTCATAATATAGTTATTTTATCACAAAAGAGAAAAGACCGCGCGTGCGGTCTTTATCTCTATAAGCTAGGCTACTAAGAGCTTGCGCTAAGTCGGGACAGGATGCTGAAAGCACTACCGTCAAAGATTGCAAATCCAAGGATTGCTTCTGCGCGGATAGCGATTTCATTGGTTCGCTTAAGGTCACCAAGTCCATCAGGATCACCAAACTCGATTGTTTCGAGTGGCATTTCACGTGCAACTCCCCATTGGAAGGCTCGGAAGTCACCAAGGATAGCATCAATGCTTACTTCGGAAGGTTCAAGTTCCTGTCGACCACTTACTGTGTCACTAGAGGCTGCACTCAAACCTTGGAAGGTCTCAAAGCCAAATCCTAGACCAAGCTCTGGGTATAGAGGTCGGTTTTGGCTGTCTTTACTGCGAGCTAGCGTTCCAGCATATAGTGGATCAAACGCGATACCAGTTGCGATATAACCAGCTTCTTGAAGGTCACCGGCAGCAGTTTCGATGTCTGCCTGTGGGTCTCCAGTACCGATTACTCGACTTACACCGTTACCAGCTTTGTCAAAGTAACTTGAAACGCTTGCAGAGATTTCGCCAGTTTTTGGGTTGATACCATGAATGGCGATCAAGTCCAATGCTCGGCTTAATGCGATTGCAACGTTTGCAACTAGACTGTCGACAATTCCTGCTTGATAATCTTCATCAGAAAACATCAGCTCTTGGCTGAAACGATATGTTACTTGGACCTTGTAAGTCTTTGCAACAACCTTAGTAGGTGTACCATCGTTAGAACTCTTATTTGCTCCCTCACCAACCAGCTCTGCTTTCGGAGTGCCAGTAAAGGTAAAATGATCTGTGCTACCAACTTTGATTTGAGGTAGGGATGGTGCTAATCGAGCAAGCACACCACCACGAATGTTCTTTGTCCATGACTCGCCAGTGTGATTAGCAAGGTCAAGGGCAGTTGTTAAAAGCGGATTTGCCATAACGTTAAATTCTTTCTATACAATAAGTATAAGTTAGGTTTTAGTCGTCAGACTTATTCCTGAATAACTTACCAGCAAGAGCTTTTGCATCTGTTTTATCGTCAGATGGCTTTTGCTGTTTGTCAATTACCACACCGCCTCCGGTAACACCTTTCGCCAGCTTTTCAGCTCGCTTACGCATATCCTCAACGCTATCGCCTGTGACAAACTCGGCTAGCTCATCAGACAGTTTAAATTCGCTTACAATCTTAACCTTATCGGTCTCGAGCTTTGCAGCTCCGAGCTGTTTCGTAAGTTCTGTATTTTCAGAACTTGCAGCAGTAAGTTTGACTTCGTACTCAGTCTTAATGGTGTCAACAGTTCCAGCCTTCTCTTTTAAATCGTCATAGTCTGCAAATTTTGCTCGCTCGCGTTGTAATCGACTTGGCAGGAATGTAGACTCTATTTCAGATTGAGTCATAAGTTGGTCATCGACCTTCTTATAATCATCGCCGTCTTTTGTAAAGTATTCAGTCATCTCCGCTTTTCCTTTCCGGGGCGTAACCCGTTTTTTCTGACTATTTCTAATATAACATAATCGGGATTAATACAACAAGTATTTTTTAGCGCCGGTTAAATGCATCTATATAAAGTTGATAGCGATGGAACTGCGCAAGCGTATCGTCTAGATTAACAAGTGAATTTACACTGGCGTGGGTAACATCATTATTGTAAGCCTCTAGTTGAATTATGATGTCTGCAATCGCATTTGCTGTTTCGCTAGCTTCGGACCGGCTACTCTTGTGATAGAACTCGATTAGTATAACGGCTCGATCTAATACCATAGACTCACGCGGACCGCCGGTGCGATCCACTAGAACATACTTGGTCGGAGTTGTTTTTGGTTTATCGCCGTATGCTACCCATCCAGTTGGCAATACAGTATTAAGCCAAGTAATAACAGTTGCTTCAATATTAGCCATTAATACATTCTCCTCTTATATACCTATTCCAGCGTGTCGGCGTATTCTCCTGCATAAAGACAACGCTATCGCTATCTAGATGAAAGACCTTGCCGTCCCATGTTACATCGGAGTCGCTTACGTCAGCGGTACTAGCCCTTGAGATATGTATGCGCACTTGATCGCGGCTTTGCTCCATAGCCTGTTGTTCTCGGGCAGTCGTAGGTTCAGATATTGGAGCTATCAAACAATCATCTATTACGATATCAGTAGTCGTATATGTGGGGTTATTAAATGCATCAACTGCACCTGCGACCTGTTTGGTAAAAGTAAGTGAAATGCCTTTCATATTATTAATAATAACACTTTTTTGCGATACTCATAAAACGCTTGGCAAAGTCAGCCCCACAAATTAGGTAT
>Ga0136601_1000703_pt1 | contig 13152 bp, 9 predicted proteins | sample AntRauMFilla2699_FD_181020 | JGI IMG/M metagenome (GOLD analysis project Ga0136601, IMG submission 181020) | Saline lake microbial communities from Rauer Islands, Antarctica - Metagenome Filla 2 #699 | ecosystem: Environmental > Aquatic > Non-marine Saline and Alkaline > Saline | place... | reverse complement strand
TGATATTAAACAGGTGGCAAAAGACATACTGGCTACAATCGAAAAAGAACGCGAACGCGAGATTATATCTCGACGCTTCGGACTCTATGATCGGCGTGAAACACTCGAGCAAATCGGAGATCTGCTTGGCATTACTCGCGAGCGAGTTCGACAATTGGAAAAAGCAGTATTAACAAAGCTAAAAGCCACTTCTGAAGACCTCCCGCATTTAAGTGAGATCGAATCGATATTTATCGAACACCTTCATGCTGTTGGTCGTGTAGCGCGTATTGACCACCTTACTTCTAAAGTTTCTGAAGTCAACGACGATCGCCACCAAGCACATGTTTATTTTCTATCCAGCCTTACTCCCAAGTTAAGCGTAATTGGCGAAAACGATGATTTTCATCATAGCGTTGCTATTGCTGAGCATCACGACGAAAAAGCCGTTAAAGACCTTGTTAAAGGCCTTGTTAAGACCATTAAAACTATCGGTGAGCCAAAAACCATCCAAGATATCCACACCGAAACCGACCATGAACATCACGACAACACCCGTGCGCTTGCCACTGTTAGCAAAAAGCTAACCAGCCTGAAAGACAACTGGGGGCTCATGAAGTGGCCTACCGTTAACCCTAAAAATATTCGCGACAAAATCTATGTCGTCCTACAAGAAAATAAAGATCCTATGCACTTTAGCGAAATTGCAACAGCAATCCAAGAGTCTGATCTTAAGCGAAGTGACGTAACAACACAGGCTATTCATAATGAACTGATTAAAGACAAGCGCTTTATTCTTATCGGTCGAGGCATATATGCCCTTAAGCAATGGGGCTACAAAAAAGGTACTGTTGCCGACATGATCGTAGATATACTGAAGAAAGAAAGCAATCCGCTACATCGTGACGAAATTGTAAAGCGCGTACTAAAACAGCGACAAGTTAAAGAAACGACTATTCTGCTTAACCTACAGAGCAAGCCGCAGTTCAAAAGAGTTGCAAAAGCTACATACGACTTAGCTGAAAAAGAATAAAATTAACCTTCACTACAGGTGTAAATACAGATACAAATCTAGTACACTACTAACATGATAAATTTTGGGGTGGTGCAGTTTCTTCTGAGTCTGATCGGACTCCTTATAACAACATGGTGGATTTGGATGCCCCTAGCTGGGCTTATGGCCTACTATGCATGGCAAAATATTAGAAAAAGCCGATTTGTTTCTGACCTAGATTTCCAACTGCTTTCACTCGAAATACCTCGCACAAATGATAAGAAAGAACTTGCCGCCGAGCAGCTCTTCTCGAGTCTGCACGGCATCCTAAGACCAAAGAGGGAGCTTGTTCGCGATGGTCTTGTGCAAGAACATATTAGTTTCGAGATGGCGGCAATAGAAAACCGAATTCGCTTTTATGTTTGGGCACCCAAGCATCTACAGCACTTTATTGAAGGTCAAATTTATGCGCAGTACCCAGAAGTACAAATAACAGAGGTTGAAGAAGATTATGTAGTCCGCGATCATGTGCAGCCAATCATACACACAGCTGAAATGAATCTGAATGCTTCGGATGTATTACCCATCCGCACGTTTCCAAGTTTCGAAGTCGACCCCCTAGCCGCCATCACGGCGACACTGGCAAAACTAGAAGGCGAAAATGAAGAAATGTGGGTACAAATTCTTGCGCGACCAATCGATGATAAGTGGCGAACTCGAGGCGAAAGCGCAGTGACACGTCTCAAAGCAGGGAAGGGCCTTGGAGGCCTCAGTTTTGGTGGGGGGTTCACGAATGTTCTAGGTTATGCTGGCCAAATATTTGGAGCACTATTTAAGCCGCCCGAAGAAAATTCCGGAGAAAAGAAAGTTGATCTTAACGAACGTCAAAGAGCTCAGATAAGCGCTATTGAAGAAAAATCAGCAAAACTAGGTTACGAAATTAAAATTCGTATTGCATACTTAGGCACCGATCAACAAACTGCAAAAGTTCGCCTTCAATCACTTGTTGGCACATTCAAGCAGTTTAACAGCACACACTTAAACGGATTTAAGGCCAGTAAATACAGCCTTGACCCGTCAGAGCTCCAAGAATTTGCTGCACGCTATTTCTTGGGTAAAGGGTTTACGTTTAACACTGAAGAGCTCGCGAGTATCTGGCATCTACCTCATACAAACGTAGAAACACCTAATATCGTCTGGACAAACACCAAGGTTGGCGAGCCACCGTCTAGCTTACCTACGCTCGCAAACACACCCCAAGAAGATATTTCACTCTTTGGTGCTACCAACTTTCGTGGGGGAAACTTACAGTTCGGGCTTAAGCGCCAAGACCGAGCCAGGCACCTCTACATCATTGGTCAAACGGGCACAGGTAAGTCTGGTCTACTCCGGCTTCTAACGCTCAGTGACGTATTTCATAATCATGGGTTTGCCGTTGTTGATCCGCACGGTGATTATGCGCAAAATATATTAACGTATATACCTCCTGAGCGCGCAGAACAAGTGGTCTATTTTAATCCGGCCGACACCCAGCATCCGCTCGCTTTTAATCCACTGGAAGTCACCGATCCAAATCTGAAGACTCATATTTCCAGCGAACTCGTAGGAGTGCTAAAGCGTATGTTTGATAGTTGGGGCCCCCGGCTAGAATACATTCTCCGGTACACCCTGTTAGCGCTCCTAGATTATCCGAACTCGACCATGCTAGATATTACTCGCATGCTGACTGAAAAAAAGTTTAGAGATGATGTAATCAGTCATGTCCAAGACCCAGTTGTGCGAAACTTTTGGGTAAACGAATTTGGGAGCTGGGATTTACGATTTCAAACCGAAGCAGTTGCTCCAATTCTAAACAAAGTAGGAGCTTTTACTGCGAACCCTATGATTAGAAATATCGTCGGCCAACCGAAGAGCAGCTTCAATATTCGTAAAATCATGGATGAAGGCGGAATTTTAATAGTGAACCTGTCGCGTGGGCTTGTAGGAGAGGACAACGCTGCCGTACTTGGCGCATTAATGGTAACCAAGATCCAACTAGCGGCAATGAGCCGTGCAGATACACCTGAAGATCAAAGAAGACCATTTTACCTCTATGTTGACGAGTTTCAGAACTTCGCAACTGATTCATTTGCAGTCATCCTTAGTGAAGCACGTAAATATGCGCTGAATCTTACGGTCGCCAACCAGTACATTAATCAAATGGCACCAGAGGTGCGCGATGCAATTTTTGGTAACGTGGGTAGCCTTGTAAGCTTCCGAGTTGGCGCTGAAGACGGTTCAATTCTGCAAAAGTATTTCGAACCACAATTCGATGCGCAAGATCTACTGAATATGAATAATCGTCACGTTATCGCGAGCATGAGCATTGACGGAGAGAAGACGCACGCCTTTTCAGGCACAACACTAATGATACCTCCAACACATCAGGATATTAGCGCCCACATCATTGACTTATCTCGACGCAAATACGGACAAGACCGAGCAGTTGTCGCGCAAAACATTGCCACACTCGCTGAAGAACATTTTTCAGAATATGAAAACGATAGTGACTCTAATAGGCAACAAGGCGGAAAATCATCACAGCAACGCAACTCAAATAACCAGAAACCAGAAAAAAACAAAAAGCGAACAGACACGCAACAATCGAGCAAAGGGAATAGGGACAAACATACATCAAGCCATCAAACACAAAACCAAGCTGAAAAACCAAGTGGCAACAACGACAAAGATAGCGGCGTGTTTGATCAAGACGAAACTATTAAGTTTAGGTAGTATACAAAAAGCGAACATTGATTATAAAGTAAGTCCAGCGTACATAATTGGAATTCGGTGCACTCAGAATAAGCTAGCAATAAAGCAGCAATCAGAATGGGGGAAGAACATCCTCAATTATATGGACACAGGCAGGTTTTGAAGATTATTTAAATATTGAGTGCATGTTAGAGGATAGAACATACCAAAGAATTATATTAAGCTAACGTCGCACAATATAGATTTTACGACCCATACCTATATAACTACCTTATGTCGTATAAGCTTCTGAATGGGGGACTTTCGTAGAGCTCCATTGATACTCGTACTATGTGCCGCACAAAAGTTATTGAGTTGCACGTTATAACTTATGCATTTCGTGCCACTTCTGAATATGCAGAATCTGCCGTATTAACGCGTACTTCTTGTGTTGCATACTTGCTTTATTGTCGCTTTTATATTTTTATAATAATTTGTATTTATTGCAAATACTTGTTTCGTAGTGTTTTTTTGACTTTTCCACAGTTTTGTATCGTGGCTAACATTATTCTCTTTAGTTGCACTCCCCCTCTAAAATCTATTTCATGTCTTTCATTTCACGCTTGTTGAATCTGAAATAATATCCACTTACACTAACAAGCCAATAAACGAGTAGAACAAAAAGCGAACATCAAGGGGACTACGATAGGGGTCTTTACTTCCAGAATACTCTTCCGGGAATCCTAAGGTCTATGTACTCTTGTGGTGAAACTATATTCTCTGTTAGTAAATCGCGCGCGCTACTCCACTGTTTCGCTGGTTCGAGATCTGTAGATAGTAATATTGAGTACCCTGCCCCATCAATCTCATACCGTAATGACTTAATGCTAGACTCGAGCTTTACTGACTCTACTGTAAAATCGCTTTGTTTGGATGCCAGAGCTGAATCTGTCATGAATTGAGTAAACGAGCTAGAGGCTACCCTATCACCTACTTTAAGTGTTAACCCTGCATCATCAAATACTATTGGTCGCTCTAGAGTGTCTATATCACTACTATTAATGCTTATCACAACACCGCGGTTATTTACCCCGTACACCCTGCCTGCGCTCTGCCAGAAGATCACTGGTTCACCGGTATCTATACTCACAGCAACTTTGGTTGAGAAAATTGATAAACCTGACTGTACATCCTGCAGCTCAGGTAGTTCTGAGCCGAGATAGCTATTATAAGTTGAATCACTAAAGGCAAATCGCCATTTTGATGTCTGCTTGAAATAATTTTCTGAGGCTTCAATAATTCTATCCTGCTCTAAGCTAGACAATGCATCACCCGACAATGACTGCACTTCTATTCCCGAGATGCGCCCATACATAATGACCCATATTGCACATATGATCACCCCAAAAACGACTGCTATGTTTTTAAATTTTGCTTGTTTTTGACGCTTTTTTAACTGCTCAAGTCTATCCGCTCGCCGAAGCAGAGCGTTTGAACTCGTAACGGTTGCACCACGTGAGCTCTTTCTTGCTTCGTTCTGAAAAATACCGCTCTTTCTCTTATGCCTGGAAGTCCGCTTTGAATGTTTTTTTTCATCCCTACGGGAGGTAGATCTGCGTCGTGGTCTCTGCTTTTTTATTGGTAATTTCATATAGAGGATTTATTAGCACGTATGATAGCAATAATGTGCTGAGCAATCACATCTGAAGCATTGCGCGGAAACATACGGTGTAAATTTTCGCCCATCCATCTTTGTTCATCGTGTCTTTTAACTAAAGTTAAAATTGAATCGAGCAAAACGCTAGGATCTAATTGGAGCTGGGCTTCATCGATGACAATGCCGGCATCTTCTTCCGAAATTACTTCTCCGTTTTTAATCTGATGGCCTTCTGTGAGCATCGGATTCGGTATAACAATAATAGCTTTATTTAAACTAGCAAGTTCAGCGAGTGTTGTTGCGCCCGCACGCGTCACTACAACATCCGCCGCTGCAAATTGCTCAGCAAGGGGTGCAAAATCACGGACTACATAATGTGGGTCTTTTGGAGTGTCTAGTTTCACTTGCTCTATGTTATCTTTGCCGGCAACGTGAAAAACAGTAATACTTTTTATTACATCGGGTAGTATTTTGACTAATGCTTCATTAATACGATGAGCGCCGAGACTACCTCCAACTACAACGATGTGCGGTGTCTCAGGGTTAAGTTTTAGCTTGTTACGGGCATCGTTACGCGTAACATGGGAGAATTCATCACGCACAGGTATCCCTACATGAATCACAGCATCATCATCATAGGGAAAGCCACTCGTCCGCATGGTGGCGCCTTTCGCGAGGAGTCTATTCGTTAGGCTTGGAATCGAGTCAGAATCATGCGTAACATAGTCTATGCCTAAGAACCACGCCGCTAAACCGACCGGGAGACTTACATACCCACCTTTTACGAAAAGAAGGTCTGGCTGTTCGGCTCTAAGCAGACGTAAGCTTTTTATAAAGCCACGAGTCAATCGAGCAAGATCGCGTATATTCAAACGGATGGTTTCAAAATCGCGCAACTTCTCCAATAAGCTCTGCTTATAATATCGACGATACTTACCAGCCGGGATAAACACCGTCCTAATGTCGCCGAGCTGCTCATTTCTAGATTTACCCATGTCTTCAGAAAACACAACAATATCCATGTCAGGATGTCGTTGCTTCAAAGCTCGAGCCACCGCGACAAGTGGTGTCGTATGACCACCACTGCCTCCTCCTGATATTGCTACTTTCATGCGTGATTTAATAAAGGCTCCTATCTAGACGAACTATAATTAGTTGCGGAAAGTTTGGGCCTTCGCGATCGACCGCGAGCCTGGCGCCTGCTGCCTGCTCTTGATGACTTATGGTTATATTTACTGGTTGCAGCGTGAGAAGTATTTTCGTCTGAAGACAAGCCAAAAACAAGACCTATGGCAGTCATCATGAACAACAAACTGCTTCCACCATAGCTTAAGAACGGCAAGGTTAAACCTGTCAAAGGTAGCAATGCAACCATAGCACCGACATTTATGACTATATGTGAGCTTAGCCATAAAACGACTCCAGAAGCTATAAGCCTACCTTCAGTAGTAGATTGTTGTTCTGCAACTTTCACGATTCTAAATATTAAATAACCAAGTAGTAATAAAATACTGAGCCCTCCGATAAAACCAAAAATTTCACTGATAATTGCGAAGACTGAATCGTTCTCCGCCTCTGGTAAATATCCGTAAATCTGTACGCTACGCCCTATGCCCTGTCCAAACAAGCCACCAGAACCAATCGCTGTTAATGCTTGATCGACATGGTAGCCAGCACCCAAAGTATCACTTGATGGGTTCAAGAAAGTTGTGAACCGCGCCATTCTATGAGGAAAAGCCAGTACTGACACCACACCAGCAGCAGTTAGTCCGCCAAAAAGCAGACCCAGTTGTTTATAGTTAATTCCGCGAAAAAATAACATACCCACCGTTATAACTGTCAGCACCAACATTGTTCCAAGATCTCTTTGCAGCACCACTACTAGAACGCCCAGAATACCTAATAATATAGCTACTGGATACAGCGTAATGTGCTTATCGTTAATTTCCTCGTCGGATCGACCAGCAAGCAAAAATCCAAGATATAAAATTATTGTTAACTTCATAAGTTCAGCTGGCTGAAAACTAAATGGGCCAAAGCCAATCCAGCGCGTAGCGCCATTTAGAGTCAGGCTCGTTGCTGGCACTAGCAACAACACCGAAGCAAGAGCGCTAGCTCCAATGATCCATGGTAGTGCTTTTCGCCAAGCATCTAAAGAAAACCTGCTCGCAACGACGAAGCCGATGATTCCTATGAATGTATTAGATAAATGCTTATACAAAAATGCATTTGAGCTGTTTTCTGCGTTCCCATAGCTCAATGCAGGGCTAATAGTGTAAATGACTATAATGCCTATTAGCGCCAGTAACCCTACAAGGCCAACTATCTTGTAGTCGCGATTGCTCTTCTTTCTTCTCGTGCGTGTCACAGGATGCCGCTTATCATTGCTGCCGCTACCCCGACGAATGCTGCAACTTGTCCAAGGATCCAAAAGCGCATGGTTACTTTCGTTTCTGGCCATCCCAGAGATTCAAAATGATGATGTATCGGGGCTACCTTAAATATCTTACGCCCCCACAATCGCTTTGAAGCAATTTGTAGAAATGATGAAAGCGTCTCTATCACAAACACTCCTGCTATAATTGGCAAAATAAATACAGAGTCGGTCAGCATCGCCACCACCCCGAGTGCGGCCCCAAGAGCAAACGAGCCTACATCCCCCATAAAGAAGCGCGCTGGGTATACGTTAAACCAAGTGTAGGCAAGTAATGCCCCGACGATGGTCGCGCAGAATCCAGCAATACCTATATGCCCCTGCAAAAGCGCAATAAATGCATAAGCTGTAAATGCGCTTGTCAGCAAACCACCAGCAAGGCCGTCTAGTCCATCTGTAATATTAACCGCATTCGCAGTCGAAATGATAACCAGCGTGAATAACGCGAGCACTCCTAAAGCTCCAAGCTCGAGAGCTTGCTCAGTAAAAGGAATAGCAATCGAGGTGTAATCTAGCTTAAATGCGAAGTACCACCCGCCCAAAAGAGCCACAAGCAGCACTAAGCTAAATTTTAATTGCGACCTGAGTCCAGCCACGCCACTATTACCCCTGAGATTTATTATGTCATCGATTAACCCAACTAAGCCTGCGCCGACTAGTGCGACGAGAGGTAATAATGTTTGGGCACGACTGTAGTTGAATAAGACCGTAACCAATAACGTTGCTACCACAATGACTATTCCTGCCATAGTTGGGATGTGGCGCTTGTGCTTTTCTTTGTGAAGCTTATTAAATTCTACCGCTTTCTCACCAGTAGTCGAGTCAGTGCGTGGCCGCTTCCACCACTGCTGCTTAAAAGCTATAGTTGTGTAGATTGGTGTTAGTACGAGTGCAAACAAGAATGAAGCCACAGCCAGAATAGCAATAGTAAGAATGTCGCCCTGGGAAACGTTCGCAAGTTCAAGCATAGTTTTAGTTTACACCTTCCTGAGGCTCAATACCGTAGTACGAAATCAACCAATCAGATATATTCGCAAAGATTGGTGCAGCTGCCCTGCTCCCGGCGTAGCCCCCTATTCGGGGATTATTGACGCGTACAACGATAACATATTGCTGCTCATCGCTCGCTCCATACCCAAAAAACGAACCGGTATCTTGATCTTCGAAGTATCCGCCTTCTGGATTCGCCAATTGAGCAGTACCGGTTTTGCCGCCAACATTATAGCCGTAATTTTTTGCCAGGTAGCCTCCGCCGTCATCTACGACGGTCTTAAGCATTGTCTTGATTTGCTGAGAAGTAACATCGCTGATGACATCGCTACGAATAATCGTCGGCTTAACCTCTTCAACCTTGCCGCTTGGATATGTATAGCTTTGCAGGATGCTAGGTTGATAATAATTGCCCCCGTTTATAAGTGACGACAGCCCGCTGGCTAAGTGAATCATATTCATAGATACACCCTGCCCAAATGTCATGTTTGCGTATTTTACGTCACTACTTTCCTCCGGCGCACTAATAACGCCAGCTGACTCCCCTGCAAGTTCAATATTTGTCTTTTGACCAAATCCTAATTGTCCAGTAAAAAATCCATGCAGTGATTTTTTATCATCAATATCAATTATATTGTTGCCATTTAGATTCTTTAGAACATTAATTACGCCGGTATTTACTGATTTCGTGATAACTTCAGTCATAGTCCTCGTCTTCGGGATTAGCGCACCTGCATTGCGCACTTTAAAGCCATCGATCACCTCAAAGCCAGGATCAAAGTAGGTCGTGCTCGGTAGTACCGCCCCACTTTGTAGCCCATGAGCCATAGTAAATGCTTTAACAACAGAGCCTGGTTCGTAAGGACTAGATATAACTGCGTTTGTAAAATACGAAATATCTTCAGTCTGCGAGTATTGAGCAGGTTCGTAGGTTGGAAAATTGGCCAAAGCCTTGACCTTACCCGTGTTTGGATCCATTACTACTACACTTCCACTCTCAGATTTTCCAGCTTCTAGTCCCGATTGTAATAATTGCTCAACTTTCCGTTGTATTGAGCGGTCGATACTTAAGGTAATGTCGGCCCCGTTTACAGGTTGAATTTCGGTATTATCAGCCACGGCAACTGGCACACCTCTCACATCAAACGTGCCACTTAGCAAGCCTTTTTTGCCTGCAAGTTCGCTATCTAAAAATTGCTCTACACCGTATTGGCCCTGCCCTTCGCCATTAACAAAACCAAGAACATGGGCGGCGAGATTGTTCTCAGGATATATCCTAAGACTTGTGTCGCGCAGTGCTATGCCCTTTAACTCTAGTTCCCCTACCCTTTTGCCATCTTCGAGCGAAATAGCCTTTTCAAGTTCAACATACGCGGTATCCTTCTCAAGCTGCAAGCGATATTCAGCTTCATCTGCACCAGTGATCGATGCAAGCTGTTTTGCAGTGTCTGAAGTATCATCAATAAACCGTGGATCAGCAATGAGCTTTTTTTGCGTTTGGTTAATCACAAGTGGCACCTGTTGTGACCCATCTAGCGCAAAAATCTCGCCGCGAACTGGCTCGAGTTCATATTTTTTTATATGTGCACTGTCTGCCTGCACTCTGTAGAAACTATGTTGTAAGACTTGAATCTGAAATAGCCTAAAGACAATCGAAAAACCTACTAGTATTATAGTTAACTTAAATAAGGTAAATCGAAATTTAGTCTGGTTTGTATTTTGATTCATCGTTATTTCGTTCGTTTAATTAGGCAAGAAAGTTAGCTCGTCGGTGGGCTGAAATTCTTTAGCAAAATCACTACCTTCGACACGCTCTAGGGATTGTAACCGAGCAGCCTCAACCTTTAAAGTCTCGTTTTGTGCCTGGAGTTCACTCTGTCGGCTTTTGAGTTCACCAACTTCAAAACCATATACGCTAGTTTTAGTGATTTGAACCAAATATAGCAAGCCAGCAATAGTAATGATCAAGCCGATTGCAAGCATTGACGAAACAGGTCCCAGTTTTTGAGACTGTTGTTGATAGCGCACAGAATTGGTATTTCTTTCAAATCGTGCACGTTTATTTCCACTGCCTGTTCTTCGTGAAGACGCAGTAGTACGAGGCATAACACCAGCTGACGATGTTCTCATCGTAGAATAAGCCATTAGCAGCTTCTTTCGTATTTATTTTTGTTTTTGTTGATGGCGAAGATGAATTTTTTGCATCTTCGCCATCGTTGTTCGTAAAAGCTATCGCCCTAAAGGACTTTTACTTCTACTTTTACTGCACGGGAGCGTACGCCGTCTACTTTAATTGGCATCGATCTCCCCTTTCTGTTTTTGTTTTAGTTTCACTGCGGCCCTAAGCTTGGCGCTTCGAGCGCGCGGATTGGTGTCATTTTGGTGGGCAGTAATCGGACGTTTCGTCAGGTTTCTGTACGTTGCTTCAAATCCCTTACTGCGTGGATTGTAGTACTTCTTCACTATGCGATCTTCGAGGCTATGGAAGCTAATCATCGCCACTCGTCCGCCCGGTGCAAGCACTTGGTCAATGCCATGTAGAGCTTGTTCGAGCTGCTGAAGCTCATCATTAACTGCGATTCGTAAAGCCTGGAAGGTTTTCGTCGCAGGGTGAATTTTAGTGTGTCGTCTATTCGTCTGCTTAACAACTTCTGCTAATTGCATGGTGGTGTCAATTGGACGATGTTCGACTATAGCGTGTGCTATGCGAGTTGCGTGTTGCTCCTCACCATAGGTGCGGATAATTTTCGCAATATCACGCTCAGACCATGTATTCACAATGGTCTTTGCGGTTAGCTCGCTTCTGATATCCATTCTCATGTCGAGTGGTGCATCATAGCGAAAACTAAACCCTCGTTCTGGTTCGTCGAGTTGGAGCGATGACACTCCTGCATCGAGCAGAACTAGATCGAATTCTTGGTTGTTTTGCCTAAGCTTGGATAGGGCCGATACCATGTCCGCATGGACTAGCTGAACGGCGCCGTGCTCAATAAAACGGCCTTCAAGGTACTCGATCGCGGTTTGGTCACGGTCAACAAGAACGCAAATTCTTATATCAGCCGCGGCCAAAACCGCACTCGCATGTCCGCCATACCCAGCGGTCAAATCGAGATATCGATCACCTTTCTGCGGACTGAGCAGCTCTAACACTTGCTCAAGCAAAACAGGTTGGTGTGGATGTTTATTTGAAATCTCCACAATTAGACCGCCCGAATTTCGGCGACTTAATTGTAAAGACTTCTATTCTTCAAGCTCATCTAACCGGCAGTCAACTTTTTATTTTTGTACGTTGTTTTTGTTTTTGTGTGCACAAATCCGACGAAGCGAATTATGAGTGCGAGATCTAGGTAGAGTTTTGTAATCTTTAAAAGATTAATGATACCTAGAATGAGAGACTTATGTGTGAGGTGGAGTTTGGGAGGTTTTTAACCTTAGTAAGTGCGAGGGTGTTTTGAGTGGTTGCCCCAGACCACTGTTGACTACCAGATAGATATGCTCGGGTGTTTACCAGATTGTTAATGTGCCTAAATTGTAAGGATTATCTAGCTGGCCATAATGCGCCAGTATGCTCCGGCGCGGACTGCTACTACGCTTCGGCTAATGCCGGCGTAATCTAGTAACGACTGATCAATAGTGATTCTGCCCTGTTTTGCGTCTAAACTTGTGACAGCTTTTCCGCGGCGGAATTGCACGTTGATGTCTGCGATTCGCTCATCGAGAATCTCATTGCTTTGCAGCGCTGGCTCGACTTGTTGATCCCAGACAGACTTGGCATACATATGTATGTATTCACCGAAGCCTCGTGTCATAACTACTTCTTCTCCGCTGAACTCAGACCGCACTTCGGGCGGAATAGTTAGACGATTTTTATCGTCCAAGCGACGTTCGAACGAGTCGATAGAAGCCATAGATCCTTACGTTTAATTGTTGTCTAGTGGGACTTTTTGTTTTTATTTTGTGGCAAGTGCTTGAGTGCTACTCGCTCTTTTTTGTTCCACTGAGTATTACTATACTACCCACAGCTACCCACTGCAACCCACTTTTACTCACAAAAGCCTATTTGTTTTCCACATTTCTATAATTAACAGTAGTTACTGAGTAACAATTTGCTGAGCACGTGCCAGACTTTCTGGGGTTCCTGCGTCTAACCACTCCCCTTCGGATATATACACATAGGTGTTAAAGCTTTTTGCAAACGGTTCAAAAGCATCGGTCAGTAAGTATTCTCCGCTGTCACTCTTCTCAATACTTCGTGCAAAATCTATAAATTCTGGTTGCAGTAGATACTCACCAGCATTAATCAAGTTCGAAGGCGCTTCCGCGACTGGAGGCTTTTCGACTATCCTGACAAAGTGGCCTTCGTCGTTT
>Ga0136601_1000701_pt1 | contig 13157 bp, 10 predicted proteins | sample AntRauMFilla2699_FD_181020 | JGI IMG/M metagenome (GOLD analysis project Ga0136601, IMG submission 181020) | Saline lake microbial communities from Rauer Islands, Antarctica - Metagenome Filla 2 #699 | ecosystem: Environmental > Aquatic > Non-marine Saline and Alkaline > Saline | place... | reverse complement strand
AGACTCGGATTTGCGATGACCGTGGTGTTCTTTCCAACCTACCTCATTCTCACCAGAATCGTAAACAAAAACCGGCGCACCAGTGCCGACGGCACCTATCTTGGTCTGACAAAATGGCTTATTTACCTGTCTTTGCTGGTCGGGGGAGCAGTGCTGCTTGGTGACCTCGTCGCAGTGATCATGGGATTTTTGGAAGGGGAGTTGACCACTCGTTTCATCCTCAAGGCGCTCGCGGTTCTGGTTGTGGCGGGGGCGGCGTTTACGTATTACCTCAAAGACGCGCAGGGGTATTGGCTGACAAACGAACGGAAATCTGTCTTGTACGGGAGTACCGCAGCACTCGTCGTATTTACGACACTAATCGTCTCGCTCGCGTTCATCCAAACTCCCCAAGAAGCCCGCGAACGCAAAATAGATCAGCAAACGATTACGGATCTGCAGGATATGCAATGGCGAATTGAGGATTACTATCGTAGCAATGACACACTGCCGACAGACATCGATTCTTTGTATGTTGTGACATCAGCACCAACCGCACCGAAAAATACTGCTGATTATGAATATAAAATAACGAGTAATACCGCCTACAGCCTGTGCGCAGAGTTTAATCACGACAGCACAAACAACGGATTTTACCCAGTATTCGAGAAAAACTATAATTGGGAACACAGAGCCGGGGAATGGTGTTTTGCTCGAGAGGTGGACGTAGGATTCTCACAATAATTTTGTAGTTACGCTAACCCGTGGCACAATGACTGTCTATGCACAAACGCTTTGATCACGCTGCTATTGCAAAAAAATGGCAAGCCAAGTGGAATGAACAGGGGATTTATGAAGCTGGTAAACGAGATGACTCCAAAGAAAAAGAGTACGTCTTGGTTGAGCTGCCGTATCCGTCTGGAAACCTGCACATTGGTCACTGGTACGCGTTTGGCGTGCCGGACATTTATGTACGCCTGCGACGCATGCAAGGCAAACAAGTATTGTTCCCAATGGGATTTGATGCGTTTGGATTACCCGCCGAAAACGCCGCGATCAAACGCAATATCAATCCGCGCGAATGGACTGAGTCCAACATTCAATACATGCGTGAGCAACTCGCCTCGATGGGCAATGCCTTCAACTGGGATAAAACCGCCAGCACCATTGATCCTGATTACTACCGCTGGACACAATGGATGTTCACGCAGTTTTTTGAAAATGACATCGCGTACCGCGGTGAAGCCGTCGTGAACTGGGATCCAGTTGACAATACGGTAATTGCAAACGAGCAAGTCTTGCCCGATGGCACTTCTGAACGTTCAGGTGCCGTGATTGAAAAGAGAACCATGTCCCAGTGGATGTTACGCATCACCGATTACGCCGACGCTCTGATCGACGATTTAGACGAACTCGACTGGCCAGAACACATCAAAGACGCGCAGCGGGCGTGGATTGGACGTAGTCAGGGCGCAGAGATTGATTTTAAACTTTCGACTGACGAAACGGTCACGGTATTTACCACGCGTCCAGACACACTGTACGGCGCGACGTATATGGTATTGGCACCAGAACATCCGCTGATAAAAGCCAACCAAGCCAGCATTTCTAACTGGGACGAAGTTGCCATCTACATCACCACCAGCGCCAAGAAAAAAGACATGGATCGCCTTGACGCGACCAAAGAAAAAACTGGGGTGAAATTAGAAGGCATCACCGCCACCAACCCAGCTAGTGGCGAAGAAATCCCGGTTTATATCGCAGACTACGTCCTCGCGTCTTATGGAACCGGAGCGATTATGGCGGTGCCAGCGCACGACGAGCGTGATCATGCGTTTGCGTTGAAGTTTGGGATTGAGATAAAACAAGTGGTCAGAAAAGTATTTGGTGAACCTTTACCTAATCCAATTCCCAGAGTGGCGGCAGGTGCAATCGTTTACGATCCAAAAAACGATAAATATCTCGTCCAGTATAGCCATGAATTCAATAAACACAGCTCGATCTTTGGAGGATTAGAAGACGGTGAAACATTTGCGGAAGCAGCCATCAGAGAAACTTTAGAAGAAACTGGATACACTTCAAAATTCTTACATTACTTGACAGATGAAACCGAAGCGCATTTTTACCATCCAGGGAAAAAAGTTAATCGTTCATTGATTAGCCGGCGGGTTTTATTGGAATTGGTTGATGTACCACAAAAAGAAGTTCCTGCCGAAGAATTAGCCAAACAAGAACCAGTCTGGCTAACCAGAAGTGGGTTGATAGAAAAATTATCAAACGAGCAAGGAGACGACTACGCAGTTGAACAGCTTGTAAAAAAGACAATCTACACTGGAACCGGTAATCTGTGTAATTCAGGTGAATTCGACGGAATGGACTCACAAGAAGCTAAAATCGCTATCACCGAAAAAGTCGGTGGTCGGATGACCAATACCTACCGCCTGCGCGACTGGTCGATTGGGCGGCAGCGATACTGGGGCGTGCCGATCCCGATTGTGTATGATCCGACTGGTAAAGCGCACGTGGTACCGGCAGAGCATTTACCCTGGACACTACCCGAAGACGTCGACTGCACACCTACGGGCGTGCCACCACTATCGAAAAGTGTCGAACTTAAAAAGCGCACAGAAGAAATCTTTGGCGCTGGCTGGACACCAGAAGTCGAAACCATGGACACGTTTGTCGACAGTTCGTGGTATTTCTTGCGTTACATTGATCCCAACAACCAAAACTCTCTGTGTAGCCTTGCAGCGCAAAAAGACTGGATGCCGATTGATTTGTACATGGGTGGGGCAGAGCACACCACTATGCACTTGTTGTATTCACGATTTTGGATGAAGGCGTTGCATAAACTGGGGTTAGTTGCTCACACCGAACCATACAAACGTCGCATCAATCGAGGTCTGATTCTTGGTCCTGACGGAAACAAAATGTCTAAGAGTAAAGGTAATGTGATCGATCCCGACGAACAAGTAAAAAACGTCGGGTCAGACACGGTTAAAATGTACCTGGCGTTTATGGGTCCATACCAAGGAAATAACTATCCCTGGGACTTGGGTGGCTTGGCGGGGATTCATCGCTTTCTGGAGCGCGTCAACGGTTTGCAAGCGCACATCGTGGACGAGGAGGCAAGTGCGGTAATCAAGCAATTACACAAGACAATCCAAAAAGTGAACGCGGATATTGCCGAATTCAAGTTCAACACAGCGATCAGTAGCCTGATGATCTTTACCAATGTTGCCGAAAAACAAGGACTGTCGCTGGCCAGTTACAGCACCTTCCTGCGCCTGCTCGCACCGTTTGCACCGCACTTGAGTGAGGAACTCTGGCACGACAGCGGCAATCAGGGCAGCATCCACGAATCAACCTTTCCTGCGTTCGACCCCGCCTTGGCAAAAGACGACACCATCACCATCGGTGTCCAAATCAACGGAAAAGTCCGCGGTGATATCACCATCGCGCCTGACGCCACAGAAGATATTGCGCTCGCAGCCGTGCAGGCAGACGCACATCTCACCGCCAAACTAGCCGACCAACCATTCAAAAAAGTAATATATGTACCCGGCAGAATCCTCAACATCATTGTGTAATGTTACCAGGGGAAAACTGTTGACCAATGCGCCTCACCATGTTATAAATGCACTTACGCATTGATCCGCGCTCACGAAATTGCGCTTTTATCAAACCCTGATGTAGTACACATGATTTCATTTAAACCAGAACAAGTCACGGCAGCGCTGCTTGCAGTCCTACCGGACCGGGCGCGAGATGTTATCGAAAAGCGATACGGTCTCAACAAAGAAGGTGAAACCTTCACCCTGGAAGCGATTGGACAATCGTACGGTATTACACGTGAGCGTGTGCGCCAGATCGAAAACTACGGGATTCAATCAATCCAAAAATCAGACGTGTACAAAAAGCACGTCGATCTCTTTCTAGAGATGCAAACACTCATCAACCAGTTGGGTGGCGGACTAATCGCTGAACACGTCTTGTTGGACGAGCTATCAAGCGATCCCATTGTACGCAATCATCTATACTTTGTGTTGGTGGTTGGGGACACGTTTTATAAAAGTAAAGAGAATCCCCAATACGCACACCGCTGGTTCACCGAACAGCGCATGGCAGACGAAGTTGAACGCGCACTGCGCGCAGTTCGCAAAAGCCTCAAGCGTGATGAACTAGTCTCAGAACAAGAAATCGTCAATCGCTTCAAAGCCGAACTAGTCAACATGACCGAGCAACACAACGATGATGTCCTCAAACGATGGCTCAAGATTTCCAAGCAGATCGGACAAAACCCACTCGGTGACTGGGGGCAAGCCGAAAGTCCAAACATCCGGGTCAAAGGAATCCGAGACTACGCGTACCTGGCAGTAAAACGCCACGGCTCACCAATGCACTTCCGCGAAGTAGCCGAATCAATCCAAGAACTCTTCAAACACAGCGCGCACATCGCCACTACGCACAACGAATTGATCAAGGACGCCCGGTTTGTACTCGTCGGTCGAGGATTGTACGCACTATCAGAATGGGGCTACACCGCCGGCGTCGTCAAAGAAGTATTACGCGAAATCCTCGAAAGCGAAGGTCCACTCTCACGAGAAGAGATCATCGACAAAGTGCGAAAAGAACGATACGTCAAAGACAACACTATTTTGGTAAACCTCCAAGACCACAACCTGTTCAAGCGACTTGCTAACGGGCATTACGCCATTCTTGACTAGGTACTCCAAATTCTAACAAAGCACCGATTCATTATGATCGGTGTTTTGTTTTCACTAAACGCTGTTGGAAGTAATGGTAGTAATGCTACAATAATCACGTGAAAGAATTTCTCGACAGCGTGCTAGGGGTGGCACTGATTCCTATCTGTTTTGGCGTAGCCGCGTTTGTATGGTGGATGATGATGCGTAATGTAGATTTTACTATCTGGCCAGCACTGTCGTTCGCACTGTTGTTACTTCCAGTTTTTTTACCATATGTTCTGTTCCATCTAACCTACGAAAGGTGGCAAGAATTTACACAAACAAGAAACAAACAGCGTGCGGGTCGAGTCACATTGCGGATCAAACCACCGCCGGATGTTTTCAAATCACCCGAAGCGATGGAAACGGTTCTCGCGCAAATAAACAACACCAGCAAAGCCGACAACTTTATGGAAGCGTATATCGGTGGAAAGCATCCGCTATCAATCAGTCTAGAGCTAGTATCTATTGGCGGTGATGTGCGAATGTATGTTAACGTCCCGCGTAAGCAAATTAAAGATATCCTCGAAGCTCAACTCTACGCGCAGTATCCAGGAATCGAAATAACTGAAGAACCAATTGACTACGCTGCTGAGATTCAATGGAATGAGGACGAAATGGATTTAATGTCATTCCATGCAGTTAAAGCTGATGAGGAAGTATTACCGATCAAAACCTACATCGATCTTGGCCTTGATCGCATGCCTAAAGAAGAAGAGAAGGTTGAGCCGATGGCTCCGATAATTGAATTTCTTAGCAAGGCCAAGCCGCACGAACGAATCATCTACCAGTTCATCTGCGCACCACACGTTAAAAAAGAATTTAAGCTCGGAACAAGCCTTAAAACCAAACCTACATGGAAAAAAGCCGCCCAGAGAAAAATTAACGAATTAATGTATCGAGATGAAAACAGACTCTCGATCAGAGCAGAGGATGAGGAAGAGAAGGACGCGCGGCCGTCGCTCACAATGGGTGAACGTGATTTAGTAAGTGCTATCGAGCGAAACACTGGCAAACTAGCCTATGTTACTGGTATCAGAATCATGCTCATAACCCTAGACAAAACTCAATTTGACGGTGGTAAAATAGCGCCACTCCTCAAAGTTTTTTACCCATTTGATGACCAAAACAGAAACCAAATCGGTATCCGTTGGAAAACTGACTTTGACTACATGTTTTTTGAAGACTTCACCGGCACCAAGAAAACTGCCAGAAAAAAACGAGAACTCGAACATTTTAAGTTAAGAAAATACGATGCAGGTGATGGCAAGGTAAACAAAATCCATCAACCAACAGTTTTTTCTGTAGAAGAACTTGCGACAATATTTCATGTGCCGGGTCGCAGTGTGATCACACCGCAACTAGGGCGAGTGGCATCAGCCCGGGGGAACGCTCCAGACAACCTCCCGATTGGCGAGCTGCCTAGCTAGAGTGTACAATCAGACCCTATCTAATATGAAGACCGAACGTATCATCACCATATTCTTTGTCGCATTGTGTCTGCTTGGACTTACGTTAGTTGGTGGGTTTCTGATTGCAAATCACTTAAATACTCCGCCGGTAGCGGCGGATATAATCACAACTACTACGATTGAACCCGGTACTACAACCGCCAACATACTCGTGCAGCTACAAGAAGAGACTATTATTCGTTCAGAGCTGTTTGCGAACCTGCTGATGAAAACCCGCTATCGTGACCAACTACTCCAAGCCGGCACGTACAGTTTTGCTCCCGGAACCTACAAAACAACCGATGTGATCGAGAAAATCATCGCGGGCGACGCCATCATAGAAAACGTTATCCTGACCTTTATCGAGGGAGAACGTGTCTCGCAATTTGGAAAGAAAGCCGCCGAGCAGTTGGAGAACTTTAATCTCGATGAATGGAACTCGCTGACTAGTGGTCAGGAAGGGTTTTTGTTTCCGGACACGTATTTTGTAGCACCAGACTATACTGCACTACAAGTATACGAGTTGCTACAAAGCCAATTTGACCTAGTGCTGACTGAAGTTACCCAAAACAGCAGCCGATTGGATACAACAGAAACTATTGTGACTGTTGCTTCAATCCTCGAACGCGAAGCCAACACCCCACAGTCAAAAGGTTTGGTGGCAGGAATTTTATACAATCGACTCGATATCGGAATGGCGCTCCAGGCTGATGCAACAATCGAGTACGCCCTTGAAATGCCGCTTGGGGAACTGCCACCTGGACAATTGGCAGTCGAGCTGCGTGAGCTTGATTCGCCGTATAACTCATATCTGTATCCAGGATTACCGCCGACTCCGATTGGCAATCCGGGTCGCACCGCACTATTAGCGGCTGCCAATCCGACGCCAAGTAAATATTTGTTCTACATCACCGGCAACGACGGCGAGTTTTATTATGCCGAAACCTATAACGAGCACTTGCGAAACATTGAACGCCACCTGCGGTAATGGTAGTCTGGGCGCATGAAAAGCGAGCAATTAAAAAAGCCCAAGACTGTGTTTGTCGGACTCTCGGGTGGTGTGGATTCGTCGGTAGCGGCTGCTAGATTGCTCGACCAAGGGTACAACGTGGTTGGGGTATTTATCAAAGTCTGGCACCCGGACTTTATGGTGTGCAACTGGGAACAAGAACGACTCGATGCGATGCGGGTGGCGGCACACCTAGGGATTCCATTTTTAACCTGCGATGCCGAAGCAGCCTACCGGGACGACGTCGCGCACTATTTTATCGAAGAATACCGCGCCGGACGGACACCAAATCCCGACGTCATGTGCAACCAGCACGTGAAATTTGGTCGGTTTTTAGACTTTGCGCGAGAAAAAGGAGCGGATTATATTGCCACCGGACATTACGCGCAGCGTATTGCTGCTGACAATACCGATGAGATGCATCGCGGAGTTGACCAGGGCAAAGACCAGACGTATTTTTTGTGGACACTTTCAAACGAGCAATTGTCGCAAACCTTGTTCCCGGTTGGTAACACCCCAAAAGAAGACATTCGGATTGAGGCAACCAAACGCCGTTTACCGGTAGCGCAAAAAAAAGACAGTCAGGGAATCTGTTTTTTAGGACACGTCGATATCCCAGAGTTTTTAGCGAATTACATTGACCTGTTACCGGGAGACGTGCTCGATCAAACGGGTGCCGTCATCGGCACGCACCGCGGTGCGCTCGTGTACACCATCGGACAGCGCCACGGCTTTACCATTTCCACCAAAGACGCAGCTCGCCAAGCGCATTTTGTGATTGAAAAACGCGTAGCGCAGAACGAACTCGTGGTTGACACCAACCTACCAACGCTTGCAGCAAGCGACATGATCAAGCTCATACATGTCACTAAAAGACAGTCTTTTACTGTGGGTGAGACACTGGACGCGCAGATCAGATATCGACAAACGCCATTTCCAGTCACGGTTGCCGCTGTTTCAAACGATGAAATCACCCTGGCTGCCCAGGATGAGGCTGAACAACCCGCAATCGGGCAATCATGTGTACTATATCGAGGCACTCTGTGCCTAGGTGGTGGTATAGTTGCGTAATGCCTATTCAAATCCTCAAAGCCGACGGTTCGCTCGAATACTTCAAAGTCGAAAAATTGCGCCGATCACTGCGTCGCGCGGGCGCACAACCAGACGAGGTAAATAAAATTGTCTCCAAAATCACCCCATCACTACACGATGGTTTGAAAACCCAAGAAATCTACCGGTATGCATTTGATCTGCTGCGCAACAGTGACACCCCAATCGCGGCCAGGTATTCGCTGAGGCGAGCACTATTCAACCTGGGTCCGACTGGATTTCCCTTTGAAAAATTCCTGGCTCGGCTGTTTGCAGCTGACGGTTATCACACCCGTACCGGGATCACGCTGCAAGGAAACTGCGCTCAGCACGAGATTGATGTGGCTGCCTACAAAGATGGGCACAGTTTTATTGCTGAAGCAAAGTTTCACTCGCGACCGGGGGTCAAGTCTGACTTGCAGGTAGCAATGTATTCATACGCCAGACTACTCGATCTCAAACAGCAAAAAATTTGCGACCAGGACATTTGCGGCATCAACGAATTTTGGATCATCACCAACACCAAATTTACCTCCACCGCCCGAGAATACGCCAACTGTGTCGGGTTGCCACTACTCAGTTGGGATTATCCTAAAAACAACAATTTACACGACCGCATCCAGCGCTCTGGGATCTATCCAGTGACGGTACTACAAAGTCTGTCAGCCAATCAAGCCAAGACCCTTATCAGTCGAGACATAATGTTGTGTAGCGATATTGTTTCAAATCCGGGGATTTTGCGCCATCTCCACTTGCCGACGAGAAAACACGAAGCTATCATACATGAAGCGACCAAAATCTGCGGTTCACAAACCGCCGCGAAATAGACGGTTTGTCAATAGTTTTTGCCGTTATAGCGTGTGCTATACTCGTTCTATTACTTATTACAGAAATTCATATTTATTTGTATGGCAGAAGATACGAAACAGCAGCAAGACGGTTCAAAAACTCTAGTTTCATTTGTGGTGGGACTACTTATCGGTGGAATGCTCGTCTGGGCATTCTCAAGTGGCAGTGAACAGACTGACCTGGGTCCAATCACCGACACAGAAATTGAAGTAGTGACCGGCGAGGACACTACTGACGAAGATGCCACCGAAGCAGAAACTGTGGAAGACGCTACTGCTGAAGAAACCCAAACAACCAACACGCTTCCCATGGATGATCGGGGACTAATTCAAGTAAACGACCAGCCAGCTGGTACGTCAGTAACTCTAGAAAGTGCAACCTACCCAATTCCGGAAGGCTGGATCGGGGTGCGTGACTATGACAACGGACAACTAAGCTTTATCAAAGGGGTCGTCCGATTTAGTGCCGCGGCAGGTATCGTACCAGAATCTATTCCGTTGGTGGCAAATGCACCAACTATTGCGGGACAAGAGTACGCTATCGTCGTGTTTAGTGACAACGGCGACGGTCAGTTCAACTCAGCTGGTGATATCCAACTCGACCAAATGTTTGCCACGTTTACAGCTCAGTAAGCAAACGCGAAAATTAGAACTAAAAAAGCTACGGACGAAAGTCGGTAGCTTTTTTGTTATACTAAACCCATATGGCAGAATACACATACAAATACAACCCCAACCGCAAAGCCGAATGGAACTACGGCGGCGCAAAATGGAAATTATCCCGCAGTAAGATTGATTTTTTTATCGAGTGTCCGCGCTGCTTCTGGATTGATAACGTCCATGGCACCAAACGACCAGGATTTCCCAGTTTTAATCTAAACATCGCCGTCGATGAATTATTCAAGAACGAATTTGATATCCACCGCGAAGCGAAAACCCCGCATCCTTTGATGGAGCAATACGGTATTGATGCCGTACCATTTCAACATCCCGAGCTGGACACCTGGCGTGATCCATTTGTCGCCATCATGCACAAACACGAAACCACCGGCATGATGATCAGTGGGGGAGTCGACGACATTTGGGTCAATCCCGCTGGCAATTTGATCATTGTGGATTACAAAGCGACCTCAAAAGATGGACGTATCGACAAACTGGGGGACAGCCCTTGGGAACAGCAGTACACCAGGCAACTCGGCGTTTACAAATGGCTTTTGGAGAAAAAAGGATTTACCGTCGAAGATACTGGTTATCTGGTGTACGCCAACGCTGACAAATCTTTGCCTGAGTTCGGCGACACCCTAAATTTTGAAACCACCGTTATTCCTGTGCCAGCGGTCACTGATTGGATCGAACCAACGTTACTTGAAATCAAAGCTTGCTTGGATCAGAAAACTATTCCAGCCAGCGGAGAGCGCTGCGAGTTCTGCCCCTACCGCGAAGCCTGTGGCAAAAAATTGCTACAGATTCACAACGCCACCAAAGCAGCGGGTAAAAAATAGTCTGTAGAGCTATATGAATATAGTATAATTATTACTATGTACACCTTTAAAGTCGAACAAGCGATTCAAGCTGCCGCACTTTTACACGAACCACACCAACGAAAGGGTTCGGTGCCAATACCGTATATCACGCACCTGATCGCCGTCACGCTGATTTTACGTGACTACACGAGTGATGAAGATACGCTCGTAGCGGCGTTGCTCCACGATACACTCGAAGATACCGAGTATACCGAGTCTGAAATGTCCCAAGATTTTGGTGAACAAGTGACCACTATTGTCCGCACCCTGACCGAGCCAGCTGATACCGACAGTACGTACACGTGGCTGGAGCGCAAACGGCTATACGCCAAACAACTCAAGCAAGGACCCCTTGCCGCGGTCGAAGTTGCGGCGGCTGATAAAATCCACAACTTTAGAAGCATGATAGATGAGTATCACAACGACCATTTACGTTTTCTCCAGGAATTTAGTGGAAAACCCCAAGAACGCCTCGAAGGCTACCAAACCATAGCCAACGTCATCAACTCACGAATCAAAGATGGTATAGTGCATGAGTTTAATCATACGTTCGAACTCTATAAACAATTTATTCTCGATGTCCAAGAAAAAAGCCCAATCTACTAAACAGCCAGTTACGCACGCCTTTGGGACTGCTAAAAAACACGGCACTTTTTCGGTGTACACGCACCAAAAAAACGGGTTGCAGCTATTGCATTACCCAATCAAAGGCACCGGCGTGATCACGTGCAATATCACGTACCAAGTAGGCTCGGTAGACGAGCAGCGCGGAGAAAGCGGACTGGCTCATATGCTGGAACATATGCTGTTCAAACCAACCAAACAAGACCTCGCGAACAACATCCCGGGCGGCGCCGCAATGCAGTTCGAACGCGATACCGGCGCAGTACTAAACGCAAACACTAGTTACGACCGCACGACGTATTATTTTAGTTTCCCAAAAACCCATCTCGATACCGTACTAGAACTAGAAGCCAATCGAATGCAAGATGTTGTATTGGACGACGCCCAGTTTCAACCCGAGCGCAGCAATGTACTAAGTGAATTTGACATGTACAACAGCGATCCGTATTTTGCACTCGAAGTGGCAATGCGCGCAGCTACGTTCCAGTCGCACGCCTATGGTCATGAAGTCATCGGATTTCGAGAGGACATAGAAGACTACACGACCGAAAAACTACAACGGTTTTACGACATGTACTACCAGCCCAACAACGCCACCTTGATGCTGATCGGTGATATCACCAAAAATGACGCCTTGTTGGCAGCGGAAAGGTATTTTGGCGAGAAGAAAAATCCGGTGTCGCACATTCATCGAGAAACCGCCCGTGAACCAAAACGCAGCGGACCAAGGACAGTGACGATCGAGCGGCCAGGCAGCACCAACATCCTGGGGTTTGGATTTACGCCGGCAGCCTTTCCCAGTACTGCCTGGCATGAGATCGAACTCGCCCTGCGCGTGTTGGCGGATGGTCCCGAGAGTATTCTGCACAAACGATTGGTTGATACCGGACTAGTAAGCTCGGTCGACCACTATATCCCCGCGAGTCCACAACCAAATATGGGCTTGCTCATTTTGCGACTCGCAAAAGACACCACACACGCAGACATCGAAGCACTAGTCCAATCCGAGATTGCTTCCTTGACCCCAACCGACCTTCGCGCCCAGCTCAAAAAGGAAAAGACCAAATGGATCACGCAGGAAACCTACACCAGGCTCAGTTCACTGGGACTAGCCAACGAACTAACCCAGTATGCCGCAAACGATGCCCTGCACGCATTTTCACAGACAGAAGCGCTACTCGCAGCGGTCACACCAAAATCAGCCGTCGAAACACTCAAATCCACCTTTGCACCGAACACGCTTATTATTGGTCAGTATCGCAGCGTATGAACACAACCATCACACCCCACAAAAACTACTCAGTTGCCAGCCTCACCATAGACAACTGTCCGGTTGTAAAAGCCTATCTCTGTGTAGATCTTCATCACCACAACAGCGCCGCTGACCAGGCTGCCTTTGCAATGTATGGTGATTTGCTTTTGTCCGGTACAGACAAGCTTTCCCGTGAAGCATTTTTATCCGCCCTGAGTAATATCGGCGCAGAAATCGCCACCTCAGTCCAAGACGGAGTTTTAACTATCGCTCTCACCAGCCCGGTACCAGTATGGAAAAAAGTCCTTGCGCTCACCAGTGATCTCCTGATTAAACCAGCCTTTGCCCCAACCGAACGAGAGCGAGTGGCTCGTTTGATCAAAAACGCTATCCACGACGAACAAGAAAATACCAAACGCATCGCCAGCGAAGCTCTGCACAACAGTTTTTACAAACCAAACGACCGGCACGCACGCTGCACATTAACGCAACTTGGAACCGCACTCAAGCAAATAACGGCGGCAGACATCACTCGCCTGCATGCCCGATTGCACGCAAATCCTTGGACCATCACGGTCGTTGGTGACAAGGACGCCTGCGACCTGACAACTAAAACATTTGCAAAACTGGCACC
>Ga0136601_1000697_pt1 | contig 13170 bp, 21 predicted proteins | sample AntRauMFilla2699_FD_181020 | JGI IMG/M metagenome (GOLD analysis project Ga0136601, IMG submission 181020) | Saline lake microbial communities from Rauer Islands, Antarctica - Metagenome Filla 2 #699 | ecosystem: Environmental > Aquatic > Non-marine Saline and Alkaline > Saline | place... | reverse complement strand
TGCTAGCTCGTTAGGGGTATCCAGTCCCGTGCCGGTTCGACTCCGGCTCCTTCCGCTTTAGCCCCCATGGTCTAATGGTGGTTTTCCAGTCGTTTTGCCACGGCTTTGTCAGACACACCAAGTTGCCGAGCGACAGCCGACTTTGAGGATGAAGCCACTAGTTCTGGTAGATTGTCGGGCCAGTCTGCTTTGCAACGATGTTTTTGGTGACACTCGGGACTGCAATAAGTATTAACCACTGAAGTTAATTTACCACATTTGCAGTAATGAACTTGTTTGTTTCTTGGAATTGGTTGTTTATCCTTAATTTGTTCTAGGATTTTATCTCTTTCTGGTTGATTGATTTCTGGACATTCACGGAGACCGGCATGGATTTCATTGTGACAATTGTGACAAACCATGACACACTTGTTGACTTCAGCAATTATTAAGTCCCATCTCATCGAATTTCTGAATAACGATGATACTTCTGTGATTTTGGTCGACTTGTCAATATGATGAAACACCAAATTTCCGACATAATAATCATAACCGCAGGATTGACACTTTGAGCCACAATATCGCGTAACCCAGTCGTGATACTTTAATACGGTTTTGCGGCGGTAGCAGTAAGATTTTGACATTCGAACCCTTTTTGTTTTTAAATACGTTTGACGAGAGGGTTCGACAACAATCCCATGTAGTATAATGGTTAATTATAGCTCTTTGGTATAGAGCAGACCGGAGTTCGATTCTCCGCTTGGGATCTCAAAAGTATTAATGTTCTCACTGTGGGCTCTGAATTTAATGCTCTCATCAACGTTGTGACATAAGAACATGACAAGAATAAATGCTGGAATAAATCCAGCAGAATTGACCAGAGCCCATTTGATAGCAGAACACAGAGAAATCAAACGTGTTCCGAATTCTGTAAGAACTGGTCAAGCGATACTAGTAGAAATACCAGATGTTTTTAGAATGGGCACAGGACATGTCAGGTTTTTCTATGACAAATTGGGCTATCTGAAGGAGCGATACATTCAAATCCGTGACGAATGCTATCGAAGAGGTTACAATGTCACGGATTATGTCGAAGCTTGGAACGGTGTTCCCGACCATTTAATGAATGGCTGGGAACCCACTGATGAAGCCATTCGCTTGGTAAGTCAGAGGATCGCCGAAAGATTAAGATGACGAAAAGTAGTGCTAGGTGCTACTGTGGATGAGGTGTCGGATTCCTGCCTGTGATTCCACTAGTCCAAATAAGCGGGTGAAGCTTATTAGGCAAAGCGTCTGATTTCCAATCAGAAGTATTACGGGTTCGAATCCCGTTACCCGTTCTGACTCGAATTCGAACCGACACACAAAGCAAAACTATGGTATGAAATATACCAAAGAGATGCTTGAGCATGTTGTCGTTTCTAGTTTTTCTGTAGCAGAAGTTATGAGAAAGCTTGGTTTGAAAAGCATTGGTGGACAATCACACAAGTATATTAGAAACAAGATCGATGAATTTAATATTGATAGGTCTCACTTCAAGCGTCAATATCAACAAGGAGCCCCAACGGCCAAAAAACATTGGTCATTGCGTTTAGTAAAGAGTCATAAGATACAATCGAATCTTATTAGACAGGCATTGATAGAATCCGGAAGACCTTATGAATGCGAGAAATGTGAACTACGCGGTGATTGGCAGGGCGAGCCGATAACGATACAAGTTGATCATATTAATGGCGACACAGAAGATAATAGACCAAATAACCTGCGATTTTTATGTCCAAATTGTCATTCTCAGACAGACACTCATTCTAAAACAAAAACAATAACACATAAAAAATGTGTTTGTGGCAAAAAATCCAAATTCGAACGTTGTGCGGAATGTTACAAGAAAGATAGACGAAAATCGATCCCATCGACTGAAGAATTGAGAGAACTTGTTTGGAGCAAACCGTCTGTCGACATAGCTAGAGACTATGGTGTTTCTGATAGAACTATTGGTAAATGGTGCACAAAAAGAGGCATAACAAAACCACCTCCGGGATATTGGATGAAAACGCCAAAGCCCGGTACTTAACGATCTTTTCACTCTTGTGACAATAGAATATCACTCAAACACAAGATAATCAAATGAAAAGATCATGGGCCTACATCATCTGGAAAGGCGATGTAACAAAATACGTCTGGTGGAAGAACGCTAAAGCTTGGGGCATGGACGACGAGTTCGATCCATCCATGCTGATGGAACCAAGCCGAGCAGAGATCCTTATGAAGGAGTTCTTCAATAAGGGTGATGAACGGTACCAAATGAAGAAAGTGATTTTAAAGGCAAATTAACATAGCCCCGTGGTCCAGTCTGGAGTGGACGCTACCGTGACAAGGTAGAGATCGTTGGTTCAAATCCAACCGGGGTTACTGCGGTAGCAACTGGCCAGTTCGGGATTTCATGAGTCCTGATGCCGCAACCAGGGAGATGGTCCACACGGCGGTCTGTAAAACCGTTGACGTATTATGTGTGGTGGTCGTCAACTAGTTCAATTCTAGCATCTCCCACTTAAACACCAAGGTGATCAAATGTCGTTCAAACACTTACGAGATCAAGTTACAAAATATCTGATCAAAGCAGTCGACAAAAAGGCTTTTGACCAACTCAAAAAAGTGTCTGAAGAAATCGGTGACGATGACATTTATTGCATGGAATGTCGTGAAGAATTCCAAGGAACCTATCCGACACCCGGCGAACACGTCGATTGTCCGAATTGTGGAGCCGAGGGACACGGCACATACGATTGCACAGAAGACATGGATTATATGATCGAGTGGTATCCCCCGGAGTAAGGCAAAAAATCAAGATCCTTAGAATAGACTCTATTGAATAATAGGAAAAATTCGTCATCAAGATCATAGTCGTCGTAGGTAAGAGAATGTTCTCTCGGGAAGCTATGAATTTTAATTCCAAGAGAATCCGAAAGTTCATTTAAGTGGTTATCAATCTTTTCGATTGGGATAAGTGTTACTTCGTTTAGTTTGTATAGTTGGGACGTTTGCGGTTTAATGTGTGAGATTAATCCGCGTGACAGGCTGCTGGGATTGTTCGCATAAGATTTTAATAATTGCAATGGGGTTTGGTCGTTTTTTATCCATTGTTTCTTTCTAGCGAAGTTCCAACCACTTATAAACCTGTCAACAGGATTCCTTACTATTGCGTAGTGCTCTGCATCAATAGGACAATAAACATCAGAAAATTCAGGGCGGACCATCATCACTTGAGAATCGGATTCTTCTGGAAAATCATGGTTTGTGATTTTGTTGTCATACAAAAATCGTAATAAACTGGAAGTTCCAGATTTTCTGATTAGGATGAAAACGACCATGACTGAAAAATCCCCAAAAACAAAAGAAACGTGTGCCGTGCCCGATTGCAAAGCCGAAGTGACTGACGAATCATGGGTTATCAATGACTATAAAATTTGTGGTGATTGCCAGGTGTAGGGATGTCACGCGGCCCTGAGTAAACAGAGAGTAGTGTCTCAGTTAAAAAGGATCTGAGGATAGTGTTCGAATCCCTTAAGTTGATCTTCGGAGAAAATAATGAATTTTGGTGGATTAGAAATAGGCGAGGTCTTCCAGACTACAGCCGCTCGTTATGTTAAAATCGCTGACTATGAAGCGATGGTAATCATGGAGGGGATGTTCTCATTGTCTCATAAAAATAAATTCAGAGAAGAAGATCGGGTTGTCCCGTTGTATACGAGATGTCTCGACCCGCAAAAAACCAAAGACTAATATGGAAGGGCAAGCCAATAGGTGGTGGCCGCTCATTGCTAATGAGTTAGGAGAGAAAGACTCGTGCGGGTTCGAATCCCGCTCCTTCCGCTTTTTCCGCTTTTTAGGAGTTTTAATGTTTCCTTGTTGTAATATGTGCTATGAGAAATATTTAAACAAAGACTTTACACTGAACCTTGATGCATTAATAACAATCATTGAAGAGGAAACTCTTACAACCTTCAATAAGGATAGAGAAGAATTGCGGAAGGATGCTGAAGAGAAAATCTGTCGATGCCGCTGTCACATTATTGGCTCGATAGTAATCCACTAAGCCTGGTGAGTGTGATGGATAGCACGCAACGCTTCGAACGTTGAGGAAGAGGATCGTAACCTCTACTGGGTACTAAAGATGACACCTGAAGAATCAATTGAACAATATAAACTGTTGCATGTCCGAAGAAAAGAATATGGTGCAGGAGGTCAAGCTTTCAACATGGGGCGACTTAATCGCTTCATTCAGCCGGGGATACGCTCAATTCTTGATTATGGCTGCGGAAAAGGAGACCTTGTAAAGAGGCTCCAAGGCCAATATATCGCAACTGGTTATGACCCAGCCATCTCCGCGTTTCAGAAAATACCAAATGGGACATTTGATGCTGTCATTAGTTTCGATGTCCTAGAACACTTCGTGCAACCTTTCCAAAATGATTTAACCAAGATTGCTGAGAAAGCAAAAACTCAAATAATCCTTGGGATTTCTTGCAGACCAGCCAAAGCTTTTCTCCCAAATGGATTAAATGCTCATACTCTAGTGTTAGAACCACACCATTGGTATAAAATTCTTAATACAAGAATTACAGGGTGGTATGTTTCGGAATCTTTCTTTCAGAAGAGATATTTATTGGTCAGTATGTTAAGAGACTGATTTTCTTTGGTAAAATTATGGTTCTAATCAACATACAATTCTTTTATTTTGGTTTCTATACTATTGCACCATGTAGATATCGAATGATGTTTCTTCATAATAGGGTGAATCTTCGCGGCGAAATCATATGAACCATGTTTATTCATGATTGATTCACCAAGATTGAGAATCTCCATTCGATATTCCCCCACTTTCTTGAGCATAATATCTCTGACAAATTGTGGATCGAATTTCAGTGATATTAGGTGTTCCACCCCCTTCTCTACACAATACGGATCAGGAGGCACGATTAAACAGGTTTCAACATTAATGAAACGACCTCTTCCGCCTTTAGAAGTAGTGCATACGAGTGGGACACCAGCCATTTGTTGTTCCATTGCTGATCTTTGTGCTCCTTCGGATGATGATAAACATAATCCAGTTTTTGCTTTATTATATATTATATTCATCTCGGATTTGTTTAATCTTTCAGCGACTATTCTGTCACCGAAAATGATTTTCAGTTTATCGTAATATTCTTGATCTTTTATTGAGGTAAGTATTCTCAGACTTTTTATTTGTTCGGATAATTCTATTCTTTTTAGAGGCACCGATCTAGCTATCATCAAAGCATCAAATTCTTTTTCAATATCTTCTTTGATGCTTAAAGAATCTAAGTCGAACATTGATTCTAGAGGTGAACCTATGAGATTCAAACCCTTATTTCGTAAATGATGATATGTACTTTCATCATTATAAAAATAGTAAATAGTGTCGTCAGGTCTTTCTTTTTTGAAAGAATCAGCATCATCAGTGATAACATTTTTATTTGTCAAATAAAACGGAATTAGGGCCCAATGCGTAACGGGACGATCCGGCAGATTCTCGATAAGATATTGCCCCAATTTGATGGATCGAACTATAATAATTGGATCTGTTGATAGAATTTGAAAATAGTTCCACATCTTATCGGCACTCATTATTTGTTTCCATGTTTTATTAGATAAAAATGATTATTAGCGATAGTAACGATTTATGGTACCGTGTACGACCATTTTTGGAATATAATGTTGGTAATATTCTAGAAAGACAATTTAATTTGTCGTCTATTAATTATTATAAACTACCATGGACTGGAATTGGTAGAGAAAATCGTGATGTTAAACTCCCGAAAATTGATAATGGGTTACGATCTGTGACCACTTGTCAATATTCTAATTTGGGACAATATTTAGAAGTATTCCAAAGACTAGGTATAACGGATATATTTTCACCACATTGTGAACAGAATATGATTGATGGGATTAGAGTGCACCCCATCGCACACCAACCGATCAGGTATATCAATAGCCCGATACACATTATTACCAGGCCATTTTTATATTCTTTTGTTGGGATGTTAAATAATACAATTAGGACAGGATTATCGAAGATGTGTCATCCATTTGATTCTATGATGGTTTATCGTGACAAGTGGGACCATGAATCATACTATAAAATGAATGATGGATTGTTTGAGTTATCACTAAAGAAGTCTAAATTTGTTCTGTGTCCAGGGGGATGGGGGCTTGGGACAATAAGATTTTGGGAAGCTCTGAAATCAGGATGCATACCAGTGATTTTCGAAGACATTAAGCTACCGGAGGGACCACTGTGGGAGTCTGTGCTTGTTAAACATTTTGAGAAGCTTAGTTCTCTAGAACCTCATTTAAGATCTTTTTCTACTTCGGAGATAATTTCTAGGCAAAGAATCGGATTGGAATTAGCCAACTCCTTTTTGGGTGATAATATCATTAGCCCAATAACCAATGAATTCAACTTATCCAGGCTTGGTTGATTTTACAATCGTTGAGTTCAGTGTCTTGATTTCTTACTCTATTGAATTTGATATTCATCATTTTAGTTTTCACACCTTCTTCATCTAATATCATTTTAAGATTCCGTTCTGGATGAGTACATCTTTTTCTATTTTTCAAAAGTGCTGAAATTATATTAAGATAACTATCAGCCACATTACCACCCATTATCGCCATTCGATCGTTATACCCTCCCCAATGATGAAAATCTGGTATTCCAATTTCATCATTGGTTATAATACCTGCTAAACTTGGGTCTGTATAAAAACGGAGGTCATAACGACATCGAACCACCCTATCTGTGTCTCGGGGTATCAAAATGGTTTTCCTGAGAGCATTAACTTTTCTATAAGAATGGATCTGTTGTAGATATCTCTGCAACCCAGTTATAAATCCCTTATTTGGAATATTATAGTCTTTTATTGGAATATTCTCTTCTATTTGAACTATTGCATCAGGAAAAGTGTTCATAAGTGTTCTTTTATGGTGGTGGTCAATCACGTGGCCAATCACTACATAATCCTTTTTGAAATACTCATCGAACCATTTCCTGATTTGTGTTCCATGATCTTTACCAAGATCTGGACAATAACCACTGATACACACAACATTGTTCATGAATATAATCTCATTAAAATTTGTATAAGTAATCTTCTATCGAAAGCTACTTTTTATGTTCGTACGGTACTAAATCAATGCAAAACGGCAAGGGTGATAAGACTCGACCATTAACAATTCCCCAGGCGGAGTTTAGGAGAAACTGGACTTTGATTTTTGATAACCAGAAATCGGAAATAGGCAACGAAAACGAGAAAGAGAATAATAATCATGAACAACTGCTTAATGAACCCCGTGCTTTGCCTTAACAAGTCTTGGCAACCCGTAACCGTGCGGAATGTTGTGAAGGCCCTGACTAAGGTAGTCAATGGTAAAGCACGCATCGTCGACCCGATCACGTATATGCAGTACGATTGGGAAGATTGGCAGTGTATGGAGCCCGACGAAGACGAATTCGCTATCCGAGCGATAGATCTTGCTATCAAGGTCCCTGAAGTCATCGTTTTGACGGGCTATAACAAGATCCCGAAAGTTAGTGTTACATTCAATCGACGTAATATCTACCTGCGTGATCAATACACCTGTCAGTATTGCGCCAAGGTTCTCGATCGTCCGGACGTTACTCTTGATCACGTAATCCCACGTGCTCAAGGTGGTACATCGACTTGGGAGAATTGTGTCGTTGCCTGTTTTCCTTGTAACAGCAAGAAACGAGACCGTACTCCCAAGGAAGCAAAGATGAAGCTTCTCAAAGAACCTAAACAACCGCGTTGGGTACCATCATTCCACGATGGCGAGGTTCTTAGTAGCTGGGAGAATTTCTTGAGCGACGTGTATTGGAATACCAAGATTGAAGAATGTTGAATAAACGGCTAAGTAGCTCATCGCTTAGCTGCTGTTTCTAAAGAAGATATCTACTTCTTTCTGGTCAATTGAATGATAGCTTCTACGCACTTCTTTAAATCCGGCTTTATCCATATGTTCCATGGTTTCTTCATAAGTCGGTTGGTTTATGTAAAGGGGTGATTCTCCCTTAGACGGACTTTCTAGCTCGATGAATTTGACCTTACTAATTTTATCACCGAGACTCCTGACAACGTTTATGTCTTCACCTTGGCTGTCGATGTGTAAGATATGAATCTCTTCAATTTGGAATTCGGTCATCAGGGTATCGAGTCTTGATACCCTGACGATAGTTTCATCTACCATTCTGAAATCGGGGATACCAAATTTATTTTGGACCCATGGTTTCTTAGCCTCATCGGTGAATTTCTGTAAAGATGAACAGGATAAGCGGTTTGCTATTCCAAGAACTGCTTCACCATCATAGTCAGATATTGCTCTCTGTATAACAATTACCTCCGTGCCTTTAAAATGTTCTCTTAGGATATCAACCATAGAAGGTATAGGCTCTATTAATAATGTTTTATCGTGTTGTTCCATTAACTGGATAAGTTTGGGCGTTACTCGGTTGGTCCCGACATCAACGTAGGTCTTCATTAAAAGATCTCCAGATTTATTCTTATTCTTATTCTTATTCTCATTCTTCTTATGTTTAATTAGTGAAAATGTCCTCTCGAAATTGGCATCCTGAAAATCTTCGCCGTGGCCGTCAATATGCTTTGCATATTGGTGGTGGCGGCACGATGGAAATCGTTAGGATGATTTTCGACGATATTGTTATCTCTGATCGAATATTGATGGTAAGAGGTCAAAACGTGTTGACAAAGGAGGACACCATTATTCCGGTGAATTCCGTTCTTGAGGTTCAGGCCGCTCACTGATGAAATAATATCAGCAACCAGCCAAGAAAATAACAATATTCCGGCTAACTAATCTGAATAACGTTCAATTCGCCCCTGGTGGGGCATCATGGCCGCAAGTCATGATGATAGGTTCGATTCCGACTCGTGTCTAAGATTAGGGGAGCTTGCGGCTCCCGCCGATTTTTCTTTTAAAGCTCCGTGATGAGCTTAAAATATCGGGTGGATAACAGAACTCCAGACGCATCTGCTATCCTACAAGAGTCAATCACATTTTGAATTTAACAGGTGATTGACTCTTGTGATATTGTGGTGTCCAATTCACTATACCCAGGAGATCCTAGATGCCCGCCACAGTCACCGTCTGTCATAAATGTCTATCCGTTAACGGGAGAATGAATTGATCATTAAATCGGTTATCTTCTATTAGTTTATTATACTAATAGGAGAGTCAGATGGGTTGGATGAGATATCCTCGTACTACCGCCGAGAGGCGGGCCAGTCAGGGGCGTGGTGGTGAGATTAAAATCGATAACTACCGAATCAAGATTCGTGCACGTCGAAATGTAGAGAATCTTACTGACGCTTGGGATGATGGTTCAGTCAGCACCCTTGGTCATAGAAGCTGGAAACGTCACCGCAAGACTCAATGGAAGAATAGGTGACGTATTAGACAAGAAGTCCGGTAGTGAGGCGAGCAGGCCACACGCAGCAGGCGGGTTCCGAATAGTGTCCGACCTGTGGAGTCCTAGGCTCCGAATTCGCAGGTTCAATTCCTGCCACTACCGCTGCGATAACCCGATCTGTGCCTGTGCATAAGGTAAAGGACGGGGATGGTATCGGTCGTGAAGTCAAATATATCTCACGACCAGGTGTTTAGTATGGCAAGAATCTGTGAAGAATGCGGCGAGTCTTTTAAAACTAAGATCAAAATCGACGGTGTTAAGAAGAATATCAGGCATCGAAAAAAGTGTTTAGAATGTCAACCATTCGGCTTTAAACCCAAGCCAAAAGGTAGACAAAGAGAACCTCCTGAACAAGTCAGAAAGCGTTCCCAACGTTACTATGACAAAAATGGCCACAAAATAGCAGAACGACGTTATTGTCGAAAATCTAGTGTCATCCAAATTTGTGGCGGCGGTTGCCAAATATGCGGATATTCTAAATGTATTAGTGGTCTGGCATGGCACCATTTGTCGGACAAGGACTTTGGAGTTTCCGCGAAAATGTTTCAACGGGTGCCAAGCACGCCGTTAAATGAAATCCTTAAATGTATTTTAGTATGCCATAATTGTCATAGCGAAATACATACTGGAATGGTTCGCGATGACGTGATCAAAAAATTGCATCAAGATTTAATTAAAAGGATAACACCTTTTTTGAATAAATCCTGGAACGATATCTTTGAATATGATGAATGAAGTTCTTGATCCTGCCAACATAAGATCGCAACTTGTGTTGAAGTCGGTTAAATGCAGGTCGCCGTTCGCAATTTTAAGGTAAGATATTAGGCTTCCACGTAACCGGTGGAGCCTGATTCTCCATCTTATCACCAGGACCCGGCATAACATTCGGTGTCCACTGTGATGGCCGAGCACTGCGATGCATCTGCCCCGTCACTCGATTCGACGGCCAATTTCTCTGCCAAGCCCTATTATACATATAACCCGTGCGATAATTGGGCGGGTTCACCGGGACCCTAAAGCGTGGCGACCAATTATTGTATGGGTAATATATTGGGTATCCGGCGTTTGCAGACCCACAGCAAAGAATCAGGACGATGATCGCTAATGTGTTTCTCATATTAGTCCATAAGGTCTGCGATTCTGTCAATCTCAGACCTGTCCTCGGGTTTGACGAATGTTTGTAACCTTTGAAGAGCTTCTTTGATGTCATGAAGACCACGTTCAACGTAATCAATATTGCCATCCTTCAGACCCTCTTCTATGTCATTGACATGGTGTCCTATTACAATTATTTCGTTTTGTAACACATCAGATAGATTTTGCATAACGATTCTCCTATTTTATTTTGGGTCGAAATATGACTTGGCGTGATGATCTCAACAGAGCATTAAGAAATATCAAAGAAATCACGGGAATCCCCGAAAATGATGATACCAAAGACGAAGAAATTTTAAAAGTATTAAGAGAACTCTGGAAAGACGCTAAAAATTTCGATTCAAGCTGGGATTCTGACTGATGAACCATGCCCTATGTCCACTTGATGGACGTTATGCTAACAAAGCACGATTGATTGCCAAAGTATTCAACGAATCGCAATATTATCGCAATTGCATGATCGTCGAGATCAAATGGCTTCGAACTTTGTCTTCTAGCCACATGATACCAGAATGCCCAAACCATATGCCAAACCAGTGGCAATCATTGCTGGATTGGGCTGAGAATATGCCGATTGGAGATATCGAGTCGATTAAAATAATCGAAAAGGAAACAAAGCACGACATCAAAGCTGTGGAATACTTCTTGCGTAAAGTGCTAGCGGATCGGCCACATTTTAAAAATGTCGAAAACTTCATCCATTTCGGTCTGACATCAGAGGGCATCACCAACGTTGTCTATGCCAAAATGCTGCAACAAGGTCGAGAAGTCATCAGCGGTAGTATCAACGAGATCCTCCAGAGTCTTAAGAACAAATCCCGAGAGCATGCCGAACTTGCTATGTTGTCAAGGACTCATGGTCAGACGGCAACTCCGACAACATTCGGCAAAGAGTTCGCAAATTACTATATCCGTTTGCGTGACCAATTCTACCTTTTCGACATGAAAAAGGCTTGTGCCAAAATCAACGGTGCAACAGGCAATTACGCCGCAATGAACGCCGCTTATCCGAACGTCAATTGGCCTGAACTGACTGCTGGATTCCTGAATTCCATGAATTTACGGGAATCAACATACACAACGCAAATCGAACCACACGACTGGATCGCTGAATGGTTCCACTCGATGATCAGACTTAACAACATTCTGATCGATCTGTGCCAAGATATCTGGCAATATATGTCATTAGGCTACTTATCGATCGATACTGATAGAGTGGGGTCCTCCACAATGCCTCACAAAGTCAATCCGATCGAGTTCGAGAATGCAGAAGGCAATCTTCAGATGGCTAATGCACTCCTAACCTTCTTCGCAGACAAGCTGACCAAATCCAGAATGCAGCGAGATCTATCGGGGTCCACTGTCAAACGCAACTTGGGTATGGCTTTTGGGTATACGCAAGTTGGATATCTGTCCATTATGTCCGGATTATCCAAGATTCAGCCAAATAATGGTGTCATCCAACAAGACCTTTTTAATCACCCGGAAGTCATCACCGAAGCTGTACAAACAGTGTTGCGAAAATATGGCATCAAGGATGCTTATGAGAAAGTGAAAGAAGCTTCGAAAGCTCCATTCGATAAGACTAAGCTGTTCAAGATGGTTTACGCTCTTGATTTGCCATTGGAAGTCAAGGATGAGCTGCGAGAACTTACACCAGACAAGTACGTTGGTCTTGCTATTCAAATGACCGAATTTCTAGAGGAAAGTTATGACTGAATCAGAACGACGAGAGTTGAATGAACTTATTGGCGATGAATTGGGCAAATTTCTCCTTATTACTCTTCGGGATTTAGAGGGAGAAAGGGCCGCTGACATTGATGAATCGATCGAAGCTCACGGGGAGACTCGGGGAGAACTCGAAGAGCGGTTCGTTTGTGAACTTGGGCAGCATGAAGCGATGGATCGTTCTTTTATCGCTATGGAACATGTCGATTCATACTTGTTGAAGCATCCCTACATATTGCTTAATCCTAAGGCTTATTATCTGGCTTCATTGGCTTCAATGTCGCTTGCCCAACTCTACCAGGAATGCGGTCAAGAAGATCTGGCGGAGGTCGAGCCTAAGCCAAGGTCTGGTATTCTTCGGTGGTTTAGCTAGAATACCCTCGTAAAAAGATATTAGTCGGGGGCTGATATGTTTTTACGAATTGCTTTGTTGTTGTGTGTGTTTACTGGCACAGTTTGTGCTCAATATCCCGATGGGACGATAGTTCTTTCATCTAAAAAGGGCTTGGTCGGCAGGGTCGCAAAGAGGATTACTGGCGGTGATCAGTATACTCATTCATAGATAATCCTTGGCGGAAGGCTCTATGAGTCTGATTGGCCACGTGCTAAAGTCGGACCGATTGAGAACTATAAAAGGCGTACGACCAATGATTACTACGTGCCTGTTGCTCCTTATTCGCCATCTGAGGTCCAAGCGATGCTGGCGAAAGCACGATCGATGATTGGGCAACCGTATAGCCTCAAAAATTATCGTCGGCCTGGGAGTAGCAATATTA
>Ga0136601_1000696_pt1 | contig 13171 bp, 12 predicted proteins | sample AntRauMFilla2699_FD_181020 | JGI IMG/M metagenome (GOLD analysis project Ga0136601, IMG submission 181020) | Saline lake microbial communities from Rauer Islands, Antarctica - Metagenome Filla 2 #699 | ecosystem: Environmental > Aquatic > Non-marine Saline and Alkaline > Saline | place... | reverse complement strand
CCCCGGCGCTGCCACTCGTCGAGAACCACGTCCCGGGCGCCCTCGCGGGGACAACTTCAATTGCGATCTCCTCGACCGAGGCCGCGCTGTGGTCGTCCGACATAGGGGGGGTCTTGTCCGGCGACCGGTAGAGCGTCTCCCCGCTGGCGACGCCGTAGCCGAACGCACGCGGGATCGCCGGTCGTTCGTGTCGCTCACCCGTCCCGGTGTCCTTGTTGACTTGCACCTTGGCCCGGGTGAGTGACTCGTCGTATCCGCGGATCATGTCGGCCTTGAGCCACGGGAGTATTTCGGGCGAGTTCTCCCGGATCTCGAGAACGTTTTTCTTCGTGAGCCGCACGAACTCGTGGGCGTCCATCGCCCGGTCGAGCCGCGGGAAGGTGAGAATGGTGTCGATCTCCATTACGGTCGCGTGGTACTTGAAGCCGGCCGACTGGTGCTTGACCTGGTTCTCCTCGAGGCTGAGAAACTTGCTGACGCCGGCGAGCGCGGTCATGAAGAGCACCACGCCGCCGTTAACCAGGTTCATGATACCCGTCCCGTCCTGCGGACTAATGAAGATGCTGGACGACGCGGCGCCGCCGAGGACCACGAGTGGGATGCCGAGGCGCTTGTTCCAGGTACTGAAGTAGTCCGCGCTCAGCGAGTGGAGGAGAGAGTAGGTGTGGCAGCGCTTGCTCCATCGTCGGAGCAGGTTTTCAGTGTAGGAGTTCCAGGACGTCATATTGCTTTTTCATCAAGGACGCGCGTCTTAGATTAAGATATTTGAATTTAAAACAAATGTGTAGGATGAGAAAAAGGAAACCATGAGCCAGAAACCAAGCGAGCGCAACCTCTTCGACAACGAGTTCACCCGTGGGGCGATGAGCATGCTCACCCCGGAGCAGAAAGAGGAGTACCAGAAGATCGGCGAGAAGATGTACGGTAAGATAGACTTCGAGAACTCCCGCATCCTCGACAACCCCGAGCCGTCGATGGACCTCGCGGTGGCGAGTATCACCGAGACCATCAAGGCCGGGCTTCACCCGAGCATGATGGAGGACAACGAGAAGGCCGTCATGCGCGAGGTACAAGGCGAGAAGTGGTACGAACGCTTCGGGTTCGTCGAGAAAGACCTGACCGAAATCGTCACGATGATGTACTGACTTTGCGTTTTTTTCTCGCGCAGATGATAAAGAAGAATGAATTCCAAAAAAACGATCCTGATCGTAGCGGCGACAGTTGTCCTGACGACCGCCATCGTGCTCATCGCGGTCGTCGTCTGTCAGTCCAATCCGCGCCTGGACAGACACAGTCACCACCAGTACACCGGCTACATTGACGAACGCTTTGTGCCGATACTTAAAGGTATGGAGGCGAAGCGCAAGAAATATGCAGGAATCTGAATCTGAATTACAGATGGTCCGACGAGAGCTCGCGACGCTCGCGACCGAGATCCGGGAGCTCCGGAAAACCTGCGGGCGAATGGACAACCATATCAGCTTCGTCGAGCGCATCTACAACACCTTCCGCGCCCCGCTCGAATACATACGCACCCGCCTCTCCAGGGAGTCTGACACGCTGCCCCAGATTGAGTGACACACACGTTTCGGTTTTCGTTTCTCTTCAGAAACGAGACTCCAAAGTTTGCCTAAGGTCGGGCGGCGACCTCGGTGTACCCACCCACAAACTTGCCGTCCTCGAAAATCATCGGGTAGTGGCGGTAAGCATTCGTGAGACCGTCCACCGTCGCGTAGACGGCCTCCTTGTTGTCGTCGGTGACCTCGACGGTCTTGTAGGGGAGCTTGCGCTGGGTAAGCAGCTTCTTGGCCTTTTTACAGTACCCGCAGCCCTCTTTCGAGAAGACCGTCCAGCCTTGTGCGGACGGGGCATAGTCCGGTCCCCCACCGACGAGCCCCACCCGGGCTTTGTGGTGGACGAGCGCACGGAGCTGCGCCGGGGTGAGCACCCAGGGGTATGGGACGCCCAATCGACGAGCGATTTGCTTGAGATTCGAAACGGAAGAGTTTGACATTTCTGTTATCACAGAATAAAAATTTCAGACAAACTTAAAAAACTCGACCAACACTTAAAAAAATGTTTGAGTGTGAGGAGTGCCACAAGACCTACACGTCGGAGAAGCGGTACCTATCGCACCTTCAGAGGTGCGGGGACCGTGAACGGAGCATTCGTTCGATGAGCAGCACGCGTTCCGGGACGTGCGCAGCCGACAAGATGATCCACGAGAACAACCGTATGAAGGAAGAGATCCGTAGAACCGCGGCAGAGATCCGCCACCGTACGAACAGCCACCACAAAGAGGTCGAGGACATCCGCTTGCGGTACCAGACCCAACTCGCGGAACTGGCGGACGAGCGCGACCAGGTTGCGGACGAGCGCGACCAGCTCAAGGAGCGGCTCAAGAGCGAGTTCCGCAAAAAACTCACCCATGAGAAGAAGAAAATCGAGGACAAGTACACCGCCCGGCTTCAGGAGCAGGCCGAAGCCTTGGATAGCCTGCGGGAGACCCTGGGTGTGGAGAGCGTCAATAAGGAGGAGATGTTTCGAAACCAGATCGGTGAGCTCACCGATCAGCTCCGTGTGTCACAGGCGAAGCTGTGCGAGGCTCAACGGCTGTTCACGGTTGAGAAAGAGGCTTTCCAGAACTGGTGCTTCCGCGAGAAGAAGCATGAGCTCGAGATCATCTCGAACGAGCATCGAAACGCGCTCAACAAGCTCGCCCAGGACCACCAGATCCGCCTCGACGAAGTGCAGCTTGAGAGGCGGGTGGCGGTGGAGTCGCTCGAGAAGATCCGGACCGCCCTCGAGGCGCAGCTCAGAGAGGAGAAGCGCAACCGCCAGGACGTCGAGACGCAGATGTCCGTCTCGTTTGAAGATACGCTCCGGGACCGTAACGAGACCATTGCAAAGCTCAAGGACACCCACCGTCGGACGCTCGAGTATCAGCAGACCCTCTGCGAGGGTCGCATCGAGGACGCCGCCAAGCTGTCGGCCGCCCACCGGAAACGCCTCGAGGACGAGCTCGGCAACCGGCTCAACGGGATGAAGTTCACGCACCAAAACGTGGTCGAGTCGATCAATACCGATTCTCAACGCCGGATCAGTGAGCTCGAGGCGGCCCTGGTGAAGAGCAACGAGAAGTTCCAGAAGCAGTCGTGCCAATCGGACACCACCCACCAGAGGATCGTCGAGTCGCTAAGGGCCGACTTCCGTCAAAAGATCCAGGACATGGAGCGGTTCGACGCGGCCAACAGCACCAAGGCCACCGAGACCATCCGTACTCTTCAGGGGGAGAACCAGTCCCTGACCACCCAGATCAAGGCCGTCGGGGACGCGATGAACACAATGAAGAACAACACCGCCGAGATTCGCACGAAGTTCGTGGACGCGCTCAACCTCCAGAAGAACGATCTGGACGCGGTCATCACCGACCGAGACAATACCATCGACCGCCTCCGGAAAGACATTGCCACCGTCCACGAGGAATGCTCCACCAAGCTCGAGAGCCTCCAACGGACGCAGGTCAGTGCGATTCACGAGGCCAATAGCGCGCGCGCGGACAAACAGCAGGCCGAGGACCTCGTCGAGAGTCTGGTAGATAAGCTTGCGAAGCAAAAGACCCAAGCCGACGAGCTGGTGATGCGCATCCACCAGACCAGTGAACGCCAAGCGACGGAGCTCCAAACTCTGCACAAGAAGCAGCTCCGTGAGAAAGAGATGCAGATCCAGGCCATGGACCAGTCCATGAAGGCGCTGAAAATGACCGAACAGATCAAACAAGACGATCTCCTTCAGAGTCTCAACCGCAGCACTGCGCAGGCCGAGAAAAAGTATTCCAATCTACTTGTCGAAAAATCCAAGGAGCTCAAGGCCAAGGAGCACGAGCTGGAGGTGTTGGCCACCAAGATGCAACGCGACCGGGACGATTTTCTCACCAAGATGAACTCAGTCACCCAAAAGGCCAATCGGGAGACCAGCAGTCTCCGCGCGTCGACCCAGGTGGAAATCGATCGCCTCGAGAACGTTAACCGAGAGCTCGAGCGCACCGTGGTCAAGACGCGACAGTGCGCCACGGACGAGATTGGTGAGCGCAACGTCACCATTCGGGAGCTCACCGAGATCAGCAAGATCCGGGGCAAGGAGCTCGCCGAGACCCGTGTCCGAGTCGAGCAGCTCCAGCATACCGCCGACGCCATTCGGAACGAGTTCGCCAACAAGCTCAACGACCAGGCCCAGAGGAACCAGGTGACGCTGCTCGAGACGGAGAAGACCGCCCACGCCCGTATGGTCTCCAAGGACGCCGAGATCACCCTGCTCAAGAAGACCTGCGACGGCACCGTGGCCGAGTTCGCGCGGTTCCAGAAGTTCCGCGAGACCTACGAGGCCGAGAAACAAGACTGGGACATCAAGGAGAAGAGCATGCTCGTGGAGATTCAGGAGCTCTCCGAACAGGTGGCGGTCAACCCGGACTACGAGAAGGAAGCTCGCCTCGAGAACAAAATCAAGAAGATGCGCGACGACTACCTCCACATGTCCAGAAAGGATAAGAGCGACCTCCAGGACATGCGACAGAAGTCCAACCAACTGGAACAGAAGCTCGCCTACGTTGAAAACCTGCTCAAGGACAAGGCCGCCGAGGCTGGTCTTGTCGGTACCCAGCAGGAGGAGCTCAAGGCCTCCTATGTCAAAAATCTCAACAGTCAGAAGGAGTACATAGAGGAACGTGACCGCGTGATCGCCAAACGCGACGCCCGCATCTCCGAACTCGAGAACCTTGTCTTCGACACCGTCAAGAAGATCATCCAGGAGTAATTTTAATTTGATTCACACCTCCCGCCGCGAATCAAACTAAAAAACACGAGGCATGGAGCGCGCCCTCGACGTCTGTCTCGAGGTGTTTGAGCAGCGCAACTACGACGACATCGTACCCGGTGACTCCCGGATCACAGCCGTCAAACCGGACGGTGACAAGGTGTGTGCCTTCTTCATCGACACCCAGTTCAACGCCCAGCGGCTCGTCGAGACCGTCTCCGAGATGCACCGTCTCGAAATCCAACACGCCGTGGTCGTACACAGCGGCGGGGTGACCCCACCGGCCAAGAAGACCGTCGAGACCAGTACCGAGCTCACGTTCGAGCTCTTCTCTGACAAGGAGCTCCAGACCAACATCACCCGGCACCGCCTCCAGCCCCGGTTCCACCGCCTCCCACCCGACGAGGAGGTCCGCTTCAAACAGAAGTTCAACTATGCAAAGCTCCCCTTAATGCTCCGAACCGACCCGATCGCCCGCTTCTACGGCTTCCAGCGCGGCGAAGTGATCCGCATCACCCGGAGAAACGACTACGTGCTCCACCGCGCAGTACGATGAAATTACCATCGTCCCGTCCCGCGACAGATGCCATGCGATCGTGTCGAGGAAAGACGGATCCAAATTTACCTCTAGGCCTCGCTCGCTCGTCTAAATTATACAATAATTGTATAATTGTATAATTGTGTAATTGTGTAATTAAATCACAACGGACTTTAAACTAGGTCGACGACCGAGTCAAACGCGCCCTCCACACTCTGGTGACAGATCGCCAGCACCATCTTGTCCCGGAAATTCTCCCGAATCCCTTCAAACACGACTTCGGTCATCTTCTCGTCCAAACTCGCGGTGCACTCGTCCAACATCAGCAACGGTGTGTTGAACATCTCCGCCAGAGCCAGAGTGTACGCCAGTACCACACGAGCCAGCTCCCCGCCGCTCAGTGTGGTTATGTCGCACTCCATACCCTTGTAGTGAATCCCCAGGTTGATCTGCGGCTTCGTGTTCGCCCCCTTCTTCGTCGTCTTGAAGGCCAAGAGCTGGGCCGTCAGCGGGTGCTCCGGGAAGAAAGAGTCGAGGTAGATCGACGCGTGTGTGTCGATCGACCCGATAATGTTCGTGATCGCGACGCTCTCAGCCTCCAGAATCTTCTCTCGGAGCAGAGTCGCCGCCGCGTGCCGCCGGACACACTCCTTCTCGACTATCATACGCTCCTCGACCTGATCCGCTCGGACCCGCCGCTCGACCATTAGCCGGTCGTACTCCTTCCATCGAGCGATCTCGTCCAAAACCGCCTCGTGCCCAGCGCGAGTCGCCTCGTTCTCGTCGAGCTCCTTCTCCACGGAATCCACCGACTCCACGAGGTCAGCCTCCCGACGCACTTTCTTGTACTTCTCCAGGTGCCTCGTCGTCGCGTCGCGCAGCTGCTCCTCGTGCCGGTGCCGACTCTCCTCTACCCGGGATCGATCACGGGCCAACCGCACTCCGCGGTCCCGGGCAGCCTGCTGCACACGGATCTCCTCACGCACACCGGCCTCCGTGGCCCCGGCGACCGGAGGAACCGTCTGACCGGCTGCCGCCCGCAGATTCGTCACCTGCTCCTCGCGCTCCTCGATCTCGCCCGCAAACGCCGCGCACGACCTCGACATCCCCTCACGCTCCATCTTGCACATCACCGCCGCCCGCCGCTTCTCGAGCTGCGCATTCGAGTCCAGGTACCCACGAATGTACTCGAGATCTCCCCGAACGTCCGCCAAAACCGGCCGGTCCTCGTAGTTCGAGAGGATACTCTCGATGTCGCTCCGCAGCGTCTCCATCTTCTTCTCCCGGATCTCTAGCTCGGCCACCGCCCGCTCCGCCGCCTCGAGCTCCTTACGAAGCCTTCGCACGTCGCGCTCCACGTCCTCGAGGTCCTCCTCAACCCCCGCGTCGGAGGTCACGAGGTCGACGCCCTCGACCGAGCACAGCTCGCCGCCCTTGAGCCGAAGCGAGCAGCTGCACTCAGGGCACCGATAGTGCTCGCGTTGCGCCCTCAACACCCGCGCAACCTCCTGTCGACCCTCCACCTCGGAGCGCAGCCTCTCGGACTCCGTACGGAGCTTCTCGACGCTCGCCGCACCACCGCCGCCCATCTCCCGCTCGTGCCGTTCCACCCTCTCCATGTCCGAGATACAGGTCCGGTACTCGGCCATCATCGCCTCGCAGTCCGCCCGTGAGTACTCGCCCCACATCTCCCCGTCGATCTGCGCCAGCTCCGTCTCGAGTTCCTGCCGCTCGTTCAGCGCCATCTCCTCCAGCCGGTGGCGGTCAATCCCCAGCTGCGTCTCCAGTCGAACGAGCTCCCGACAAGACTCGAGCGCCACGATCTGCGCCTGTAGCTCCCCCAGGCGTGCGTCCCCGTCGTACTCGACCGCCCCCGCATCCTCGAGCGCCATCTCCGACAACCGCTCCGACAGATCATCGATCGACTCCTGCTTGCCGCGGAGAACCGCGTTCAGCACCCGGATCGCACTCAACTCATCCCTAAGCACCCGAGTCTTGCCCTGCGCGCGCCGTATCAGCACTTCGCAGTTCCGGAGCTTGGTCTCCTCGTTCTTAATCGCCAGAGACCGTTGCGACTTGCGACACCGCACCGGAAACTCCACCACGTCCGGGTCCGGGGTTGCTTCCAGCATCTCGCGCGCCAACACGAGCTGCGCCGTCGCACCCAGCTGCTCGTCGTGCTTCTGACCAATGAGCGCTTTGCACCGACTCTTGATCTGGTTCAAATCGACGTCCCGAAACGTGAAGCGCTCCAGGAACGAGAGCTTGTCAATCGGACTCATCAACACAAACGAGTTGAGCGCGTTCTGTGCAATGTACCCCGTCACGTCGAACGTCGACCCCACACGCTCGCTGATGATGTCCTGCGCCGCCTGATCCTCGTACACGTCGTCCAGCACCAACCGGTTCGGACTGCGCGTCCGCACGATGCGCATCCCCCCGAAGTCCAGCTCCACCCGGCACGACGTCTTGCCGTACGTCACCACCTTTTTCCCGGTGCCAAAGAGCGCAAAGTGCACACCCATCACCACCGTGCTCTTCCCCGACCCGCTCACCCCGGAGAGAAGATTCACACCGTGCTCCCCGAACTCGAAAGTCCGATCCTCGTAACATCTAAAGTTTTTCAACCGAATTCGCATTTGCAGCCTGTAAGTAACCTCGTTTGGATTACTCTATCGACGTACATCTATAAACCCGCTTTAGACCAAATCACACTTAAAGTCGTGGGGGGGCGCCGTTCAAAAACAATGCCCGAGCTCACCTACGAAGACTACAACGACCGATCCATCGTTGTCCGCGGGGACCGCGAGAGCTACGGCGACCTTATGCGCACTCTCGGTGGGAAATGGAACCCACGGTTGCGTGGAGGTCCCGGGTGGACAGCACCCAAGGAGAGCGAGCCGCGCATCCAACAGCTCGTCGCCGCGGTCGAGAAGGCCAACAAGCTCGACCATATCCAAGACCACGCCAAACCCCGCACGCATCAACACAAATATCACCGCGCCGTGAGCGACAGCGACGACAGTGATGAGGACGTCTCTCTACACCCCCCCGGCAACTACTCCTCCGACCTGGACGAGGACGAACATCTCACAGCTGACCAGCTCAGGGCACTCCATCGCGCCGAAAAGAAACGAATCGAGGAACAGCAACTGGAGATCGACGAATTCCGAGCTTACAAGGCGCGCTGTGAGGAAGAACGCAGAGTGGAAGCCAAGGAGAGAGAAGAGAAGAGGGAAAGGGAAGAGAAGAGGGAGAGGGAGCGAGAGGAGGCAAAGCACAAGGAGAGGGAGCGAGAGGAGGCAAAGCACAAGGAGAGGGAGCGAGAGGAGGCAAAGCACAAGGAGAGGGAGCGAGAAGAGGCAAAGAGGGTCAAGGAGCGAGAGGAGGCAAAGAAGAGAGAGGGAAGAGACAACGAGGAGGATGAGAGGAGAGAGGAACGAGTGCGGGAGATTCCTAATCTGGACCAGCAGCGGTGCCTCACCCCGACACGATCGCGCACTCCCGTAGATTACAAAGAGCTCGAACCCAACTCTCCCATGCGACTCTACACATCGTCGGACGAGCGGGCGTCCTCGTCCGACGATGACTTTCCCAGTCCGCACTCTCCGTACCGACGTCGGCAGACCGAGCATGCCAAGGTCAGCAGACACAAGGACGACGACCTCTACGCCAAGCTCATGGACATGCAGCGCCGCATCTGCGACGTCAAAGTCCGCAGCCGTCACCGGAAGTGAGTCTAAAAAACCCGGTCCGCTGCCACAGAACACAATGAAAACCTTCCCGGTAAAGCTCCGTGTCGAAAACCGAACCAAGTTCGCCGACTTCTGCTACGAACGCAACCTCTGCTACCTCCGACAGGAGCTCTACGAGCTCATGATCCAGGGAAACGAGAACGACTACTTTGACATCGGCGGGTTTGGTCACCGCAGACTCCGAAACGATCCCGTCCTCCTCGAACGCATGCGGGAGACCGTCACGCAGGAACTCACCGCGATGGGATGGACCTGTACGAGCTCACACGCTGGCACCGCACTCTTCATCTACTCCGGAGAAATGCCGCCCTCGTGCTACCCCGACGGTTTCTGAATACAAACATTTGACGAGTAAAAATTATAATTTGAATTGACAAATTATACAAATTATACAAATTACACAAATTATACAAATTCAAATGGAAAGCCGCCGCAAGACCGAGCACCGTCTCATCCGTACACAACTCCACGAGCTCGAGTGGTACGTCGACACCAACGAGCGCGCCATCGGCCGTCTCCGCGGGAACCCGTCCTCCTCCGCCATCGTCGACCAGATCCAGAAGCTGCAGAACTCACTGCTCCAGCACCGCGACGAGATCGATCGCCTCCGCAGTCGTCAAAAGAGTCTCGACGCCGGTGACCTCGACGCCGAGCTCGCCAGCAAGTCGGCACAGATACACACCAAGAACGACCATCGCGAGGTCCGCCAGCAGCACGCCGAGACTCTCCGCATCGAGAAAAAGAGCCGTACCACTTTCACAGGCCCAAGCACCCGACCCCGACACACTGAGCGCGACTTTCAGAGCGGATACCGCTACTTTCGAAAGTGCTGCGACAGCATCCCCGACAAGACCCGTCAAAACCTCCGGGAGATGCCCAACAACAAAGGCTACATCTGGCGCGGCGTCTACCTTTTCGGGCAACTCCCCGCCGAGAGAGGGCAACCCACCGTCCTCTTCGAAAAGCAGGGTCGAGACGTCCTCCTCATACACGAGTATACCCCCACCGAGTACGCGCGCTACGAAAAGGTCGGTCAGCAAAAGAAACGACTCGTCTCCAGATACGCCACCAAACCCATCCCGTGGGGAAACAGTGGACAGATTCAATTCTAAGTTTAATCGTTTAATCGTTTAATCGTTTAATCGTTTAATCGTTTAATCGTTTAATCGTTTAATCACGCTTAGTCAGCGCCTGGATCTGGTCCGTCCTCAGAGTGCACTCTTCGCCGTCCTTTCCCATGCTGAAGAGGATCATTGTGCCCCGATATTCAGCACTCCTGCCGCACATCTTTGAGATAATGGCGACGGCCAGGTCGTTGATCGGAAGCGGCAAGAACGCTCCCTCATCGTGTACGTAACCGTGAATCTCGCCAACGGCGGAGTCGGGGTCGGAAATCGGGACAAACTCAAGACGACCACCCACGAGCCCCTGGAGATCCGAGAGATTGTTGGTGGTGTGTCGGAGAACGGCTGTGTTGTCCACAGAGATGACAAAGGCTTGGAGCGGTTGGTATGACATGTTTGCTCGGGATGAATTGGACACTCCACAGATTTTACCACTCATCCCGGTTTCCAAAAATTATTAGCTCATCCCGGTTTCCAAAAATTATTAACTCATCCCGGTTTCCAAAAATTATTAACTCATCCCGGTTTCCAAAAATTATTAACTCATTAAATTATTAAATTATAATTTAATCAAAATCAAATGTCGTTCTCGAAGGGGGTGGTCGGTATACTGGTACCTGCATCGCATCGGGACGCGTCTCGGGCCAGATCTCGGTCTCGGTCTCGATCTCTGGAGTAGACTCTCTGTCCGACGTCATAATGCAGCCCATTGCGGTGGTACCCAGCTCTCGCACACACCGAGAGGAAATCATTTTATCAAAAAAAAGTCTTGTGGTAAGGAAAAGATGGCTGAACCCGTCAAGTATCTCGATAGCATCATCAATCGGCCGGAGAACATCGGTCAACTCCTACAAATGTACATAGAGGCCACTAGCTCCCAGTACGGGGCCGTTTTTCTCCACCTCGGGAACACAAACCAACACACCCTCCTCACACAACACCCGGAGCACCCCGACCCCGACACATGCTCCTACACCCCGGTCGGCTTCGTGGACAGCATTATCATCGACAACCACGGGGGGCTTACCAACGGTCTGTCGACACCGTACGACATCCACTCCCTTATGATCATCCCAATCACCTGTCAGCAGAACCGCCTCGGGATCGTCTGCGTGGTAAACAACCCCGATGGCTACTGCGACGAGATGGTAAACAACCTCTCCTCTCTCATTGGCATCACCCAGCTCATCCTCAGCAAGCACCAGATCTTGCACGACTACCGACGACTCTGTTCCGACGAATCGTACGCCAGCAAGGACCTCTTCCTCGCCAACATGAGCCACGAGATCCGTACGCCGCTCAACGGCATCATTGGCTACAACCAGCTCCTCCTCAAAACCGACCTCAACCCCACTCAGCGAGGCTACCTCAACAATATGAACCAGTGCTCTGTCCAGCTCATGCAGATCATCAACGACGTCCTCGACTTCTCCAAGCTCTCCTCCGGTAAGATGGGTATCAACACAGAGTGCTTTTCCATACGCGAGATCGTTTCCGCTATCAGCAGCGCCACTGGACAACGCGTCCTCGAGAAGCGCCAGAAATACCGCTTCGACGTGACCGACGACGTTCCCGATTTCCTCATCATGGACAAGCAGAAGCTCATCCAGATCCTCGTCAACCTCGTGTCCAACGCCATCAAGTTCACCGGAATCGGCGGTCACATCACCGTCACCGTCAGTACCACCGCCACCAACCGCCTCCGGGTCGTCATTCACGACACCGGTATCGGCATCTCCGACGCCGACCAGTGCAAACTCTTCAACAGCTTCATGCAGATCGAGGCTTCCACCTTCAAAACCGGCTCCGGGCTCGGGCTCGCCATCTCCAAACGACTCGCCGAGCTCCTCCATGGAACCATCGAGGTCCAGTCCAGCATCGGCGTCGGGTCCGCCTTCACCCTCAACGTCGAGTTCAACCCCCTCGAGGAGTTCTCCCAAGACATGAAGCGCGATGCAAAGCTCCTCCGCGACAAGATCGTCCTCGTCGTCGACGACAACGTCAACAACCGGATCGTCCTCAACGAGATGCTCTTTCAGTGGAACATGCACCCCGTCATCTGCGCCTCAGCCCTCGAGGCCCTCTCCATCATCGAGTCCAACCAGTACACTTTCGCACTTGGACTCATCGACATCTGCATGCCCGACACCACCGGTACAGAGCTCGCTCAGCAGATCAAGGAGCAGAGACCCCTCCTCCCCCTCATCGCCCTCTCCTCCCTAGACTCCTTCATCGACATGTCCGACTTTGACCAAAAGCTCGACAAACCCATCAACAAGGTCCAGCTCTTCAACTCCATACACACCATCCTCTCCAAAAAACACCACCCATCGGCCTACATTGGTGTCGAGGACCTCCCGTCACCCCCAAGTACGCTCTCACCCGGTACCAATTTCGACCGCAGCATGCGCATCCTCGTCGTCGAGGACGTCGCCTACAACCGAACCCTGCTCGTCAACATGCTCGAAAACCTCCGATATTCCCGCATCGACGAAGCCGTCGATGGTCATCATGCCTTCCAGCTCATCGAAAAGGCCCGCGTCGACAACGACGAGTACAGAGTCATGCTCCTCGACCTCCGGATGCCCGTCATGGACGGATACGACGTCATCGAGGCGATGGCCACCCGCGGATGGAACCTCCCCGAAATCATCGTCGTCACCGCCTCCGTCATGGACCACGACCGAGACCGATGCCGAAAGGCCGGCATACAGTACTTTATCACCAAACCCATTTCCCTCCCCCAGCTCAAGGACGTCATGCTCCACGTCACCGAACGCCCTTGAACCGCTTCTCGTGTCACTCACAACCCGTACATCTTGTCGACCACTTCACCGGAATCCGGCCCCGTTCAAGGGTGTCCCGATGCATCCTGTCGTACACTGCCCGAACCGGTATCGCTCGCCGGCACTTGTCACAAAACCCCATCTCCGTCTTGCGCC
>Ga0136601_1000695_pt1 | contig 13176 bp, 14 predicted proteins | sample AntRauMFilla2699_FD_181020 | JGI IMG/M metagenome (GOLD analysis project Ga0136601, IMG submission 181020) | Saline lake microbial communities from Rauer Islands, Antarctica - Metagenome Filla 2 #699 | ecosystem: Environmental > Aquatic > Non-marine Saline and Alkaline > Saline | place... | reverse complement strand
AGAAATCTGATCGTCAAAAAGACGAGTAGCTAGTGTTTTTCCCGCCAAAAAAAGTCCAAGCGGATTAGTAGTATGTATTAGTCCTGACTCAGGTCTAGCTGAATCAATCTCATTTTGAGAAAACTCTTCGGGCATCATTTTGCCCTTAGTTGTTTGGTCGTCAGCTTGCTGAGTTTTTTCTTGCGGTGTAGGCTCATTAGTTAATGCAGCCTCGCGCTCGGCATCCATTTGTTCTTGCCGTTTGCGTTCTTGCCGTTTGCGTTCGGCATTTACATTTTGACCAACTTGTTTGAATACTTGAGCTAGCGGGCCATCTGGGCTTAAAGCTTCCCGCTTTAGCTCGCCTAAAACAAAGTTATCTTGAACTTTTTTTGGGGGGAAAGATAGTGGTTGTGGCTGTATTATATCGTTCATTTAAATTCTTTCTCCAACTTAGTATTAAAATACCGTCTCTGCAGTGACAGCATGTTGGTATCTTGTAGTATATCACGAAGCATTTCTCGATCGTTTATACTATTCAGGACCTCTTGAAAATTGCCACCGGCTAAAATATTTGGGTCGATACCATATTTAGTAACAATGTTTTTTGCAGCTCGACCGTATTCTGCGTCTAAACGCGTTTTGGCTTCTTGTAAATTCAGGTACGGACCTTCTACAATTCTAGACCCAACATCGCGCATTCCCACCTGATATCCCGCGTCGTCTTCAATATATGCCAAAGCCGTTTCTTGGATTTCAAGTTGCTCATTTGTATACTGGTCGGTATCAGACAATATCTGTGACTTAGCTAGTCTAAATGCAATCTCCGGAGATTCGCCTTTAGCTACTGCTTCATCAATAGTATCATCAAATTGCTGTATTAATCGGTTCTTCAACGCGTCAGCTTTCTTATCAACAGAAGCTGCCCACGGATTAAACCTTTCTTCTTCTTCTACTTCTGTTTTTACTATGGTATCAACCCAATTAACTGCGTCGGTTTTCAACGAACTTACTCTATTATCACGCCGAGCATTCATCTGTACATATAAAGCCAATTTATAATTGGGCGAAACGTCAGGAAAAAAGTTTTCGTTCAACAGCATTTCTGGCTTTTCTGCTATTTGAGGCCTAAGTCTATTCAACCGAAGCTTTGCAGAATCATCACTTTGAGGAGTGAGACCTTTATTAATGTTGTCCACAGTATTAATCAATTTACCGCGTAGCTGTAGATCATCTACTAAACTCATCGCGGCCATCGCGCCTCTATAATCACCATCATCCAGGGCTCTAAGAGCAATTTTTCCTGCTTGTGCGGTTATCTTTTTCTGCTGTTGTTCATACATGTCTTGTTCAGCTTTGATAGCCCGAGTTTCATTTCGTTCTTCAGCAATTAACCCGGATTCCAACTTCGCATGTAATGCAGTTAAAGTTTCTGGATTAGCTTTATGCTCGGCCGCAGCTTCTATTAGCTCACCAGCCTGCTCATAATTGCCCACATTGAGATATGAGCTGATTATACTCTTATAAGCTCTGTCTTTGAACTCCTGTTGTCTCAGCTCAACATAATCACTTCGACCACCGTGCTCCTGCGCAAGATTAGCATTATATGCTTCGATGTGATTATGTATTTGAACTGGGTCTTTTAAGCCAGCTAAATCATTAATAAACTGACCTTGTTTATTTTCTAATATGTTAGTTTGTTCAACTTCAAACTGCTCAACTTTGTGTGAAGCCATTGCATCAGCATGGGCATTTTGTAGCTTTTTAGCTGGGAGTACTAGTTTCTCACGAACCGCGTGCTCTTGACTCTGTACAGTTTCCTGGACAGTATTTTTTAAAGCTTCTGTGACAGACCCATAATTTGCCGTGGCTTCTGCGCCTCTCATAGACCCATATTTACGAGTCATATTTTTAATGGTATTTTGAAGCTGAAGAAATACAGTATCGGCTTTTGCCTGAGCTTCGCGATCTTGATAATCAAAAGCCGCCTGAGTTATTGCTTGAGAAGCTTGTGCGGCTTCTTGTAATGATGTATCAATAGTAAGTTTAGGTACCGGTCGCGATGTATAACGAACATTCGCGGAATTAGTATTAATTTGAGGACTACGGCCTAAGCTCGTAGAAGAAGCTCCAGATAATAGATCGGGCTGTACGCCTCCTGATCTTCCGCCGGTATTAAGTCGCTGTGATGCTAGCTGATAATTAATTTTTGGCATATTATTCGTTTTCCATTAAGCTGGTACTTTTATTACCGTAATACGTACTTGCTGCTTGTGCTCCAGCCGATAAGAGCCCAGAAGTTAACCGATTCCAAGACGCGTCTTTTCCTGCCTGGGTGGTATTTCGCCCACTGGAAAATCCTGAGTCTCTGGAAAACCCAGCTGAGATTTTATCCGCCTTAGCTTTAATTCCTGACTGAGCCAAAATTGAATTTGCCTGTGCTGTACCCGAATACTGTGTAGATAACTTACTTAGTTTACCTTGATACAGAGTTTTCTGAATAGCCATTTCGCCCTGCCACACATTTTGGGCTCGTTGATTCTGAATTTTTCGTGCAGCTGTATCAGCGCTTCTTCGTACCACGAAAGCATCCAAAGCTTCTTGGGTTTTCTGATCTATAATAACTTCAGCATTACTGCCCTCGCCCATAACGGTACCCGACGCTGATTGCTGAGCTTTTATAGTTCCTCGCTCAACGGCTCTACGACGTGCCAATAAATCTAAATCTAAATCTGCTTGTTCCCAAAGCAGCTCTTCTTCATAGTCCAAAAGCTCGTCATTATACGCGGTGGTAGCCTTGATCATATTCGCGTTAAACAGAGCTTCGTCTTCTACCATCTCGGCTTTAAACTTTGAACCGCTTGCTACACTAGCAGCATTGGCTTTAGCTATTGCTTGCTGAGCCCGAATATTAGAAATAGAAACTTCGTACTGGCGCTGAGCCTCGTATTTTTGGTATGAGCCTTGATTAGCCGTACCGCCACTAACTTGATTAGACTCCGAAATGGCACTTATCGCGCTTAACGCAGCGGGTATGTATTGATACCAAGACATTATTCATTCACCTCTATTGAATCTACCACGCCTCGTACTGTCAAAGGCAGTGGCTGAGTTTGTCGTATAAAATAAACTGGCTCTTGGTCAAAGCCCGTAGGAAATGCGAGTTTTTTAAGCCCAGTAAATAACGGTACCTGTTGGCCAGTTAGATTAAGCGGAGTTCTAAACGGAACCTCTTCAGCGTGTTCGCCGTCTTCAGAATCAACTCTGCCTAGAGTCATCCCCAGTGATTTATATAAATCTACCGTAACATGTGTTATACGCTGGGTTCGACTAACCGCCGTTCCATCACGTGTAGGTAGGTCTGATAAGTGAGGTCGCACTTCAGACTCCATATACAGACCCACAACTACGTGTGTATATTCATTATTAAGTGTTATTGAATTACTGGATACTGTTACTGGCGGGTGCACCGTACCATCTGCTAATACATAAACTTCTTCGCCTTCTAGATGATCTAAGCCAGTAATCGTATCCGTGGCAGTTCCTTCGTATACTAAATGGCTATCTAGAAATCGGCCCCATTCCGCTTCAGTAACTTCGTCCCAGCTACCAAGCTTTTCTACGTAGTATTTGTCTGAGCCGTCTATAACACGTTTAACCACAAACCAAACTTCGTCTTCTCGTGAATTACCTGGGATTGAGGCTATGGCTTTAAATGCCCCTTGTGTTTCATGCTCATGCCAACCTACAACTTCATGCTGTCGTTGATATGTTAAACCAAGTAAATTTCCGTCTTCTCTAATTGACCATAGAATAGAATGCGGTGTCTGTTGATATGACCAATCAGTTATAGAATAGCTTGTAACTAGGTGCGGCGCTAATACTGTTAAGTCTGATGTTTTAAATGAATCATATGTATAGTCGTAAACAAACTCGTTTACGACTCTACCGTGATATTCTAAAAATACTGTCGTAAGCCCAATCATAGTAGGCTTAACCGATTCCGAACCGTTATTTGTTTGTCGCTGTGATAATACGTTCGACGGCGTTAATGCTGTTCGGGTATTACCAGACACCGTCCATTCATTCGCAAGTGTTCCAACATGTAAGCTTTTATTTGAAGTAACCCACTGAATTTTATTCTGGGTGCCTGAATCCAATGTAAACGTGATTCCATCAGAGTCTTCAATTGGGCTATTTACAGTAAAACTATCAAAATCGCCAGCTTGAGTTAACCACATTGTTTGGCGATTAAGGATATTCGCTCCAAACACTAAACGTTGTTGGTGGAATGTTACCCTTTCTGGCCAACCATTAGTGTCTGACCAATCACTTGGTTCATCTGTAAAAGACGTTGTTACTAGCTCCCAACAGGTATGCGAGTGCCGGCGAATTATGTATGGACGCAGGCCAGACTGAGCTATATACATTTCATCTGCTGACTGAGCCCAATCAAAATTTTCTATATCCCAATCGGCCAATAGCGTTAAAGTAACTACCTCACCTGCCGTATATGATTGCGCCGTCCCTGTTGGGCATTCGGTAATTGGCGGATCGTCAAAAACTACTAAGCCACTTCCGGTTCCAAAAACTATTCGGGGCGTACCATCAGTATGCATAAAGAAAATCATCGAATACGCTTGATTTTCATTAAACACAAATGGTATTTCTCGTACCAATGGATTTGTGGTATCTAAACCTAGACTATTAAGGTCATGTATAAACTGAGTTCCAGGGCGCCGTGTAGCACTGCCTTGGGTCTCGCAAATCATGTTATACAGTTTTTTACAGCCATTTTTAAGGCGTTTAAAATCGTGCCGAGCATTAAGCTTCGGAGAAATTTCGCCCGCAGTAAATGAATGTTTAAGTCTATAAGCGCCCATTATATTCGTCTACCGGTAGAAAAGAACCTTCTGGATTGACAAAGCTATCGCCCTGTGGACTGTTGTCTGCTGAGATATGATCGTTACTCGTATTCGCGTCTCCGGCCCAGCATTCTTTTACTTCGTTTTTATATTGAGAAAACAGCGAATTTGTTACTTTGTAGTCCTGAGTTATTGCTGGCGACATTTTAACCGCTAACAATGTTGCTGTCAGCATAGCAAACGGAGCAGGAAATTTCGTCGGGTCAATGTTTGTGGATGTGTAATAAATATATGCTTCATCAGACTGCTTACACATAAGAGTATCACCGTGTACATCCCACCACTGTTTACTGCCTTTCGGCCATAAATCTCGCACGCGTTCGCAATCTGACGGAAGCTGATAAAGATAATACCCGTCTGGAACTTCAACGCCAGATAGCTTTTGCAAAGACACGAATTTTCGTGCAAACGACCAATCGTACTGGCTAAGCAAGTACTTCTGGACCGGCGTAAAGAACACTTCAGCCATGCGAGCTCGTTTATTCTGCTCGTCGAAAGACCTAATAGAATCTTCGCCTAAAGCAGCTAACGCGATATTGCAAATAGCTATCTTGGACATTAATCCACCTCACGAAACCTGGCATCAAGTATCTGGTCAACAATCTGAGTTTTAGTTGTTTTACTCGTGACCTTTGGCTCTCCGCCTTTTTCTTTAATAAAGTCTACCGCGTCTGCGCGCTTCCATTTTGCTTCGAGAAGCTCGTCTTTAGAAGCTGTCTGAAAACTTACTTCTTCGACTTTTTCGAGCGATTCAAAATGGGTAGGGCATTTCTCAAATTCTCCAACATCACCAACATTGAAAAATTTAATCTTCCCACCGTCTAGCCAAGTTTGACATTGAGTTCTACATACACATTTCATCATACACTCCTAAAGTGGGGCTCCATAGAACCCCACTTATAAAAGATTACTTGTTAGTCTGAACACCCGGCATAGAAATAGCCGCAGAGTATGTACCGTCAGAAGTAGTACCATTAAGTGCGATGGTAATATACTGTGCTACATCTGAAGGCAACTCAACTTCAACAGCCTTTCCGGCCAACGTACACGTATGTGAAATCAGTGTGTCAGAAGGCGAAGAAGTGGTACCATCAGAAATAGTAAAACCTGTCGCCCCAGCCAATGTAGAAGAACCCTGCACCCACACTTTGATTGGGTTACCTGGGCCTGGATATGTGGTTTCCAGATTAACTACTTCAGCAGTGCCATCGTGAGCAAGGTCGTCTGCCAAGATTACTTCATTATCCATTATCATTTAAATTCTCCTTAGCTTATTACGGCTTCAGTTTCCAAAATTGCGGAACAGCCTTTTATCGGAGTGCCTCGGAAAGACAGCATTTCTTTTCCAAATACGTTGGTATACCCAAGAGCGGCATTGGATTTTTCTACCGCTGCAATGTCAAGCATAGCTTGAACACCGGGAGACGCATAGAAAATACCTTTGCCTTTGCCTGTCTGAGGTACAGCGTATTTAGCTTTAATCATGGCCTGGTAGAGGGCCTTCATAGCGGTATCATCAGTCATGTCGGACAACTCAATGTTACAGATACGAACGATATAACGCCAGTCTCGAACTACCAAACCCATTTTCCATTGATAGTGCGAACGGTAGCCTTGGAAACGGCCGCCATCATTATCATACAGAGTTACTTCGCCCAAATCGCGTGAGCTAAGTCCGACTTCAGAGCCCTTGGGATAAATACCGTGAACAGTGCTATCGCCCCAACAAATGTAAAAGAGCGAAGTCTGTTTATCACTTGTGGTACCGCCCGCACTAATAATATTTTTCAGATATGCAGAATTTACCTGAGCTTCACGCTTTTCTTCTGGGGTACCGCCGGTATACAATGCCCCGTACCGAGGAGCCAGACCCAGAAATTTCTCAGGATCAGTGTCGGTATCGCCGTAAAAAATTGTTGAAGCCATGGTATTTGACATGCCTTCAAGGTGCGGCGTGTCTTCTGACATGCGAAACTCGGCAGTATTACCGTTAAGAGCAGCGAGGTCTTTATCAACTTCGCCATAATCTTCCAGCATACCAATAGTATCATCAACCTGCTCTGTAGTACTTTTTGTTGGATAAACACCGTAGTTGAGTTTTCTCCAAGTGGGAGAAGGAATACCAGTTCGTACAGTTGTACGATGGCCCGTAGGTAGGTTACCTTCTACTATCGGGATGTCTTCGAGAATCGGATTAAACTCAGTCAAGAGTTCTGCGATTTTCGCTGGGCTCCCATCAGGGTCTAGTCGTTTAGTTAAGTTAACAATGTTCGGAAGTTCATTTCCGGTATAAGGTGTATAGGCCACGGTCGTTCTCCTTTATTACGCGCTCGGATGAGTGCTACCAAATAACACTTGAGCTGCAGATTTGTTTCCTTGGGGCGCTTTAATATTTGATTTAATAAAGCCCCCTTCTTCCATACTCTTTCCTACTTTAAACATAAATTCCAAAACTGCTGGGTGGTTACCATAACCCGACTCGTTCAAAGCTTGTTTCAGTGATCCATCGGGATCATTAGCTGAAAGGGCTTGTTTAGCCAGATTAAGGTTATATTTTGCCTCGTCGCCCCATTTCTGTAAGTGCTGTTCGCCCATTTGCCGTAGATTTTGTGCCTGAGCTTCAGTTGTCTCCTGCATAACCTTACCAAACTGCGAAAGAGACGCGTCCAACTGTTCTTGTGTCATATCGTTGGCTGCGGCCCATTCTCTTACGTCAGGTGCTCCTTCAGGCAATTTATAATCAGCAGCTTTTGGTGCCGTTCTTTCTGGTTGACCTTGGTCCCCATCCGAACTTTGTTGACCCTGCGGCTGACTTTGTGAATTCTGTTGGTTACTCTGTTGATCTCCTTGTGGCTCAGTCCCTTGCGGCTCAGTCCCTTGCGGCTCAGTCCCTTGCGGCTCAGTCCCTTGCGGCTCAGTCCCTTGCGGCTCGTTTCCATCAGTACTAAGACTCATTATCGTCCCTCCTACTTAACTTTTGATAATCTAGAAGCAGACGAGGGTAAAGCGTTGCGTCTGCGTCCTCCATAAACTTTACAATATCTAGGCCCACTGAACGACGGCCCTCAAGAAAAAATGTATGATTATCTCCGGTAAAGCAATCAATATTGAGCCCAGTTTGATTTAATATGTGCCATATTACGCGTTTCATGCGGTCTTCTTTCATCAACTCACGTAGATCAGAACACATCAATTTATATTCTTTGTCTTCTTGTGACATATTAATACCCTATGTTTTCAGCAGTTTCTTGGGTCTCCATAAATGTCTTGCCGGCTTCAGCCTGTTGTTTAGCTGCTGAAGCCCGTTCAGAATCTAACTGAGATTGTGTAGCCGCATCTTGTGCAGCCATCTCGCGTTGCTGTTCGGCCTTTGCTCTTTCTGCTCGAGCTTTTCGAATTTGATCGACATCCTTAGTAGACCGAAGTACTCCGATCGGCACACCAGTTATATCTGCGTATTCTCTAGTGGCTTCATCAATATCAACATTATCAAGTACTTGTTGGTCAAATTGAGCTGTCTGACCAATAAAGCCTAAGAAAGATGTGATACCTTTCAGCTCCATTTGCCTTTGTGCCGCCGCAAGTGGTGAGACTAAACTGATGTTATATGATCCTGCTAACTCCGCCAATTCGGGACTCAGCGGCTGAAACATCTCATTTCGCAACATAATATTAAAGCCCCGTTCTACGATAGACTGGAGCAATTCATTATGTAATCTTTCAATTACTGGCCCAAGTCTGAGCATCTTCTCCTGCTCTTGAGCATGTACTTGGCCAGTGCGTAACGGTGATGCATTTGGATCACGAGCTGCAGTTAAGAATATGTCATTAAAAAAGTTTCGTTGTATACGCTGCTCGACTCTCTCCATACTTTGAGCGGCAGAACCGTGGTCAAAATTTACTTGATACAGTTGTGAAATTACTTCGTTTACGTTTGAATAATAGTTACGACCACCCGGAAGCGTATTAACTGCGCCTCGCATTCTCGCTGGAACATTAAGCGGTGGATCAATACCTTTATGCGTGGCCATAAGCCCCGCGCGTTCCATTTCTTGAAGTCTTCGAATATCTGGGAGCGCTCGGCTACCTGGGCCTATGCCATAAATATCTGAACCGATCGTTCCCCAACGTGCTGTAGGATATGGATGTTCATGAAAGCCTTTAACTTCTAGGGGTGATTTTTCTTTTGCGTTACTTTGATAGCCTTGGCTTTCAGCAGTTAGTTCATAAAATACCTGAGTATACGGTTTACTGTTATACTCATTTGGGTACACACATTCTAAAACCGTTACCGATACTTTATGTATTCCAGCGTCGTTTTTCTCAACGCGTTTTTTAAGTTCTTTAGAAACTCCTTTGGGGAATCGATGATACAGTTTATACGGAGACATCAAAATTGTTCTATAATATGTATCAACTCGGTCATCTACGCCGTAGGATAACGAGTATTCTCCAGCGGTTAACAACTCAAAACGAAATGGCGTTTTTTCTAAGTTGCTATGCTCACCCATAAATATACTTCCTGTGCCAAAACCGGCGTACTCAGTATAGAAGCTATTTATTATAGAATAGAAGTTAGATGACTGAAACGCCGTATGCAGTCTTTTAGTACAGTCTTGGAGCCACTTTTTTAATGGTTCTATTTCTTTTAAGTTAGGGTCAGACCAACTCAAATCAAACCATGGTCTGGCGGGAGACGTAAGACCGCCATGTATACCTGAAGTTAATACGTTTAAGGCATCTTCGCCAATCGTGTTAATAACTTTTGGGCTGGTTAACTTTCGCTTTCTCGGCTTTGCATATGTTTGAAAAATGCCGCGGCCTGGAATCAAGAAATCAGAAACATTTCGCCATTCAGCCTCCCATTCTGATCGCTCTTCCAAAAATTCTTTATGCTGTTGTACCGCGTCTTGATATTTAATAATCATGATTCGCCTTTAAGTAAGGAATCAGTAGTTTTCGCATCTTCATCATCGAGTAGGGGGCTCGATAGAATCGTGTCCATACGGCCTTTTCTACGAGCTTCATCTAAATTAAAAGCTGCCTGCATTTTCTTCTGTAGCTGCTGTTGTTTCTCCGCCCAATCTACATCCGCGGCTTTTGATATTTCTGGAAGCTGTGGCATATTCGCTTGAGTATTCTGCATCCTCGCTTGAGTATTCTGCATCCGTTGAGCAAAAATATTATTTTGGTGCGACATCATCTGCATAGCCATTGCTAACGACTCATCTAATTCGGCTTTATCTTGTCGCTGCTCTGGATAATAATTTTGTTGTGGAGAATCGTTTCCTTTTCCACCCATATCATACTCCTAAGATAGAAGACCCACCTAACATATCAGCATCATCTTCTTCGTCTAAAATAATTTTTGGCTTTACCCCTTTAGACTGAGATACTGACTTTTTTTCGCCTTTTTTCTTTCCTTCATATTTAGAACCATCACCTCGAGCAACTGAGAATCCTTCAAATCCTTTAGGCTTACCCCACTTGTCCATCAAGCCCTCTAGCTGAGACTGCTGGCCTTCACCCCACAATGTAGCAAAATAATCACCTATCCGTTGTTGCTTTTGATCGTCGGTTATATCGTATTCCACACCGAGCAATCTAGCATTTGAAGACTCATCAGCTATTTCGCTGTTAACATTATCAGTGGCGGAATTAGCCGCGTCCATATAGCCGGAATAGAGCTGATCTCTATCTGACTCGCCTCGCTCTCGTAATAATGCTTCTTGTTGCTTCTGAGCTTCAGCAGCTGCTTGAGCTTGAGCTTCAGCAGCTGCTTGAGCTTGAGCTTCAGCAGCTGCTTGAGCTTGAGCTTCAGCTTCAGCTAGTTGTTTACTCTGACTAGCCATTTGCTCACTATACATTTCAAACGGAGAAGGAGACTCAGGTTGTGGTATTCCCCACTCGCGTCCTTCGCTTCTGCCGTATGTTTGATAGTGCTGCCACGGGTCCATGCGAGCCTTATATACATCCGGATTTCTTTCCAAATACGCCGCGCCTTCTGCTTTATCATACTGGGGGGCTCCGCCACCTCCACTACCTTTACCGCCCATAACTATCTCCTATTATAAACCGCCGTAGCCACCGCCACGATTTCCATCTGCTCCAATGCCGCCCGATGGCCCTGAAGACCCCGAAGACCCGCCTAAACTTCCACCGCCTCCGTCATCATCGTCATCACCTAGTAATGAACCATACGACTTAGATTTTCGCGGTGATATACTTTTTCCTTTAAAGCCCTTAGTATCAATTTCACCCGATATTGTATGAGCTTCTTTAGCCGCTCCGTATAAACCACCAGCTACAGCGCCGACTGCTGGTCGGCCTGTTAAGGTACCCACTTTCGTTCCGGTTTTCATACCTTCTAAAGCAGCTCGACCAATATCGTCCATATGGTACCCTAAACCCGAATCTAATGTACCTGCCGGAGCCGCCATAGACGAGCCATCTTGGTTTCCCAAGCCTGGGGGTCTATTTGATTCTGAGCTCGACTTGCCCGAAACATATTTTGCCGGAGTATCTGCGCCCCAATAATCATAACTTACGCTTCCTCCGCCTCCACCTTTTCCGCCCATTTTTATTTACCGTCGTATGTTTTATTTTGTTTCTCATCTAGCTTCTTCTTAATCTGCGGTACTGCTTCTATACTAAGAAGAAGTCCTAAAACAATTACGTAACTCTGTGGTATATCAACCAAACTCGAAGTTTTAATACACACATAACAGTAGGATCATAGTCTACCCAACAATAGGCTTCCAGTATCGGTTATAGGGGATATCCCCATCCGGAACCGTGACATTGGCGTTGATTTTGCTCTCATAAATCTTACTATCAAACCTTACTTTATCGCCGATATTGTAGGCATCTTGGGCGCCTGTAGGTTGTACCCAATCTGCTATAATGTTTTCAGGATATGCCGAGACAAAGAGAGCCGGAGTAACATCGGGGGTCCAATCCGCTTGGGTTCTATGCACCTGGATGACTCGATACAGTTTTTGGCTATACGATAGCATTTGATCTGTGATAACATCCATATCCTGTTGCCAATCCGGGAAAGCTGCACAGAGAACATTGACTTCTTCCTCTGTTAAGCTGGACGCGAGGATTTTATCTTTGAGAACATCCCTGACTTGTTCAATTGTCGGCTCTTCTTCAGTGATTTCTTCCAGCGGAATTTCGGCAATATCCTGATCGGTATAGGTTATAGAGTTGGCTTCACCCTTAATCACCGCTTCGTCAACAATGCGCCATTTCTCACCTGTTGATTCTGACTGCCCTTTTATATTTTTATCTGCTTTTGTAATCATACTGTCACCGTTACTGTCCAACTATTGGTTACGAGTGTGTCTTTGCACGCAAGTCCGGTTGCACTTGGTGCTGCATTAGTTCCAGAGATGTCAAGTGATCCACCTGTGCCTCCCGCTGTTGCTAAATCACAGAGAAAATCATCAACTTCTTGTTGTGTTAGTCCTAAACTTTGTATCTGTATGTTATTACCTGTCCAGGTGGGCAGTGTCCCTTGTGTGTAATCTGATACTGAAGTGTTGTATAGAAATAGGCGTGTTAGAGAAGTTAAAGGACTAACTGCTGAAATATTACCAGATACCGAAGTGCCGCTTATAAGTAGGTATTCTAAAGATGTTAAAGGACTAAATACTGAAATATCACCAGATACTGATGTGTTGTTTAGCTGTAGATATGTTAGAGATGTTAAAGGACTAACTGCTGAAATATTACCAGATACTGATGAGTCGTCTAGCTGTAGATATGTTAGAGATGTTAAAGGACTAACTGCTGAAATATTACCTGATACTGAAGTGTCGCTTATAAGTAGGTTTGTTAGAGATGTTAAAGGACTAAGGACTGAAATATTACCTAGTATTGAAATGCCGCTTAGCCATAGGTTTGTTAGAGATGTTAAAGGACTAACTGCTGAAATATTACCAGATACTGGTGTGTTGTATAGCCGTAGGTGTGTTAGAGATATTAAAGGACTAACTACTGAAATATCACCAGATACTGATGTGTAGTTTAGATCTAGGTATTCCAAAGATGTTAGAGGACTAACTGCTGAAATATCACCAGATAGCGTAGTGGTTTCTCCACTTAAATCCAACGTAGTAACATGACCAAAAGTAACAGCAACTCCATACCAATTATCAACGGCATTATCTGTTAACCAGTTAGTATCGTCTGTCCAATTAACACCATTCAACATGTTATACAATCTAACCAGAGCGTCAGCTTCTGCCTGAGGAACATCTGTACA